>Ga0265338_10002585_pt1 | contig 26758 bp, 24 predicted proteins | sample 42126metaG_FD_193579 | JGI IMG/M metagenome (GOLD analysis project Ga0265338, IMG submission 193579) | Rhizosphere microbial communities from Carex aquatilis grown in University of Washington, Seatle, WA, United States - 4-21-26 metaG | ecosystem: Host-associated > Plants > Roots > Rhizosphere...
CTCGCCGCCCGCTTCGCGCACGCCAATTCCCCCAACGACACCTACGCTGCCGCGCTGTTCCATACGGGTTGGTTCGTGGAATCGCTGATGACCCAGACGCTGATTGTGCATGTCATCCGCACCAACCTCCTGCCGTTCGTCCAATCTCGGGCCAGTTGGCAATTGACCATGACGACCCTGTTGATTATGGCGGTTGGCGCGTACCTGCCATCTTCGCCGCTGGGCCAATTCCTCGGGTTCGTTCCACTGCCGCCCCTGTATTGGCTGCTGTTGCTGGTCACCTTGCTCGGCTACGTCGGCCTCACGCAATTAGTCAAAACGTGGCTCCTGAAAAAACGCTGGGTTTGATTGCCAGAACTGCATTGCTCCGCGGCGCCGTGTAAATCCGCGCAAGTTATTATTTCACGCGCACGATCGAACGTTCGGCATTCAATGTTGGATGTTGGATGTTGGACGTTTGGCATTCGATGTTCAGCGTTCCCACAAGTGGCGAGGAGAACCCCGATTGAGACTTCCCAATACCTCCCCGGTGCCTTACCTTCCCGCTATTCTAAGCAAACCATGCCGAGCGTTTTTATTAAAACTTACGGGTGCCAGATGAATGAGCGCGACAGCGAAGCCGTCGCCGCGCAGCTCGTTGCCAAGGGCTATTCCCTCGCCAAATCGGAGGCCGTCGCCGATGTCGTGCTGCTCAACACCTGCAGCGTGCGCGATATGGCCGAGCGCAAGGCGCTCAATAAAATGGCCTCGATGATAGGTCTCGCGAAAAAAGAACGGCCCAATCAGATTTTTGGTTTCATGGGTTGCATGGCGCAGAGCAGGGGAAGCGAACTCATCGATAAACTGCCGGATGTGGATCTCGTCGTCGGCACCCAGAAGTTTCATCGCACCGCGGATTACCTCGATGAAATTCTCGCCGGTCGCCGCGATAAAATCGTGGATGTCGCCGCCGAGGAAAAAAGCGAAGCCGCCATTCGCGAGCACTTGCTCAACGGCAACGCGCAAAAATCCGTTTCCGCCTTCGTGAGCATCATGCAAGGGTGCAATCAATACTGCACCTTCTGCATCGTCCCCTATACCCGCGGCGAAGAACGCAGCCGGACCATTCCCGACATTGTGGCCGAATGTCGCGAACTGGTTTCCCGCGGCGTGAAGGAAGTCACCCTCCTCGGCCAAATCGTCACTAGCTACGGACGGCGGACGAACGCCGCTGCCTCTTCTCCCTCTCCGCCACGAAGTGGGGGAGAGGGTCGGGGTGAGGTGTTGTTCAGGGCTCAGGAGGAGGTCCATCCATCAAAATCCGCCTTCGTTCACCTCCTTGAAGCCGTCCACGAAATCGACGGCCTCGAACGCATTCGTTTCACCTCGCCGCATCCCAAAGGTTACGGCGATGACCTCGTCGAAGCCTACGCGCGCCTGCCGAAACTCTGCGAAAGCGCCCACCTCCCCGTCCAAAGCGGCAGCAATCGTTTGCTGAAACTGATGCACCGCGGTTACACCCGCGAGCGATTTCTGGGGATCATTGAAAAATTGCGCCGTGCCCAACCCGGCATCGGCGTCAGCACCGACATCATCGTTGGTTTTCCCGGCGAGACCGAAGAAGACTTTGAGCAAACCCTTTCGCTCGCGCGCGAAGTCGAATTCGACCAGGCCTACATTTTTAAATATTCCCCGCGCCGCGATACTCCCGCCGCCGACATGCCCGGCCAGCTTTCGACCGCCGTCAAAGAAGAGCGCAACGAACGCCTCCTGCGCCTCGTGAATGAAATCGCCGGGCGCCATTACGAAAAACTCGTCGGCCGCCAAACGCAAATTCTCGTCGAAGGTCCCAGCAAAAGAAATTCCGCCCGCATGATGGGCCGGACCCGCTGCAATAAGATCGTCGTGTTCGACGGCTCCGAACGCCATCGCGGCCAGATCATGGACGTGAAAATCACCCGCGCCGGTTCATTCACCCTCTACGGCGACCCAGCCATTTTGGAATAAGGAAAAGGTTCACTCGAAGTGGTGAGGCGACCGTCCTCGCGACCGCTGCTTTGGAGTGCGCCGGCAGAGCGCAGCGGCGACGGCGTTTTTCGGTAATTCCGCGTAGCGCGGCATTCTGACGACACCAAAGGTGTCGAAGATTTCAGCGCAGGGTTGCCCGATTCGGAGAGGGCTACCCTGGGTCCCCATCCAGTCAATCCATCATTTTCGCGCGAAGCGCGGCGAGCAAAGCGAGTATTTGCCTTCGTAACGAAATCGCTGCCACACAATAGTTCGCTTGTCTTATACTATTGGCGTTCCCAATCCGCGCATCTGCCGCTCATTCATCCGCAAAATAATCCATTCATCCATCCTCTTCGCGCCCAGTTTTTCGTAAAAACCCAGCGCCTTTTCATTCCAATCTAAAGCCGACCATTCGTATCGGCCGCAATTCCGTTCCGCGCCCACTCGCGCGACCGCCTCGATAAGCCCGCGCCCCAAACCGCGCTTGCGGAATTCCGGCCGCACATAGAGGTCCTCGAGCCAAATCCCCGGGCGTCCAACGAAACTTGAAAACGTGAAAAAATAAATCGCATAGCCGGCGAGTTTGCCATCGCACCGCCCGAGCAACGCGCCCGCCGCTGGTTGTGCATCGAACAACGACTTCTCCAACCCGCTTGCCGTCGCTTCCACCTCGTGCTCGAGTTTTTCGAACCGCGCCAGCTCGCGGATGAGTTCCAGCAACCGGGGCACTTCACCGCGCTCGATGGGTGCGATCTCAATTCGGCTCATAATTCATTTCGGGTTTGAACATGTGAAATCATTTGCGGAAAAAACGCCGCAAAATCCCCGCGAAAACCGGCATAATCGCTTTCGAGAACGGATACCGCGTTCGCGAGCGGCACCGGCTTGCGCAAGCGCCCCGAAATCCGCCCTAACGTCAGCGCCACTCCGTCCAAATCCCCGTACGCGCACAGCCAATTGGCTGATTTCATTCGTTCCAAATGACCGTACGCCTCCGCCGGGATTTCGTGACGATGAATTTCAAACGACGCATAGACCTCACCTGTGAACTGCTCGAGCGGCACCGCACAAAACGCCGGCCATGCCCGCGTTAAAAAATGATCGTAAAAAATATCCACCAGGATGCCGCCATAGCGGCGAAACTCCGGTCCGACGCGCGATATGCTCCTTCGAAAAATCGCGTGCGAATCGGTGAACGCATCGATTCGTCGATGTTGCTCTATCCCGCGCAGGAAATCCGCGGGCAAACCGGTTAAGGCGGATATCGGCGCCAGGTCCGGCAAAAGATTGCCGATACGAAACGCTGGATTCGGTTCGGATAAAAACAGATGCGAAAGCCAATTCATCGCGGCTCCATCTCCTTGGGCACCACGGGTAATGTATTTCGAACCTCCTCCGGAATGGATTGCGGCCGCCCGGTCTTCGCATTGATAAAAACCCAATCCGTCTCCGCTCGGGCAATTACTGCCCCGTCGCGCGCGCGAACAAATTTATATTTTCGCACCGAGCGCACGCGTTGGAAGTTGGCCGGCCACGTCAGCACCGTGACTTTATCGCCGGCAAACAATGGGCTGAGATATTCAATCTGATGCGTCCGCACCACCCAGGTTGCTCCCGCCGCCTCCGAAGCCTTCGTGCATCCGCTCTCCCGCGCATGCGCCACCGCCGCCTCCTGCATCCATTGAATGTAAACCACGTTATTCACGTGCCCGTTCCGGTCCACGTCCGTCGCGGTGACTTCGATTTCGAATTCGTAGATGGAATTCATACAACCTTAAGAAGAAGGTAAATCAACCAATCTTCAAGAAGTTTGGTAGCACTGAAAACCGCGAAACTGTACACCTCAACGGGCCTTTGGGGAGCGCACGCGTCTCGCGTGCTGCCGATGGCGTCTCGCCGTCGGCCTCGTAACCACCATCTCGACCTCCTTTTAATTTGGCAAAAAGATAGAACCGAATTGCCGCACAACGCAGCAAACCCCACGCCGGAGGCTCCCCTTTTTCCAATCGAACTTTTGAGCCCTAAAACGCCGGCGAAATCTCCACCTTCTGTCCGGGCGTCGCCACCAGGTCTTCGCCCTGCGACCACACCTGGTCGTTGATCAGCAGTTTGAACTTCAGCGGCTCTTTCGTTTCCGCCGTCCATTTCCACGTCTTGCCGTCCACGCACGTCAGCGGCACTCCCTGCGTCCAGCTCAATCCCAAACCCTCACCGCGCAGATAAAGTGCATTGCCGAAGCCCACGTCAATTTTGGCTTCGATCGTCACCGGTTGGGTGCTGCTGCGCGCGCTGCCGGTCGTCGTCTCCGCCGGCTTCACTTCCGGCGCTGCGGTTTGCGTCAGGGTCTCCGGCAAATCCGCCAGGGATTTTGCCACGATTTTTTTGCGGCTCGAAGTTTTCACGCCTTTGACAAGTTTCATAATATTCGTTTTCAAGTAATTAAATGGTCACGCTGCGCATTATCCAACAACGAGCGAGTCGGTTCTGTGCTTAAACTCGTTCGTTTGCTCTCAAAGCAAAACGCATTCCGCATTTGTGAAAAGTGCGCGTGTGATCCTCAACCAATTGGACAAAACAACGCAAGCTTCGTTCGACTAGAATTTGAAATTCCACTCCTTCGTGACATACTTGTCACGCGCCAGTAACACAATGGCATCGTGAGGAACCGCTTCCAACTTTGACTCCGCATGCCAGGCCTTCCGCAACGCCCCTTTTACCGCCGCGACCGGCAAATCCAGGTTCGTCAAAAAATCGGTATGCGATCGGCCCTTCCGATAATCCGGTTCCTTCGACGGCATGCGCAAAAACTTGTCAATCAACGCAATATCGAAGTTCAGCAAAAACGTTCCATGAAACAGAAGAAAATTCTTCTTCCGCCGTTGCGCGTTACCGGAAAATTTCAGGGAAGTGGAAAGGGTCGAGGGTTGAGAGATTGAAGCGCCGAGCATCGGCTCGGCAGGTCTCTCCCTCACGCGGTCAAGTGCAAGATCCGTATACCCCCGAATTTCAATCCCACCCTCCGCCCTCTGATGTCCGTCTTCCGACTTCCGCCCTCTGACTTCCGCCTCCACCGCCTCCCGATTCCGCTCCATGATGAACCGATTCGCCGAAGTAATGCCCGCCAGCGGCCCGTGTTCCTCAATCTTTAACACAAGCGAGTAATTCAAACACCCCGGCCCCTGCAAAACCGTTCCGCCCCCGCTGCATCGGCGCAAGATTGGAATTCCCTCAGCCTCGCACGCCGCCACATCGACTTCCTTCTCCACGTGATTGGCGTATCCGACCACCACGAAATAATTGGTCGGTTCCCAAAACCGCAACAATCCTTCGCCGCCGCGTTCCTCGAACATATCGAGCAACGCCTCGTCGCACGCCAGGTTTTCCGCTGGCGTGGAGAGTGTGAGATCGAGGAGGAGCATTTGGTAAAGTTAAATGAGTTTAATGAGTTAAATTGTTAAATAAGTTAAATAGGTGGAATATCGTTCAGCGCCCCTTAACTCATTTAACTTATTTAACCATTTAACTTATTTAACCGCTCTCAATTTAACTCATTTAACTCAGGTTCTATGCTACATTTATCTGGCGTTCGAGGTCCCAGGCTGATTAACTCGCGCGCTTTGGAATTTCCACGCCCGATATTGAGGGCATTGTTAATATTTTTAAAGTGAAACCGCAGACAAAAGATAAAGAGCAATCGCAAACTCGCCCCCGCAGCGCCGACCGGCGCGCGTCGAAACCTGACCACAATGGCGACGGCGATAAAGTTTTGGAATCGCTGGAATCCCTCTTGGAAGTCGCGCTGAAAGAACGCGGCGCGGAACGCACCGCGCAATTCCTCAGCGGCTTCACCGAACGTCTGCGCGAATCTGGCGTCGACGCCCCACGCGTCGTCAGTACGCCCTACATCAACACGATCCCTCCCGGGCAACAGGCTCCGTTCCCGGGCGATTGGGCCATGGAAGTGCGCATCAAGAGCCTCATCCGCTGGAACGCCATGGCCATGGTCGTGAATGCCAATCGCCGCCATAGCGGTCTCGGCGGCCACATCTCCACCTTCGCATCGAGCGCCACGCTCTACGAAATCGCCTTCAATCATTTCTTCCGCGGCCGCACCGATAAATTCATGGGCGACCTTGTCTATTTTCAGGGCCACGCCACACCCGGCGTCTATGCCCGCGCGTTTCTCGAAGGCCGCCTGGACGAGCGCCATTTGCAGAATTTCCGCCAGGAACTCGCCGAAGGCGGCGGTCTCTCCTCCTATCCGCATCCCTATTTGATGCCGGATTTCTGGCAATTCCCGACCGTCTCGATGGGTCTCGGCCCGATCATGTCGATCTACCAGGCGCGCTTTAATCGTTACCTCCGCGCCCGCGGCATCATCAGCGGCGAGGAGCCGAAAGTCTGGGCCTTCCTCGGCGACGGCGAATGCGACGAACCGGAATCGCTCGGTTCGCTCACGCTCGCGGCCCGCGAGAACCTCGACAATTTAATTTGGGTTATCAATTGCAACCTCCAACGCCTCGACGGTCCCGTCCGCGGCAACGGAAAAATCATCCAGGAACTCGAAGCCCTGTTCCGCGGCGCCGGCTGGAATGTCATCAAAGTCATTTGGGGCGGCGAATGGGATGATTTGCTCGCTCGCGATAAAAGCGGCCTGCTGCTCAAACGCATGGAAGAAGCGGTGGACGGCGATTATCAAAAATATTCCGTCGAGCCCGGCAGCTACACGCGCCGCCATTTCTTCGGCAAATATCCCGAACTGCTCCAGCTCGTGAATCATTTGAGCGACGAGCAAATTCACAAACTCCTGCGCGGTGGTCACGACACCAGAAAAGTTTACGCCGCCTACAAATCCGCGTTCGAACACAAAGGCCAGCCCACCGTCATCCTCGCCAAGACCATCAAAGGTTACGGCCTCGGCGAAGCCGGCGAGGGCCGCAACATTTCCCACCAGCAGAAAAAGATGAACGAGAAGGAGCTTCGCGAATTCCGCGAGCGCTTCAACATCCCCATCAGCGATGATGTCATCGCCGAAACACCGTTTTATCGTCCCCCGGCGAACAGTCCGGAAACCAAATACCTGCTCGAACGCCGGCAACAACTCGGCGGCTTCCTGCCCGCACGCCAAGTCACGGCCAAGTCGCTGGATATTCCGAAACTGGAATCGTTCGCGGAATTTTTCAAAGGCTCGGGCCTCATGGAAGTCTCCACGACCATGGCCTTCGTGCGCTTGTTAAGCACGCTGTTGCGCAACAAATCCATCGGCCGGCAAATCGTCCCCATCATTCCCGACGAAGCCCGCACGTTCGGCCTCGATGCGCTTTTCCGCGAGATCGGCATTTATTCCTCGAAAGGGCAGCTTTACGAGCCCGTCGATATCAAGTCCCTGCTGTATTATCACGAAGCCAAGGACGGCCAAATCCTCGAGGAAGGCATCACCGAAGCCGGGTCCATGTCCTCGTTCATCGCGGCGGGCACCAGCTACGCCACGCACGGGAAATACATGATCCCGTTCTATATTTACTACTCGATGTTCGGCTTCCAGCGCATCGGTGATTTGATCTGGCTCGCGGGCGATATCAAAGCCAAAGGTTTTCTTCTGGGCGCAACCGCCGGTCGCACCACCCTCAACGGTGAAGGCCTCCAGCACGAGGACGGCCACAGCCTCCTGCTCGCCAGCACCATTCCCACGCTGCTCACCTACGATCCCGCCTTCGCCTACGAAGTCGCGGTCATCGTGGCCGACGGCATGCGCCGCATGTATGTGAACAACGAGGACGTCTTCTATTACCTGACGCTCTACAACGAGAACCACACCATGCCCCCGATGCCCGTAGGCGTTGAAGAAGGCATCCTGAAAGGCTTGTATCGTTTCAAACCCGGCGCTGAAGGTAAAAAATTAAAAGCCCACATCTTCGGCAGCGGCCCCATCATCAACCAGGCCCTGCGCGCGCAACAAATTCTCGCGGATCGTTACGGCGTGTCCGCCGACGTGTGGAGCGCGACCAATTATAAGGAACTGCGCAACGAAGCGTTATTGTGCCAGCGCTGGAACATGCTGCACCCCACGCAGCCCGCGAAAAAATCTTACGTTGAAAAAATTCTGGAAAACGAAAAAGGCGCATTCGTGGCGGTATCAGATTACATGCGCATGGTCCCGGACCAGATCGCCCAATGGGTTCCCGGCGGCCTCATGACCCTCGGCACGGACGGTTTTGGCCGCAGCGACACTCGCGCCCGCCTGCGCCGCTTCTTCGAAATCGACGCCGAATCAACCGTCATCGCGACCCTCTACGCCCTCGCCCAAAAAGGCCAGATCGAGAAAACCGTCGTGGCGCAAGCAATCAAAGACCTGGACGTAAATCCCGAAAAAGTATTCCCGCAGCTCGCGTGACGCAGATAGTGGCACGGGCGTCCCGCCCGTGCGTTTCAAGTCCCCACAGACGAGATCGTTGAGTCGGGAGAGGAACAACCGACGGGTGATTTATTTCCCCTGTTTCCACCAAGCAAATTCCCCGGTCTCCAAATTGGGTTTGGCAGTGATCCTTTACTGACAACTGGTCAAAGCTCGCTTTGGCGGTTGACTTCCCACCCCCGCCCGACTCTGCTGGTGGCATCAGAAACGCACATCGACCCTGCAATATAAACTAATATGTACCCCTTCAAACTCGGGGCCGTCATCCTGCTGCTGGCCGCCAGCGCGACCCTCGCCTTCGGCGCTCCTTTCAGCACCACCAATCTCATGGTCAATCCCGGCGGCGAGACCGGCACATTGGCTGGCTGGACCACAAACGCCGATCCCCGCATCGACAGCGGCACTTTCGACCCCGGCATCAACCCCCATTCCGGCAGCTTCGATATTGCCGGCGGCACCAGCACTGAAAGTGATATTTTTCAGACGATTACCCTCGTCGGAAACCAGGGCCTCACGGCGGCGAAGATCGACACCGGCACCCTGTTCGCGCGGCTTTCATTTTGGTCGCAGGTCTTGAACAAAACCACGGCGGATACGGTAACGGTCTTCCTGAATTATCAGAACAGCAGCCACGGTTTCCTCGGCCAGTCCTTCGTGCCGAACGTCTCGTCGGTGTCCACCTGGTCCAACAGTGTGGCGTATTTCAAATTGCCAGCTAGCACCCGCTTTATCCAATACCAAGTCCATTTCACCTACGGCAGTGGCAGCAAATTGGACGCCTTTATTGACGACAACAGCGTGATCGTAACGGACACCGGGGAACTGCCCACACTGAACATCAACGCCGCTGGGAACAATGTCGTGGTTTCGTGGCTGACCAATTTCGCCGCGCAATTCGTCATCCAATCGAACACCAACCTCAGCACGACCAACTGGGCCACTTATTCCGGCACCCTTTTCACTGGCGGCGGCTCCAACTGGATCACCGTGCCGCCTGCCATCGGCAGACAGTTTTTCCGACTGAGGCATCCGTGAGATTGGAAAGGAAAGAGAAAGGGGTCCCGCATAACCGCATATTATCGTTTTTGTTTCGTGTTTCGCAGCAGGTTCGGAGGGACCCGGTTGCTCCCATGTTTAACCGGTTTATTTGCATTTTCCATTTTCATTTCCGTCGCATTGAAAGGGGGCAGGGATGAAGAATGACATATCTTAACGTTGTTAACGAAGACCTCGAAAAGGGGCCGTGGTCTTTTCACGTTGTTTTTCTCGAACTGGGCGCCGAGTAGATGTCAGCCGGAACGGGGCGGGTTACTTCTCCAAGCTTTTTGTAACGTTCCCAAACCGGCAGTGTTCCGTTCAACTGCGCGAAGCTCTCCATTGGACTCGCGGAATCACTTCGGCGAGTCAAGCGTCGCTTAATTGCCTCGGTCAAATAAGCGCCGTAGATCCGCTTCCCGGCTAATTCGCGAAGGGGTGTGCGGTTGTGAATGGCCAATATTCGTCCACGAACCGCTTGCCATTGCGAAGCTGGTAAAACTGTTTCACGCAGGAATTGGGCGGCGCAGATCAACCGCAATTCGTTCGACACCGCTGCGGGGTATTGGTTTTTAATCCGCGCGAATTCCACATCCGTGAGCTGCGTGTCGGAGCAAGGAGAGCATTGTTCGCGGAGCAATCGGCGAAACTCGGCGTCCGGCAAAGGTTCTAACAGGCGCCGGTCCACAGACTCGGCAAAAGCCTCTTCATAGAGCCGCGCAAACTCGGCGGGGGTTACCTTCGACGCAGTAGCGCCGGTCCCAGCGGCCAATTTTACGGCGTCGGCCAATTCCCGTTCGGAAGCCCGGTGTTTGTGGATTTTAGGCGAACCGGGCAGCAGAAAGAAATGGCAGTGCCTCAGAATGCTGCTGGCGAGGATGGGCTGGCTTTCTCCGGAAATAAACAAAAGGACATCCGACCAGGTCCCGAGTTGCTCGTGCTCATTCACCAGGCCGAGCAAACCGGAACCTGGATGCTGCAGGACAAACAGTCGCGCGCCGGGGATTTCATCCACGCTGAAGCCGCCGAGCGATTCAAACCCTAGGGCACGGAAAGAGTCGACGCGCTGCGGTCCGCGGCTTAGTTTGCGCCAGGCAAAAGGATCGAGTCTTTTCAGGCATAGCCGCTGTGGAAATTTGTGAATCGCTGAGGCGCGATAGTACGAGATTTGTTCCCGCAGGCGCGCCCGGAGCCAAAAGAAGATTCCGATCAAGCCAGCCAGGCAGGCAAGGGCGAGCACAGCCACTGATGCGAGGAATGGATCCATGCGCGCTCAGGCACAGGCCGCGAGCGCCTTGGCATCGTCTTCATACACCGGCGTTAACAGTATGTAAGCGCGCACCGGCTCGCGAACTTCGCCGTGTTTTTCCAAACCCAAAGCGGCTATATTTCGATCCATGATTTCATCTGCGATTTCCAACGCCGTCTGACGGGTGAGGCTGCCCAATTGGCGCAATGCATGGTGTTGCTCCTGATCCAGGGTTAGGACGTCTTCGAGCGCTTGGATAACCTCGGCGGTTTCGAGCGTTTCCGGAATGACCACCGCGCGCGCCTGCACACGTTCCCATTCGGCGGCCGGGATTTGCAGCTCGTCCAGGTATTGCGCCAGACAGCCCCGTTTTAATTCCTCGATGTGCGCATTGCGTAAATTCTTATAAATTTCATTAAGGCTCTCTTCGTCTAGCGTTTTGCCCTTGCTCTCTGCTTGGCGGCGAATTTCTTCCCGGCTCACGCCGCCTTTTTTCATGCGCCAATTCATACTTTCGGCGTAGCTGCGTTTGAAGTGGGATAGGAATTTTTCTGCCGAGACCGGCACGCGTGCGACTGGCTGTGGGTGCTGTTTCACGGCCTCGAGCACCGCCCCGACCCGGTCATCCCCCAACCAGAGGATCGGGTGCCCGGGGCGTTTATCGAGAGTGCGCCCGGCTTTGCTGTTCGTGGCACTAAGACCCGTGTGGTCCTCGAAATCGCAGACGATGTCAAAAGTAGGCGCAAGCTTTTTGTGATCGTAGATGATTCCATAAAGCCGTTCGCCTGGATGAGCGAACGCGAGTATTTGCAGTCCGCCCATTTCGGGCATAGCGAAGGCGCCAATTTCGTCAAACCCAAGAGCCTTGAACTCGTTCGCGTACTGCAGCATTTTGCCGGGAGTGCGCCATTGCGGGGAAGGCTCGGGCTCCGGATTGATGCGGCAGGGAGGGCTGGATGCGGCAGATCTCACCGCGTTTCGAAACAACCGTATGACGAAACCGACTCCGGCGATCACCACGATCAATACAACAAGGGTGACGATTGCGATAATTTTCAGGAGTAATATCATATTTTTAGAGCCAGATTCGGGAAAAACTCGACCTTGCTAGTGCCAAAAAATAGCACAAGCGATGCCAAAAATGGCCTTTCCGCGGGGCGAAACGAGAGAGGAATTGGACGGTTCTAAACGAGTCGATCCCGCATAGTTACATCCATTTTACTTTGGTGTTTCGTAGCAAAGGGCTCACGAAAGGTCGGTTCTCAATATTTGCACTTTTTCTTTCCCGTCGCATTGGGCCCCCAGCGGTGGCGCCGCGCAACCCCTTGTTAAAGAAATATGATTATGAGTGACCCGTTTAGGATCGAGGTCCGGTTACGTTTGGATTCGCCTGGGCGAGACGCCCGTGCCAATACCTCACGGATGAACCAGCCGGAAAAACTGCCTGCCCACCGGCGGCGCAATGATCACTTGATTCTCGCCGCCCACCACCGCAGGTGATCCTCCGGACACCCAATTCGTCGTGCCCAGGTTCGTGTTCACCTGCAAAGTGAATCCAGTCGAAGGCACCGGCCAGGCGACCACCGCCGTGTTCGTTGTCGTCAGGAAAATCCGCAGCGTTGGCGAGCCCGCCGTTTGCACCACCGACAACAAGCTCCAAAATCCGCCCGTGAGCGAATAATTGCCGCCGGTCATCGGCCCGCCGGCATCGTGCTGACCGATGGTGCCGCTCACCGTGTATTGCCCGTTGCTGCTCGTCCCGCCGCCGCCGGAGATTTTATACCAATCGATGGAATAACTCTGCGCGAGGGCGGACGCGGCGGACATCAAACAGATTATTATCCCCAAGGCGCTCGATTTTCTCAGACAGTTTCTTAGCTGGATTTTCATAAGCGGCAACTTTTGCAGCTTGCGTGAGTCACGGTTTGAACACAAGAACATTGAATGCCGCGTTGAGCGGCATGACGGCCGAATCCTCGTTGAAAATGGCCCAGCGCTGGGAGGCCGTATCATAATAAACGCCCGTGGCATGGTTGTTGTAAGTGCCGCCGCTGCCCCCGGGATTCCAATTCGGAGTCAGGATCAGCACGGCATTCGGATTCCCATTGCACTGCGGGTGATCGATGATCGTGACGTTGGAGAAGATGTTCGTGCTGTTGGCCCGATGAATAAACACCGGCGTGGAGGAGCCGAGGCTCATTCCCGCCACCCGGAGGGCTCCGCCGCCGCGCAAATCAAGCGCGGTATTCGTTGCCTGGATCACGACACCATTCGCCGCGCGGATCGAGAATTGCTCCGCCGCCGTGGACGGAAAGTCCGCGTCCGTGTCATCGGCCCAGACGAACGACCCGTTGTGCACCGCCTGCGCCCGCCGCCCGCCCGCGAAACTATAAAGCCCGGTCGCTTGATTGGCCCGCCCGCCCGGAACCGTCGCGTACGAGCCGCTCGCGAAGTTGAAATATCCGCCACCAATCGCGCTGTAAGTGCCGCCCACGGAGTTGAAATATCCGCCGCCAATCGTGCTGTAGGTGCCGCCCGCGGAATTGCCGGCGCCGCCGCCAACCGTGCTCGCGGTGGTCGTGGCCTGGTTGATGCTGCCGCCAACCACGGATGAAGCGAAACCGGAAGCCGTATTCCCCTGTCCGCCCCCGATGAATGCCTCTTGTTCCCCCGTTTGATTCCCGGTGCCGCCGCCGATCGCCGCATAGTACCCATTGGCGGTGTTGTTCGCGCCGCCCCCAATAAACGTGTGTGTGTACGCGGCCAAATTGCTCTGTCCGCCCCCGATGGTGACGAACAGGCCGTTGGCGATATTGTTCGAGCCGCCACCGATCGTGGAGAAGTCGGCCGAGTATTTGGCCACGTTATAATATCCTCCACCAATGAAGGCATGATCGGCATACGACGAGATCGTATTTCCCTCGCCGCCTCCCACGGCGGAGGCGTACGCGTTCGATATCGAGTTGAAAATGCCGCCGGCTATGACGCTGTTCGAGCCGTTGTAATCGATTCCGTTGAACTGCCCGCCGCCGATAAATGCGTACTGCGCATTGCTGCGAATCAAGTTCGCCCAACCACCGGCGATGGTTGAGTAGTCCGTAAACTGTCCAATCGTGTTGTTGCCGCCGCCGCCGATCGACCCGTAATCCGATCCGGTATCAATCAAGTTCACGAATCCGCCGCCAATTACATTGTCCGTCGCGAATGTCCCGATCCGGTTTGCCTCACCGCTGCCGATAAATCCAAACGATCCGCCGATGGAATTCGTCGAGGACTGCCCGACGCCGAAACGGTTGGTCGAGCCGCCACCCGCGATCGTGGAGCCAATGCTGCTCGGGCTGACAAAATTGTAAGCGCCGCCGGCAACGATATTCGGCGAACCGCTCGAGTTCGGGTCGATGCGGAGGGCGCGCAGAGAATTGACGCGCAGTTCCAGCGGTTGATTATCCGTTGTGCCGAGGAAATTCGCGCCCGCAGTCCCGGAATTGCCGTTCAACAGCCACACCTGGTTGGTTCGCGCCACATTTGCCGCCAACTGGGCATCGGGCACAGTGCCCGCCAGTTGAGAGGCGTTCAGGCCGGTCAGGCCGCTGCCATTTCCGCTAAAACTGTTCCCGGCGTTGTTCAAAGTGACCGCGCTGCCGTAACTGCCGGACAACGCGCCGGCCGGGAGCGTGCCGCTCAACTGGCTGGCGGGAACGAGTCCGCTGACATTTGCCGCAGTCACTGCGTACGGAGTCGGCGTGAGTTGTTGGCGTTGCAAGAGAGGCGTGAAAGTTGCCGCTCCATTGGTACGCACCCCGATTTGCAACCAATACGTGGTGCCGTTGAACACCGAGCCAAAATCCATTGCGACCGTGAATAGGCCATTGGTCAGGCCGACGCCAGAATTCGTCACGGTCGGACCCACCTGGCTCGGCCCGCTCCCGGCGTTATAAAGTGAAAACGTGAAATCGTAAATCCCGCTCGCCGGGCCGGCGCCGTCATTGAGACGGCCCTGATACGTGAACGCGGTTCCTTGCGCGTAGACATTCAAAATGGGATGGATCGCAAGAAACACTCCGACCCAAAGGCATTTGCCCGCCATATTTTTCATAAGCATTCCTGGTTGAGGGATGCTTGGATTTAATCCATTCCAGTCGAATTGTGTCAAGTTGAGAAATGCCTCGGGGCGTGAAAATGTGAAAATCGAGCAACGGAAACCTCCGTGAGCTCTTGTCGCGAAAATGCCGCGGAGCGCGGAGCATTGCTCCGCGTGTTTACGGTAGATTGACGCAGAGCAATGCTCCGCGCTCCGGCGCAGGTGTCGATTCGTACCCCAACCGCCTCTGCCCCAATTTCCCGCCAAATCTCAAGTCGCCAACGGATCCCGCGCCGCCAACTTTTTCTGCTCCCCGACCAAATATTCGCACCACTCCGGCATGCCGCGGCCGGTCTTTGCCGAGAGTTCGAACACGGACGCCGTCGGCGCCAGCCGCGCGAGATTCGCCCGGGCGCTGGCGCGATCGTATTCGCACACCTCCGCTAGGTCGATCTTGCTCACGATCAGAGCGCGCGCCGATTGAAACATCGGCGGATATTTCAGCGGCTTATCTTCCCCTTCCGTCACCGACAACAGCACCACGCGCAAATCCTCGCCCAGATCGTAAGACGCCGGGCAAACCAGGTTGCCGACATTTTCGATAATGAGCAACTGCACCCCCTCCAGGTGCAACTGTTTCACCGCGCGCGCGACCATTTCCGCCTCCAGATGGCAGACCGTCCCCGTCGTGATTTGAATCACCTCCGCGCCCGTCTCCCGCAATCGCCGCGCGTCGTTGTCCGTCTCCAGATCGCCCACAATGACCGCCGTTTTCAGGCGATTGCCCAACGCGCGAATCGTTTCGCGAACGAGCGCTGTTTTTCCCGAACCCGGCGACGAAAGAATATTCAACACCAACAAACCGTGTGCGCGAAAAAAGCCGCGATTCCGTTCCGCCTGGCGAATGTTCTTATCCAGGATGGAACGATGCACCTCCACTTGCCGCTTAAGTTCACTACGCTCTGCCCCTGGGGCGGACGATGGGGCAGGGGACTCCTTGAAACCAGACGCGCGCATTAAATTCCGGAGCCACGAATGTTTGGGCCCATGCCCCTCGTGCTCGTGATGATGATGCCCATGCCCGTGACAATGATCGTGTCCGTGGCAGTGGTCGTGATCGTGGTCATGATCATGCCCATGAGGATGGTCGTGGTCATGCCCATGTCCCGAAATCTTCGGTGGTTTATCGCCGGGCAATCCGCAGCCGCATTCAGTGCACATTAGGTAATCTCCAGTGAGACGAGTTCCAATTCCCGGCCCGCGCGCAGCTCCGGGCTGATGCGCTGGCAAGTTGGACACTCGGCAAACAGTGTTTCAGAAGTGAATTCGTTCTGGCAGGTCCCGCACCAGAAACGCGCCGGGACAGCATCGACTTTCAGCGCCGCCTTTTCCGCGAGCGTACCAGCGGTCAACGCCTCAAACGCCATCTGCAACGCCTCCGGAACCACCCCGCTCAACACCCCCACCCGCAAGCGGATTTCATGCACCCGCCGCGCTCCAGCCAGCCGGGCTTGTTCCAGCGCCTGATCCAGCGCGCTTTGCATGATGGATACTTCGTGCATCTGACATTCGATCGGCCGGCCGAATTCGCCTCCGACTTCAGCCTAAACCTAAGCCGTTTTTGCGCGCCGCTCTTTACAGATTTTGGCTTTCTTTGACCCCGCAGGAGCCGACGTGAGGAGCCTCTAACTGAATTCACGCCTCCAAAACATTTCCGCTTATCGGCCGTCCTCGCCCTTGCCCCCGTCCTCGTCCTCGCCCCTCACCATTCACTCGATTTTACTCGCACAATCCGCCAAACATTTTTAAGATTTCCACTATGAAAGTGGTGAGAGGTTTTTTATCCCTTTGCCTTCTATTGCTCATCTCCCAGTCGCTTGTGGCGGCGTCAGTCTTCAATTTCAACGAGGATGACTTCAAGGAAGCGATGAAAGGCGCGGAACGCGGTGAGGCCGAATCGCAATTTTCCCTGGGCCTCATGTACGACCTCGGCCAGGGCGTTCCCCAGAACTACGCTGAAGCCTTGAAATGGTATACCCGGTCCGCCAATCAGGGAAACGCCGCAGCTCAGAATAATTTGGCCATCCTTTATCTCCAGGCCCAGGGAACTCCGCAGAATTATTCCCAAGCCGCGCGATGGTTCCAGCTCTCCGCCAACCAGGGCTATGCCCCCGCGCAAATGAACTTCGGCTCCATGTTCGCGGACGGCACGGGCGTGTTGCGCAACCCGTCGCTGGCCATTTATTGGCTGCGCAAAGCGGGCGAACAAGGTGACGCCGCCGGTGAACGCAGACTCGGCGACGTTTACTCCAAGGGCAACCTCGTGGCCTTGGATTTCATTGAGGCCTACAAGTGGTACGTCCTCGCCGCCGCCCAGGGCGACAGTGAAGCCACCCAGCGCCGCGATGACTTGGTAAAAAAAATGTCGCCGGAAGGCATCACGGAAGCTCAACAGCGCGCCGCCGCCTTTTCCCCCACTCGGCTTGCCACCGCCGTCGAAACCGCCACCGGCAGCGGCACCGGCTTTTTTATTACCCAGGACGGATACATGCTCACCGCCAACCATGTCGTGGATGGCGCCACCAAGATCATCGTCAAAACCAAATATCTTTTGCTGGCCGCCCGCGTCGTTAAGGTGGATCGAACCAACGATGTCGCGCTCTTGAAAATCACGGGCGCCTATCCTCCCGCGGCGATGACCAATCAGATGCTGATGCAAAACCCCAATCCCCGGCTCGCTGCGGTAGCGAGCAAATTTCGCGCCTTGCAGGTTTCGGATTCGTCCGGCCTGCGACTCGGCGATTCCGTTTCCACCATTGGCTTTCCCAATCCTGACGTGCAGGGCAGCGCCCCCAAATTTACGCGCGGAGAGATTAACAGTCTCGCGGGCTACCGGGACGATCCGCACCATTTTCAAATCAGCGCGCAAATCCAGCCCGGCAACTCCGGCGGCCCGCTCCTGGATAAATCCGGCGCCGTCGTCGGTCTCGTGCAATCGACCCTGAACGATGCCCGGTTGCTCGTCGCGACCGGCGTCGTCCCGCAGAACGTCAACTACGCCTTGAAAAGCGAATACCTCCTTCGCTTCCTGAAATCGGTGCCCGGCCTCGCCTTGAACCCGCCTGTGGTTACCACCGGAACCTCCGACAATTGGGTATCCGATTCCCAAGCCTCCATCGCCGTCGTGCTCGTTTTCTAGTGTGTCGCGCAGAGTGGCATTCGGCAGAGCGTGGAATGGTAAAGAAAGTGTTACTTGCACCACACGCGTTGGTAGGGCGCGTCACTCCGTGCGCGCCGCACCGTAATCCACCCAACGCTCGGTTTTCGCCGCGAAACATTCGAGCCCGCGATCACTTTAGCGAATGGCAGCCTCTAATCTCACCACTGCTGCACTCGATAAAATCGGGCAACATCAGTGGCGTTGGAATCGGTTAACGATCTCAGGTGGCCGTCTCCGGGCGTCAGTGAAATGGGTGTCCAACTGGCATCGTCCAGTGAGCTTTTGTATTCCAGAGAATAAACCCGGCCGCTCTGCGTTGGCAGCGAAAAGCTGAAACGGTTGGTATTCCAGAGCGGGGCGGAAAATCGCACGTGCGTGTTGAGCGGGGCTGCCCCGCGCAGTATCAGCGAGTGAGCCGAGCCGACAGAAGCGGCTACGACATTGGTTAACCCGACCGGCACGTTTGTTTGGGCATTATTGCCTCCCCACGCGACCAACCTGCCGTCGGTTTTTACTGCGAGCACTTGATTGGCGGATTCATTGCCCCCTGACGCAATCGCGACGACGTTGCTCAAACCCGTCGGTACAGACGTTTGGCCATAGCTGTTATTGCCCCACGCGACGACAGTGCCATCGGCCTTGAGAGCCACGCTGTGCATATTCCCTGCAGCGATCTCCACCACGTTGCTCAGGATTTGTCCGCTGACCTTTACAATTCCATTGGTATATAGGAGTGAGCCGGAAGGCACTCCGGTAACCTGACCGTCGTAATTATTTCCCCAGCCGGCAACCGTCCCGTCACGCAATAGGGCAAGACAATGACGCCCACCGGAAGCGACGGCAACCGCGTTGCTTAAGGGATCGCTGCCGAGAGCCAACAGCCCGTTCGTGAGATACGGGTAGTCTGAGGTCACTGTGCCGTCGCTCCTGAGCGCCATCCACCAATAAGCACCAGCCGCCACGGCCACTACATTGCTCAAATCGGGAGGCAGGCTGACGGCACCCCAACCGGTCACCGTCCCGTCACTCTTTAAGGCCAGACTATAGCCGTAATTATTTCCGTAGAATCCGGCCGCCGCGATTGCCACCACGTTGCTTAATCCGGGAGGAACATTCGTCTCGCCATGGTTGCTGCTCGTGCCCCAGGCGCGAACCGTGCCGTCGCTCCTTAAAGCGAGGCTATGCACCGAGCCGGCGGCAATCGCGATGACGTTGGTCAGATCGGGTGGAACATTGGTTTGACCCAGAGTGTTGGAGCCCCAGGCGATGACCTTGCCAATCACAGGATCGCCAGCGGGTGCTTGGGCTAGGGCGAATGGGAGTGGATCGACCCACATCAGGAGTAAACAGCCAAAAGCGGCACGGAAGACTAGCTTTGCTTGCATGATTAGTTTCCTCGCGATGTTGAGCTTACACTCCAGCGAACACTCCGCAATGTGCCTTCGGCCGCACACCGTTCCAACTGGGGTTCACGAAACTCATAATTTGATATCCGTCAAATAATTCGTGTACAACAACCCCACGCCGCCGTGCCCCTTGGCTCGCGCTGCGATGTCTTCCAGCAATTGCCGCCATATTTTTGCCCCGCCAGTATAATCATTGAATCCCCATAACACAGGCACGCGCGTATCGGTTGTTACCGAGTCTGCTTTAATCACCATCACACCGGATTGCCTCGCGGTTAGCCTTGTCATTCGCTGGCCCGTCGGAAACGGTGAACCGCTCCAAATCCCGTTGGATTTCACCTGTGCTGGGCACGCAAGATAAACAACCGTCGAATCGCTCCGGTTACTGACCGTAAGACAAACGTAATCCGCGTTGGTGGAAGTCGGCGTCGCCAAATGTCCAAATACAATCGGCGACATTCGATTGCTTCTCGAAAAAAATGTACCACTCAGAACCAGGACCAGGAGCGCCGCCAGGCTGAAGAGCAGAAGGGCGGCTCCTCCGAAACCGACCAGCATGGACTTGGTAGTTTGCATTTACGGACTCAGTCACGTGCGTTTCCCGGCAATGCGCCGCGACAAAATAAAAATCCAACGATTAAGGTGAGCCACGACCACGGTTAATGTATTTTGCCGGACTTGCGTTGAATTCGCCTGACCGCCCTTTCGGTATGCTTAAACTCCGCCAGGAAGCACCAGCGTAGTGCTTCGCCACATAGACAATCTGACCGATGTGATAGGCATAGTGAGTCAGCTGACGATTGATCGCCTGCATAACCGTCAGCGACTCGCCTCGAATTTTCACCGTGCGCTCAAGTTCAGCATCGGTCAGCGGTTCGAGTGCCGTAAAGAGCGCTTTCCAACCGAGCTCCCACTGCTGCCTCAGGACTTCCTGCGAATCGCCCGCCATAATTTCGAACTCAGCATCGCGGTTGCGACCGGGCTTCTCGCCGTCACTCGTCAAAAAATCCGTCCATCGCGAAACCAGATTACCTCCCACGTGCTTCACGATGACCGCGATACTATTGTCGACCTCGGAGGGTGCGGCGAAAAATTGCTCCGGCGTGATTTGCGCCAATGCGCCATCGGCGAGAACCTTTAGCCGGCGAAACTCGCGAATGGTGAGCTGAATGTACGTTTCCATGGGCCTGAGCCTATCGTAGGAAGCTCAACTCATGCGGTCAAGACGCGCGCACCGCGCACGGACTCGCCTATCGCGCCACCGATGCAGATCCATCATATCTCGATTCCTACAAACGGCGCGATTGGGCCTTTGCACACCCTGAACTCCCCCAGGGCGAACGCATTAAATTTTATTAACACCGTGGCTTCAGCCCGGTGTTATAGGAACGGGCATACACTTTTAGCCGTTTTAAACGGCTTTCGACCGGCCGGTCATAAGTGGTTGAAACCGCTGAAGAGTCATTCGGTGGTTATGATGCGTTCGCCCTGCGAGCTCTTCCGGGGAGTTTGATTCTTTCAACAATTCGTCTTACCCTTCCGGAAAATTATGACCGATCCCCGTTACACCAAACTGGCGAAGCTGCTCGTGGAATATTCCACCGAACTCAAAAAGGGCGACCGCATCCTTCTCGATATGATCGATGTGCCGGACGAGTTCACCATCGAACTCATCCGCGCCTCACGCGCGGCGGGCGCCACACCGTTTGTCGAGACCCGCCACACCCGCGTCGGCCGCGAAATGTTGCGCGGCATCGATGAAAAGCACGCCGAATCGGTGCGCGACCTCGAATTGTTCCGCATGAAAAAAATGCAGGCATACATCGCGATTCGCGGCAGCGAAAACGCCAGCGAAAACGCCGACGTGCCGAGCGATCGCATGTCCATGTATTCGCGCGTCATCAGGCCCGTGTTGAATTATCGCGTGAACAAAACCCGCTGGTGCGTGTTGCGCTGGCCCACGCCGAGCATGGCCCAGGCTGCCGGCATGAGCACCGAAGCGTTCGAAAATTTATATTTCGACGTCTGCACCATGAATTACCGCAAGATGGCCAAAGCCATGGTGCCGTTGGAAAAACGCATGAGCCGCGCGGACCGCGTTCACCTGAAGGCGCCCGGCACCGATCTGAAATTCAGCATCAAAGGCATCGGTGCCAAAATGTGCAAAGGCGATCGCAACATCCCCGATGGCGAAGTGTTTTCCTGCCCGGTGAAGGATTCGGTGAACGGCGTCATTCAATTCAACACGCCCACGCTTTATTCCGGCACGAAATTCGAAAATGTCCGCCTCGAGTTCAAGGACGGCAAAATCATCGATGCCACCGCGAACAACACGAAACGCCTGAATGAAATCCTCGATACTGACGCCGGCGCGCGGTATGTGGGCGAGTTTTCGCTCGGCTTCAATCCCTACATCCTGACTCCCATGTGCGATATTCTCTTCGACGAAAAAATCGCCGGCTCGCTGCATTTCACCCCGGGCCAGGCCTACGAAGAGTGCGACAACGGCAATCGCTCGGCCGTGCATTGGGACATGGTGTTGATCCAGCGGCCCGAATGGGGTGGGGGTGAGATCTGGTTCGACGATGAATTAATTCGAAAAAACGGCGTATTCCTTGCGAAAGATTTAAAGCCGCTAAACCCGGCCAATCTCAAGTAATTCGACGATTAATCTGAAATCCGAGATGTATTCGGATTTCGGATTTCTTTCGGATTTCGGGCTTCGGCATTCGGATTTGGGCCGCGCCGTTCCACCGGAGCTTTTTTACTGACTGACGCCTGCCACTGCGAATCCGTGGCACCGACAATCCCTTATCGTTCTTCTTTGAGAATCGAGAGGAACTGTTTCATTGCGGGTGAAAGAACCTTGTTCTTTTTGTAGAGCGCGGCGAGCGGCCGGAAGAAATCGCCGTCGTCAATGGTCACCGCCGCCAGCGTTTGCTTGGTCACTTCCTGGCTGATGGTGCTCAACGGCACGATCGAAATCCCCGCGTCAATTTCCACGGCACGCTTCACCGTTTCAATATTGTCGAATTCCATCACTGTCTGGACCTCGACATTATTTTCCTTCAAAATTTTGTCAATCGCCTTGCGCGTTGGGATGTCCGGTTCGAAGCCGATGAATTTCAACCCCGAAATCGACCGAAGCTTCATGCCCTTGGATTTCGCGAGCGGATGTTGCGGGTGACAGATCATCACCAGCGGATCGCGTCGCAGCGGCACCACTTCCAATTTCGCGTCGCGCTGCGGATACGCCACCAGGCCGAGATCCACCACGTTGCCCAGCACATCGTCATACACCTGGTTCGCGCGCCGATACTCCACATGCACATGAACCGTGGGATGCTCCTTCAGGAAGCGCTTGATGTAAGGCGGCAGGTCGTGCAAGCCGATACTGTAAATCGTCGCCACCCGGATCGTTCCGGAAATGATATCCTTTACCTCCTGCAATTTGCTGTGCAGGGCGTCGTAAGTCTGAATAATCTGCTTGCTGTAATCGTAGAGCAACTGGCCTTCGCGCGTGAGGCGGAACTTCTTTTTGCTGCGCTCGATGAGCAGGGATTTGAACTGCCGTTCGAGGGAGCTGATTTGCTGGCTCACCGCCGACTGCGTTACATTATTGACCTGCGCAGCCTTGGTGAAGCTTTCAGTTTCGGCGAGGTCGCAAAAGACTTTGAGGCTTTCAATTTGCATCTACACACATTGAATACGCAAATTTATCGATTCAGTCAACTAATGTTGCCCCGGAATTCGTAATCACCTGTTTCACTTTGACGAGCAATTCTTGGCTGGTGAACGGCTTTTGCAGGTAAGCCGAATCATCCGTCTGCGCTGGCGACGGCACATATCCGCTCGTGCAAAGAATCCGCATTTCCGGGGAAATCTTCCGGAGCCGCTCCACAAATTCGCGCCCGCTCATGGCCGGCATCACCAAATCCGTTATCACCAAATCGATCTTCTTCTCGCCGTTCGAAATAATGTCCAGCGCCTTCTGTCCGCTGTTGGCGGTGAGCACTTTGTAGCCAAACGTCGTCAGCACCGTCTGGCCCAGCGTCAGCATCAAATCCTCGTCGTCCACCATCAGGACCGTTTGCGTGCCGTTCAGATCATCCGTGCTGATGCTGGTGTCCTGCACCAATCGTTTTTCCGCCGGCAGATAGACCCGCACGGAAGTCCCCGCGCCCGGCTGGCTCGACACCGCCACGCCCCCGCCGTGATTCGTCACAATCCCGTAAACCCACGCCAGCCCCAGTCCGCGATGCTTGCCGCCCTTGGTCGTGAAAAACGGCTCGAAAATCCGCGGCAACACCTCCGGCGAAATCCCCGAGCCGTTATCGCTGATCTCCACGCAAACATAAGTCCCGGGACTCAGCCGCACCTCGCGATCCTGGGCGCCTTCGGCCAGCTCCACATTCCGCGATTGCACGGTGATCTGCGGGTTTTCTTTGACTGCCTGGACGGCATTTTCGAGCACCTTTACAAACGCCTGCTGGATTTTAGCCTCGTCAAATTTAGTGGCGTACGGCCGCCGCTCAAGTTGCGACTTCCACATGATCTTCGTGCCCTCGCCGTTCGCGAACAGTTCCATCGAACGCTGCAGGATCGCATTCAAATTTCGGGCGGATTGTCCCCGCGGTTCCTTTTCCGTCCGGCTGAACGTGCCCAGATCGTTGGCGATCTCCGCCGCGCGCCCGGCGGACTTCTCCACTTCCATCAGCGAGCGCCGCCAGGGATGATTCGGTTCCGCCTGCGTCAACAGCAGCGAGGCGTGGCCGAGAATGCTCGTCAGCGCGTTATTGAAATCCAGCGAAACCGTCCGCGCCAATTGCAGCGCGCAATCGAGCTTTTGTTTCTGCGCGAGGCTTTCGGCCGAGGATTCCTTCGGATTGATCGGGGCCGGCGTCGGCGCCGGGGGCGCGGCGTTCGGCAGCAATTGCAGGATGAATAATTTCTCCAGGCCATCCGTCAACGTGCAGATGGATGTCAAAAAGGCCCGGACCGCGCCGTCTTTGACGCAGAACTTCAGCGGGCCGGGAGGAGCCGGCGAGTTGTCCCACTGCAAAATGAACTGCTCGGCCATGGGGCCGTTTTCCGACGCCCAAATCGCGGAAAGCGGCATTTCGCCATCGAGCGTCGAGCCAAAAGCCTGGACCGCCGCCGGGTTGGCGCGCAGAATAGCGCCGGAGCTGTTGACCAAAAGCACAGGCCAACCGGCGTTTTCCAAACCAAGAGCAACTTCAGACTTCATCAATATTTTCCAGGCTCGCAGCTTACAACCAACCCCATCATTCTCAAACGAAAATTAGCAGGCAAGGCATATTTGGCGCGTTTACTTCGGGGGGGCGTAACTTGCCCGCCGGTCTGTGGAGCGCGGAGCATTGCTCCGCGTGTTTACGGCAGGTTCGGCGCCGAGCAATGCTCCGCGCTCCGGTGCGTGTGTCGAGTCACCCCCCCCCGATGCCCGGCAAGGCCCAACCACCCGAGACGCCATTGAAACCAAACCCGTTGCGCGTCAATCGTAAATCGCAATTCGTAAATCAAAAACAACAGACGGCTCACCCCGGCCGGAAATCCAGGAATGCGCCCGGCAACAGTTCGCGCACGGAAAATTGTTTCACCGCCTTTAACCTTCGGCTGTCCGCGACATAGACTTTGGCGTCCGAAGCATATTAGGCGAGAAGCTGGCGGCAGGCGCCGCACGGCATCGGACCCTCCGCCGCCCGCGCCACCACCGCCACCGCCGTGAAATCCCGCTTGCCGCTCGTCAATGCATGGAACAACGCCACTCGCTCCGCGCAGCACGTCAGGCCGTAACTCGCGCTTTCCACGTTCGCCCCCGTGATAATCTCGCCCGCCTTCGTCAGCAGCGCCGCGCCCACTTTGAACTGCGAATAAGGCGCCACTGCGCCTTCCCGTGCTTTTGCCGCGGCTTTGATCAGCCGGGCCAGGTCCGGCGTCGAGATACCCGCATTATTTTTTGCTGCCATAAAACAGGTGGGGACGGTGCGCTTAATCGCCGTCCGCCAGGACCGTCCGCGCCGCGTTCAGCGGCGCAATGTTCAGCCCCGTGAGTTGGTCACGAATTAATCCTATAAAGCTTCGCAAAATTCTTCAGCCACGCCGCCGCGCGCGCTTTCACCCGCTCGGCGGTTTCCAAAACTTCCGCGTGCGACAGGTTTTCCTTGCTGATACCTGCCGCCAAATTGGTGATGCACGAGACCGCGGCCACGTTGACGCCGCATTGCCGGGCCACGATCGCCTCCGGAACCGTGCTCATCCCCACCGCGTCCGCCCCGAGCCGTGCAAACGCCCGGATTTCCGCCGGCGTCTCGTAACTCGGCCCCGAAACCGCCAGGTAAACACCCGCCCGCAGTTTGACCTTACACTCATTCCCCGCCGCGCGCAAAAGTTTGCTGAGCCCCGCGTCGTAGGTCCGCGTCAAATCCACAAACCGCGGCAAACCCGGAATCGCCGCGCCCCGTAGCGGATTCGCCCCCATGAGATTGATGTGGTCCGTCAGCATCATGAAATCGCCCGCGCGAAACTTCGGGTTCAGCCCCCCCGCCGCGTTCGTTAGCAGCAAATCGCGAATGCCATAAGCCGCCAGCGCGCGCACCGCGAACGTTACGCGCTCCATCGGATGCCCCTCGTAAAAATGCGCGCGTCCGCTCAGGACCACCACCGGTGTCCCGCCCAGCGTCCCAAAAAACAATTCCCCCGCGTGCCCGCTCACCGTTGGCTTGGGAAACCCCGGAATCTTCGCGTAAGCAATTTTCTTCTCCACGCGCAACTCCGTCAGCACATGATGAAACCCGCTCCCGAGAACGATGGCGAGGGTGGGGCGCAGGCGGGAAATTCTTTTCAATCGCCCGGCGGCAACCTGAACTTTTGGCAATTCCATTGGAATCCAGTTTAGGCCGCTGGTCGAGAGAACCAAGCTTGAAGAATGCGAAACTGCCAGGACGAATGTATCTAAATCTTATTAACACCGTGGCTTCAGCCCGGTGTTGTGGAGAGAGCATATACTTTTAGCCGTTTTAACGGCTTTTGGCTGGCTGGTCAAAAGCGGTTGAAACCGCTGAAGAGTCCTTCGACGGTAATTGCCACCGGGCTAAAGCCACGGTGTTAGAGAGAAGAACGAAAACAAAGGAATTTAATGCGTCCGTCCCCCTTTGATCCTCTTACATTTTTTTTACAATACCGAGCTTGAAACCAATGAACGAAGGGCGCAGGATTCAGTCAGTCCCAAATCAAACAAGGCTCGCAAGCCGTAAGGAGCAGGCCTATGAACATGAAACTATTGATCGCTGGCGCCCTGATTGCGTTGATTTCTTTTTCGGCCCACGCCAAGGGCGGCGGCGGC
>Ga0265338_10002586_pt1 | contig 26752 bp, 36 predicted proteins | sample 42126metaG_FD_193579 | JGI IMG/M metagenome (GOLD analysis project Ga0265338, IMG submission 193579) | Rhizosphere microbial communities from Carex aquatilis grown in University of Washington, Seatle, WA, United States - 4-21-26 metaG | ecosystem: Host-associated > Plants > Roots > Rhizosphere...
AGTCAGATATGCAACACCTGGTTAACCCCAAAAAACAAATCTCCTGGCTCAGACAAGCCTACGAGCTACTACAACAAGCGACAACCTTGGTGTTATGGGGTGGACTTTAAAAGTGTGGGTGGTTCAGATCACAACATTTGTAAAATTTACACTTTTATGACAAAATTAAGCCATGTTAGCTACCCAGGCACAGACTGCCAAGCTAATTGCGGCCTTTCACAAGGGCACACGCCTGACCTATCAAAAAGGCGAATATATTGTGCGGCCCGGCGAAGCCCCCTCAGCCGTTTATTACATCGACCAAGGCCTGGTCAAAGCCTTTAATATTAGCAAGTACGGCGAGGAGAACTTGCTCATCATCCGTCAGGAGCACGAGATCTTCCCGCTCATTTGGGCTATTACCGGCCAAGAGCACGAAATCATTTATCAAAGTTTGAGTCCGACAACGGTTTGGCGGATAGACCGCAAACAATACTTAGATTATTTACAGAATCACCCTGATGTTCTCCCGCCCCTGCTAGATATGGCCATAGAAAATTACCGACGTCACTCAGAGAGAATCTTGAATCTTGAGTATCGAACAGTCAGGGAGCGCTTGATTTCTTTCTTACTGACTATGTCATCGCGCTTTGCCACCAAAACTAAAGACGGTTTGCTCATTAATGTACCACTGCGCCAGCAAGACATTGCTAGTTCTATTAACGCCAGCCGAGAGACGACCAGCCGGGAGCTTGCCTACCTGGAGCGCAAGGGTCTTATCAAGACTTCATCGCCCCAAATCACCTTGATTGATATTAAAAAGCTGCAGGCTCATTTGTAGCCTAGTCATCATGTGGGACTTTTAATAAACCTTCTTCTGAAACTGTTTTAGCGGCACGTTGTTTTTTAAGTGGAGGTGCTTGACGGACAGGGCTTTTGCCGGGGACAGCAGTTTTCTCCTCTTCTTCGGCTATTTGTACGATATTTTCTATCATTTCGATAATCTGGCTATGGCCGGGCGTACTATTGTCTTCGTAGTAGTGATTTGTACTAATGTAGTTTTCTATAACGCTTAAGCAGTGGATTTCATCAGCCAATATGTGCATGCGGTCCACCGCCTGAACAGTTGCCAGCGGTACCGCCACAATAATACGTTCAATTTTAACGGTTTTAAGGTAGTCAACCGCGGCGTCTAAAGAGAACCCGCTACTCAGACCATCTGAAGTCAAAATAATGGTGTGCCCCCGTAGTAAATCTTTATCAATCAGGCCTTTGCGCCCCAGCAAATGATGCATTTGATGCAACTTATCTAGCTTGCTTTCCTCAATATACCGATGATAATCCATATCGAGCTCTTCCAGCTCACCTGTTGAATAAACACTGTTATAGGTAAAGCCGCCGTCCTGATTAATGACCGCTATCGGCTCCGGCTCGCCCGGCAGATCAACCGGTTCGGTTAGCAGCATCATCAATACGCAGTGTAACGACTGGGCAATTTGAGCCCCTACCACGGCCCCACCATCAGACAGTGCTACTACGGCACAGCTTTCGTCCTGGTATTTCTCAAGTTCCTGCGCCAATTGTTGGCCAGCATCAGCCCGGCTACTAAAATACATATATCACCAGTTTACTACAAGCATAAGGGTAGTAAGAAGCTTGATTATGGTCCGAGTAACTTATCTAACGCGCCTTACGTAATAAATAAAATCGCTCCAGGTTACCCTTCTCTCCGGCTACTTCAGAATCGGCTTTGGCTAGGATCACAAAGTACTGGAAAGCCCAAACTTCAAAAGACTTTAAAATATCACGCCGGATGTGATCATTCTTAATGACACCTTTATGCTTGTGGCCAGTGGGCGCCACGCCACGACTGGTCTCTGTATAGACTTCAAATTGCGGTTTAACCATGGCTACGATTTGCGTCTGTGGTGTACTCAATTTACTCACACTCGGCAGAATTTCTCGCAGAGATATAAATGATACGTCAGCCACCACCATATCCGGTACCGGAATTGAAATCTGCCCGGTTCTGAGATCCGATCTCTGAGATCTTACTTCCCTTATATCGGTCTGCTCATGCAGTTCGAGCCGGGGATCATTCCTCAGTCGTGAGTGCATCTGATCGGTTCCCACATCTACAGCTATAACTTTGGCGGCCCCATGCTTAAGCGCGTAGTCCGTAAAACCGCCGGTGGACGAACCAACGTCCAGCACCACTTTGCCGCGAAAATCTAACCCAAGCTTCTGGGCAACAGAAGCCAGCTTAAGTCCAGCCCGCGAAACAAACTGCTCGGAAGTCTGGCAGATAAGTTCATCGGCAGAACTGACTTGATGGTTTGGTTTTAATACCGTCCGTCCATTAACAGTCACCTGCCCCAACTTGATGTACGATTCAGCCTGGCTACGCGTGGAAACAAGCCCCCGTTCAACTAGTGCCTGATCGAGTCGCAGCCGGCTCATTCATTAGTCCTTGACCCGAGCCCGATAGGCACCGGTAGCGGTATCGACACTAATGACATCACCCGCCTTAATAAAAGCTGGAACCTTAATAGTAATGCCGGTCTCCAGCTGGGCGTCTTTGGTAATAGAACTGCTGGTATCGCCTTTAACCGCGTCCTCTGCATATGTCACCTTGAGCGGCACATTTTTTGGCAGCTCAATACCGGTAACTTGGCCGTTGAATAGTTGCGCCTGTACACTGTCACCCTCTTTCATATAACCGGCCTGATCGCCAACCGCCTCAGCTGGCAACTCAAACTGTTCATACGAGGTTTGATCCATAAAATAGAACTTACCAGCATCGTTATATAGGTATTGGACTGTCTGGTTTGTGACGTCCGCGCTATCTAGTTGTTCATTGCCCTTAAAAGTCTTGTCTAGTACTCGTCCATCGAGCAAACTTTTGATACGGACGTTCACAATGCTGCCACCGCGCCCCATCACTTTTTGGGCATAATCAACCACCCGGTACGGTACACCATCTAGCTGAAAGATAGTCCCCTTTTTAAGATCAGTTACTCCTAGTGCCATAGTATTACTCCTTGATTAATTGTTCAAAGCAAGCCCGTGTAGCCGGTGTCATTTTGTCTGGATGAGCCCGGACTTCTGCGCTGGTCATCTTGATTAGCTCACCCTCCTTAGCTTCAACCACTGTTCTCCATGGAACTTTAATCAAATAGACAGATGAGTGAACCGTGATGGCTTGGCCGTGACGTTCTGAATCTACGCTTACTTCACCCAGATATTTGAGCTCCTCAGGTCGAGGACTAAGGCTCGACTCCTCTGCCACCTCCCGGCAAACTGCTTGTGCTGGCGTTTCATCTGGTTCAATCTGGCCGCCAAAACAGCCAATCAAATTGAGGGCCCCAGCTTGTTGCTCTCCGTTGCGCAGCTGCAACAGATAGGCCTCACCTTGCCTGATCAGCCCCATTCCAATCTCAAAATGTTTCATGCGATCTACTAAAAACTTTGCTTCTTTTCAAAGTCCAAGATGTTGTGCCGCATCTGTTCGTAATTACTGTGCAAGTAATCGCTATGACCGTACTGCATGAACGGCTGAGCAACGTGTTGGCTTTGTGACAACTGATGTTGAATAGTGTTAATACGGTACTCCAGACTTTTAGTGTCTTTGTGCTCCCGGATGTCGCCTATCAGCTGATGGATCTCGTTTTGCAATACATGCACCTCCGGATGGTTGGCTCCAGCCGTAAAATCATGGAACTTATATTGCATATCAACCGCCCTATGAAAGAGGTTGTCATACAGTGGATCGCTCATGCTGCAGGTCTCCTTAGTTCGTGCTTAATTATTAGCCACGAACGGTAACAAAGCAATATGCCGTGCACGCTTAATAGCCTTGGCCAAGCGTCGTTGCTGACTCTCGGTCAGGCCGGTCTTTTTGCGAGTCTCAATCTGTCCATAAACGTTAACGTAACGTTGCAAGGTCTTAAAGTCCTTATAGTCAAAGTACGGTACGTCTGTTCGATATTTAAAAATCTTCGCCATTATTTCTCCTTAGATTAATTTTCCATTAACGACGGTTCAAAGGTTGCTTCGACAGTTCTTACGAATCTCATGGCCCAGCTCAAGGCCTCAGGATCTCGATCCAGTTGACCTGTCTGTACCTGTTCATCTAACCGTAGGAGATCATCAACGACAACTTCCATCTCTGCTTCATCGAGAGGAATTAGACCTCCAATAATCCATCTTCGTGTTGGCTCTCCAACTAATCTTAAAGCTGGGTGTCCTTCTTCGAATTGTTTTGGCTCTTGAGTTGATGCTTCTGCCATCATCTTCCTTAATCCACCGATTAAACTACTTATGAATTGACGTTATTACCCTTAGAACGGAATATCATCTAGATTTATCGGTTCGTCACCAATGTCTTCTATCTGAACGTCATCATCTTTGGGTTTTTTGCTAGGTTTGGGTTTACTGGCAGCTGTACTTTCCGCGGCCGGAGTCTGATCAAAGCCACCTCCGTTATTTTCGCCACCGCCAGCACCCCTACTGTCTAAGAAAGTTACATCATTGGCCAAGACTTCTACTTTGCTTCGTTTCTGGCCGTCCTGCTCCCAGCTGCGGCTTTGCAAGCGCCCTACCACCAGGCAACGCCTGCCTTTTGTCAGGTACTGCGCTACCCGCTCGGCTAAGCCTGCCCAAGCTACACAGTCAACGTAATCGGTAGCCTCTTGCCACTCGCCGCTACTATCTTTGTAGCTACGGTTCAAGGCCAAGCTAAAGCTGACTACATTTTGGCCGTTGGGGGTTTGTCTGAGCTCCGGATCGCGGGTCAGATTACCCATCATAATTACTTGGTTAAAACTCCTCGCCATTGTTCACTCCTTTGTCGTACTAGATCTAGCTATTATTCTACTCTACCTCATTGGTTTCTTCGTCTTCATCAGACGAAGATTCGCTACGCAGTGCCGCCTTCTTGGCCTTTTCGACTTTAGCCGCTTCGGCCTTGGCAATAGCCTTAAGGTCTGGCTTGACTATCAAAAAACGAATGACTTCATCAGTAATATTCAAAGTGCTCTCGACTTTGCGGACCGACTCGGCTGGCAGCTGAACAGTGTAAAACACGTAAACGCCATGCTCCTGTTTTTTGATGGTGTAGGCTAGCTTGCGCTTGCCCCAGTTATCGCTATTTACCAGCTTGCCGCCATTATCCGTAAATAGCTTTTTGACTTTGGTCTCGGCCTTGTCCAGGTCAATTTCTAGATCTGGATGATACAATACGGCAATTTCGTATTGGTTCAAATTGAACTCCTTCCTTTGGCTTGCCCGGCACTTTTTCGTGAGTGAAGTAGTCTGCAATCAGATTACGTAACGTCAAGAAAAGGTGCTGGGTTCAGCCTGCAGTCACCAGGGATGTAGGCTGAAGTTATTATTGTGCACTAAGTATAACTCACCTACCCCTGTTAGTCAACTCTATTGTCATCCTCGGGCTTGACCCGGGGATCCAAAGGAATTCTATGTTGACTAGATTCCAAATCCCCTCGACATAGCTCGGGATAAATAGGTTGGAATGACGGGAGGTGAAGGCCGGGTGACTAGATGCCAAGCGCAAAAACGTGCTGGATTACGAAAAGCACCACCATAACTATGAGCAGTATAAAGAACCCTTCTGTTATGCCGGCAATGACGTGTTCGACATCACTTAGGGGCGACTGTGAGAGTTTTTGTTTTTTGTTTTTCATGAGCACCTTGTGTATGGGTCAATTATAGGCTTTTTATCGGTGTTTATCAAGCGTCCTACCAATGTTCATAGGCCGCCATGCATTTTGTTTACATAGTCGTCGTACTGTTGCTGATACTTGCGCCGCAACAATAGATGCATCACTTGCCAAGCCACTATTACGAGACCTATCAACACTAGTAGCGTGATGACCAGCTTAACCCACAGAGGAGTACTTTTTGGCTTACCAACGACTGCAAAGGCTGAACTATTCGAAACATCAAATTGTACGACTCCAGACTGGCCAGTTTTACCTTGGGGCTGTATCAACTGCCATTGATTGTTCTCATAGCTATAATAACTTACGCTAGCCACACCGCTGGTATCAATTTTATTGAGCTGCAGGCTAAGTGTCAGAGGCTTAGTAAAATTGCTCAAAACATTACCATCTGCATCACGGCAGACCAGCTGATATGGCCCGGCCAGGACTTTAGATTTGGTCGCCGGCAACGGGCTTATTGCCTGTGAAGTAGAAATTATACAAAAGGTTGGTTGGGTTAAACTGCCTGCCGGGATCTGTATACTGACTAGTTTGTCATCAGATGTGATGGTGCTCGCCCGCGATGGATCAAGATTTACCTGGAAACCGCTGCTGGTAATGTTAGTAGAGGCATAGCTGGAATAATTGTTGGTTGCATCAAAAGCCCGCAGCCGATAGTAGTACGTAGTACTAAAATCGACCGTATCATCCTCATAAAAAGTATCAGTTATAGTGGAGGTGGTAACTGGGGTCCAATTAAGCATGTCCGTGGAACGATCTAGTTCATAGCCAGCCACAGCAATGTTGTCTGTAGATGCCGTCCAGGACAAATCAATGCTCCTGCTGGAGTTGTTGCTGTTGGCACTAAAATCAGTTGGCGCTGTTGGCGCAGTCGTGTCGGCCAGCGCCAGAGATGTTTCCGGTTGGGATGTCACCGATGGTATCGTAGATTTAGACGGAGTAGTGGAGGTTTTTGGCGCAGGTGTTGTAGTGGGGTTTGGGGTCGGGGTGGGACCGGGAGTTGGAGGAGTGGGCGATGGCGTGGGTGGAGTTGGAGTCGGAGCAGGTGGTGGCGGAGTAGGAGTTGGAGGTGGTGGAGGCGGCACTGGCGGTGGTGGAGGCGGCACTGGAGCTTGCGAGGTATAGATAAAGCTCACGTTGCTATCGGTTGACCGGTCCCAGGTCTGACTTGGAACTGAACAGGATGAATCGTGGTAGCAATTTTGGGCAGGCACTTGTTCTTCATACGATGTAGAAGTTGCATGTTCCGGCCGATTGTTGGTGGTTGGCGAAGGCAACCCAACAGGAGCACCAGCCACAATCCGTGCACAATACAGCCCGCCGACATTTATATTAAATTGCCAATTGCCGTTGCCATCGGTTGTTGTTGTGCCATTACAAGTATCTATGGTTACACCCGCAAAACCTTGATTGGTGCGCGAATCGTAGACCCGACCACTAGCAATCACAGTTGACGCCAAAGAATTATGCAAAATAGCTGCACCCGTTAAGCCGAATATTACGATAGCCAGCACGGCAAATACTGGTTTGGTTTGCCTAGTCCAAAAACGAGGGTTCGGACCAGTCATGTATTAGCCCTCGTCAGATTCATCGTCGGGCATATCGTCATAGACATCGGCTGCAACATCATCTGGAGCATGACCGCCACCAAAGACTTCATCAATACTCTGCACCAGCACTTCGCGCGGCCGCGAACCATCGGCCGGGCCAACAATACCCTGCTCTTCCATAGTCTCAATCAACCTGGCCGCCTTGCCATAGCCAATGCGTAAACGCCGCTGCAATAAGCTGGTACTGGCCTTGTGGGCTTCTATTACTACACCGACAGCATCTTTAAAGATTGGCTCGTCAGCCGAGTCAATTTCTGCCACTACTCCGCCCCTGCCATTGAGCTGAACGGGCTGGCTGATAACTTCGTCATCATACTGCGGCGGTCTTTGCATACGCAGGAAATCGGTCACCTTTTGGACCTCATCTATCTCTATTAAAGCACCTTGTACGCGCTTGGGTTTGGGCATATCAGCCGTACTAAACAGCATATCGCCCATCCCCAGTAACTTCTCGGCACCCATCTGGTCTATGATGGTCCGGGAATCTACCTGACTGGTAGTAGTAAAGGCCACCCGGGCTGGAATATTAGCTTTAATCAGACCGGTAATAACATCTACGCTGGGGCGCTGGGTCGCAATTACCAGGTGAATGCCGACCGCCCTAGCCTTTTGGGCAATACGCACAATCAGCGCTTCCACGTCGCGGGCAGCCATCATCATCAGGTCGGCCAACTCATCAATGACAATCACAATATAGGGCATGCCTTCGTCCTTTTTAAGCTGGTTATATTCGTCAATGTTCCGCTTGCGAGCTTCAGCCAATGTCCGGTAACGGCGCTCCATCTCGGCTACCGCCCATTTAAGCGCGCTGATGCATTTCTCGGGCTCCGTAATAACTCCCGTCAATAGATGTGGAATGTCATTGTAGGGCGAAAGCTCGACATGCTTAGGATCCACCAGAATAAGCTTAAGATCACTCGGGCTGTTGCGGTACAGCAAGCTGGTCAAAATGGAGTTAATCATGACCGATTTACCGGAGTTGGTCTGACCTGCCACCAGCAGGTGCGGCATCTTGTCTAGACTGCCGATAATCGGTATGCCGGATATATCCTTACCAATCACAATTCCCAGCGGCTTTTTATTATCAATCCATTCGTTACTGCTTAGGATACTGGCCATACGCACTGTGGCCGGGCGCACATTCGGTACCTCTATTCCCACCGCTTTTTTACCAGGAATGGGTGCTTCTATACGGATAGATTGGGCCGCCAGGTCCAAAGCCAGGTTATTCTCCAAGGCCGCAATCTTGGTCAGCTTAACACCGGCCTGAGGTTTGAGGGTGTACTGCGTGACCCGCGGCCCAATATTAGCGCCTTCCATCTCTACGCCAATGTTAAAGTTTTCAAACGTCTCTTGAATGGTTTTGGCATTACCCTCTACATCACCAGCATTGGCTTTATCTTGCTTTTGGTTGAGTAAATCAATGGTTGGGAACTTCCAATCAGGGTCGCTGGCCAAGGTTAGAGCCTCGTGGGATTCTGCCGGCGCCAATTTTTGAGCGGTGTTTTTGAGTGTAGATAGTCGCGCCGAGCTATGCTCTACCGGCACGCCCTCGTTGAGCTTAAAGTTGCCATTGGCAGAGGCCCGCTTGCTCAGTTCTGCTAAGTCGGTGTCAGGCTCCGGCCGTTTGAACAATTTCCCGAGCTTCAAAATAATACGGGGCGAGATGCCAAAGCTAAAACAGATAGCCAGGCCGGTAAAGACAAAGAACAGCAAGCTGGCCGGAACTTTATCCAGCGCGGAAAGTACTGCGTCGCCCACCGTCTTGCCCACCTGTCCGCCATGGCCGCCTTGATACACGCCAGATAAGCGCGTCGCGAAAGCCGTGTAGGCCCAACTGGATGCGAAGACCAGCGCCGCCGCCATGCTCACCAGCTTTGCTAAGGGAATTTTGCGGTCTTCGTTGCCAAATTTCAGTACTCCCCACAGCACACAGGCTGGAATAACCAGATAGGCCGCCCAGCCAAAAGTCCAATAGGCGCCATGAAACAGGGCTTTGGGCAGACTGCCACCGGTTCCAAAACCACCTAGTAGTAATAAAAAGGCAGCCACAAATAAGATGATTGCCCCCGTCAGCGGCCAAAAGGTCGATTGTTGTTCGGCAACGACCGGCTTTTTTTTATTTGTTTTTTTCTTTTTAGCCATACCTGTTTATTTTACCATTATTTCATTAATCGAGGTTAGCTCTTAGGAGGAGTTTGCCTTTTGGTTTGCCACTCGCTAATTGCCTGCTGCATTTTTGCCAGCGTTTCGCGAAGGTCTGTATTATCTGGATCCTGCATCAGCTGCTTTTCAATTAGCTTGACCCCCCTCAATCTGTCATAAAGTACCAGATCACCTTGCGCCTGATGCCACGCCTCCTGATCAATAGTGGATTCGGCGTGATGACCAGATATGGCAGGCTCTACAGTAGTAATCGACCCTGTTTCTCGTGCTTGTCTTATTTCTTCCTCAATACTATATCCTTCAGCTGCGCGAACCTGTCCTATTTCTTCATCAGCTAATACATATTGGTCATCTTCAGGAGGCACTGGTTCGTACGGCAAGGGACCAGGGTGTCGATAACGATAGTCTATAGATTCATTCATAACCACTTTATTATAGCAAAATTAACAACGTTTGTCAATAACGCTTGTGCTTAGCACCTAGGCATCAATGAGTTCGGAAGTAAAGGTCTCTGGTGGCAGGCCAGACTTTTTCGAAGCCTCAAATGCTCTAATACGTTCCTCTTCTAAAGCACCTAAAGCACCTCTAATAAGTGTGGCATTCGAATAGGCCCCAATGATTTGATAGTCAGATAGTCCACTATACTCAGCAACATCCCTATGACTTAAGATTCTATCGCCTAATTTTGGGCGTCTGTCAGAGATGCGAGCCATGACTGCCCCTTTTATGGCGACCCCTCCACGTTCCTTGGCAGCCAAAGCGTCACTTTGCATAGCAACATTGCCTTGCCACCTCTCAAAAGCTTGCTCTGAAGCAACTGTAGCTGGGCCTGCTCTGTCAATTTTGAACATTGAAGCTGCCATAGTATCTATAAAACCCGGACCCACGTCTTCCTGTACATTGATAGCAGGAAATGGACCTAACGGATGGGGGGCGTCCCTATATTCAAAATTTGCCATATAAAACATACTCCATAGATTCTGTTAATATACTAGCACTTATATTGATATTTGTCAACTTTAGTTTACCTGGGATTCTCTTCTAGCTGTCATTCCCAACTTGATTGGGAATCTAGCCTAATAGGGAATCCTCCGTTCTTACTGGATCCCCAATCGAGTCGGGGATGACGGAACCGGAGTTTTGTTAGTCGGCTTAGTTAGTCTAGTCGGGTTGGTCGGAGCCTAGGAGGCGGGCGCGCATCTCATCAAACCGTTTCTGTTGCTCGCGGGCTACATCTTCTACCGGTTTGGGTTGTTGGCCTCCGTTACCACCATGCACCGTTTGGGCCTCTACTTTGCCGCCAATAACATTTACCACAGGTATGACAATGGGACTGCGCTGGGTCTGCTCAAACAAGAAGTGGGTAATGTGCTCTTTAATCTCCTGCTTGAAACGGTCCAAATCCACCCGTTTGAAGCGCTGGGCAACTGCCCGGCGTAGTTCGGCCCTAAAGCTATTCATCAGCTCCTCGTTATCGCGCATATATATGAAGCCGCGACTGATTATATCCGGGCTGGTTAGCAAGGATCCGCTCTTTTTATCTACTGTCAGGACCACTGCTACCAGGCCTTCTTCGGCCAGCATCAAGCGGTCTTTAATGACAATATTGCTGACAATGGAGCCGGTTTGATCCACCAGCAAACTGCCGTGCGGTACTTCCCCGCCCAGTTTCCAACTATCGGCGGTAAACAACAGTTGCTGGCCGTTATCGGCCTGGATAATGTCTTTGCGCTGCCAACCTTCCTCTACAGCTATCTCGCCGTGGTACTTACGATTGAGCGCACCAGCATAGATGGGAATGAAGAATTTGGGTCTCAGGATATTGAGCATTTCGCGGTGCTCGTCGCGGCGGGCATGGCCGCCAACGTGCAGCGGCCCACAGCCATCAACTTCGTGGGTGGGGTGGCGGAACAGATGAACGCCCTGGTGGGCCAACTCATCGCCAATTTCCTGATAGCGAATTTCGTTACCGGGAATAGGAGTGGAGCTAACCACCACGGTGTCGCCCTCGTGCAATTTAATGTGTTTATGGTCACCCTGGGCCATGCGCTGCAAGGCAGAGCCCGGCTCGCCCTGGCCGCCGGTACAAACTACCAGCACTTGTTGCTCGGGAATGTTAGGCATCTCGCGCATTGGTAGCACGGTGCCTTTGGGGATTTTTAGAATGCCCTGACGAACAGCAATCTCGGCATAAGCCATCATGCTCCGTCCATCTAAAGCCACCCGCCGATTGGCGGCTACGGCAGCATTCACAATCATCTGCACCCGGTTCATGTTACTGGAGAAGATCGAGATGAATACCCGGCCTTCGGCATGGCCAATTAGGTCATGGTAGCTCTGTTGCAGGGTGTGCTCGGTCAGCTGACGTCCTGGCACGTTGGTATAGGTACTCTCGTCCATAGCTATCAAGATGCCCTCATCGCCAAGCTGGCGTAGTCGGGCTACATCACTGGGCATGTGATCGAGAGGCTCCGGATCAAGGCGAAAGTCTCCGGTGTTGACGACTCGACCAACGGGTGTATCAACGATGATACAGGCTGATTCTGGTACAGAGTGTGTTATGCGCACTAATTCGATGGTGAAGACCCCTAATTTGAGCCGTTCGTGGCCGTCCATGTTCATGATGACGGTCTTAGGCACAAACTCCAGGCCGCTCTCGGCCGTAGCGTCTTCAAAGGTCTTCTCTACCACGCCAATGGTGAAGCGGCTGGCATAGATAGGTGCTGGGAATTTGGGCACAATATGCTTGAGGCCGCCAAGGTGGTCTAAGTGTCCGTGACTAATTACATAGCCTTTGATTTTTTGCCGGATTGACTCCAGATAGGTGGTATCGGCAATGGTGTAGTTGACGCCAGGCAGATTAACGCTCAGGTCGTTACCGCAGTCTAAGATGATGGCATCATTTTGCCACTCCAGGACCTGCATGTTCTTCTCGCCAATGCCGTCCTGGCCGCCTAAAAATGTGATTTTGAGCATATTTAGGTCGTCGGTAGCTGTTTGGTTAGCCCGTCGGGGTTGAGCTTCTTGAGAGGCTGGCGCGTACTGATTCATCAGCTTATGGGCGTCCTCTTGATTGCGCTTTTGAGCCCGCATGGCCTGCCCCCGAGAAACTCGGTTGGCAGCCGGTTGCGGCTTGGGGGGTTGGCCACTATTTTGACGCGGCCGATTGTTATTTTGGTTATTATTCATGTATTCCTTTCTCTGTTATAAGAGATTTATTAATTGAATTCCTAATGGTTAAATTTTTGGTCGTTATGAGGTCCAACCTTGCAAAAAACAAAGAGATTTTTGGTAAAATCACCAGATTTTTCATCTTTTTTTGCAAGGTTGGACCTCCCACAATTACGTTATTTTTTTAAGAATGACTGGGATCTTGGCAAAATCATCTATCAGGGTTTGCCGCATACCACCGTTATACAATGCTGCCGCCGGATGAAACAGTGGCAAAAACACTAAGGTTAAGTAATCGGTATTCTGTAATCTGGATTCAGTATTGTTCGGCTTTGTGGACTGACTCCTGGTTACTGACTCCTGGTTACTTGCATTGAAGCGCAGCTTCACCCGTTTGGGTTGCCCGTGGACCGCGGAAATTTGCAGATCCGGCAAAAAGCAATTGAGACTGTGGCGGCCAAGGGTAATGACCAACTTTGGTTCAATTGCAGCTAGCTGGGCCTGCAAATACGGCAGAAACGCTGTTTTCTCTTCTGGTAGCGGATCCCGATTGTTAGGGGGCCGGTACTTTACGATATTGGTAATGTACACATCTCCGCGCTTGAGACTGATCATCTCTAGCATTTCTTCCAAAAACTTGCCGGCAGCACCCACAAAGGGCTTACCTTGCAAATCTTCATTCTTGCCTGGCGCCTCGCCGATAAAGACGATCTGGGCGTCGGCACTACCGTCACCAAACACCAACTGGGTGGCTTGTTTGGCCAAATCCGGGCAAACATTATCTTTGATAATATCTGCTTTAATCTGGTCAAGCTTTTGCTGCTTTGTGGCTTTACTCATTCTTTACTGATTACGAATAGCGTGCGTCAAGCGATTGATGGCAATACCCAAGAACAAAAACGTTAGGAAATACTGCTGCAGACTGCCGGTTTCGATAGCTCTGGAGGCAATAATATACATTGCTAACAGAGATATAAGAGATTCGGCCGCATAGCCTCTTCGCTCGTGCCAGAAGTCTGTTTTAACGCTAGCTTTTGCCATTTTTTGCCCTTATAGATCTATCGATTGTCTTTTTTGCGATAAATAGAAAGATACAACCTAAGATTATTTCTATTATACTAAGTTCCTTATTAAATACCTTACCTATGAAATCAAGGATACCGATAGTGACTAAGAACATTCCGATAGCTCCCACGATATTCCCCAATAACCCCATAAAATGAATGCTAGTTTAGATTGATTAGGTTTTCCCATATCTTCTGACTCTCTAGCGTTTGCCCTTATCTTTTTGCTCTCGCAAAACGGCTTTCATGCTTAGTTGCAGGCGGCCGCGGTCGTCAATAGCCACTAACTTAACGTTAACTTTATCACCCTCTTTAACCACATCGCTGGGCTTATTAACCCGTTCCTCAGCCATTTCGCTCACATGCACCAGGCCTTCTTTGCCGGGCATAATCTCTACAAAGGCGCCAAAGTCCAGTACACTGACTACCCGGCAATTCTCGTAGGTTTTGCCCACTTCCGGCTCGGCAGTAATGCTTTGGATGTACATCTTGGCAGCGTCAATGGACTTCTTGTCCGGACTGGCAATAAAGACCGTTCCGTCATCTTTAATGTCAATTTCGGCACCGGTCTCGGCAATAATCTTGTTGATGGTTTCGCCACCCTTGCCAATGACTTCACGGATTTTGTCGGGGTTAATGGTAATAGCTTCTACGCGCGGTGCATAAGGGCTCATTTCTTTGCGTGCCTCAGGTAAGGTGGCAATCATATGCTTAAGTATCTCTGCCCTTCCAGCTTTGCCCTGCTCAAGAGCCTGCGCTAGGACCTTGGGGCTTAAGCCGTGAACTTTCATATCCATCTGTAGGGCAGTGATACCCTTTTCTGTCCCGGCAACCTTAAAGTCCATATCACCAGCAAAGTCTTCGGCATCGGCAATGTCGCTCAATATGTAGGGCTTGTCGCCGTCCAGCATAAGTCCCATGGCAATCCCGCTCACCGGCCGCTTCAGCGGTACACCGGCGTCCATAAGTGCCAAACAGCTACTACAGGTGGCCGCCATGCTGGTGCTGCCATTTTGGCTCATAATTTCGGTGACTGAGCGCATGGTGTACGGGAAGTCGGCTTCGCTGGGCAGAACTGCGTCCAGTGCCCGCTCCGCCAGATAGCCGTGGCCAATCTCACGCCGCCCAGGGCCGCTCAAGCGGCGGACCTCACCAACGGTATAGCCAGGCGCGTTGTAGTGGTGCAAATAGCGCCGTTCGCCTTCTTTTTCCATAGTGTCCACCAGCTGAACATAACTAAGTGGTGCCAGAGTAACAATGTTAAAGGCCTGGGTCATCCCGCGCGTAAATAAGCTGGAGCCGTGAGCTCTGGGCAACAAGCCTACCTCGCTAGATAATTGCCGGATATCAGTCAGTTTGCGGCCGTCGGGTCGAACGTTTTCTTTGACAATGCCATTGCGCACGTCTTTGTGCAGGGCCAGCATAAAGGCGTCCTCGTATTGATGTTTAGACTCGTTCCAACCGTCCTCGCCAATTTCTTCGGCAAAGTGCTCATGCATAGACTGCCGCAGCTTATTAACTAGATCATTGCGCTCGGGATATGGAGCACGTAGGCCGCTCCCGAGCTTGCCAGCCAACCAGGTCTCTACCCGCTGTTGAATGTCGGTATCTGGTAATGATAATTCATATTCCTGGGCTGTTACGCCAACTTTTTTAGCCAGTTCCTGCTGCAACTTAATAGCCGGTTGTATGGCCTTTTGCCCAAACTCTAACGCTTCTACTACCTGGGCCTCGCTGACCTCATTGGCACCGGCTTCAACCATCATAACGCCGTCTTTGGTACCGGCTATGACTAGGTCCAGCCCTTCTCCTAGCTGCTGAGCCGTGGCAAAGGCCTGAAGCTTGCCGTCTACCAGCCCCACCCTTACACCGGCCACCGGGCCCTCAAATGGTGCTCCAGTAAGCATAAAGGCAGCACTCATGGCAATCATCGCCACCATATCCGGGCGGAAGCTTGGATCCATACTCATAACAGTAGCCACACCCTGGACTTCATGGCGGTAACCCTTAGGCCATAGCGGACGGATAGGCCGGTCAATTAAACGTCCGATTAAGATAGCATCATCGCTGGGGCGGCCCTCCCGCTTAATAAAGCGGCTGCCGCTAATTTTGCCGGCTGCATACATCTTTTCTTCATAATCAATGCTCAGTGGGAAGTAATCAAAGCCGCTTAGCGGTTTGTCGCCAACCATAGCCGTACCGAGTACAACGGTGTCGCCGTAACGAACCAATACTGAGGCGCTGGTGCGGAAACCGACCCGCCCAACTTCTAAGCTGAGGGTGCGGCCGCAAAACTCAGTCTCTACTTTTATAATTTTTTTACCGAATGGATTAATAGTACTCATCTATATATTCTATCCTTCCCGTAGGTGAGAGGGTTCAAGTGTCCGTTTAAGCGGAAACCTGTGCTCTACCACCTACGATTATTAATTTTCAATTACCAATTTCCAATTTCCTTTCAAGGTCCAATTATGTAATGTTTGAAAATTGCGACAATGAAAATTGATTGAAAATTGCAAATCGAAAATTTAAAGAGCTAACGCCTGATGCCGAGTTTTTTGATGAGTTCTAGGTAGGCTTTACTGTCTTTCTCAGATATATAACGTAGTAAGCGCTTGCGTTGGCCAACCATTTGCAACAGCCCACGGCGAGCGGCGTGGTCTTTTTTGTGGGTTTTTAGATGGTTGGTAACCTCGGCAATTCGCGCGGTCAATACACCTACCTGTACAGCACTGCTGCCAGTATCGGTCTTGTGCGCTTGCAAAGAGGTAACAACCGCCTGTTTATTCTCACTACTTATCATATCTTGCCAACATTCTATCAGATTACTCAACTGTTTTCAAGAGAGATTTTAGGTACATAGTTGTTCGGATAATTGTGTTTTGGAAATTCCAATGGGGCTAAACGCATCTTCTAATCTGAATTTGCCGACTCTGGTGCGGCGCAGAGCACTCATGTAGGCGCCGGTGCCCAGCTGTTTGCCAATATCCTCCACTAGCGAGCGGATGTAGGTTCCAGAGGAGACTTCAGCCGTAAACTTCACTGTAGGATAACTGTATGCTGTCAGCTGTATGCTGTGTACTTTTACCCTTCTGGGCTCTAACTTCACTTCTTTGCCTGCCCTGGCTAATTTATAGGCCCGCTGACCGTTTACTTTTATGGCCGAAAAGATTGGTGGAGTTTGCATGATCTCACCACTAAATTGTTCAAAAGCCGCCAGCAGCTCCTTTTTTGTAGGCCGGTGAGTACTAACTTGGGTCTTCTCGCCTTCTTCATCACCCGAAGTGCTAGTTTGCCCAAGCCTCATAGTGACTTCATAGGTTTTATCGAGCTTTGAGTACTCCTCTGCCCGTTTGGTGTAATTCCCCACCAAAATCACTAGCAACCCTGTAGCCAGCGGATCCAGCGTTCCGGTGTGCCCTACCTTCACCTTTGGTGAAGTAGTCAATAGTCCATCAGTCTTATAGTCTCGAAGTCTTTGACCAAAAGACATCTCGACTACCTGACTGTGTGACTGGATGACTTGATGACTACGCGACTGCTTGACTGCTCGACTACGCGACTGCTCGACTACCTGACTGTGTGACTGACGAAGTGTGCCTCGCACTTTGGCCACCACATCAAAACTAGTCCAGCCAGACGGTTTATCTACCAACAAAATTCCATCCATAGGCGTCATTGTACGTCGAAATACTATATACGCCATATGATATACGAACTTCGTTATACGTTTTTACAGCGGTACGCCGGCATTGGGGTCGCTGAGGTTGTCGCTATGGTCGATAGAACCTGCGGCGCCCATGGGCGAGATAGGAGGCGGCACTGGAGGCGGAGCCGTTGGACTACCGGTTGGCTGATCTGATGCCAAACCAGCATCAGATGGCTGGAACAGCGGACGATCGTCTGCCTGGCTCCCGTCGGCATTGTAGGAGCTGGGCAATTCAAGACTGCCAGCCGGCTTGACGTTAATAATAGGCGGCAAGCTCTGCCCCGGAGTTGAATTCGGAACAGGTCCAAAGGGACTGGGACTTGGTGCCGCACTAGAGCCAGGTCCTGGTGGCGGTTGCGTATCTGGCAGCGGTACTTGGTTGAGGTGGGGGCTATGTACAGCTTTCTCTATATCTGTGAGGGTTTCATCGGCAATGCTATCTGCTATTGGGTTGTCTGCAACCTTTGGTGAAGCACTAATCACAGGAAGCTCCACTGAAGGTAGATTTGTAGCAGCTTCAGGGGCTGGCTTGGAATCAGTACTTGGAGTCGCCGGCTTAGGCTCGGACTTTTTGCCATGGCCGGTGTCCTCTTCCATCTTCTGTAATGTGCCTTCTTCATCAATATGTATCTTTTCAATACCATCTTCTTCCTCGCCGTTCTCGTCATGCGATATGTGAAGCGACCCGTCAGAGTCAATCATTGATAATGGCGGCGACGCTTGCTGCTTAACGGGCCGTGGAGTCTGTATGGCCGTTGGCGGAGGTCCCAAGGTTGGTGGCTTAGGCAAAGCTGGCGGCTTTTTGGGCGGAGGCGGTGGAGGTGGCGGTGGTGCCGGTGGTTTAGGTTTTTCTAATTTGCTGGCAATAAGCGGCTGGTTAGCCCCGGCATCCATAAGTTTGGCAGACATGTTCATAGTTTCTGGTGTAGTTTTACTGTTACTAAATCGATCAGTCTCGGCCATGACACCTGTCAAAAGCGCGGTGGCAACCTGTTTATCAATCAGTCGTTTAGTTTGGTTGGTTTGGTCTTTTTGCATAATGTCTGCTAATTTGGCTACCAGCTCGCATAGACTGCTGGTATGGGTTTCGTTCCAATTGATGGACCCCAAACTAGCACCAGCTTGGTGGTTAATGCTGATAATGGTGGCATCGTGTAATATTTGCCCGTGTGCGGTAATTGCTTTGTCCAATTCACTCTGGCTTTTAACACCTAGGGCAATCACTACATCTACATTCAACTCGCCCTGGCTAAACTGCAGATCTTTTTGATCAATACTGGTTCTGTAGGGAGTGATAAAGATTTTGACGAACTTATCTTCAATTTTGTAGCGCAGCTTGTCTGCTTTGGCTTTATCGAGGGCAATTATAAAATCGCGCAGACTATCGGTGTTTTTTTGCAAGGTTTTTTCCGGCTGCAAAAACTCAAGAACTGGTGGAATGTTACCGCTAAAGACGGCGGTAGCATGCTTGCCAAGCTTATTGAGGACCAGTTCCAAACCCACCGCGGCTGACAGCTGATCAACCGATGGATTATTACTCACTGTAACTAATACATTATTGGCACCCACAACTTGCTGGGCTACCTGTTGGACAACACTTAACACTTTAGAGGGGGCCAAAGGAGGAATATCGGCCGGTGTAGCCTCGGTAGCCGAATATTGCGGTGGCGGCGGCATGCCAGCTGGCGGCATACCGGTAAATGGCTGGCCGGGCACCGGTGGACGAGGAGAATAAGGCGACGGGGGTTGATAGGCTGGTGGTTGTTGTGGATCCATTGGCAATTTTTATTTTGTTTTACTTACTAAAAGTCTATCATAAACGCTTACGTTTGACAATAGATATTTAACCCAATTTCGGCTATTAGGCTAAGGAATGGCCAACGGATGTGCAGCTGCCCCTTTACAGATAACACTTTTCACGCTATAGTTGAGTCTCGATCCGCCCGAGGCGGACCTGCAGTCTAACAGAGGAAATTTATGCCCATTATCAAATCCGCCAAAAAGCGAGTCCGTGTAGCCGCCAAGGCTGCTGCCCGTAATTCCAAAACCAAGCGCAACCTTAAGGTAGCCCTTAAAAGCTTTCAGGCTAAAGCTAGTAGCGACAATCAGCGCCTAGCCCAAAGCACCCTAGATATCGCCGTCAAGAAAGGTGTTATTCACCCCAACAAGGCCGCCCGCAAAAAGCGCCAATTAGCCGCACTTGCTAAAGCTGCCGGCGTTAAATCAGGAGTCAAAACAGAAGCCAAAAAGGCTACCGCCAAAGCCCCTGCCAAAAAAGCCGCCGCTAAGCCTAAACCAACTGCTGTCAAGAAAACCCCGGCTAAAAAGCCCCCCGGCAAGAAAAAATAGTCGATTATCAATGCTCATTGCTCAATGAATAGTTAATGCCATTAATGCACTGAATGATTGTTGCATTCATTGATCATTGACACTTGAGCATTGAGCATTTGTTAGCCTGAAAGGGTTAGGAGGAAATGTTGGAGGGCGTCGTCGGCGTCAATGGTCTGGCTCTTGAGTTTAATATCAAGCTCTAGTGCCTTGCCCACCAAGTCCTTTACTTGCGCCAAACTTAAGTCTTTTGCTAAATACTGGGTTTTGCGTACCACAAAGGGATTAACTTTAACTTCGCTGGCAATAGCATCAACGCTTCGTTCACCGGCAGTCTTCACCAGCGCCAGTATATGCAGCTGCCAAGCCAGCATAGCGATGATTTGCTGCGGTTCAGCCTTTAAGGCTCGTTGGGCATGGTAAAGTTTATCAACTTTTTTGGTCTGCCCAGTAAAGGCGGCATCGAGTAATTCAAAGATTGTGCCCTGTGGCGTTTGATCGCTCAAAAGCTCAATGCTGGCACGATCAATAGCTGGCTGATAGGTCAGTAGTTTATCAATTTCCATAGCTACTAGCTGTTGGTTTTGACCCACTCGCTCCAGTAAATAGCGGGCATCAGCCGGGCTGATTGAACCGCCATAAGCTTTAGCATATTGAACAATCCAGTTGTTCAATTTTACAGGGTCAAGATCGTTAAATTCTTTGTACTCAGTTTGAGCTTTTAACACCTTGTAATAGCTGCTTCTTTTATCTACTTTAGTCTCTATTATGATAAGGTCGGTAGTGTCAGAAACACCTTTTAGTATGTCCTCTAGCCGCTCTGCAAAAGCCTTTTGGGCACCCGGGTTTCTGAGAATTACCAGCTTTTTTGCCACCAAAAAGGGCAGGCTTTGGACGGCTTCGATCATCCGCTCAGCAGTTACCTCTTCCCCGTCTTTTTGCTCGAGCCCAATGTCCCCAAACTCTTCAACATATGTAGCCTTGAGCTTTGCTAACTCAGACTTAAGCATAAAATCATTCGGGCCGGTCAACGTTATGATCATCGTGTAGCTATGATATCATTTAGGCAACTATGAGTTTGAAACGAGATGTAGAGTTCCTGTACGAAATAGGTAGTATTCGTTTCTTGCAAAGACAATGGAAGCGGTTTTTAAATGCTGATTTTGCCAACTTAGCTGAACATCACTTTAGAGTTGCCTGGCTGGCTCTGCTTATTGCCAAGCATGAAAAAGCTGCAAATACAGATAAGGTTCTAAAGATGGCACTTGTTCACGATATTGCCGAAAGCCGAACAAATGATGTGGACTATTTATCCCGCCAGTATGTTGTCCGCAACGAAGAACTTGGCATTAAGGACATGGCTAAAGATACAGTTTTTGGTGAAGAATTGGTGGCACTGTGGCAAGAATACGAAAAGCGCGAATCAATAGAGGCCAAGATAGTCAAAGACGCCGATAATCTGGACGTAGATATGGAGCTTTTGGAACAAGGCGCTCGAGGCATGAGCCTAAGCAACCAAAAGGTTTGGAAACAAACACGTGTCCATGTGCATGACCATAAGTTATCTACCAAAACAGCTAAACGCATTTGGAAAGCGCTGCAAACTTCCAATCCTCACGATTGGCACATCAACGGCCGCACCCGCTTAAACGCCGGTGACTGGAAGAAGTAATTATTTAGGCGCCTTTTGGCAATGCGGGCATAGATGCGTGCCGCGGCCGGCAACTCTAGCTTTGATAATAATGGTACCGCAGCGCGGACATGGCCTGCCTTCCCTGCGAAAGACCCGGGCAAAACTCATATAACTTCCCTTTTTACCCTTGGCATCCACATAGTTACGATCGGTCGAGCCGCCCTTTTTAATGCTCAATTTTAGCACGTATTGCATCTCGTCAAACAAAACATAAGTCTGACGATCGTCTAAATTATGTATGCGCGTAGCGGGATGAATTTTGGCGCCCCACAAGCTTTCATCGGCATATATGTTGCCTACGCCTGCAATGACCGATTGGTCCAGAAGAGCTGCTTTAACAGACGTATTTGGGCGACGCTGCAAACGCAAAGCAAAGTCCTTGGCAGCAAATTCTGCGGCCAACGGCTCCGGCCCCAGCTTTTTCATAAAATCGATGTTTGGCACCTCAGCAGTCGGGATTAACTTCATCCAGCCAAACTTGCGTTGATCGTTAAAGTACAGCTTAGAAGCTCCAAAATCCAGCGTTACTCGGGTAGACTCGTCTGGCAGCTCGCCAATCAATGAATTATTGGGGTGTCCGGCCCCAAAACGTTCGTTTTTGCCCCTGAATACCAATTGTCCCGTCATCTTCAGGTGGATGACGAGCGAGTATTTGCTGCTGAGTTCAATCAGCAAGACTTTGGCGCGCCGCTTGACTACCAACACTTTAGCACCAATTAGGAACCGTTTAACGTCACCAGAACTATTTGGAAAGCTCTTAGGCGTGTCAAACGACACATCACGTACTATCAGACCCGGCAACAACTGGCTCAGGCCGCTTCTGACTGTTTCAACCTCTGGCAACTCTGGCATAGTGCATCTATTGTAGCAATATTGCCTATAATAGAGATATGACCGACTCGCTAAGCGATATATTGGCTGGCAAATGGGACGAGCCGCCAGAAATACAGATTATTAAGCGTTATGTACAGCGCCATTTTAAGTCCGCTGTGGGAGTGACCTTGCACGATACGCAAATAGTCATCAATGCCCCGGGTGCAGCCTTAGCAGCCAGCCTGCGTATGCACTTACCAAGCCTTCAAAAAGAACTAAAAACAGATAAGAAGCTATTGATTAGAATCGGGCGGTAACTCGTCGGCATTCACACCCATAATGGCATGTTCGCCAAGTTCTATATGAATAACCTCTACTGTCGATCCTCTATCCTCGGCCCGAATATCTGCCTGCACAGCATCTAAGCCAAACAAGGCCATACCACCTACGTCTATCTCGTGCGTTTTGCCTAATTCACTCTCAATTATGGCCATATGTGTTTCCTTTTTTTATTTTGTTACAGCTACTTTACATTATAACCGTCAGGGTCAACCTTTGCCAACAAAACCTTCAAATTTAGGTGTATCAACCAAGCACATTGTATTTAAACCTATTTTTTAATAAGTACCTCTCCTAGCTCCTGTTTCATTTGTTCAAAATTTTTATATAGTACTGATTGCATGCCGCAAGCGAGTGCGCCCTCAACATGTTTTGACAGATCATCAACAAAAACACACTCTTTTGGCTTAACTCCAAGCCTTTTTGCAGCCAACACATAGATAGACGGATTTGGTTTGATAATACCAAAATTAAATGACAGGACAGTGTCATCAAACAATGCTAATTGTTCTGCGCTAAACATTTCATCTAGCCAATCATCGCCAGCGTTTGAAAGCATGCCTATCTTATACTTTGGCTTCAAGTGGTCACAAATGTAATCAAAAAGTGGTAGGTTTGGTTTATTGTTACTGACATAGTCATCTGTTTCTTTGGGCTTAATACCTGCTAGAGCCGCCACTTTTTGTATAAATTCTGGGTATTTAATTTCGCCCATATTAAGCATGTGGCCTAGCTCTCGTGCTATTTTGTATTGTTCTCTATTATGGCCGAAGTATTGATAGCAAAAGGATTCCCACGCCTCAGTTACCAACACGCCAAAGCAATCAAAGATAACAGCTTTTACCATATAAGGTACTATAGCAGCTTAAACGAGACTCAGAGGTGCTAAATACCGACGTTTTGGGTGAAGTCGCCGTAGTTACCAAACTGGGCTTGGAACAATTGCTGTACAAGTGGACCGGCGCCACCAAAGTTACCAGGAACGGTTTTACCACAAGATGACGACCATAAGCGTTGATCGGCGTTATTGCCGGTGTTCATCAGTTCATAATAATAGCGGTCGCCCAGCGGGCAGGAGCCCTGATCGCTGTCGGACGCAAATTTGTTCTTTTTGGCTGAAAGTTTAGAGGTGTAGCCACTTTTATAAAGCGCATTTAGAAAGGCGGCGTAGGCTGAACCGTTGTTGGCAAATGACTCTGATTGCAGAATAGTCCCCTGATAACCCTGCACAATATCCAAAGTACGGTCAGATGAGCTGATGGTGAGTTGTATCTGGCGGTGGATGTCATCGCCGTTAATGGGGCCGTCTATGGTCAAACGGACCACTGCCCCGGTACTAGCGTAATCTGGCAATGTCTTGGTTGACTGCGTAGAAGATGAGGATGATTTGTTGGACTTATTGCCGCTACCGCCACCAAAGATAACAATACCGAACAGTATCAGCGCAATAAAGACTAAAAAGGCGGCAAAATATCTCATAAGTATGTCCAAACAACTCTAACGACAACTATTTTAACATAACCACCAACTTTTTGCAATACCATACTGGACTTATATTACTACTTATGCTATAATAGACAAATGACAAATCCTAACACCTTTATAAAAGGTACCCCAAATGCCGAATGGAAAGCTGAACCTCGCGTAAACATTTTGGATCCAGCAGTACAATTTCGGGCCAGATTCCCTGGTCTGGACCCTGATGCTATGCAAGTAGGTCCAACAGATGGACATTATTCTATAATGGCTGGTAAGATCGAAAGTGGAGAACTGGGTACCACACCTACTACCCACCAACATAGGGGTAATCTTACTCCTCCTGCCTATCCAGAAGTTTAAAGATCTGCTGTTTAACTAACTTCTCTTAGCATAACGGTCTATAACATCCCACTCCGGGTCCATGATGTCGTATTTCTTGCGGTCTTTGGGGAGTATCCATTGATAATCATCATGCTCGCTACTCAGGCGTACCTTGTCTGATTCAGATTTACAGACGATAAATGTCGCCACAATCTGGTGTGGCACTCCCCTGATAACAGGCCGCCACTCGCCAACATATATGGGATATTCAATAGTGACCTCCAGGCCGGTTTCTTCGCGGATCTCACGACGTAAGCCGTCTTCAAAGCTCTCGCCCGGCTCTACCCTGCCGCCAGGCATGTGGTAGCGGCCGCGTTGTGTGCCTTCGCCATAGGTAGCCGCCTCGCGTAAGATGAGGACCTTATCGTCATGTACGATCACTGCCTTCATGGCAACTTGTAAGATAGGCTTAGGCATATTTAATCTTCAACTCGCTCTAAAAATAAGCGCTTTTTAAAGGTCCCGCGGGCGGTAGCTTTGGCGCGGCGGACTGCTTCCAGCTGAGTACGCCTTATACCCAATGCATCTGCTAAGGCCAGTAACACCTCTAAAACATCGGCCATTTCTTCTACCGAGCGGTCTTCGTCAAACTCATCAACTTCCTCGAACAGCTTTTCGACCAGTTGTTCCAGGTACTCTTTATCGTTTAGGGTCCGGGTCTCTACCCGTTGGCCTCTGGACTCAATAATGGCCGGAATTTTATCTCGTACTAGTTTGTTATATTTCTTCATAATGCCAAAAGTTTGTGCGTAATCCTCCGTATATCTTTATACTAGTAGTATGAACGAACCACCGCAAGTAAAACTGGTTGGAATCCTCAACGTTACGCCAGATAGCTTTAGTGACGGCGGCAAATTCCTTGATCCATCCAAAGCCATTGAGCATGCCCGCCAATTGTTTGCCGATGGTGCTACTTTGGTTGATGTCGGCGGCGAATCCACCAGCCCGTGGTCCAGTCCCCTATCAGAAGACAAGGAGTGGGAGCGGCTGGAACCAGTACTTAAGGAGCTGGTTAAGGAGTTTCCCGGTAAGATTTTGGTGGATACCTACCACCCGCACACCGCCCAGCGAGCACTGCAAATGGGTGTGACCTATATAAACGACGTCACCATGTTCCGTGATCCCGACATGGTTAATTTAGCACTGGAGTACCGTGATAAGGCCCGTTACGTTATGAGCCATCTGCCGCTGGATGCATCGTCTATTGCCGACGCCCATAAGCGCATGCCAGCTAAAACCGTCCAAGATGTTAAGGGTGAGTTGTTATTTAAGCGCCAAGTGCTCATATACAGGGGTATACCTGCCCAAAATATCATTTTGGACCCTGGCATTGGTTTTGGTAAAACACCGGATCTTAACCCTAAGCTTATTACTTTTGCCAAAGAAGTACCCGGCATAGAAGTAATGATTGGCTACTCGCGCAAACGGTTTTTGGGCAATCAGCGGATGGAAATTGAGCCAAATTTGGCTGCTGGCAAGAGCGCTATGGCCAGTGGCGCAGCCTACTTGCGGGTACACGATGTGGCCGCCCACAAACAAGGTTTGGGACTATGAAAAACCACCAGGCTATCATTGCTTTTGGCGGTAATTTAGGCGATGTCTTGGAGTCTTTCCATTATGCCTTAGAGCGATTAGAAACAGTGGCCAAAATTGCCAAAAAGTCTGAATTGTACCAAACCGCACCGGTTGGCGGTCCACTTGGCCAGCAAGACTACTTGAACGCTGTGGTTGAAGCTCATACCCAATTAAGCCCGCAAGATTTGTTGGCTTTTTTATTGACTATCGAGGCCGAGCGCGGTCGTATACGACGGGAAAAATGGGGACCACGAACACTCGATCTAGACCTGTTGGATTATGCCGGTCAACAGATTGAAGAACCTAGCTTGAGCCTCCCCCATCCGCGTATGTGGGAGCGTGCTTTTGTGTTGATACCATTGCACGATATAAAGCCAGATTATCTTCACCCGTATGCAAACCAGACAGTGAAAGATCGACTGCCAACCATCGATCAAGTTGGCGTCCTAAAGGCCAATCTTAGCTGGCGCGCTTCTAAGTCCAGCCCCGCGCGTATTTTCCCCGCCAAAGTCCAAAGAAAATCAGCCTAGATCCTTTACTACCAGCATAATGTCTCCGCTCTGAGCTCTATTTTACGGAGTAACCGGCAAAAACGTGTTGGTTTTTAGGCCACTTTCTCTCTGTTAACTAGTAATAAGTAATGTCAGCAGGCATTACTTATGAATGAAACAACGAGGCTTTAGGTACTGTAGCGCCTGCCATTC
>Ga0265338_10002589_pt1 | contig 26744 bp, 22 predicted proteins | sample 42126metaG_FD_193579 | JGI IMG/M metagenome (GOLD analysis project Ga0265338, IMG submission 193579) | Rhizosphere microbial communities from Carex aquatilis grown in University of Washington, Seatle, WA, United States - 4-21-26 metaG | ecosystem: Host-associated > Plants > Roots > Rhizosphere...
CGGTGCCCGCCTCGCCCTTGGAGCGGATCATCGCGGCGCCCTCGGCGACCCGGCGCAGCGCCTCGCCGAGGTTGGTGGCGCCGCACACGAACGGCACGGTGAACTTCCACTTGTCGACGTGGTGCGCCTCGTCGGCCGGGGTCAGCACCTCGGACTCGTCGATGTAGTCGACGCCGATCGCCTGTAGCACCTGGGCCTCGGCGAAGTGCCCGATCCGGCACTTGGCCATCACCGGGATGGACACCGCGCCGATGATGCCGTCGATCATGTCCGGGTCGCTCATCCGGGCGATGCCGCCCTGGGCCCGGATGTCGGCGGGCACCCGCTCGAGCGCCATCACCGCGACCGCCCCGGCGTCCTCGGCGATCTTGGCCTGATCGGGCGTCACCACGTCCATGATCACGCCGCCCTTGAGCATCTCCGCCATGCCGCGCTTGACGCGCGCGGTGCCGGTCTGCGGCGCGCTCGCCCGCGACCCGTTCGGCGTGCCGTCTGGCTGGGCGTCAGCGGTGGACTCGGCGGTGGACACTGGCAAACCTCCTGCTACGGGCGCGCCGGTGGCGCGCTCCTTCCATCGTATGCCGTGCCCCGCCACCTGGCGCGCGGCCAGCCGAGAGCGAGCCAATCGGCGGAATTGGCCCTTGGCGGGCTAGCCCTCGCCGTGGGTCAGCGCGTCGTCCATCTCGAAGAACTCGGGCGCCCGGGCGCGGCCAGACAGGTGCAGCGTGCGGGCCAGCGGGCGACGCCGGGCGTCGATCGTCCGCCCGGCCAGGTCGTTGTAGAACTTGCGGGCGATGAACACCTGCTGCGACGCCTTCTCCACCGCCCCGAGCAGCTCGGCCGCGCCCTCGGGGTCGCTCTCGGCCAGCTCGGTGCGCACCCCGGCGGCCCCCAGGGTGGCGCGCAGCGCCCGGGTCAGGTCGCTCTCGGCCAGGTCGCGCTCGGGCGGCTCGGCCTGCCGGGCCCGCCCCACCGCGTCGGCCAGCAGCAGCGAGGTGGCCGGGTCGAGCTGGCCGGAGGAGGCGAGGTCGGCCGCGGCGGACGCGCGGCGCACCAGCGCCAGGTCGAGCGCGGCCCGGGCCGCCTCCACCCGGTTGTGCAGCCGGTCGAGGCGGCTGGCCCGCCAGGACACCCAGAAGCTCCAGAGCACGAGCACGAGCACGGCCGCAACGATGATCGTCCAGGTCACCGGACGCCCTCACTTCTTACTGTTATCAGCATGGCGGGCTGGTTGCGCGGGTGGCTGCTCACTCGGCGATGCCCACCGTGGCGCGGCCGAGCACCACGGTCTCGTAGACGCTGACTACGTTCCCGGCCACCACGCTCCAGTCGTAGGCGGCCACCGCGTCGAGCGCGGCCAGTGACAGCTCGGCCCGCCGGGCGGGATCGTCAAGCAACCGCGCCGCCGCCCGGGCCAGGTCGGCCGGGTCGCCGGTGGCGAACAGCTCGCCCGCCTGCCCGTCGCGCAGCACGTCCCGGAACGCCGGGATGTCGCTGGCTACGATCGGCGCGCCGGCTGCCATCGCCTCGGCGGTGACGATACCGAACGACTCACCGCCGGTGTTCGGCGAGCAGAACACGTCGACCGAGTGCAGCAGCCGCACCTTGTCCGCCTCCGAGACCTCGCCGAGGAAGACGGCGCGGTCCCGCAGCCGCTCGGGCAGCTTGTCCCGGTGCTCGTCGGCGTCGCCGTTGCCGGCGATGAGCAGCCGCAGCCCCGGCCGTTCGGGGGCGAGCAGCTCGAACGCCCGCAGCAGCACCGACAGCCCCTTGCGGGACTCGTCCATCCGGCCGAGGAAGCCGATCGCGCCGCCCGCGCCCGGCCAGCCGTCGAGCGGCGCGGCCTCCCGGTAGCGGTGGGTGGCGACCCCGTTCGGTATCAGCACCGCGTCGCCGCCCACGTGCTCGACGAACGTCGACCGCGCCGCCTCGGAGACCGCGATCCGGCCGTCGATCTTCTCCAGCGCGGAGCGGAGCACCGGCATGCTCGCCAGGAGCCAGCGTGACTTGCGCATCGCCGTGTGCACGGTGGCCACGATCGGGCCCGCCGCCACCCAGCAGGCCAGCAGGGACAGCGACGGCACGGCCGGCTCGTGCGCGTGCAGCACGTCGAACTCGCCGTCGCGCAGCCAGCGGCGCACCCGGTTGGCGGTCAGCGGCCCGAACGCCAGCCGGGCGACCGACCCGTTGTAAGGCACCGGCACCGCCCGGCCGGCCGGCACCACGTAGGGCGGCAGCGGCCGGTCCTCGTCGGCCGGGGCGATCACCGACACCTCGTGGCCCATCTCGATCAGCGCCTCAGCCAGGTCCCTGATGTGCTGCTGCACTCCCCCGGGGACGTCCCACGAGTACGGGCACGCGATCCCTATCCGCACGGGGTCACCGCGGTCCGCACAGGGTCACCGGGGCGCGCCTGGCCTGGTCGTGGCCCGCGCGCGGGCGCGCGCCAGGCGGGCCGGGTCCAGGTCGCTGACGAAGACCTTCTGCAGCATGTGCCAGTCTTCCGGGTGCTCGCTGATCGCCTGCTCGAAGACCTTCGCCAGGGCCTGGGTCATCGCCGCCGCCTTCTCCTTCCTGGTCCCCTCGGCGGGGACGGGAATCTCCGGGTGCACGTGGGCGGCCCACTCGGTGTCGCCCACGAACCAGCAGGCGACCGGCATCAGCGCCGCCCCGGTCTGCACCGCCAGCGCGGCCGGGCCGGCCGGGAACAGTGCCTTCTCACCGAAGAAGTCCACCTCGACCCCGGTGTCGGACAGGTCCCGGTCGGCGACGATGCAGACCAGCTTGCCCGCCCGCAGCCGCTGTGCCAGCACTCCGAACGGGTGCGGGCCGCCTGTGGTCGGCAGCACTTCCATCCCCAGGCCCTGGCGGAACGCGAGGAACTTCTCGTAGACCGACTCCGGCTCGAGCCGCTCGGCGACGGTGGTGAACGAGCCCGCCCCGACCAGGATCACCCACCGGCCGGCCTGCTCGAAGTCGCCCATGTGGGGCAGCGCGTAGATGACGCCGCGGCCGCTTTTCAGGTGCTCCAGGGTGAGGTCGACCTGCTCCCGGTTCACGTGCATGCCGGCCAGGATCCGCTCGGCCGGGATGACCTGCAACCGGAAGGTCTCCAGGTAGTAGCGCGCGTAGGAGCGCATGACGGCCCGGGACAGCGCGCGCAGCTCGCCGCCGTCCACCTCGGCTGCTCCCTCGGCTGGGCCGGCCTGCGCCCGCAGCACCCGCAGCAGGTTGCCCTCGAGGACCTGGACCCCGCCGCCCTGGCGGCGCCAGGCGATGTCGGCCCCCCAGTTGAACACGGCGCGGGTGACCGGCTCGGGCAGGCGGCAGACCAGGTTCCAGCCAGCGCTGAAGGCGGTACTGGCGATCCGCTCCCGGTACGTTCCCATCAGGCCTCCGCCGGCCGGGACGGGGCGGGGCCCGTCCCCGGGGGCTGGTCCGCCGGGGGCTGGTTCGCTGGGGGCTGTCCCGCGCCGGGCTGGTCCGCCGGGGGCTGGGCGACCGGGGCCTGGGCGACCGGGGCCTGGGCGGTGCCGGGGGGACCGTCCTTCGCCCTGGCGTCCACGTAGACGCAGCGTATCCGCTGGTACAGGGTGTAGGCCGAGCCGGCCGCGAGCCCCCACATTCCGATTGGCAGCACGTAAGGGAGGCCGAGGCCGGACAGGCCGACCGCGGTGAGGCCGATCACCAGGCGCTCCGGCCGCTCGATCAGGCCGACGTCGGCGTTCAGTCCCAGGCCCTCGGCGCGGGCCTTGACGTAGGACACACACAGCCCGCAGGCCAGGCAGAACATGCTCACTACGGCGAGCAGGTGATCGACCCTGATGAACCAGATGGTGATGGCGCCGAACACGCACGCGTCGACGAGCCGGTCCGTCGTCGAGTCGAGGAAGGCGCCGAACCGGCCCGAATCCCCCTTAATGCGGGCGAGCTGGCCGTCGAGCATGTCCATGAAGGTGAACACCGTCGCCGTCGCGGCGCCGGGGAACAGCCAGCCGATCGGGAACATGGCCAGGCAGGGGGCGGATACGCCGATGGCGCCGGCGACCGTGATCATGTTCGGGGTGACCGGTGTGCGGGCGAGCGCCTGGATCAACGGGCTGAACAGGCGCGCGAAGAAGGGACGGAGAAAGTTCAGCATGGCCGACACGATCTTAACGGCTGCCCGCTGGGCTAGTCAGCGGAGCGACCGGTCCGATTTCGATGTCACCGGGACGCTACCTGACGGATTCTCCCCATGGGTCTTGTGGTAACGCACCGGTCGGGTTCACCCTGTGCATACGGAAGCTCACGAGCGCGAGGAGGCGGCGAGAGTGACGGGTACAGGCAGCTCAGGAGGGGCAGGACCGGCAGGCGCGGGCAGGGAATCGGGGGCTGACGGCATCCGCAACGTGGTGCTAGTCGGCCATTCAGGTAGCGGCAAGACCACCCTGGCGGAGGCATTGCTGCTGCACACCGGAACGGTGACCCGGGCGGGACGGGTCGAGGACGGAACCACCGCCAGCGACTTCGACGAGGTCGAGATCAGGCAGCGGCGCTCGGTCAACCTGGCGCTGACGCCGTTCGTTTCCGACGGGGTCACCGTCAACCTGCTCGACACCCCCGGGTACGCGGACTTCACCGGCGACCTGCGGGCCGGGCTGCGCGCGGCCGACTGCGCGCTCTTCGTCGTCGCCGCCACCGACGGGGTGGACGGGGTGACCCGGATGCTGTGGGACGAGTGCGCCGCGGTGGGCATGCCGCGGGCGGTCGTCATCACCAAGATCGACCACGGGCGGGCCGACTTCCCGACGGCGCTGGCCGAGTGCCAGGGCGCCTTCGGCGAGGGCGTGCTGCCGCTCTACCTGCCGGTCCCCGGGGCGGACGGCTCCGGGGCGAGCGGGCTGATCGGGCTGCTCTCCCAGACCCTGTACGACTACGCGTCGGGGACGCGGGCCTCGTCGGCCGTCTCGGCCGAGCCCGACGTGGAGCGGATGCTGCCGGCCCGGGACTCGCTCATCGAGGGAATCATCACCGAGAGCGAGGACGAGACCCTGATGGACCGGTACCTGTCCGGTGAGACGGTACCGACCGGAGTGCTGATCGCCGACCTGGAAACCGCCGTCGCCCGCGGGTCCTTCTACCCGGTGCTCGCCGTCTCCTCCCCGCTCGGCATCGGCCTGGCCGAGCTGATCGAGATCATCACCCAGGCCTTCCCCTCGCCGCTCAAGCACCCGCTGCCGCCGGTCGCCTCGGCGCTGACCGGAGAGCTGGTCGAGGGCCTGGCCTGCGACCCCGACGGGCCGCTGCTGGCCGAGGTGGTGAAGACCACCTCCGACCCCTACGTCGGCCGGATCTCCCTGGTCCGGGTGTTCTCCGGCACCCTCAGGGCGGACATGCCGGTACACGTCTCCGGGCACGGGCGGGCCGAGCGCGGGCACCCCGACCACGATGACGACGAGCGGATCGGGGCGCTGACCTCGCCGCTCGGCAAGCACCAGCGGCCGGCCAGCGACTGCGCGGCCGGCTCGGTCTGCGCGGTCGCGAAGCTGTCCACCGCGGAGACCGGGGACACGCTGTCGTCCCGGGAGCAGCCGCTGCTGATGGAGCCGTGGTCGATGCCCGACCCGCTGCTGCCGGTGGCGATCGTGGCCCGGTCCAAGGCCGACGACGACAAGCTGTCGGCCGCGCTCGGGCGGCTGGTCGCCGAGGACCCGACGATGCGGCTCGAGATCAACGCGGAGACCCACCAGCTGGTGCTGTGGTGCATGGGCGAGGCCCACGCGGACGTGCTGCTCGACCGGCTGACCGCGCGCTACGGCGTCGCGGTGGACACGGTGACGCTGCGGGTGCCGCTGCGCGAGACCGTGTCGGTCGCCGCCCGCGGTCTCGGCCGGAACGTCAAGCAGACCGGCGGGCACGGCGAGTTCGGCATCTGCCACATCGAGGTGGAGCCGCTGCCGGAAGGCGCGGCCGGCTTCGAATTCGTCGACAAGATCGTCGGCGGCGTGGTGCCCCGGCAGTTCATCCCGTCGGTCGAGAAGGGCGTCCGCTCCCAGATGGAAGCCGGGGTGCTGGCCGGGTACCCGATGACCGGGGTCCGGGTGACGCTGGTCGACGGCAAGGCGCACCCGGTGGACTCCTCCGACATGGCGTTCCAGAAGGCGGGGCGGGCCGCGCTGCGGGACGCCTGCGAGAAGGCGGCACCGGTGCTGCTCGAGCCGGTCGACGAGGTGTCGATCCTGGTTCCCGACGAGTACGTCGGCGCGGTCATGTCCGACCTGTCCGGCCGCCGCGGCCGGGTGATCGGCAGCGCGGCGGTCGGCACCGGGCGGACCCAGATCAGGGCCGAGGTACCGCAGCTGGAGATCACCAGGTACTCGATCGACCTGCGGTCGGTGTCGCACGGCACCGGGTCGTTCACCCGTGGGTACCTGCGCCACGAGCCGCTGCCGTCGCACCTGGCGGCCAAGGTGACGGCGGTGCAGACCGGCTAGGCCGGCCAGGCGTCGGCTAGCAGCTTGCGGGTGTCGGCCAGCAGCTGGGGCAGCACCCGGGTGCGGCCGACGACCGGCATGAAGTTGGCGTCGCCGCCCCACCGGGGCACCACGTGCTGGTGCAGGTGGGCGGCGATGCCGGCGCCGGCCACGGTACCGAGGTTCATGCCGATGTTGAAGCCGTGCGGGCCGGAGACGGAGCGCAGGGTGCTGATCGTGTCCCGGGTGTACTGGCTGAACTCGGCGGTCTCGGCCGGGGTCAGCTCGATGTAGTCGCCGATGTGCCGGTACGGGCAGATGAGCACGTGGCCGCTGTTGTACGGGTACAGGTTCATGATCGCGTAGACCAGCTCGCCCCTGGCCACGATGAGGCCGTCCTCGTCGCTCAGCGTGGGCGCGACGCAGAACGGGCACCCTTCGTCGGCCCCGGGCCCGGTCGGCTTGCCCTCGCCCTTGATATAGGCCATCCGGTGCGGCGTCCACAGCCGGTCGAACTGGTCGGGTACCCCGTGGTCGGGAGGCTCAGGCACGCTCACCGTACCGATGCTAGCGGGCGGGCAATTGAAGCAGGTCACAGAGGATCGCCTCAACGAGGGTCACCCGCGTCGTTTGCCGGAGGGCTGCCGGTTGCAGGGGACTGTGATCAGCGCGCGCCATGATTGATCACTTGTCCTGTGCGCTGGTGTTATTCATGGCCGCAAGGACCTGGAGCCAGCTGGGATCGGTCGCGGCTGCGGAGTTCACCGTCACGAGGTCGCCCGGCGCCAGGTCTGCGTGCCGTTGGTCACCCAAGCTGCTCATCCAGGTCGCTGCCGTCGGAGACTTCGGAGGCGGAGTCCAGGAAGGCCGCGATCAGTTGGTGCGGCGCGCGAGTCTCCGCGGGGCGGCGGTCCGAGGAGTCAGCCTGCACCGACATGAGCAGGCGTTCGCCCGGGCCGGCCGCGACGACGAGATCGCCGGCGGCGTTAGCGCACAGCGCAGTCACCGGGGGCCGGCCAGCGTGTCATATTGGGCGGCGCGCTGGCCGTCTACGTCGATTTCGACGAGAGTCCCGGTCGGCGTCCCGGCCCGCAGCAGGCCGGGCGCTGCCCCGAAGGCGAGGTTGTGCCGTGACCAGGCGCGCATTTGCCCAAGCCATTCGTCCGGGTTGGGATAGCCCGGACTGGGCCCGCCGCCGACCGTTGCGAGCTCACGCAGTTCGCCTGCTTCGAAGCTCCAGACATGAACCGCCGGACGCCCGGAATCCCATCCAGCCGCCAGCGGCAGCGCCGGGCGGGCCGCCAGGCGCTCCACACGGGCCCCGCTGCTAAGGCGTGTTTAAAAAAGTGTCCCTTGGGGCTGGGCGGCCTGGGTTCCAGCCGTTCCCGGCGCCGTGGTTGTGGCAACCAGGGCGGTATGGCGCCCTGGTTGCCACAACCACGGGATGCTGGCGCGCCTCGCGGGCTTTTTAACACGGCGGCTGCCCGGCGGGGCCGTCGCGATGCGGGTGCCGCGCGTCGCGGGGAAGATCTAATGGAAACTAATGGTGTTGCGAGCCCACGTAAAAGTCTTCACTTCGATAAAAATTTCCATATCCTGTGCACCAAGTCACCCGCTGGCCACCCTGGGCACGCGCACCTGAACGGTCGGCGGCCAACTACGGCATTGGGCGATAGTCAGGCAGCCAGGGACAGCCGCGCAGTGGAAGCCTTGCCGCTACTGGCCCGGGTTTGCGTAGACCCGGTCCGGGTGCACCAGCACGGCGGTGCGGCGCTCGTCCCGCATCACCTGGTCATAAGCGGCGAAGTCGTCGTGGGCGCCGCCCGCGGCGGTGAACACCTGGCGCAGCAGCAGGCGCAGCCGCTCGGCGTCGACGTCCGGGTGCGGGTCGTCCGGGCCGATCAGGTCGACCCGCCCCTCGGCCGCCGCCCACTGCCAGCCGGACCTGATGACCACGCTGGCGTACGGGCGCTCCCGCCAGTAGCGCAGCTTGCGGGTGCCGCCGCGCACCACCATGCCGACTACCGTCTCGCCGGTCACCGGGTGCGGCAGCACCCCCGCGTTCACCACCGACGACGAGATCGTCCCGGCACCGCGCAGCGCCGACACGGTCACCAGCCCGTGGTCGCCCGCGACCAGCTTCCTGAAGTCCTCGATGTTCGCCATGCACCGGTCAACCGCGCGGTGCCCGCCGGCCTTCCCGCCCGGGGCACCGAACCCGGCGGGCGCCAGGCAGCTTGTCACGCCGGCCAGGTACGCGACCTGCCCGCGCAAGTGAACGAGGTCGTCGGCGTCGAGCAGAAGTTGCGGAGCCCGGATCGACGGCTAGCCCGGATCGACGGCTAGGCCAGATCGGCGGCTGGCAACGCCGCGCGGGCCTCAGGGACGGTTGTCCCGGCGGTCCGGCCGTCCGGACGGGGTGCCCTTGTCATCGGCCAGGCCGGCCCGGCGCAGCGCCTCGGCCATCGCGCCGTTGGCCGGGGCGGCCTGCGGGTTGCGGCGGTCGGTGCCACCGCCCTTGCGCTCGCCACCGGGGGCACCGCCGCCCTGAGTCCCGCGCCGGTCGCCGCCGGCCCGGTCGCCCGCCGGACGGGAGGGGCGGGCGCGGGCGGAGTCGGCCGCTCCCGTTCCTGCTGGCTGCCTTGGTTTCGATTCCCGGGGCGGGCGGCGGTCGCCCGCCGCGCCCTGCTCTTTGAGTCGCATGGTGAGCGAGATGCGGTTCCTGGGGATGTCGACGGACAGCACCTTCACCTGCACCACGTCGCCGGGCTTGGCGACGTCGCGGGGGTCGGCGACGAAGTTCTCCGACAGCGCCGACACGTGCACCAGCCCGTCCTGGTGCACGCCGATGTCGACGAACGCGCCGAACGCGGCCACGTTGGTGACGACGCCCTCGAGCACCATGCCCGGCTCCAGGTCGGCCAGGGTGTGCACGCCCTCGGCGAAGGTCGCGGTCTGGAACTCCGGTCGCGGGTCGCGGCCCGGCTTCTCCAGCTCGCGCAGGATGTCGGTGACGGTCGGCAGGCCGAACGCGTCGTCGGTGAACTCAGCCGCCTGCAGGCCGCGCAGGGTCGCGGTGTTGCCGATGAGCCCGGCCACGTCGGTCCCCGCCCGGTCCAGGATGCGGCGGACCACCGGGTAGGCCTCGGGGTGCACCCCGGAGGCGTCGAGCGGGTCGGCGCCGCCGCGGATGCGCAGGAAGCCGGCGCACTGCTCGAACGCCTTGGGGCCGAGCCGGGGCACCGTCTTCAGCGCCTCCCGGGTCGGGTAGGCGCCGTTGGCGTCGCGGTGCGCGACGATCGCGCCCGCCAGGGAATCGGTGACGCCGGAGACCCGGGCCAGCAGCGGGCGGCTGGCGGTGTTCACGTCCACCCCGACCGCGTTCACCGCGTCCTCCACCACCGCGTCGAGCGAGCGCTCGAGCTTGGTCCCGGTGACGTCGTGCTGGTACTGGCCGACGCCGATGGACTTCGGGTCGATCTTGACCAGCTCGGCCAGGGGGTCCTGCAGGCGGCGGGCGATCGACACCGCGCCGCGCAGCGATACGTCCAGATCGGGGAACTCGCTGCTGGCGTAGGCGCTGGCGGAGTAGACCGACGCGCCCGCCTCGGACACGACGACCTTGGTCAGGTTCAGCTCCGGGTTGGCCTTGATCAGGTCGAGGGCCAGCTTGTCGGTCTCCCGGCTGGCGGTGCCGTTGCCGATGGAGACGAGCTCGACCTGGTGTTCCCTGACCAGCCTGGTCAGGGTGTGCAGCGACTCGTCCCACTGGTTGCGGGGCGCGTGCGGGTAGATGGTGCTGGTGGCGACCACCTTGCCGGTCTGGTCGATCACGGCCACCTTGACGCCGGTGCGCAGGCCCGGGTCGAGGCCCATCGTCGCCCGCTGGCCGGCCGGCGCGGCCAGCAGCAGGGCGCGCAGGTTGGCGGCGAACACGTCGACCGCCTCCGCCTCGGCCGCCTGCCACAACCGCATCCGCAGGTCGATGCCGAGGTGCACCAGGATCCGGGTACGCCACGCCCAGCGGACCGTGTCGGTCAGCCACTTGTCGGCCGGGCGGCCCCGGTCGCTGACCTGGAAGCGGGCGGCGATCGGCTGCTCGTAGGACGGGCCGAGCCCGAGGGCGCCGGGCTGGTAGCCCTCGTCGGCCGGGTCGAGGGTGAGGTCGAGCACCTCTTCCTTCTCGGCCCGGAACATCGCCAGGACCCGGTGTGACTTGAGCTTGCCGAACGGCTCGTCGAAGTCGAAGTAGTCGCTGTACTTCTTGCCGTCCTCTTCCTTGCCCGGGCGGACCCGGGCGGTCAGCGAGCCGCGGGACCACATGCGCTCGCGCAGCGTCCCGATCAGGTCGGCGTCCTCGGCGAAGCGCTCCACCAGGATCGCGCGGGCGCCCTCAAGGGCGGCGGCGACATCGGCCACGTTCTCGCTGAGGTAGCCCTCGGCCGCCTTTTTCGGGTCTGTCTCCGGGTGGCTCAGCAGGGTTTCCGCGAGGGGCTCGAGTCCGTTCTCGCGGGCGATCTGCGCCTTGGTGCGCCGCTTGGGCTTGTACGGCAGGTACAGGTCTTCCAGCCGCGCCTTAGTCTCGGCCGCTGCTAGCTGGGCTTTCAGTTCGTCGGTGAGCTTCCCCTGCTCCTGCACCGAGGCCAGGATCGCGGCCCGGCGCTCCTCCAGCTCGCGCAGGTAGCGCAGGCGCTCGTCAAGGGTGCGCAGCTGGGCGTCGTCCAGCGTGCCGGTCGCCTCCTTGCGGTACCGGGCGATGAACGGCACGGTCGCCCCGCCGTCAAGCAGCTCGACCGCGGCCGAAACCTGGCCGGCGCGGACCGCCAGCTCGGCGGCGATCCGCTTGATGATCGACGCGCTGCTGGCCGGGTTGGTGGTCTCGGTCATCTGGCTGGTCACGGTGCGAGCCTACTGGGCGCGGGTAAATAAGGAGGGCCGGTCACCCCCCGTCAGTACAGTTGACACATGACCGATGCCTGCCAGCAGCCGCGCGCTGCCATGCCGTCGCGGGGCACAGTCCCCGACAAGCCCGCGCTGGACGGGCTTGAGGCGGTATGGAGCGCGCGCTGGGCGGACAGCCAGGTCTACCGGTTCGACCGGTCCCGGCCGCGGTCGCAGGTGTACGCGATCGACACCCCGCCGCCCACCGTGTCGGGCTCGCTGCACGTCGGGCACGTGTTCTCGTTCACCCACACCGACATCCTCGCCCGCTACCGGCGGATGACCGGCAAGGCGGTGTTCTACCCGCTCGGCTGGGACGACAACGGGCTGCCGACCGAGCGGCGGGTGCAGAACGTCTACGGCGTGCGGTGCGACCCGTCGGTGCCCTACGACCCGTCCTTCGAGCCGCCGCCGGCACCGGGAAAGCGTGAGCTGCCGGTGTCCCGGCGGAACTTCATCGAGCTGTGCGAGCGGCTCACCGCGCTCGACGAGCAGGCGTTCGAGGACGTGTGGCGCCGGGTCGGGCTCTCGGTCGACTGGTCGCTGCTCTACACCACGATCAGCGACGACAGCCGGCGGGTGTCGCAGCGGGCGTTCCTGCGCAACCTGGCCCGGGGCGAGGCCTACCGGGCGGACGCGCCCACGCTGTGGGACGTGACCTTCCAGACCGCGGTCGCCCAGGCCGAGCTCGAGGACCGCGACTACGCCGGGGCGTTCCACCGGATCGCGTTCCGCGGGCCGTCCGGCGACCCGGTGTGGATCGAGACCACCCGGCCGGAACTGCTGCCCGCGTGCGTGGCGCTGGTGGCGCACCCGGACGACGCGCGGTTCGCCGGGCTGTTCGGCACCACGGCGGCGACGCCGGTGTTCGGGGTGGAGGTGCCGGTGCTCGCGCACCCCCTCGCGGAGCCGGACAAGGGCTCCGGGATCGCGATGGTGTGCACCTTCGGCGACCTGACCGACGTGACCTGGTGGCGCGACCTGTCACTGCCGACGCGGCCGGTCATCGGGCGCAACGGGCGGCTGCTGCCGTCGCCGCCGCCTGGGGTGCCTGCCGCGATTTACCAGGAGCTGGCGGGCAAGACGGTGTTCTCCGCCCGGGCGCGGATGGTGGAGCTGCTGCGGGAATCCGGCGACCTGGACGGCGAGCCGCGGCCGGTCACCCGGCCGGTGAAGTTCTACGAGCGGGGCGACAAGCCGCTGGAGATCGTCACCTCCGGCCAGTGGTACCTCCGCAACGGCGGGCGAGACAGCCGCATCCGTTCGGAACTCCTCGACCGCGGCCATGAGCTGACCTGGCACCCGCCGTTCATGCGGGCGCGCTACGAGAACTGGGTGGCCGGGCTGTCGGGCGACTGGCTGATCTCCCGGCAGCGGTTCTTCGGGGTGCCGTTCCCGGTCTGGTACCCGCTGGACGCGGCCGGGTTGCCGCTGTATGACTCGCCGATCGTGCCCTTGTCGGAGGAAGCGCTGCCGGTCGACCCGGCATCCGACCCGCCGCCTGGCTTCGCGCAGGCGCAGCGCGGCCAGCCGGGCGGGTTCATCGGCGACCCGGACGTGATGGACACCTGGGCCACCTCGTCGCTGACGCCGCAGATCGCCGGCCGCTGGGGCACCGACGATGACCTGTTCTCCCGGGTGTTCCCGATGGACCTGCGGCCGCAGTCGCACGAGATCATCAGGACCTGGCTGTTCGCCACCGTCACCCGGTCGCACCTGGAGTTCGGGACGCTGCCGTGGTCGGACACCGCCATCTCGGGCTGGATCCTCGATCCCGACCGGAAGAAGATGTCCAAGTCCAAGGGCAACGTGGTGGTGCCGACCGAGCTGCTGGCGCAGTACGGCTCCGACGCGGTGCGCTACTGGGCGGCGGGCGGCCGGTACGGGGTGGACACCGCGTTCGACCCCGGGCAGCTCAAGGTCGGGCGGCGGCTGGCGATCAAGATACTCAACGCGGCCAAGTTCGTGCTGTCGCTCCCCGGGCCGCCGGGGCCGGTGACCACCCCGGTGGACCGGTCGCTGCTGGCCGCCCTGGGGGTGGCGGCCGGCGCGGCGACCGCCGCGCTTGAGGCGTTCGACCACGCCGCCGCGCTGGCGGCGGTGGAGCGGTTCTTCTGGATGTTCTGCGACGACTACCTGGAGCTGGTGAAGGCACGGGCATACGCGGATCCGGGTGACCCGGCCGGGGCGTCGGCCCGGGCGGCGCTGCGGCTGGCGCTCAGCGTGCTGCTGCGGCTGTTCGCGCCGTTCCTGCCGTTCGTGACCGAGGAAGCGTGGTCGTGGTGGCAGGACGGCTCGGTGCACCGGGCGGCCTGGCCCGCGGCTGGCGTCGACGGTGACGCTGGCGCCCTGCTCGCGGGCGTCCCCGCTGGCGCGGGCGACGGCGACCCGGCGGTGCTGGCGACCGCGGCGGCGGTGCTCGGCCAGGTGCGGAAGGCGAAGACGGCAGCGAAGGTGTCGATCAGGGCGGCGGCCGAGCGGGTCGTGGTGAGCGGGCCGGACGAGGCCGCGGTGCGGGCGGCCGAGCCCGACCTGCGGGCGGCCGGGAACATCGCCGACCTGGAGTTCCTGGCCGCGGCCGACGGGCAGCTGAGCACCGAGGTCACGCTGGCGGAGCCGGTCGCGTCCTGACCGGCCCGGTCAGCGGGGCAGCCGGGGCAGCCGGGGCAGCGGGCCGGTGGGCAGCCGGGGCGCCCGGCCGGCCGACGGGAGCCGGGGCAGCGGGCCGCTCACCGGGCCGAAGCGGAGCACTGTCCGCTCGCTCACCAGCTGGTAGCCCTGCCGGGTGCCCCAGCGGTCCGGGCGGTTGCGGTCGGTGACCAGCACCACCTCGGCCACTGGCCCGCGGGCGGCGCGGCCGCCGAGCAGGCCGGACGCGCCGGGCGAGTCGCCTGCCAGTACCGCCCGGCTGACCGCGCGCGTCAGCGCGGCCGCGTAGCCGCTGCGGCGGCGCTCCCCCGGGGTGTACACCATGCTGATCCTGACCGACCCGGCGACCGGGCGGGTGAGGGCCGCCAGCGCGGCCGGCTGGGCGGCGGCCTCGCCCGGCGGCAGCGCCTCCCGGCGGGGCGGCAGCATCTGGTGGTGGCCGTCCCAGCGGTGGCCAGGCCGCGGCGGCACCTCCCACAGCACGGCGCCGCCGTAGCTGATCAGGTCGGCCGCGAGCTCGGTGGGCGAGCCGATCCGCTCGGCCGTCTCGGCCGCGTACGCGGCCAGCCAGCGGGTGACAAGCGGCAGGTCGCCGGGTGCGGCCACGCGGAGCCGGCCCGCCGGGCCCTGACCCGGCCCGGCGGCCGGCCTGAGGGCGGGCCCAGGGGTGGCCGGCGCGCCCGGCCGGGCTAGGTCGGCGCAGGTAAGCCGGTAAACGCTGCAGTGCCGGTGCACCCGGGCGACGGTGCCGGCCCGCTGGGTCCAGGCGGCCGCGAACGCGTCCGCCGCCTCGGTCGGCGCGTCCACGCCGCAGACCTGCCTGCTCATCTTGGCCAGGGCGGCGGCCAGCGCGGCCGCGATCTCCGGCACCTGGCTGGACAGCAGCAGCGGCACCGACGGGTCGTGCAGGAAAACGCCCCGCGGGGCGCCGCCGCCCGGCGGCTCCCACCAGCCGAACAGCAGGCCGCCGGCCGCTGGCCGGCCCGGCCGCCCGGCGTAAGCCGCCTGCGCGGCCGACAGCAGCAGGGTGTTCTCCGCCGCCCGCGACCTTAGGTAACCGTCCGCCGCCGCCGTGAACTGGTCCAGGTCGGAGGTGGTACACCAGCCCATCAGCTCATGCTTCCCGTCGCGCGTTCATGCCCGGACCAAGCGGTATGGCCACGATGTCACACCGTGCGACTTAACCTGAAAATTCGGGCGACTCGCATAATGCCTTTAAGTATGCCGTTTCCGGCCGGGAGCGCAAGATAAGCGGACAGTAACCAGCCGGGGGAAATCGGAGCTGGCCACGTTGACCACGCTGGCAGCGCTGGCAGCGCCCAAAGAAAGGCCGGTCCTTTTCTGAAAGAAAATGTCTTGCCGGGAGCCTTTATTCATGATCACGGAGGATTACGCGCGCTATATAGCACGCGTAATCCTCCGCGATCACGCGGGGGCGTATACGGCCCGCGGCCGAGAGGCGGCAGAGGATGGTGGTGCAGCAGCGCGGGAGCCGCCGGGCGCCGGATCGGCCGCCAGGCGGACCCGGTGGAGCGGCGGATTGTTGACAATCGAACTGGACAATTGTTGACAATCTGCGGTTGGGGTACTTAGCGTCAGAACATGACAGCTGAAACGCCGGACGGGCCGCGGGCGGGCGGGGCGGCCCGGGCGCACGCCCTGGCCGAGCTGCGGCGGTCTATCCTCAGCGGGGACGTCGCCCCCGGGCAGCGCCTGGTGGAGGAGGAGCTGGCGGCCACGCTCGGGGTGACGCGGCAGTCGCTGCGGGCGGCGCTGCTCGACCTGACCGCCGAGGGCCTGGTGGAACGGATCCCCAACCGCGGCGCCCGGGTCCGGGTAGTGTCCACCGAGGAAGCGGTGGCCATCACCGAGTGCCGGATGGCCCTGGAGGCGCTGTGCGCCGCCAAGGCAGCCGAGTTGATCACCGACGACGACGCCGCCGGGCTGGCCCAGCTGGCCGAGAGCCTCCAGGCGGCGGTGGCCGGCGCCAACCCGCTGAAGTACTCCGAGCTCAACCGGGAGCTGCACCGCCGGGTGGTGGCCATCTCCGGCCAGCGGGTCGCGGCCGGACTGCTCGAGCGGCTGCACGGTCAGCTGGTGCGCCACCAGTTCCAGCTGGCGCTCCGGCCGGGGCGGCCGGAGGTCTCGCTCGGCGAGCACCTGGCGATCGTGCGGGCGGTCGCCGGACGGCGGCCGCGGGAGGCCGAGCAGGCGGTCAAGGTCCACCTGGCCAGCGTCATCACCGCGCTCAAGGCCGCCGGCCAGGGCGACCGGGAGGGTACCTAGCCAGCACCAGCCGACCACCAGCGAGCAAAGGACCGCGACAGTGCGCAACGTCATCGTCACCGACCCGCCCCGGGCCGACCTGGCCGAGGTGGACAAGCTCGCCGGGTTCGGCGTGGCCACCGTGCACGAGGCGACCGGCCGGGCCGGCTACCTCGGACCCGGCATCCGGCCGAACCAGCAGGGCGCCCGCATCGCCGGGACCGCGCTCACCGTGTTGTGCTGGCCGGGCGACAACCTGATGATCCACGCGGCGGTCGAGCAGGCCAGGCCGGGCGACGTCATCGTCATCGCCACCACCTCGCCCAGCAGCGACGGGGCGTTCGGCGAGCTGCTCGCCACCTCGCTCGCCAGCCGCGGCGTCCGCGGCCTGGTCACCGGCGCGGGGCTGCGCGACACCCGGGAGCTGCGCGAGATGGGCTTCCCCGCCTGGACCGCGCACGTGTCCGCGCAGGGCACGGTGAAGGAGACCCCCGGCTCGGTCAACGTGCCGGTGACCCTCGGCGGCCAGCTCATCCGGCCGGGCGACGCGATCGTGGCCGACGACGACGGCGCCTGCGTGGTGCCGCGGGGTGATGTCCCCGGCGCGGTCACCGCCTCGGCCGCCCGGATCGCCCGGGAAGACGCCACCCGCCGGCAGCTCGCCGACGGTGTGCTCGGCGTCGACTTGTACGGCCTGCGCCCCAAGCTGGCGGCCGTAGAGCGGATCAGCTACGCCGAGTACGTCAAGCGCGCCAGCCAGGACGGCTGACAACCGATGACCAGCCCGAACGGGGGCGTCACTACGCGCGGACGCCCGGCATGACCGCCGGCCCAAGGCACGACGGGATCCGGGCGATGCAGTTGCGCGGCGGGACCTCCAAGGGACTGTACTTCCTGGCGGGCGACCTGCCGGCCGACCCGGCGGCGCGAGACGACCTGCTGCTGCGGATCATGGGATCGCCCGACCGGCGGCAGGTCGACGGGCTCGGCGGCGGGCACCCGCTGACGTCGAAGGTCGCCCTGGTGTCAGCCTCGCCGGTCCCCGGCGTCGCCGTCGACTACCTGTTCCTGCAGGTGATGGTGGACCAGCCGATCGTCACCGGCCAGCAGAACTGCGGGAACATCCTGGCCGGGGTGGGGCCCTTCGCGGTCGAGCGCGGGCTGGTGCCGGCCGACGGCGAGCAGGCCCGGGTGCGCATCCGGATGGTGAACAGCGGCGGGATCGTCACCGCCAGCTTCCCGACGCCGGGCGGCCGGCCGCGCTACGACGGGGACACCGCGATCGACGGCGTGCCCGGCACCGCGGCCGCCGTCGTGCTCGACTTCGACCGCCCGGCCGCGGGCGGCAGCCTGTTCCCGACCGGCAACGTCACCGATGTCTTCGACGGCATCACGGTGACCTGCGTGGACAACGGGATGCCGGTGGTAGTGGCGGCCGCCGCCAGCTTCGGCCGGACCGGGCTGGAATCGGTCGCCGAACTGGAAGCGGACGCGGAGTTGAACGAGCGGGTGCAGCGGCTGCGGCTCGCGGCCGGCCAGGCGATGGGCCTGGGCGACGTCAGCGGCACTACGGTCCCGAAGGTCTCCCTGGTCGCGCCGCCCGCGCACGGCGGGACGATCGGCACCAGGACGTTCATCCCGGTCCGGGTGCACGAGTCGGTCGGGGTACTCGGCGCGGTCAGCGTCGCCGCCGCGGTCGCCGTTCCCGGCGCGGTCGGACACGACCTGGCGGTGCTCGGCGGCGGGCCGCGGCGGTCGATCGAGCACCCGAGCGGCGCGCTCCAGGTCGAGGTGGAGCTGGACAGCGCGGTAACCCCGCCGACGGTGCGCCGGGCCGGCGTGGTCAGGACAGCCCGGAAGCTGTTCGACGGGACGGTGTTCCCTCGCTGAGCTGGCTGCCCGGCCCGTTCCTGGTTGGGCGAACCGTCGGGTTACTCGCCGGGTTACTCGCCGGGCGGGGTGGAGATGACGCTGAAGGCCGCGCCCTGGTTGTCGGCCAGGACGGCCATCCGGCCGTACGGGCTGTCGGTGGCGGGCCTGATCACCCGGCCGCCGAGGCTGACGGCCCGCTCGACCGCCTGGTCGGTGTCGGCCGTGCCGAAGTACACCCCCCAGAACGACGCGTGGTTGCCGGTGTCGCCCGCCGGGTAGCCGCCGATGCCGCCGACCACCTGCTGGCCGTTGACCAGCAGGGTGGCGTAGCTGAACCCGTCGCTCGACATGTCGCCGTACTGGTAGCCGAACACCGCCGCGTAGAACGCCTTGGCGCCCTCGAAGTCGTGGCTCATGTGCTCGCTCCAGGTGAACGAGCCCGGCGTGTTCACCAGCTGCGCCCCGGTGTGCCGGCCGGCCTGCCAGACGGTGAAGAACGCGCCGGTCACGTCGGACGCGACCACCATCCGGCCGAGGTCCATCACGTCCATCGGGCCCATCACGACCTGACCGCCCGCGCTGGTGATCTTGGCCGCGGTGGCCTCCGCGTCGGACGAGGCGAAGCAGGTGCTCCAGGCGCTCGGAGCGTCCGGCTGGCTCATGTTGGGGCCGATGCCCGCCACGTTCCTGCCGTCGACGCGGGCCAGCGAGTACCCGCCGACCTCCGGGCCGCCTTCCTCGATGTCCCAGCCGAACTGGCCGGAGTAGAAACCGATCGCCTCCTTGATGTCGCCGGTGCCCAGGTCAACCCAGCAGGGTGTCCCGTCGGCCCAGGGAGTGTCACGGGTAACCACGTCTTGTCACCTCCGTGTCGGCAGTGGCACGCTCCGTTGCGGCCACGCTACCGCCGACGGTAACACCTGCGCATCTGCGCCCGGGGCGTGGTGCACGTTTCGGCGAGGATGCTCCTACAATGGTGCGACCATGAGTGAGGTTGCGATGTACAGCAAGACGCGGCTCGCCGCCGACCAGGCCGAGGGCGCGCGCGCGCTTACCCCGCGCGGCAAGCGGATCGTCTGCGCCATCGCCGCCGCGGTCCTCGCGGCGGGTGCGGCGATCGCCGTGTGGAGCGCTGTCAGCAGCGACCCGGCCGAGACGTCGGCCAACGGCTGCGTGAGCGTGAACGTGGCCAGCACCACCGGCGGCGGCATCCTGCACTACTGCGGCAAGCAGGCCGAGTCGTTCTGCCGCACGGCCTTCACCGCCTCGGACGCGGTGGCGCTGGCGGCCCGGCCGCAGTGCGACCTCGCCGGGCTGACCAAGGCCAAGGTCACCAGCGCGAGCTGACGCCGGCCGGGCCTGCGGAGCACCGCCACAACGCGCCTCACAGTTCGATGATGATCGTCACCGGGCCGTCGTTGACCAGGGCGACCTGCATGTCGGCGCCGAACCGGCCGGTCTCCACCCGGGCGCCGAGGGCACGCAGCTCGTCGGTCACCGCCTTCACCAGCGGCTCAGCGACCGGTCCGGGGGCGGCCTGGTTCCAGGTTGGCCGCCGGCCCTTGGCGGTCTCGGCGTAGAGGGTGAACTGGCTCACCACCAGCAGCGGCGCGCCCGTGTCGGAGCAGGACTTCTCGCCGTCGAGTATGCGCAGCCCCCACAGCTTGGCGGCCAGCTTCCTCGCCTTGCCGTCGGTGTCATCGTGGGTGACACCGACCAGGACCAGCAGACCGGGCTCGCTGACCGCCCCGATCAGCTGGCCGTCCACGGTCACGCTGGCCTGGGTGACCCGCTGCACTACTGCACGCACGAGAGGCCAGCGTAGCGCCGCCCGGACCGCTTCCGGGCCGCCGCGCGCGGCCCGGGCCGGGGCCGGGGCCGCGCGGTATCGGCCGGCACCTGACTTCCTGCCGGTCATCAGGCCGATATCGGCCGCCGTGAGGCGTATAGACCGGCCATAATATCTCGGGTGATCCCATTGGATGAGTTGTCCGTGAGCGACGTGGTCGCCAACCCCGTGCTCGCTGAGGTGATCCGGTCTGGGTTCGTGGAGTCCCGGCACCGTGGCAGCATCGTGGCCATCGGCCCCGACGGCCTGTACGTGTTCACCGCGGGCAGCGCGAACACGCCGGTCTTCCCCCGCTCGGCCAACAAGCCGCTGCAGGCGGCGGCGATGCTGCGGGCAGGGCTGCCGATCGAGGGGGAACTGCTCGCGCTCGCCGCGGCCAGCCACTCGGGCGAGGACTTCCACGCCCAGGGGGTCAACGACATCCTCGACTACGCCGGGCTGACCGCCGACGACCTGCGCTGCCCTCCGTCGCTGCCGCTCGACGACGCGACCGCGCGGCGGCTGATCCGGCAGTCCTCCCCCGGCGGCCCGGGGCCCGAGTCGCGGGTGCGGTTCAACTGCTCCGGCAAGCACGCGGCGATGCTGGCCACCTGCATCGTCAACGACTGGCCGACCGAGAGCTACCTGGAGGCCGAGCACCCGCTGCAACAGCACATCCGGCGGACGATCGAGGAGCTGGCCCGCGAGCCGGTCGCGGCGGTCGGGGTGGACGGCTGCGGCGCGCCGCTGTTCGCGCTGACGCTGAGCGGCCTCGCCCGGGCGTTCCGCGCCCTGGTGCTGGCGGAGCCCGGCTCCCCCGAGCGGCTGGTGGCCGATGCGATGCGCAAGTTCCCCGAATGGACCAGCGGGACCATCCGTGACGAGTACCGGCTGATGACCACGGTCCCCGGGCTGCTGCTCAAGGCGGGGGCGGAGGGCGTCGACGCGTTCGCGCTGCCGGACGGGACCGCCGCCGCGCTGAAGATCGACGACGGCAACCAGCGGGCCAGGACCCCGGTCACCGTCGCCATGCTGACCATGCTCGGCGCGCACCCGCCCCGCGACCTGGCCACCGGGACGGTATCCGGCGGCGGCAACCAGGTCGGCTTCATCCGGGCGGCGCGGCTCGCCTAGCGGCACCGGTGCCCCTCCCCCCGCAGCCACGGCCGCAGCCACGGCCGCAGCCACGGCCGGAGCCGGGCAGCGCCGGCCGGAGCCGGGCAGCGCGGGCAGCGCGGGCAGCGCGGGCAGGGTCACTAGCGGGCGGCCGAGTTTGCGCTGCGCGCTTGTTGCTGTTATCACGGGTCGGGCGGACTGACTTCCCATCAGTTCGGCCGGCTTGCAGCACTTCCCATCAGTTCGGACTGGTTCTGCACCCGTTTTGTCCTGGTTTGCGGCGGCCTAACTGATGGGAAGTGGGCCGAGGCGGCCTAACTGATGGGAAGTGGCTGGGGTAGGTGGGGGTCGCGGGGCGGAGCGGGCCGTCGAGCAGCGGCGCGGTCTACGGGCCGACCGCTGCCACGACGACGTGAGAGGGTAATCCCGGGAGGTATTCACCATGAAGGTTGGGCTGCAGATTCCGGACTTCAGCACGCCACGCGGGCCGGCGGCGCTGAGCCGCGAGCTGGCGACGGTGGCGCGGACGGCGGACGAGGCCGGGTTCGAGTACATCGCCGTGATGGACCACTTCTTCCAGATCGGCGCGGTCGGGCCGACGGAGAAGGAGATGCTCGAGGGGTACACCACGCTGGGCTACCTGGCCGCCTGCACGTCCCGGGCGGCGCTGGTCACCCTGGTCACCGGGGCCATCTACCGGGAGCCCGGCATCCTCGCCAAGATCGTGACCACGCTCGACGTGCTGTCCAACGGCCGGGCCTGGCTCGGCATCGGCGCGGCCTGGAACGAGGAGGAGTCACGCGGGCTCGGCATCCCGTTCCCCCCGGTCGCCGAGCGGTTCGAGCGGCTGGAGGAGACGCTGCAGATCTGCCTGCAGATGTGGCGCGGTGACGAGAAGCCGTACCAGGGCCGTTACTACCAGCTGGAGCGGCCGCTGAACTCACCCCAGTCGCTTTCCCGGCCGCACCCGCCGGTGATGATCGGCGGCGGCGGCGAGAAGAAGACACTGCGGCTGGTCGCGCAGTACGCCGACGCGTGCAACCTGTTCGCCGGCCGCGACGAGGCCCGCAAGCTCGACGTGCTGCGCCGGCACTGCGAGGCGGTCGGGCGCGACTACGACACTATCTACAAGACCGCCTACTACTGGTTCGACCCGTCGCAGGGCGCCCAGCGGATCGTCGACGACCTGGGCGCGCTGGCCGCGCTCGGGTTCGACGCCGCCATCGGCGCGGTGGCCGACGTGTGGGACGTGGCGCCGGTTGAGCTGATCGGCTCCGACGTCATCCCGGTGGTGGCCGACTTCTGAGCCGCACCCGCCCGCTGGCGGGTGCGGTGGTGGTGCGGGCGGGTGCGGTGGTGCGGGCGGGTGCGGTGGTGGTGCGGGCGGGTGGTGGTGCGGACGGGTGTGCTTGGTGGCGTGGCGTGGCGTGGCGTGGGGCGGGGTGGCTGGGCCGGGGCGTTAGCCGGTGACTGGGATGCAGGGCAGGGCGACCGCCCAGGCGATCGCCTCGGCCTTTCCGGTTACCTGGGTGCCGCCGGGCGACCGGCCGGCCGCGGTGACCACGTTGAGCACGTGGCCCGCGGTCAGGTCGGCCGGGGTGGTGACGTAGCGGGCGCGGCAGGTGGTGGCCTGGCCGGGGGCCAGCGTGCTGGCGGCGCAGCTGACCCGGCCGAGGCGGCTGTCGGCCGCGGTCACGTCGTGCAGCGGCACGTCGCCGGCGTTGACCACCGTGTAGCCGTAGCTGATCACGGTGCCGGGGGCGCTGTAGGCAGCCGGGCTGGCCGTCTTGCTCACCGCGATGCCCGGGTGGCGGGTCGCGGTGACGGTGGCCGTGTCGGCGTCGGTCACGGGCGGCCCGGACGCCGGGTCACCAGTGACCCGGGCGACGTTGCTGAACCGGCCCGCGGCCACGTCCGCGGCGGTGATGACCTTGACCGCGCGGCAGGTCATCGACGTGCCCGGGGCGAGCACGGTCGCCGGGCAGCTGACGTGGCCGAACCGGTTGTCGGTCAGCCCGACGTGGTGCAGGGTCACGTTGCCGGCGTTGACGACCGTGTAGGTGTAGCCGATCCGCTCGCCGGGCGCGCCGTACTGGGCCGGGAACGCCGTCTTGCTCAGCGCGATGGCCGGGGCGTGCTCCGCGTCGACGGTCGCGGTGTCGCCGGCCGTCACCGGCGGGCCCGACGGCGGGTCGCCGGTCACCGCGGCCGCGTTGCTGACCTGCCCGGCGTCGACGTCGGCCTGGGTGGTCAGGTGGTAGGCGACGCAAGTGGTGGACGCGCCCGGGGCAAGGGTGGCGGCGAGGCAGGTGACCGGGCCGAGCCGGTCATCGGTCAGCGCCACGTTGTGCAGGGTCACGTTGCCGGAGTTGGTCACCGTGTAGCTGTAGGTGATGACCTCTCCGGCCGACCCGTAGCGGGCCGGGAAGGCGGACTTGACCAGGTCGATGGCTGGCAGGTGGTGGGCCGGGACGGCGGCGGTGTCGGCCCCGGTCACCGGGGCGCCGTGCGGCGGGTGCCCGCTGACGACGGCGGCGTTCTGCACCTGGCCCCGGTCCAGGTCGGCCTGGGTCGTGACGTACCGGGCGGTGCAGGTCATCGACGCGGCGGGCGCCAGCGTGGCGGACGGGCAGGTGACCGCGCCAAGACGGCTGTCGCGCAGCGCGATGCCGCGCAGGGTCACGTTGCCGGCGTTGGCCACCGTGTAGCGGTAGCTCAGCGTCTCGCCGGGGGCGCCGAAGACCGGCGGCGTCACTGACTTGTCGAGCTGGATGCCAGGCCGGTGGTCCGCGTGGACCGACGCGTTGCCGCTGTCGGTCACCGCCGGCCCGGTCCGCGGGTGCCCGGTGACCTCGGCCGCGTTCACGATGTGGCCCCGGTTCACGTCGGCCTGGGTCGTGACGTAGGCCGCGTGGCAGGTCATCGAGTCGCCGGGGGCGAGCGCGGTCAGCGGGCAGCTGACCGGGCCGAGCCGGTCGTCGGTCAGCGCCACGCGGTGCAGGGTCGCGTTGCCGGTGTTGGTGACGGTGTAGGTGTAGCCGATGGCCTCGCCCGGCCTTGAGTACAGGGTCGGGAACGCGGTCTTGTCGAGCGAGATGGCGGGCTGGCGCAGCGCGCGCACGGTCGCGCCGTCGGCCGCGCGGACGGGCGGGCCGGCTGGCGGGTGCCCGGTCACCAGGCCGTCGTTGACGATGTGGCCCCGGTCCACGTCGGCCTGGGTCGTCACGTAGGACGCGGTGCAGGTCATCGTGTGCCCGGGCGCGAGCACGGCGGACGGGCAGGTGACCGGGCCGAGCCGGTTATCGGTCAGCGCGATGCCGTGCAGGGTCACGTTGCCCTCGTTGACGACCGTGTAGGCGTAGCCGATGACCTCGCCCGGCACCGCGTAGCGGGTCGGGGTGGCGGCCTTGTCCAGGCCGATGCCCGGCGCCTGCTCCGCGCGCACGGTTGCGTGGGCGTGGCCGCTGCTTACGGTGTCGGCGTTCGGGGTGAGCCCGGTGGCTCGGGCGCTGTTGGTTACCTGCCCGGCGTCCAGGTCAGCCTGGGTGACGGCGTACCGGGCGGTGCAGGTGGCGCGCTGCCCGGTGGCGAGGGTGGACGGCGCGCAGGCGACGGTGTGGCTGATGCGGTCGTCGGTCACGTGCACGCCGCGCAGCGTGAAGTACTTGGGGTTGGTCACCGTGTAGGCGTAGGTGACCTGCTGGCCGACGTGGGTGTAGACCGGCGGCGAGGCGGCCTTGGTGATGGCGAGGCCGGCGCAGTTCTCCAGCGCCAGCTGCGCGAGGACATGGCTCAGCCGCTCGAAGTCGGTGTTGTAGAAGTCGCGGTTCTCGACCGGGCCGGAGATCGCCCGGATGTTGTCGGTGCTGGCCAGGCCGCTGCTGGAGGTGCCGATGCCGACGCCGATGAGCGAGGTGCCCTCGCTCTTCAGCGCGTTGGCGGAGAAGATGCCGTTCTCCACTTCGGCGAACCGGGTCATGTTGCCGCGGCCGCCGTTGCCGCCCGGCCCGTAGAAGGTCGGGTCGCCGTCGGTGAGGATGACGGCGGACTGGAAGTGGTAGGCCGGGAGGTCACGGACGATTCGCCAGATGCCGCTGTCCCAGTTGGTGCCCGAGTTCGGCGGCACCGTCAGCCCGTTGATCTTCCTGACCAGCGTGTCGATGCCGGCCTGGGTGGCGGTGGACACCGGCGGCAGGTTCGCGTTGTTGCTCCCGCTGGTGCTCGGCGCCGGGCTGGTGGTGCCGAACGTGTAGATCGCGACCTCGGACGGGGTGCCCCGCAGCGACTCGACGAACGCCCGCGCGGCCGCCTTGTAGGTTGGCAGCACCTTGCTCGTGATCGAGCTGGACAGGTCGACGAGCAGCGCGACGCGCAGCCCGCAGCCGGCCGGGAAGGCGGGCTCGTCGACGGACGCCGCCCAGGTGCCGCTGCGCGCGAGCGGCGACGTGTCGCTGTTGGGCGCCGCCACCGGGATGGTCACGCTGGCGGCGGCGACCGGGACGCTGAGCGTGTCATAGCGGCGGGCGGTGTTCGTCCCGCCGCTGCCCGCGGCGAGGGTCGGGCTGGCGTACCAGCCGGCTGGCAGGCCGGTCTCGGTGACCGTGTACGTCTTGTGGGACGCGACGCTCAGCGTGCACCGGCCGGCCGCCGTGCTGGTGCAGCTGACCGGGGTGAACCCGGTGCTGGTGGCACGGAACGTCACCCCGGCCAGGCCGGTCGCGGCCGGCGGCCCGGGCGGCCCGTTCTCGGCCGTGCGGACGCCGCCGACCCGGACGGTGATGGTCGGGCCGGAGCCCGGGGGACTGGTCGCGGCGGACGCGGTGCCCGCGCCGACCAGGCCGGCGCCGACCAGGCCCCCGGCCAGCAGGGCGCCGCCTGCCGCGAGGACGGCGGCCGCGCCAAGGCCGCGGCGCAGCGATGAGATCATTCCCAGGTCCCCCTAGCTGACAACGTCGACCGGGGTCCCCGGGGGGACCGCGGCCAGCTTTTCCAGTGCCGCCTCGTGCAGGCGGATGCAGCCGTGCGAGATCCGCGCCCCCGAGGTGCCGATCTCGCGGTCCTTGCCGAGCGGCCCGTGGATGCCGATGACCGCGTCGCCGGAGCCCTCCCAGTCGCTGATCGCGCCCGAGTGGGCCGAGGTGACCAGGATGAAGCGGCCGTAACCGGGGTTGGCCGGCGGCGGCTGCTCGGCGAACGCGACGAAGAACCAGCCGGTCGGGGTCGGGTCGTCCGGCGTGCCCACCCCGGCCGGGGCGGAGAACACCAGCCGGCCGTCGTCGTACAGCGACAGCCGGGTGCTGGCCAGGTTCACCACGATCTGGTAACGCGTGCTGCTCAGCGTCACGTCGCGGGCGGGCAGCCAGGCGGTCGACTGGTTCGGCCGCTGGGCGAGCCTGACCTCGACCCAGCCCGGCTTGGCCGCCACCACCGGGAGCACCGACGGCCGCTCGTACCAGCTGGCCGGGACGGTGCCGGCGGCGAGCCGGCCCGGGCCCGCGTACCGCGGTGCGGCCGCCCGCACGGTGGCGAGCAGCGTGCTCTTGGCCACGTGCACCGCGGGCGCGGCCGGCGACGGCGGCACGGCCGGCCCGCTGAGGGCGGCCACCCGCGCCGCGCTG
>Ga0265338_10002591_pt1 | contig 26738 bp, 36 predicted proteins | sample 42126metaG_FD_193579 | JGI IMG/M metagenome (GOLD analysis project Ga0265338, IMG submission 193579) | Rhizosphere microbial communities from Carex aquatilis grown in University of Washington, Seatle, WA, United States - 4-21-26 metaG | ecosystem: Host-associated > Plants > Roots > Rhizosphere...
TCGTGATGTTCAACCGATGCACACGTTTGATCTCGATATGACAACCGTCAGGACCACCAGCAAGATCCCCTCTCGCGGACTGCGCGCGCCCGTCAGACGTCCGGCGGGCGTTAGGCCACCCGTAGTCCCGGAAGATGTGGACGGCCTCCAGCTCGCCGCGTTTGCCTTTCGCGCGGGAGTTCATCGCTCGCCCCGCAGCCGCCGGCGGCACTGCTCAAGACTGAGGTGCCAAGCCATGTGCGCCCGCTCCTCACGGAACTGCGCGAGAGCTAAAACAGGCTCAAGATCGACGAGACCGTGATCGAATGCTGTGTGGCACGTCCGGCACAACGGGATCACGCAGTCCGGCATATCGCAGCCGCCCTGGGATCGCGGCGTCAAATGCGCGGGGTCGCAGCCGTACTCGCCGCAGTTGACGCAGCACCTATCGCGGATCTTGTCGCGCTGCGTGGAGCTCGCGAGGCTGACCGCGGATCGTCTCATATCCGTCCCTGCGCCCGAAGGATGCTCTGACCAATCGAAGCGCGAGCCTCCAAGACTCGGACGACCGCTTTTACGGCCTCCCATTCCGCCTCCTCGTTCCGGCCATCAGTAGCCGTCTGCTGGTCAGCGATAGCGTTGCGCTCCGCGACAGTCCCCTGCGCGCTCAGGAACGCGACAGCGCGAGCCTTCTCCCGGTCACGCTTGCAACGGAACCATGCGAGTCCGGCGCGCTCAAGCGTCCCCTGACGAGCAGCCAGGTCGTTCTCGATTACCGCGAGCCTGAACATGACAGCGCCCGGGGTCGTCAGGTCGTCACTCATGCGCGCGCGACCGACACGTACCGCGTCCGCTCTGACGACGCCGCGTGAGCAGCCACCGTCTCAGCAACCCTGCCGCCAAGCTTCACCAACGCTTTCACACCCGCCGCGGAAGCCTTATAACTCACGATCATTTCAACGGCACGGTCCACAGCCTCCACCGTCAGCAGGCTCTCGTCCACGAGGTCCAGAAGCGCGTCACGCAATGCGGGCGCGTCATACGCCACGACCGGGGCTGGGGACGGAGCCGACAGCTTCAAGCCGGGTAGATGCTCAGTCCAAGAAGCATTCGCGTCAAGTCGACGCAGGAGCTCGTCGCTGATCGCACGCTTCGTGTCCTTCAGCCCGTTCTCGTAGTCCTTCAGGTCGGCGAGCAGCCCGGCGAGGTCGACGGTCGGACTGTAAAGCGTGAGCGCTTCCCCGGTGCGCGGGCTGACGATCAGGTCGGTCATGCCGCCACCTTCGCGATGTTCTCCACGATCGGGTTCACCAGCCGCGCTGGCAGCTTCGGCAACGCGCGGTCAATCCACTGCTGAGCCTCCTGCTCGGTCTCGAACAGGATTGGCTCTGCGCCCGCGCTCAGGTTGATCACGTTCGCGATCTGTCCGGCCGTGAGGTGCGCTTCGCCGGCCTTCGCGAAGATCAGTCGGCGTTGAGGCTCGGAGGCAAGCTTCGCACCGTCGCGGCGTTCCTGCACGGTCGTTGTCGCGCTGTTCCCATCGTCGTCCTCGTCGGCGACAAGGTTCAAGACTGCCATCAGCGCGTATCGGCGAGCATACGTGAGCGCGCTTCCTTGCCCTTGAGCGTCCTGCTTGGAAAGCATCAGCGGCATCGTCCCCTCGACCAGCTCACCAGTCCGGTGCAACAGCCGGTAAGACAGCGCAGGAGCGCCGTCAAGGCTCGACGGCATCGCGGACCACACGAGGCCGTGCCTGGTCAGCACCGGCCGCACAGCGTCCGTGAGACGGTCAAGCGACAGGTACTTGCTGCCGCGGAACGCTGGATTGTCCTTGTCCTTGTGGAGGTCGGGAACCTCGGATTGGAACGCGAGAAGCGCTTCGACCATCGAGCCGTGCTTCGTCTCGTCGGTCATGCCGCGATCCGGTCGACGTACGGCGCAGGGCTTGTCTCCACCACGAACGATCCCTTGCCGTCACACTCCCAGCAGTCCGTCGTCGCGGGAACATAAAGCCAGCTCATCGTGAAGTGGTACACGCAGTGGCCGGTGCCGCCGCAACTCTTGCATGTCTCAGTCCTCAGCATCGTCCGTCTCCTTCTCAAATTCTGGAGTCGCGCCCAACGGGAGCATTCCTGTGAGCAGCACCCGCTCGCATTGCGCGATCAGCGGGTCGCGCCACACCTCCCGGGGAGCGGGCCTGCTGCCAATCGCCTCCACGACGCGCCGTAAAAGGTTCACGCGAGCCCCCGGGCGATCCGCTCGCACAGGTCACACAGCAGCTTCCCTGACCGCAGTGACCGGAACAGGAACGCGTGGCGGCCACAATCCCAGCATGGGCCCTTTGTCATCGCGGGTTCCGTGCTTGCAGGACCGCGAGACGACGAGCAGCGCGCCGCTCGTGAGTCCGCCAGACCAGAACGTCAACGAGGTAGCAGCCGACAATGAAGCTGATTACGCCATAGACGACAATAGCGATCAGGGCGTCTGCTACGCCGACGAGAATCGCGAGGTCGGTCATTTGGCGTCTCCGCTCGGCGGCTTGGGAGGGTGGGGAGCGGGCTGGTCGAAGCGCCACGGGCCGGGCATGGTGCTGCCAGCAAGCCACCATGCGGGAGATGAGGGACGGATGAGAGTCATTCGCTGTCTCCGCTCGTCCATTCGCTGTACAGGTCGATGTACGCCTCGTGGTGCGGACCGCACAATCCAGTCCAGTCGCCATCCCACGGCGTGTCACACGCCGGCCGTTTGCACGTCCTAGCAGCCTCGTCCTTCTTGGCGATGCCGCGAGACGTGAGATCATCGTCGGCTTCGAGGAAGATCGGCGCGTCATTCTGGCCGCGAACGGCGCCATCGACCGAGCCCCAAATCGCGTCGCGTGGCGCGGCGTCGAGGATGAGCGGCGGGGCCTCGGGGGTCGAGGCGACGAGAGCCGGTGAAACGGGTGAGTGAGTCATGCGGTCTCCTGGTCGAACATTCGCGGGCGCTGGTCCGCGATGGTTGGGAAGAGTTGGGACGCCGACCGCGAACCTGGAGAGAGTCGGTCCGCCTGCGCGTCGAGGGCGCTAGCGCATTGGTCGGCGTCCCGGGGCGTGGGGGCGCCCAGACTGCCGCTGACGCCCAAGGGCAACCCTGCGGCGGCCTGATCGGCGGGCGCGGGTTCAGCGGCTAGCACCCGATCGTTCTGAGTCAGACCCGCGGCCGGCTCAACGGGAACGGGGCGGTTCACGAGCGCGTGTGCGTACCCGTCGCCGTCCTGCGGACCCGGACGGATCGGAACGTTCTGGGTCACGCCGCGTCCTCAGGCTCGGGGAACGCCTTGTCGATCTCGTCCAGACGGTCGCGGAGGGCGCGGAGATCGTCGCGGCGCAGGTACAGCGTCGACGAGTAGCGCGTGCCCGAAGTGATGTAGAGCGGGAACCAGTCAGGGCCGTGGCACGCGTCAATCCGCACGCTAACGCCGTCGATCTGGAATGCTGTCGCGAGCTCAGTCACGCTGCCTCCTTGGCGCGAGCAACGGCGTCCTCCATCATCTTTCTGAGCTCTCCAGAGAGCGTCCGCTGGTTGCGTTTAGCTACAAGACGGAACTCGTCGGCGAGCGCGCGTGGGACGATGAAGGTGGCGCGCAGATCGGCGTCAGCTTGGGTGGTTTCGTTTGCTTTTCGCATCGACTTCGCCTACTGTAGTGCGAAGTGCAAACGAAGTCAAGACCTCTGAAACGCAAAAAGCCCCGTCCCCCTCAAGCGGGGGACGGGGCTCTCGGCGAGCAACACTGAGGCACGTCACATGGTACGTGCTACCACGGACCTACTTCGACGGGCCGTACACCTCCGACGCGGGTGACCAGTCGATCCCGATCCCGTTCGGGTTCGACGCGAGCTCGTAGTCGTCATCAGCCCCGGCGTTCGCGTCGGTCGTGTCCGCGCCACAGTTCGTAGAGCACTTGAACGACGGCGAAGCGACCACCGAATCTGACGCGCCCCGGCTCCACGACCACGGGTCCTGCTCGAAAATGTTGTTCGAGTCGGTGTTGATCGGATAGTTCGTCGGGGTCATATTGAACTGGTCGAACAGGTTTTTCGTCAGGTTCAACGTCGGGTTTGCCGCCGAACCGCCGGGCGTGACGTTTGACCCGCTGGTGCCGACGTACGTGTTGTTGCTGATCGTGAGGCCGGGCGTGTTCTCTTGGACGGTCATTCCGGTCACCTCACCAACGCTTGACATGCGGACCGACAGGTTGTCGGTGATCGAGACGCTGGAGTAGTCGGCGTCCTTGAGGAACGGGACGCCCTGCGCGTCGGTCGTGTCATGAATGTAGTTCTTCGTGATCGTGACGCCGCTGACGGCGGTGCCGGCGTTGTAGAACTGCATCGTGTCGGTGTGGCACGGGCCGTCGCTACACGCGGTCTCGGACTCGACGATGTCGTAGACATCGTTCCCGGACACGGTCAGGTTCGAGATTCCGTCGAACCTGAGCGCGTCACCCTCGCTGGTGGTGCTGGTGTCGTGAACCTCGTTGTTGCTGATCACGTCGTTCGCCGAGGGGGTTCCGACGGGCGCGAGGATCGCGATCCCGTAGCCGCCCAAGTTGCTGACGTCGTTGCGGTCGATGATGTAGTTGCTACCGGCGGTGATCGTGATTCCGCCCGTGCTGTGGATCTGGTCCACAGTGATATGGCCGCCCGAGAGACTCACGCCGCCGAGGACGACGTGTGCGCTCGGAGCCGCAGTCAGGGTCGCCTGCGAAGCGGGACTGGCCGTGATCGACAATGAACCGTATGTGCCGGCGCTGAGGCAGACGACGGCGCCTGCCGTCAGGTCCGCATTCACGTTCGTGAGGCTCGACAGAGTCACCGTGCAGGACGGGCCGGTAACTTGGCTGGTCGCGTTACTGGACACGATGTTGCTGCCATCCGCATTGTGCGCCCGGACGGTCGACCGAATCTTATGGCCGATGTCCGTGTTGGTGAGCGTGTAGCTGCTGGCAGTCTGCCCTGTAATCTGGACGCATGCCGCACCGCTCGCATTGCAGTCATACCAGCCGTACGTGTAGCTGGTCGGACTGTTCATCCACGTCCCATTGTCAGTCGTGAGCGTCGATCCCTGCTGCGTGGTGCCAGTCACGGCCGGCAGAACCGTATTGACGGGCGCTGCGGCAAGCGCAGCGGCCGGAAAGATCAAGCAGCAAGCAAGCACGGCGACAAGCAGCGCTCGTCGCAGGGAACTTCTGGCGGTCATCTGATCGCCCTTTCAGTCGTGTATTAGAGAGGAGCCGCCCAATCCCGGGCGGGTACTGCTACCTACGTCAGAGCAGTCCGGCTGCTCGCAGGATGAGCAGCAGGACCACGACAAGAATCGCGATCACAACAGCTCGCTCAACAGTCATGAGTTCTCCTTCCGCTGGCCGATGTCGGCGTGGTGGGGGTGCTGCGCAGCGTGCTCGCCGGTCAAGTGCAGGCGGATGGCCGCGAGTTCGCGCGCGGCCCACTCGTTATGCTCGTCATGGCGCTGGTGATGCGCTTCGAGGCGACGGATGCCATGCTGGATCGGTTTCAGTGGCCAGTACCGCGTCCGGGACCACAGCCAGCCGAGAGGCGCGGCGACCAGGACGACAAACACGTTGGGCCACACCGCGCCCGTCCACCATGCGCCGCCCGTCGGCGCGTAGTTGAACGCAAACCAGTGAGAAAGGAAGAACGACGCGGTCAACCGTGGATGACCAGGACGACCAGGACCGCGAGCGCGATCAGCACCGATAAGACCGCCATCATGTCCGCGCGAGACGCGACACCCTGCTCGCTCCTACCAGCGGTACGAGCGCTACCGCGCTCCAGCTGGCGTGTGACAGGATCGCCGACCGCGACCGCCTGACGAACCACTCCTACCTCGTCTCGAAGACTCCGCAGATCAGAAACCAGCGAAGTGTGCTGAGCCTCAGACTCCTTGCGGGGCATCATCAGGTTCGCCTGGTCTGACAGCGCGCCGCGAAACTCGTTCTGCTTCAACTCGGTCCGCAGCGCATCCTCTCGGTTCAGAGTGACAGCCTTGTCGGATGTCGCGAGCGCTACTTCTGCCGCTCTTTCAACAGAAGCAATCCGGTCGTTCACCCGCCCGACACGCTCAAGCTCGATGACGTTCGCTGACTCTAACGCGCTCTTGAGCGCGTCGACAGCCGCCTTCGCAGTCTCCTCCAGTTTGCTTTGGATCGCCGCCGCGGCTTCTCTCTCCGCGTCGCGACGCTCAGAGAGGGACGCTTGGATCGCCGCCTGGTTAGCTTCAAGCCGCGCGAGCCGGTCATCGCTCGAAAGCTGCGCTTCGATGCGGCTCAGTCGCGCCCGATCAGCGTCCGACCCCTCGGTCACACGAGCCTCATGCCGTTCATCCGATCCCGCAGCTCCCGGAGCCTCCACGCCTGATTCGCGGTCGGCGTCTTCTCGCCGGCCATGACCCGGTCAAGCCTCCTGTAAAGCAGCCGCAGCCGAGCCCGAAGCAATGCGAGACGGACACGATGCGGATGCTTCGTCGTCGTCTGCATGGCACGCCACCGGTCATATTCCCGGACCGTCGCCCGCTCCGTAGTACCGTTGATCAGCGACCGTTTCACATTGTCAAACAGGCCATACCGCGCGTCAGGGTCAGGTCGCGGCGGCCGGAAGAAGTGCGCGGCAAACACGTTCAGGTCCGTGTTCTGACCGTGCAGCCCCTTATCGGCGTACTGCGTGCCATCGGCCTGCGGGAAACCGCAGGCATCAGGCCCGCAGATATGCGCCCGACCGGTGTAGTGCGCGCTATGAACCAGAAACTGTGAACGTTTCCAGCCGCTGTCGAGCATGACCGACACGACCGCTGAGACGTCCGCCGCTGACGAGTACAGTCCAGGAAGCGCAAGCGTGTTCCCTACCGCAAGATTATGCTCCCGCGACCAGCCGGAAGCCTGCGCAAGCACCGCGTCCCGCGGCTCGATATCCAGAACGTCCGCGGTCGGAAAACCGCCCGTCACGTCATAGACAACATGAACCGCCAAAGGAAACGCTTCCTTGGCCGCGGTCGTGTTCGCAAACGCGCCGTTCGCGTACGACCCGATAGCGCCGCGGAACCCAGGCGACTCGGGAACGATCCGCCGCCACTCCACGGCAGAAGCAGCCACGGAATCGTAGCCAGGAACATCAGACATGAAACCCCTCCTACGGGATATGGAACGTCAAATGGCCGATCCCGGCCGCCAGCAGCGAGCACGCGCCCGCCAATATCCGGAACCGCACCACCGACCGGCGCTCCGCCGCCGCGCGCCGCTCCGCCGCCGCGTGAGACGTCATCTCCGCCTGGTCACGCAACTGCCGCTCGCGCTCCACGCGCAAAACCTCCTGCTCGCGGAGCCGCTGCTCAACCGCGTCCTCGCGAGCCTCAAGCTCATCGACGCGATCAGCGAGCTTCGTGACATCCACAACGTTCGCTTTCAAGTTCATCGCCTCGCGAATCTCTCGCAGTCCAACATCCAACTTCCCGTCGATCCCTTTCAACCATTCCAGGATCGTCGTGCTGATCGACCAGGCATGGACAGGATCGTCCTCGGGCAGTGAGCCCATCAGATCCGCCCCCTTCCGTTGATGCTTACGCTTCGAGTTCGGCAGGCTCGTCGGGAATCTTCAGGACGCCCTTCGCTGCGAGGCTTCGGATGATCGCTTCCGTGTCGCGATTCTCGATGATCTGCGACGGGCGCCCTGTCAACGACAGCAGCTTGTCCGTTGAAGATTGAGCAACCCGGGCGAGGTTCGCCGCCGCCCTAGCAGGGTCCTGCTCGTCGCCATCAGCGATCCGCTGCTGCGCCGCGCCGATCGCCGCGCGCTGAGCCTCAACCGCCAAGCGCGCTACATCACGAAACTCGTGCGCAAGGTTCTCCTCCATCTGCGCCGCATGATGCTCCCGCAGCTCCAAGTACCGGATCGCATGCGTCTGCTTCCAGTTGTTCAACGTCGCCGGACTGATCTCCAGCCCGTTCGCCGTCAGGTACCTGGATGCGGCGGACGCGTTCCCAGCCCACGCGATCATCGCGAACAAGCCCCGCTCGATCTCCTCCGCAGTAAACGGGTTATGGATGGAATGGACCTGAGCCGTCACACACGCCGCCTATTTCTTCTTCGCGACTACCGACGCGGGCTTGCCCTCGGCAGCAGCCTTGGCCATCGTGGACGCTCCCCAACGCTTCCGTCCGATCATCGCCGCGAGCGCTCGAGGGTCCGTCACGCCCGGACGATCCGACAGTTTTGCTGCCAACTTGTCGAAGTTACTTGCCACTCAAACCACTCCCTTCACCAGCGTTGATCACCGGAATGTCCGCCGGATCGGTCGGCTCGTGCAACACCCACGGCGCGGGCGGCTTGTACTGCGCCTGCTGCGCCATCGCCATCTGCGCCATCACCTGAGCCAACACTTCCAACGGCTGCTTCTTTTTCATCACAACCCTTTCGGATGCAACGGGTAGTACCGAGCGCCGTTATCCCCCTGCGCGATCATCTGCGCCGCCACGCTCGGAGCGATCGGCTGAATCCCCGTCCCGCCACCCGCCGACTGGAAGTACTGGCCCGCGATCTCAATGAACACGTGCCCCGAATTGCCCGGAAGCGGATTGTTATAGATCGTGATGTCCTTCCCCGCGCCGGCCTGAATACCCGGCGCGGACGCGATATCGGGAGTGGCGAGCGCGCCCTTCCAGATCCCAAGGCCGTTCGGTCCCATCAGCCACGACACAAACCCTGAGCAGTCCGTACCCCTGGACTTCAGCTCGGCTGGATTGTCGAGCAGCGCGGTCGCGTGATTCGCCTGACTGTAAGGTCCGCCGACCGCGCCCTTCGCGAGCGCGAGGAGTTTCCCGACGACAGCCTGCGGGTGCTGATCAACCTGGACAGGCTTGGACGGGTCAGTGCTGCCCTGTGCCGCGATCTTCTGCAACGTTGTCTGAGCCGTCTGATAGTCAGCCGGGTTCGGCGCCGCGGTCGGCAGGACGCCCGACAGGCTGCTCGCGCCCTCCAACCCCGTCTTAGGAGATGCGGCCGAGTACGGGTCGTTCTTGCCGCTGCCAGCCAAGTACCGGCCGGCGATCGACGCTTTTACCGCCTGCTGATATGCCGGCTGGTCAAGCACCATCTTCGTCGTAGACACCGTCGACGCGGGAGTCGCCGTCGCGCCAGAGCCGGGGAGGACGGTCAGCTTCCCGCCCTTCGCGCCCAAGTACGGCTGCAACTGGCCTTTCAACCGCGACGCCTCAGACATTACCTGGTTCGCGTACCCATACTGCGGGTTTCCCGGGCCGCCGTTGTACGCGCCGATTGCCCGTAGCGGATTTGACTGGTACCCGTACTGGTTCAGCAGCTTCGCCGCCCCATTGATCGCCGAGGCCGCGTTCGCCGGGTTCACGCCAAGGCCCTTCGCGGTCCCCGGCTCGAACTGCATGAGTCCCTGAGCGCCCGTCGACGACGTGGCGATATTCCCGCCGAGATTCGTCTCAACGCTCGCGATGCCCGCCAACACCTCCGGCGGAATCTTGTTCGCCGCGCCCGCCTGCGCGAACAGGGGTCCGAGTTGGGATGAGACGTTACCGCCAGCCATGAAGGAGTAGCCTTTCCGGGCTCATGAGAATCTGGAAAGCCCTAGCGACGCTCGCGGTCGTTGCGGTCGTCGCGCTTGGATTGTTGGCGATCGGATCAGCCCACCGGGACCGGTGTCTTCGCGCCGGGAACGCTGGATGCTCACTTATTCCTTGGAGCGGCCACGCCGTTTCCAACGGGCTCGGAGACGTCATCATCCCGGGCCGCAACTAGGGAATCACTACCCCGGACGTCGACCCGTGACCCGGGATCGCGATGCCCGACAGGTTCCCGTGCCCCGGGATCACCACCTTCGCCGAACCGCCCGCCGCCGACGGTGCTTTGGCGCCGTACTCGCGGAACGGCCGGAACGCTTTCAACGCGCCCTGCACCGGCCCCTGACTCGGCGTTTTTGTCTGCGGACTAAACGGTGTCGCAGAGTCATACGCGCTCGCGCCACCCTGCGCGATCTGCTCCGCCTTCGAGTACAACGGGATGAACGTTGCAAGCATGCTGTTCAGGATGTACGCAGCACGCTGCCCCGCATTCGTACCACCGTAACCCTTCGGGTTCCCAGGACTCGTCAACCCTTTCCCAAGCCAGTTGTCGCCAAGTGACCCGAGCAGCCCGGATTGCATCCATGGCTCCATGAGACTCCCCATCGTCTCGAGCGGGTCGTTCGCGACACCGAACGGGCTGTAGTAGTTCTGCGCGAGCACCTTCCCGCCCGACAGGGGGATCGCGCCCTGCATGAACGGCGGAACCGCGCCCTTACTGAACATGTCCAGTCCGCGCGCCTGACGCTCCTTCTCAGTGCCGACCGTCGCCGCTGCAGCCACGCCCGTCTGAACAGGCCGGTCAATCGGCGACCGAGCGAGCCACTTCACGCTATTCGTCCACCACAATCCGAACGGGCTGAACATCATCGCCGACTGCCCAGCCGGCGTCAGGTCAGTCCACCGGCCGTAAATGTTCTCGACCTGAGCTCGGTACTGCCGCAGCTTCGCCTCATCCACCACGCCCCTCGCAGCACCGTCCAACAGGTCGCCCTGCAGGCGGAGAGCTTTGAAGAACGGGCCGTGCTCCGACCCGAACTCCTGGAGCGCGGCCTTCCCAACACCAGCTGTCTGGTTCTGCTCTTCGATGTAGTGCTTAGTCCCGTTGATCGCCAGCCTGAGCCACGCTTTCCACGCGTGCCCCATCTGCCGCGGACCCGGGGTTTTCATAAACGCCTCGAACGCTTTCAACGGCCCGTGAAGGTTCGTGCCTGCAAAATGGTCAGACACCTGGCGGGTCATCATCGCTTTCGTGCTCCCAGCGACCGTCCCGCCCGTCAGTTGGATGCGAGCGTTCTTCCCGGCCTCCGGGTTCAACTGCTCCGCGCGGTTCAATAGTCGGCGTCCCGTCAGCCACGAACTGACGCCGACTCCGGAGCTGACGTCGCGGATGATCCCCTCGCTGATGATCCCCGGCACGTGCTTCGCGCTCGTACCCAACGCGACCTGACGAAACTGGTTGTTCGTCATTTTGAACGCACGCATCGTCGGGTTAGAGCTGATCTGCGCCTTGTGCTGCTCAATCCTCCGAAGCGCCGTCTGATCAGCGAGCGCCCACCGGCCTTGACCCTGATCGTTCAACCTTGACGAAAGGTCTAGACCATGCGTCTGGGCTTCCTGCTCGAGCGTGTTCGGATGGACGCCCTCCAGCGCCTGGTCCAACGATGCTTGCGGGTGGAACGGCTCCGACAGGGCCACCGGCTGATATCCCGGGGGAGCGTCATGCAACGCCGCGCTATACGACGGCCACGCGCTCCCGTTCTTCCGCATCACCGCGAGGTTTCGCACGAGCCGGTTGACGGCCTTGTGCGCGTCCACCTTTCCTTGCATCCGGACGTGCTGCTCCAACAGAGCGTTGTGCGACGGGTCGGTGAGGCCGTGCTGGTACGCAAAATACGTGTTGGATGCGTTCTCGGGGAGTGGCCGGCGTTCTTGGCTGATGTAGAACGCGCTGCCGCGCCGCGCCTTGTCTGACGTGAACGCGAGTTCGCGGCCGCCGGCTGTCCCTTCGGGGCCGTTCATGTGCGCCTGGATTTCGCCCGTCGACAGCGGCTTGCCCGCCGCGTCAGTGAGCCCAAGGTCTGGATCGTGTGACGCGTCCATGTGCGTGATCGCGTAGTGCCCCAGCGTCCGCTTCACCAACGCGTCAGATGACCGCTGGCCGAAGTGTCCCAGCGCTGACGCCTCCGCTTCGACCGGCTTGTAATCCTGCGCGTACGCCTGTGCTGCCTTGAACAACTGTGCGACCTCAGCAGGCTTCAACGACGATGCTTCCCGCGCCGCCTCGGTGATCGTCTTGACGTACTTGTCGTGCTCCGCGAGCAGCTTCGGATTGTCGAGCAGGTCCGCGCGAGTCGACGCGACCTGCTTCGCGTGCTTCATCAGATCGGACGCCAGCGTCTCCGGACGTCGTACGGTCCCGTCAGCGATCCGAGCGAGCACCCCGGTGCCGCGGATCGCGGCCTGGTCCGGGTTGTACTTCAGCGCCGTCTTCACGCCATGCGCAGCCTTCGCCGCAAGACTCGGGGCCACGCTCTTGCCCCGGGCGGCGACGGCCGCATCCCTGTTCGCAGAGCGAACGCGCTCGTTTACGCCGACCATCCGCGACGTCTCCAACGCCGTCTGCCGCGCCTTCAACCCCTCCGATGCCGGGACGAGCTCGCCGGTCGGCGCGCGCTCGTAGGCCATCTTCTCTGCCGTGACCTGCCCGGCCTTGATCAGCGGGTACGGGCTGTATCGCGGACGGGCGTGCGTCAGCTTCCCGCTCAACTGCACCTGCGGCCTGTCGGTACTCAACGCGCGAGCAGCCGCACTATCCGGCGCTCCAGCCCGAATCGCCCCGGCGATCGGCCGCGACAGCGCATGCGCAGCACCGGTCGCCATCAGATACGTGTCCAACGGATGCTCCGTGAACGACTGGACAGGATGCTTGATCAGACTCACGTACGGGCTGACGAGATCCGACACCGCTTTCCCGGGATGCCCCGAAAGCACGTCGCTGCCGAGCGTGCCCGCCGTACTGAACGTTTCCGCTGGCAGAGTCACGACATCTTTCGCGGCGTTCCCCGCGATCTTCGCGCCCGTCGTCCCCGCCGCGAACGGCACGACCGTCCCAGCCCCCAACACTCCGCTACCCCCACCGCCGCCTTTCGGAAGGCCGTGAGACAGCACGTAATCCAAGCCGTGGCCTATCACGCCACCAAGCGTCGGACTGCCAACATTCTCCGCTTTGATGTACTGCTCCAGTCCGCGGCTCACGCCAGCCGACTGCTGCTGCCCGAGCGCGGGGACAGCGCGAGTAATCCCCAACGATTTGAGGATGATCTGCCCCTCGGGCGTGGACGTGCGCTGAGCGCCGCGGACGATCGCTGCCCTCGTGGCCGGCGGCTGATGATCGAACGTGTCCAAGATCGCTTTCGCGACCCCCTTCGACGTCTGCCCCCCCGAGGGACGCTGCGTGATCGCGGTGCCCCTCGGGTTCGCGCCCGTCGTCAACGTCCTCGCAGCAGTGTCGTTGACGGTCGCCTTCGGGGCCGTCCCGACGATCGCGACGCCGCGAGGGTTCGCTCCCGTCAACACGTTCGCCTTCGGCAATGTTGGAAGCGGCGTCTTCTTCGACGCTGGCTTCGGGGGGGGAAGGATCGGCGGGACCGCAGGCCCACGAACCTCCGCAACGTTCAAAGGCATCCTAGAGCCCGAGCGCCTTCGCCGCGCCAGAGATAGCAGCGCCCGTCTGATCCTTCACCACGACCGGCCGCCCACGGAACGTCGTGTTACGGACGCCCATGTTATGCAACGCCTGAGCCGTCCCGGGCGTCAACGCGCCCCAGCCCAACAGGTCAAACGCAGCCTCAACCAAAGGACTGTCATAGGAGCCGCCCAACACCTGACGCATCTGCGCGTCAGTGGGATGCGGAACCTGGACGACACCCTTGCTGTTCTTCATCCCGTCCTTCTGCCACGCCTGGATTGCCGAGACGATCTCACCAATCTTCGTGTTCGCGAGATTGTTCGACGCGAGCGGCAACGGCTTCACCGGCTGGCCGCTCTTCGCCGCCGCTGCGGCCTGGCGGATCTGCTGGTTCGCGGCATCGTTCTGCTGCGTGATCTTCAACGACTGCTCACGCAAACCCTGGTTCGCCATGTTGTTCTGCTGCGTGATCTGCTGGCCCCGCAGCGTCGCCGCGACACGCGCAGCATTGTCCTGAGCCGTGACCTTCTGCCCGGACGCGGTCAGAGCGTTCTTCGCCGCATCGTTCGCGGCGGTCGTCTGCGCCGCCGCTGTCTTCACCCCGAGTCCTTCCTGCGCGATCTGATAGTTACGTTCCTGCGTCCGCAACTGCCCCAACGCGGTAGCGGTCAGCGCGCCGCGCTGCGCCTCCTCCGCCGCGATCTTCGCGTTGATCGGCTCGTTAGCCAGCGTCCCAGCGCGTCCGAGCGCGCCGATCGCCTGCGTGCCCGCCAATCCCTGTGTCGCGCCGAGGTTCGCGCCGTACGCCACATTGTTCGCCGAGTTCGCCGCCCCGAAGTTCTGCGCGGTCTGATTGTTCAACAATCCCGTCTGGCCGAGCTGCGCTGTCTGCGCCTGCAACTGCCCTGTCTGGCCGCCGTCCAGTCCGAGCGCTTGCATCCGGCCGACCGCGCCGCCCGTCGCCTGCGCGCCCAACTGCTGGATGCCCTGTTGCGTCTGATCTGACGTCGCCTGCAACTGAGCTGGAAGCGCAGCACCCGCGGCCTGCCCCTGAGCGACGCTAGCCCTCGCTGCCGCAGCCAACTGCATGTAGTAGTTGAAATCCTGCTGCTGCTCACTGTTCGTGTTGCTGTTATTCGTCGCCATCTGCGACCTGAGCTCCGACACGGGGCCGTTGATCTGCGCGTCCGCGACCGACGATGCGGCGTTCTTCAACGCCGTCCCCGACAACGTCTGCGACGGGTCATACAACGGGTTAGCCTTCACAGCCTTCGGCTTCGGCGTCGACAGTTTCGCGGAAGGCAGCTTCGCGGTCTTCACCGTCGCGCTCTTCGGAGCGGCGGTCCCCTTCTGCCCGACCTTCACAGCCTTCTGCGCTGGCGCTTTCACAGTCCTAGCCATCGGCGCCTCGAGGTTCGCCTGGCTGCCGCCCAGCCGGCCGCCGGACACCTTCGGGCCGACACTCAGGATCTTCTGGTTCGGGACTGGCAGCACCCTGGGGGCGGGCGCGGGACGGTTCGCCTGGCTGAACACCATCAGAACGTCAGCGCTCCACCGCGGTTACGCCCCTGCTTCTGCGCCTGCTGCGCCACCCGCTGATTCTGCTTCGCTTGTGCCGCGCGCTGCGCCGACTGCAACTGCGCGATGTTCTGCCGTGCCGCGACCGCCGACTGCTGATCGTTCGCGGGGACCGCGCCCGCCGCGCCAAGCGTCCCGCCGCTCTTAGCGACGTTCGCTGCCGCCCTAGCGCCAGCAGCAAGCTGCAACGCGATCGTCTCATCCGACAACCCCTGGTTGACGGCAGTGATCGCGTTCTGCCAGTTCTGCGCGTCCTGCTGATATTTCAGCGTGTCCGCCCCCGATGTCTGCTGCGCCGCATGAGCGATCTGCCCGACCGTCGTACCAAGAGCCCCGAGAGCGAACCCGCCCCGAGCGTTCTCCGCGTCCTGCGCGCGCGTCGTCTGAAGTCCCTGGTTGTACGTGATCTGCGCGAGCGCGTTCTGCAACGCCGTCCGCCCGTTCGCGAGGTCAGCGTTGTACGTGTTGATCTTCGAGTTCGCGGCGTGGGTCGCGTTCGCCAAGTCCGCGTAGTACGTCGCGTCATACGGCGAAGCGCCCGGCGCGGGAGCTGGTGCTGCCGGAGGGGTAGCCGGCGCGGGTGCCGGCCCGGTCCCGCCGACCACCTTCGCCGCGCCAGCCAACCCTCCCGTCAACGTCGGCAACCCCTCAGTCACTGAGGGTTTCGGAAATGACAGGGTCGCGCCACCCTTCGGCGGCTTCGGAGGAGCCGTAACCTTCGGAGGCTTCCAGCCCGTCGTATTCCCGAACGTTGTCGGCGTGGAGCCGAGATGCGTGAAACTCACAGGATCACCTCACGAGTAGTGCCATGCCAAAGCCACCGGGTTCCACGTCCCCAGCTTTGAAAGGGTCGTGTCGTAGTACTGCTGCCCCGGCGCCGGGTTCGGGGGAGCAACCGCCAATACGGGGACGCAGAACGCTGATTGGATCTGCTCAAAGTTCGCGGTAGCGTCCTCGAACGCCTCAACGGTCGGATACTGAAACCGCACTTTGCCACCTTGCTTTCCACGGTCAGTGGGTGTACGGTCCGCGCAAATAGCGGCCCGGCAGCGATTGGAGCGCCCCGGGCCCGGCCAAACCTCCTTGGAAGGTTCAGCATGCGCAAGCTTACCGTCATTCTCGCTGTCAGCCTCACCCTGCCCGCGTCGGCGTCAGCGCTCGGCGGCGCGTTCGCCGACTACGCGATGCGCGGCACGCGCGACCTTGCCGCCGCCCGCCACGCCATCCACGCGTACGACCAGTCCAACTACGGCGGACTCTTGCCCGCCAAGAACGTTCACGCGCGATCCTGCCGGCTTGTTCGCCTTGGCGCCGTCCGCTGCCAGATGCACCTGCGAGCCCTGTTCGGCAACTACGCGCTCGTGTCAGACTGGACCGACAACGTCACGCTCCACAATGATGCATGGCGCGTCCGTGAGATCGGCTAGTGCTAGCCAGCTCGGCTGGCAGGTCGCTACAGTGGGCTAGCGACATGGACTGGCGCTGCGCTCGATAAGGAGAGCTATGATAACCCGACTGCTTGCCGCGCTGTCGACCTATCGACATTGGCGACGACAGGGGAACCAGACGCGTCGCACTGCATTGCGTGCCGCCGCTAGCCGGTTCCGCTGTGCTCGATAGTCACCCGAAAGCATGGCGCGTCCGTGAGATCGGCTAGTCGAAACTGAGCGCCTGCACGTACAAGCGACGATTCTTCGCGGTCACAGACCCGCTCGAAGCCGCATACTGCACGCTCACCGTGTACGACCCGGCCGTCGCAAACGCGTAGCACGGACCGCCAGTCCGCTGGTTGAACCCGCCGTTGTCGTTCGTGACCGCCAGCACCTGACCCAACGCCACGTCCCCCGTGTACGGCAACGCCGCAGACGCCGACTGGACGCTGCACAAGCCCCCGTTATACGTGGCGAGCATCATGTCCTGGTTCGGGGATGCTACGCCGCCAGTGACCGCAACCTGCGCGATCGGCGAAGCGAAACTCTCGTCGTACGTGGAGAGCTGTACAGCGTTGAGAAAGATCGCGGCCTGCCCATGCCCCGCGGAACTCTCCTGCCACGTCGCGTGGTACCAGATCGCAAGCATCCCATTAGCCGCAAGCTGGATGCCGGTCACCTGATCAGGGGTCGTCAACGTCCCAAACGCCGTGTTCGTCCGCGTCTCGGTCGTCGCGATGATCGACGCGCCCTTCACCTTCGTCCCAGAGTTGATGCCCGCCGACGTCAACACCGACGCTGCGAGATTGCTGGAATCCAAGTTCCCGTTGATCACCGTCTGGATCGTCGTCAACCCCGAAGCGATCTTCGGGTCCTCCGTCGAATTGGGGTTCCCGACCGTAGGAATCTGAATCGCGATCGTGCCCATCAGCTGACCACCAAGTCCTTTCTATCCTCCACCATGAGCACGTAGCTCGCTACCAGGTCCGCTGTCGTGGATGTGCTGCTAAACACGATGCTGACCGCGTTATGCACTCCCAGGCTATAAGCGCGAGCGCGGCTGATGCTTGGCGTGTCCCCGAACAGTCCCGCCCCGCCGAACGTTGACCCGTCCGCCGCCCCAAAGTTTGATCCGCCCTGCGCGAACGCGTCCGTGAGCCACGTGACCTCACCGCCAGCAAAGTCGGTGCCGATGCCGAAGTCAACCGTCCCGTACCCGTCAAACCGGATCTGACGGAACCGCTTACGGAAGTACGGGGTCGGGAACCGGCGACGCCGATAGAACGTTGGGGACTGCCACGGTCCTCGCCACCGCCACGTGAACGGCGTCCCATTGTCCGTGTAGACGCCCGGGACGAAGCACTGATCAACGATCGCTGACCCGGACGATTTCGCGCTGTACAGGCCCGGACTTGCGGATGGATGCCAGATCGCGAACTGGCTGCTCCCGAACGTGTGCAGCCACCACGAATTCAACGCGCTGTCAAAGTCAAGAGTGCTCTCGTTCGATCCGACGCCGTCAGACAGGTCGACGCTCAAATAGTAGTGGCCGTTGAAATACGTGCCGACCGCCGCAGTCCGCGTCTGAATCGCGTTGATTGTCGGCTGGATCTGATCGCTGATTGGCGTCAGTTTCGACCCGTTCGTCAAATAGACGCCGCGGTCCTCAGCGAGAAAGTACGTGCCCTCTGGCGCCTGAGCGATACTCCGGTTAGACACGCATCCGATGTTGTCGCTGAGCCGGCGCGCGTCGCCCGTGTTGAAATCCGTGATCACATATAACTTCCGGCGCTTCGTGACGAGAATGTACGGTCCGACGTGCCCGAGGCCGGTGATCGGCTCGCCGTCATTCTCGTCGAACACGGCAACGTTCGCTGCAGGCCACGTCACAGGCCCGCTGTTCTCCGGGATTAGATCGCTGAAGTACACGCGCGCTGGGGAACTCGCGACCCCGGAAACCCAGATGCGGTTGCCCGCCAACACCATGTACTTCCCGTTCTGAAGCGTCCCCGATGTGGCTGTCCACGCGGTTGTTGACCCAGACCCGGACCATTGCTGCGGAGCGTCAACCCCGTTCATGCCGTAGAGAGGACCGCTGCCGGTCACGCTCTGAGACTGAACCCACTCCCACGGGCTATTAGCCGTCAATCCCGTCTTGATCGCGGTGGCTGTCCCGCCCGTCGTGATGCTGTAAAGGCTCGTGCCGCCCGCACCGATCAGGAACGGTGTTGCGGCCTCATACCCGTACAGGCTGTTCAGCGCGTCCGCGGGAGTGCTGAACGTGACCAGTCCGGAGCGTTTGACGATCGCTCCAGCGACCGTCCCCTGAACGTTCTGTAGGTCGCGCGCCTGGTCATCCGTGACAAGGTACGGGGCGTCCCGCGTGTTGAGCCCGCCGTGAAAGTCAGTGTAGTCGAAAAGGCAAGCTGGTCATCAGCTACGCCGACCTCCTGCGGCTACCATCCGGCGCCGTAGAGCGTCCATTGGTTCGCAGGCCCCAACGTCTTACCGTCATCCCACATCGAGCTCGACTGCGTAGGACCATCCGCCGAGGGGAACTTCGCGTCCGCGGCGAACTGTGCGAGCTCCGTGTTCCACCGGTTCATCCAGTACTGCCCCATGACCGGGTCGTCATCCGCCTCGAAAGCCATCCATGTCGCGTACACGATCAGTGCGTGATGCCAGTCCGTCGGCAGGTTCGGTGTGTCCGTGTCCACCGACAGGATCGACGGCATCTTCCAGTACCGCATCTCGAGCGTGTACACGTTGTCTGGTGTTGGCCACAGTCGAATGTTGTTCGCGACGAGCGCGTAGAAGCACGGCGCGCCGTTGCTCATCCCGGACCGGTCGATGTCTCGGACGCTGACGTACTCCATCTCGACGCGGCGGAACACGTCAAAGAGGGATTCCATCCGGCCGAAATCCGCCGGCCATAGGTACGTGTCAACCCCCGAAGTGGTGTTGAACGGATTGTTTGTCTGGTCGGCGTAGTAGTCGACGCGACGGGCGATCAACGCTGCAGCATCGTTGATCCACTGAGTGATCCGCGATCCGTACTGCACGCTATCGAACCCGCGATCTAGCACCTCGGTACGCATCTGCAGAAGGTTCAAGGGTTCCGTCCTTTCATCCGGCGGGCGGACCTGAGCACGCGGTTCATGTCAGCCCTCGTCATCTTCACGCCCGACGGTCGAGGTCCCGTCTTCACGATCAGCCGAATCGGACGCTCGCACGATGAGCACTTCAGCAGATCAAACCCGGGGAACACGGAAACGACAACGGTCATGCTGCCGCCGCACGCCCGACAGTCGCTCACGGCCGGAACGCCCGACCCTTATACCGGACGCCCAGGTCCTTCCGGATCGCGTGCGCCGCCTGCTCCGCGATCGGACCGACCCGCTCCCGGAACGCTTCCCTTGCGGACGCCTTCGCCTGAGCGTTCTTCCGCTCAACCTCCGCCGCGTAATCGTACGTGCTTGACCCGACCTCCATCACCTTCCGGACAACACGCTGATCCAACCCAGACCACGTCCCCGACCGAGTCTGGTGAGCCTGGACGGTCAGGACCAGGTACGTGTCCCGACCGTCCTCGCTCTCGTGGTACACCGCCCAGAACGGCGGACTGCCGTTCTCCGCGAACCGAACCCGCAGATGAGGGTCGATCCGCTTCAGGTCAGCGGCGACACCGCCGGCATCCTCGCTGATCTCCACCATCCGGCCGTCCCTAGCCCGAAGGATCTGACTGACGTGAGCCGGTTCGACGCGCATCAGAACGTAGGGAAGCCCTTGCCGTGAGCAACAATCCGGACGACGACAGCGCTCAGATCCGTCGCGTTCGACACTTCCGTCCCGCCGCTGTACGCCTTCAGCTTCGAGTTCGCGTAGTCGTACGCGAACGTGTGCCCCGTCGTCGTCGCAAACGCAACGATGAAATCCAGGCTCATGTCCACGCCCAACGTCGCCGCCGTCAACGCATACCCGTTCGTGGGGTACGAGTTGTCGAGCGTCGCATCAACGCACACCTCGCGGCGGTTCCCGATGACGTGGTTTCGGGAATCGACGTTCACCTTGGCGATCGTGATAGCCACAGGGTTTCCTCCTGTATCATTCAGGGTTCATTACGAAAGCGGCCCCGCGACGTGTCAGCGCCCGGGGCCATGACACCAGGAGGAAAGTCCTGATGCAGCCAGAAGGCTACTGCGAATGCGAGTGCGGCGGCAAGACCGAAATCGCGACGCGCACCGATGCATCATGCGGCTGGGTCAAAGGCAAGCCCAAGCGGTTCATCTTCAACCACCACAGACGCAAGCGCGCGAGCAGCTACTACACCGAACAAGATCTCGGCTACACAAGCCCGTGCTGGGTATGGACTGGAACGACCCGCGACGGCTACGGCCGGATCGGTCGTGACGGGAGGCTATGGAATGCTCACGTCTGGTACTACGTTCAGGTGCACGGACCGGTGCCGGACGGCCTTGAGGTTGACCATCTCTGCCACCAGAATTGCGTTGGCGGCTCAACGTGCCCGCACCGCGCGTGCGTCAACCCCGACCACCTCGAAGCGGTCCCGAAGATCGTCAACAATCGTCGAGGCGTGAAGTCGCGCCCGCAGAAAACCCACTGCAAGCACGGGCACGAGTTCACGCCCGAGAACACGATAAGACGAGCGGATGGCACTAGGAAGTGCCGGGTGTGCCAGAACCGGATGATGCTCGCCTACTACTACAGGAGAAAGGCCGACCAGAAGTAAACTCCGGTCGGCCTCTCTCCACCAATCTACAAGCGGGCCACTGGGATGTCGTCAGCGATCTGATTCACCTGACCGTTGCGGTGAGGTGCCACGCAAACCAGAGTCGCGTACCAAACCATCCAGGCTTGCCAGATAGCGAGCTTCTGGCCGGCGGTTGAGCCGTCCTTGAGGTGAAGGATCGAGCCTTTCCCGTCGGGGGCTTCGAGCCAGTCGGGCTTCGCGACCTCAGCCCACGCGAACGATGCCTTGTTGAGCTCGAACGCGCAGCCGACAGGGCAGTCGACGTCCGCGATGACGGGAACGGGGTTGTTCCCGGCCGCGATCATGATCGCGCTGTACCCGCCGTCGACGTCAACAACGTCGGCGTTCGTCCACCGCTTCTGCGACGCGTACGTGTTCGCAAGCCTGCGCTGCACGCCGAGGCTGCTGAGGATGCAGTCGATCGACTTGCCGGACCGCTGCCGGATCGTCTGCGACTGCCGCATGAACAGGTCCTCGGACGGGTTCGCGTAGCCGTTGCTGATCAGGTTCGAGTCCCAGATCGAGTTGGTGCTTGAGTTGATCTGGTGGAGCGTCCGGCCGGTGTTGCAAATGTTCCGGAGGCCGTCTGACTCATTGTTGCGGTCCCCAGACACGTACACGCCGTACAGGTTGCTGGTCGCACCGGAGGTCGTGGCGCTGATCGTCAGCGTCGCGTTCGCCTGCGTGCTCGACCCGGCCGTCCCGGTGTAGCTGACGGCGGTGACGGTCACGCCGGTCACGCCGTTGGTGGTCGCGCCGCTGGACTTCACGATGATGTCGACCGTGTCGCCAACGGCGATGTACTGGCCCGAGTCGACGGTGATGCTCGTGCCGGCGCCGGGCGTGCCCGTGACGGTAGCGAGAAGACCGTCGCCGGTCCCGTACGCCATGCGGGCAATGTCCTTCCGCAGGTCGGTCGTGGCGCCTTCCATCTCCGACGTCATCGCGCGAACGAACGCGCCCTCGTCGGTGACGGACTGCTTGATCACCATGTCCGACAGTTCGATGCCGGTATCGAAGTACCGGATGCTGACGATCCCGTCGAGGTAGCCCTGCGCCCCGGCGGTCGCGAGGCCCCCGCCGTCAGTCGTTGCTCCTCGGCCGCGGTTACGGCTGACGTGGACGGGGAACACCAGCTGCCGGCCGGTGAACGCGCCGAGATTGTTGACATTGGACTTCTCGACCTGGTCGATCAGGTACGTCTCCTGGTTCAGGAGCTCGACGATCGGCCCTCGATACACGTTCTTGAGGAGTGCATCGAAGGTCGTGAGTGTCTGCGTAGCCACTTTGGACCCTTTCGTGCTGCGTGTTTGGGGGAATGAACTTCTGGTGTTGCCGTTCCGCCCTCAACGCTGTACGTGAAGATCCCCTGGCCACAATTTGGTGGCTGTAGATCCGCCCTGGCGTCCTGGCTGGTACTACGGTCCTGCTTCTACCCGCGGCCGGCCCTCAGCTGTTCGAGGGCCTGCGCGGTCGCCCACTTCAACGCCTCCCCGCGGGGGGGCGGATCAGGCGCGCCGTTACCCGAACCGCCGCTCACGGCGCCCGGAGGCATGTCAGCCTTGCCTTGCAGCGTCTCCCGCTCAATCTGAGCGCGAACCATCTGCCAGTCCTTGAACGCGAGGTTGACCGCGTTCTGCGGGTCGTCCATGTGCGCCGGAATGAACTTGTCGATCATCTCGCGGTTGAAATCGTCCGGGTGCTGACTCTTGATCGACTCCAGCTGCGACTCGATCTGAGCGGCTGCTTCCTGCTGCGCGCGGGATTGTTCCTGACTGTCGCGCCACTGCGCGAGCTCCGCGAGCTGACTCGCGTACGGGTTCAACGCTGCCTGTAGCTGCTGCTCAACGAGCTGCTGTACTGACGGGTCAACCCAGTCCTGCTCCGCTGCGGCTTTCTCAGCCGGCGTGAGGTTGTGCTGCTGCGCGTACTCCTGAAACCATTCTTGGATCGCGGCGGGGTTGTCCTGAGCGACCTGAGCGAACTGCAACGCCCACTCGACGGTTCCGGGGTCCTGCTTGTTGACACCCAGCTGCTCGTACGGTTCCCACTGCTTCCGGTACTCCGACGACTCCTGGAACCGTTTCGTCGTGCCGGCGTCCCATTCGCGGAACGCTTCCTCGGCGACTAATCTGGCTTCGTCGTCGGTGATCCGTTCGAGGTACTGCGCGTACGGCGTCTCGCCCTGGCCCTCGGGGGGCTGTACGGGATCGTCCATGCTGCTCCCTTGTCTTATCTGCCCCTGGCCCGCGGGCTGTAGCAGACGGTTGGTTGGTTACTTCTCGTCGCCGTCGCGGTCGCTCTTGCGCCGCGCAGCAAACTGCGAGCGGGCCCTGTCTGTCGCCTGCTTCAACGTCCGCGGCTCGTCGCCGTCATTGTCGTTGGCGGCGGACGCTTCGGCAGCCTTGTCGCACGCGTCACACGCGGCGATCAACGTCTTGTACTCCGGGCCCGTGCATTGCTCCTTGACCGTTTCGATCGCGGTCTGAAGGAGACGGATCGCGGTCTGGTCGCTCATCTGCCGGCGTGCGTCGGCCGCAGGTGCTCGTACGCGACCGACAGAAGCTGGTTCATCGCGTCGCGGGTCCGGATGATGCACCGGGTTGGGTACCCGTCAGCGCCGCGCTCCTCGACGTGAAGGAGCGCGCCGCGCCGGCCGGCGTGCTCGCCGTCGACGACTCGGACCCAGCCGCCTTCGAGCGCGTCATCGTCAGACCGCTTGGTGCGTCCGTCGACGATCACTGGTAGCGACGGCGTGGATTGCGCGACGATCGCCTCCGCGATAGTCGCCTTCGTCGCGCCGGACGGAATGTCAACGCCCTGCACTTCTGCGAGTGCTTGAAGTTCAGGCTTCTTGAGGTCGCTCGCCAGCTTCTCGGCATCCGGAGCGTCAGGACTGTCGGTCATTGTTTCGGTTGTCCTCTCTGCGGCTGCTGCCGCTGTTGGGCTCGAGCGGCAAGCCCGGCTTGATGCTGCTCCTCCAAGTGCCTGAGCTTCTGCTGATGCAACTCTTCGGCCTGACGGTGCTGCGCGGCGGTCCCCGCGGCCTGCTGCTGCGCCTGCACGCCACTCAACGACGTCTGATGCTGCGCCTGCGCCGCCTGGATTGCCTGCTGGAGTTGTCCTTGCTGCGCCTGCTGGTCCTGCTGCTGCGCCTGCCCTGCGAGGCCGAGCGCGCCCTGAGCGGCCTGCGCGCCCGGGTCCTGCTGAGGCTGTCCTTGAGTCTGGGCTTGGGCTTGTAGTTGCGCTGCCTGGTTCTGCGCCATCCGCTGCTTATGCGCCGCAACGTGCGCCGCGAAGATCGCTTGCGCGTTCGGGCTGAGCGTCTGATACTGCTGCTGCTTCTGAAAGTCCTGGTGAACGTCAACGTGCGTTGGGTCGTCGTCGTAATCGTTGATGTTGACGGGAACGTCCATCGCCATCTTCGTGTTCTCCCGCTGCGCCTGCTCCTCATTGATTGTGTACTCGCTGATGAGCCGGTCCGCGCCGCCAACATCCCAATCCTTGAGGAACTGCGCGAGCTGCCGGCCGTGCGGCGGGTTCCCGGACTGCACGAAGAACGTCAACAAGTCCTGCATTGCGGCCTGCTTCGCTGCCTTGCTTTGAGGAAACGCGCTGCCTGCCTGGACTTCGACGTGCGTGTTGTCGCGGAGCATCGCGCCGCGGAACGGGAATATCTGCCATGCGCCGTTATCGCCGCTGATACGGATCGTCCGCTGGTCCGTGTAGTAGTGCGCCGCCAGCTTCAAAATCTTCTGGCCGAGCCGCCCAAGCTGCGTCTCATAGTCCGTCATCGCGGGACCAAGCCTGGTGTCGTCAGCCTCAAGGAGAAGGTTGATCGCGGACGCCGCGGTGACCCCGGGCGGGACGTTCGCGCTCGTGACCTCATGCTGGCCGCTGATCTCCTGGATGCTCTCCTCGATACGCGCTATCTCGTCAATCACGTACTGCGGGAGTGGGGGCGCCTGCAAGTACGTGGGGACCGTGTTCGGCGATCCGAGATCATCGAAGAAGTAGATGCCGCCCGGCATCGTCGTCGAGTCCGCGAACTTGTCGGGGTCCTGGACCGCCTGCTTGGAAGCGAGGATCGTCGGGTTCCCAACCCGGTTGCGGTTCTCCGCGATCTGACTCTTGACCTTGTTGAGCTCCGTCTGCGGTCCCCGAAGCTGCTCAGTGATCGACGTGGGCCACAAGCGTCCGGGGATCGGGATGCCGGACAGCATGACGTACGGGAACGGGTCAAACGGCCCGTCGTCCTCAAACAGCAGGCGTTTTGCGCTCCACACCGCATGCCGGCCGTTCGGATGCTGCGGACTCGGCTTGCTCCAGTACTCCCGGATCTTCACGCCCCGGTACGAGCCCGTACCGGGCATGAACACCGCACCCATCCTCGATTCGATCAGGCCCGGGTTGCCGATCGTGTCCGCGTCCAACGTCACGCCATACCGTCGCAGGAGACTGTCGACGGACTGGACGGACTCCTCGACCAGCCACTCACACTCCGGGAAACTGTCCGCGAGCGGGTCAATGAACATTTGAAACGGAGACCGCGCCTCCACTTTGATGTCGCCCTGGTTCACGCGCTTGGACTGGACCTGAACGCCCAGAGCCGCCGAAAGCTGTCTGGGGTCGTGCTGCCCGGCGCGTAACGGCTTTCCGCTCGTGTCCGTCAACACCTTCCCGTCCGGCCCGACCACGCAATCAGTCCCATCACCGAGCGTCGGGTCCCAGAAACATTTCAAGAACCCAGCGCCCGTAATCCGCGACCACAGGAGGGCTTTCGTGGTGATCTCCTGCAAGCTCAAGTGCTTCCACAGGTACCGCATCAGCTGCTCGCCCATCTCCGACGCGTGCTGATCCTGCTCATCCGCCGTTCTTGGGCTGACGGTGAACACGGGCCGTGTCTTCGTCATCTTCGCAACCTCGGTGCGGACGCACGGCTGGATACGGTTGTCGACGATCGTGATCCGGTTCGGCTTCAGGCGAGGCCGGAACAGACCCCGTCCGTCCCACGCAATCCATTGTTCACCAACATAGTAGGCAAGGTTAAGGTGGGTCTGTACCACACCGGTTCAAGTTTCGCTCGGGCGCTTTTGGCCTTGCGGTGCAGATCGTCGAGATCCGCAATCGTTGAATCCAGCATGGTAGTGACATCACCCCCTTTCACTACGTCGATGGTTCATTACGGGAGCCAGACGATGTCGATGCGGCCGGAGCCGCCCTTGCCGCCAGCGCCGCCGGCGCCCTGGCCCGAACCTGCGTTGTATGACCCGGCTCCGCCACCGTCGCCGCCCTGCCCCGTGTTCGCGGGCGCGTCAGATGGTGTTACCCCTGTCGTCGTCCCGGATGTGCCAGCGCCGATGGTGCTCACGCCACCTCCGCCGCCGCCGAGCGTGGCTGACGCTGGCCCTCCAGCGCCGCCACCACGGCCAGACGCGCCGATCGGCGCCCCTGCTCCATCGCCAGCGGTCGTTAGCGCCTGGCCGCCGCCGCCAGGCAGGTATGGGCTTGAGAAAGACCCGCTGGTGGTTGACATCCCGTACACGCCGCCCACAACAGACGCGATCGAGTTGGCAAGCGCGCCCCGGCCGAACGAGCCGCCGTTAGCGACAACACTGATCCCGGTGCCGGTGACGGTCGTGTTACCGACCG
>Ga0265338_10002592_pt1 | contig 26727 bp, 10 predicted proteins | sample 42126metaG_FD_193579 | JGI IMG/M metagenome (GOLD analysis project Ga0265338, IMG submission 193579) | Rhizosphere microbial communities from Carex aquatilis grown in University of Washington, Seatle, WA, United States - 4-21-26 metaG | ecosystem: Host-associated > Plants > Roots > Rhizosphere...
GAAAGTGATGTAACGATAGATTGGCGTCCGGTTGACGACTTCATTGCTCGGATAACTGGCAACAATGGCGGGGGTCACGTCCGTCAAAGCGCGATATTGGCGGTTGGTTGCCATATAGGAAGCGTATATCAAAATCGGATAGTCCACATTGGTCATCGAGAGATTCAAATAAGCAAGGTGATGCACGAACCCGCCCCGGTCGCGGTCAGATTTGATGCGAATGCCCTGTTCGGTATTGTTGAAGGTACAATTGATGACCGTGATGTTCGACACCCCGCCGGAAGTCGGACTGCCGATGGAGACGCCATGACCGTAGCCATAGGTGCAGTTGGTAATCAGCACATCCGACGTGCCGCCGCCGCAAGTGAAATTATCATCACCCACGCTGACGTCACAATCTTGAATCAGAACGCGTTTCCCGCTCACGTCGCAGGCATCGGTGTTATGTCCCGGGTTGATGGGATCGGTGGAAGGATTCGCGCGGATGGTGACCCCGCGAACAGTGACATCGGCCGATTTGCCGCTGATGGCGATATGAAACATCGGGGAATTGGTCAGCGTGATTTTCTCGATTAAAACACGCTCACACGAGGAGAGCGCAATCATTCTTGGCCGTTTTGCGCCCCGCACCCGGGCATACGGCCACCACGGAATGCCTTGACCATCGATTGTGCCCGGACCACTGACGGCGACGTCGTGCAACCCCATTCCGCTGATAAAATTCGCCGGGTCGGTTGTGCTCCCGGGATATTTATCCAGGGGCAACATCCGGAGGGTCGCGCCGCCGGCGATCCGCAGGTTAATCCGGTTTGCCAGATGGATTGGACCACTTAAAAAGACTCCGGCCGGCACCTCAACGGTTCCGCCGGCGGCGCCACTCGCAGCATCAATAGCCGCTTGAATCGATGCCGTGTTAGTCGCCAGGCCGTCACCCAGGGCGCCATAGTTTGTAACATTGTAAATTCCACCCGGAATTACCGGTAACGCAGGCGTGACAAATGATTGAGCTTTGGTTGACGAATCAAGCACCATCAAGCCGACGATTACGATCAATGGATTTCTCAAAGTCATCCCGCAAAATTTATTTTTCATGCTGATAATTTCATTGGAGTGAAGATCCGCCTTCAATGGCAATACCTCTCCTTGGTTGATTTGGCAAACAGATTGTCCTTGGTCTCAAAAGGCACCGGTTGGGATCTACAGAAATCGAAAATAATCGATGTCCACATGGCCTGCGGAGGTATCTTTGAGCCGCTTCAAGCTATAGAGCCCCAATTTGGAACCAATCCAGACGCCTTTTCGCGCCGGGAAAGTCTGGGGAATGGTCATAAAATCGTCACCGGCGGCAAAACTAAACAGGCACAAGCCGCTGTCCTTTACGGCAACGCGCAACCTGATGGCAGCGGGCGCATGATCGTGAACAAATTTTTGAACACCGTTGACGCGCATGACAATCTGGTTGCGGGAGTCCTTCTTTTCCAGCGCGAGGGTCGCAAAGGATTCCCCGGTGACAATCAAGCCGGCTTCTTCATCGGTTTGCTTCGGGGCGAATTCCAGCAAGGTTTCAACCAGGAAGGAACGCGCCGGGAATTTTTGCAGCAACAGGTTGGGCGATTGCGTCAGGTTTTCGTGCGCGGCGAGTTGGGGGTACAGCCGCAGCCAGTTTTTTCGCGCGCTCAGGGAATACCAGTCATCGTTGTGGTTGGCATGCCATTGCCATTGCAGGCCGAGTTTGGGCGAGTCAAATTCATCGCTGGTTTGCGGAGCCACCACCGCTCCGTTCTGAGGGGTGCTGAATTTGGCATGCTGCAACACCGGTTCGCCAATGCCGTTACCGTCCCGATCCACTCCAACCAATGGCCAGCCATTCTGCCATTTAACCGGCTGCAAATGGGTGACCCGTCCATAAATCCCCGCATCCTGGAAGTGCACAAACCACCAATCACCACTCGCCGTGTCAACCAACGCACCCTGATGGGGGCCGTTGACCACAGAGCTTCCTTGTTCCAAAACGATTCGGTCCTCGTACGGACCATAGATGTTTTTCGAGCGCAGCGCCACCTGCCAGCCGGTTTCCACCCCGCCGGCGGGCGCAAAGATGTAATACCAGCCATCGCGCTTCAAAAACTTTGGCCCTTCGAGGGTGGGATGTTTTTCCGGTTCATGAAAAACAATCTCACCCTCACCCAGCAGGCGTGAGCCGTCCGCCGCCATGGGCCGGATCCGCAACATGTGCTTGATGCCTGACCGGGAGCGCGCGTAGGCATGAACGAGATACGCCTGGCCATCGTCGTCCCACAGCGGACAAGGATCAATCAGACCTTTGCCTGCCTGCACCAGATGTGGCTCGGACCATTTTTCCGCAGGATGATTTGCCGTCGTGACGTAGATGCCTTCATCCGGCAACGGGAAGAAAATCCAGAATTTGCCGGCGTGAAAGCGCAAGCTCGGCGCCCAGACTCCGCAGCCGGGCTGGACTTCGGCATAACGCGGATGCGGCAGGTTTTTGACCGCATGGTTGATGATGGTCCAATTGACCAGGTCATGCGAATGAAGAATCGGCAATCCCGGCGTGCAGTTGAAGCTGGATGCCGTCAGGTAAAAATTGTCGCCGGCGCGGATGACGTCGGGGTCGGAATAATCGGCGTAAATAATCGGGTTGTGATAGGTGCCATCACCCTGGTCGGGCAGCCACGGAAACGTGTAGGCGGACGGCTGGGTGTTTCGTCCGGTGGCTGATAGTGGAGTTTCAACTGAAAGAAATGGTTTCAAGCGATGCTTTCCTTGATGGCAACAGGTTTGGTTTGCGGAACAACAATATCGCCATTTTGTTCATTTAAGCAGATTCAACGAGGAATTCTTTACGCGGATCTGATTCAGGACCGGGCCGGATTGGTTTTCGATCCGAACCTGGTCAAAAACAATGCCGTCGGCATCCGTTAAAAATGCGCCGGCCTGCGCGGTGATGGAAACATTCTTCAGATGAATGCCGCGGATGGGCATTTCCGGCAGGCCCACCAACACTATTGCCTTTTGCGCACCGCGACAAACGACGTTCTCAATTTGGATGTTCCGGAACTGCGGAGTCTCCGCCGTGACCGGCGGCACATTGGTTTCATCGGTTCCTGCGGTTTCGTCCAGCGGTGATTTGCCGCCGTAATACATATTGAAATTGATTGCGTCGCCCGAAATGTCCGTCATCCCCACATTGGATACGTAAATTTTTTCCACCCTGCCGCCGCGGCCACGGGTGCTCTTGAATCGCAGCCCAACGTCGGTGCCTATAAAAACGCAGTTGTCCACGCGGACGTTGCGCACACCGCCGGACATTTCACTACCAATGGTGAAGCCGCCGTGCGCGTGGTACACGGTGCAACCTTCTATCAGCACATTTTCCGTCGGCACGCCAATGCGGCGGCCGGCGGCATCCTTGCCGGACTTCAGGCAAATCCCATCGTCACCCACGTCAAACGTACAGTTGCGGACCATCGCACGGCGACAGGATTCCAGGTCCAGCGCATCACTGTTCTGGGCAATGGGAGAATTACGAACATTCACATTGAGGACCGAAACGTCCTCGCAAAGCGCAGGATTGAGAGTCCAGTTCGGCGGATTTTGAAACGTCACGCCCTCCAGTAAAACCTTTTTGCATTTGATGAGCCGCAACATTTTGGGCCGTAAAAACTGGTGGGCCGGCTCGTAATCTTCCGGTTTGACCGACCCGATTTTTCGCAGCTGCTCCGCAGTTTTCTCTCCCGTCATCGCTTCGCGGCTCGGCCACCAGGTATCACCTCTGTCACTTAACTGGCCGCCGGATTTGACGAGCGCCTTCCAGTCGCTGTCAGACAACTTTCCTTTTTTGACTGGACGCCACGAGTCGCCACCACCGTCAATGATTCCTTCGCCGGTAATGGCCACGTCTTCCAGATTTTCACCGGAGATCGGGGAAACTGAATCCACTTCCCTTTCGCCATTCATGTCAATTGTCGTGAGCGGATACAATTTGAAGTCACCGGAAAATTTCAACAACGCACCGCGCTCCAGATACAGATTGATATGGCTGCGAAGTTTGACCGGCCCGGTGAGCCAGATGCCGGACGGAATGATCAGTTTTCCTCCGCCCTTTTCAGCGAGCGAGGCGATGGCTTTGGCAATCACTTCGGTATTAAGCGCCATCCCGTCCCCGGTTCCGCCAACATCCTTGAGATTTATCGCTCTTTTCGGAATCAGCGGAGCGGCAACTTTTGAGAAGATTTCGCCTCCGTTTGCCGCGAAACCAGCGCAAACGATTGCCACCAAGGCGACTGCCTGCCATCGGGGTGCAACTGTGACATTCATTCGGTACATTTTTTGGATTTTCTGTTTATTCTGCGACAACGGCTATATTCTATAATTTAAAACCGGGAGTTAAATTGTGATTTTCGGCATAAATCATTGAAGAATGTGAAGAGGTAAAGCCCGGGAATTGTGCCGGGCGGCTGCCCGTCCTTCCCGATTTCCCGGGGTTGGCTCCCAACGCATTTGCCGGAGCCAGGGTGTTGGTGGCACCTTGAGTGGTGGCATTCCCGGAAGCATGAACGTAAAGATCGTATGAGAGATATGCCGCAAGTCCGGCAATGGTGCAGGTGACGGAATTTTCACCCCTTTGAATACGAGAGATATCTCGAATCAAGGGTAAGCCAGCCGGAAGAAAACCGATCCACCGGCCGGATCGAGGACAAAGTTAGTCTGGAAGATATCGGTGCAACCCGGCCAGTCTGTCCAATGGGCACCGAGACCGTCGGTCAAATCATTCGTCTGGATTTGCAAACGCCATCCCAAATGGTCCTGCGGCCAGATCAGCTGCAATTGGTTGCCGTTAACTTGAAAATTCAGATTCGTTGCGGCTGCCGAGGGCAGCGGAACGGCGCTGGCCTGAATTGAATTGGCACTTTCGCCGACGGAATTGGTCGCAGCGACGACATAATAATAGTCTATACCGGGATTCACCATCGCGTCGGAATAATTTGTGCCGGGCACGTTCGCAATCGTTGAATAAGGTCCGCCGTTGGTCGGCGAACGTCTCAGGTTATAACCATCGGCGCCGGCGGATGGAGACCAATTCAGCCGGACCGAAAGGTTTGTTCCCACGGCAGTCAGATTTACGGGTATGTCAGGGGCTGGCGGAGCGGCCATCAAGTCAACTCGTCCGGCGATGTTGGTATTCAATGTGAAATTGTATCCCGCCGGCAGGCTGCCAAGAACCGGGGATCCCCAGGTCAAAGCGCCTCCGTAAGTAAAGAGGGTGTAGATCCCGTTGGTAAAGCCATTTCCGGCGGTGAGGTTGATCGTTCCATTCAAAGTCAGGTTGCTGATCACGCTGATCGTGGCGTTACTGGCACCCAACGCAAAATTCACCACCTGCGACACGTCCACGCTCCAGTTGTTGCTGACCGTGAGCGTGCTGCCCGCCAACGTGATCGTCGCTGCTTTCGGCAATACATTTGTGTCGGTGAACGCGACCCGGGCGTTGAAGAAAGCGAGCCGGTTGGTAATCAAAGCCGAACTCCACCCGCCGATTTTCACCAGGTTCGTGTTGAAAAGGCTGTTGGTCAAGGTGAGGTCAACATTGTACAGATTGAAGGTATTGACGCTGGCGGGCAGGCTGATTTGTGAATCAATAAACCGCGCGGTGCGAACGTGATACAGGTCGAAACTTTTATCGGCTTTGACCGTTACTTTCGTCAGCGTGAGATTGGTGATCGGCATTTCCGGCAATCCATAAATCCTTCCCGCATTGCGTCCGCTGGAAGCGACGGCGTTGACGTTGCTGATAATGACATCACGCCAGATCGGGGTCGTGGCTACAATTGCCGAGCCGGTATCAGTGGTCGGGTTTGAGGGAATGGTGCTATCCGGATAATAGCTGGAAATGAATATCGGGTTTTGATTATTGGTAAATGCCAGGTTGAGGTAAGTAAGATTACGAACAAATCCGCCCCGGTCACGCCCGGATTTCATGCGAATGCCGGAACTCAAACTGGCGCTGTCAGCGATGGTCATCGCACTGTTATTGACCAATAGATTTTGCAGTCCGCCAGTGGTTCCGCTGCCGATGGAGATACCGTGACCATTGCCGAAAATGCAATTGGTGATGGCGATGGCGCCGGAACCTCCGCCCATGGCAACATGATCATCTCCGCAACTGATGAAGTTATTTTGGATCAGACAGTTGGTCGCATTCACGTCAATCCCGTCCGTGTTGTCTGACAGAACATCAGACGTCGTGTTGATGGTAATCCCTTGAATGGTCACCTCTTTGCAAAGACTGCGCAAAGAGATGTGAGTGTTGGGCGGGCTCTGCAGGGTGACATTCTGAACCAATACGTTTGTACAGGTCGAGGGTGCAAACATGGCTTTAGGACGATTGATGGCGCTGGCCTCGAAGGCCGCCCACCAGGCCGCGCCCTGGCCATCGATTGTCCCTGAGCCGCTGATTTCGATATCATGGAGTTTTGAAGCGGAAATAAAATCCGTGGGCGAAGCGCCGCCGGGATAACTGCCGTACGGCAACATTTTCAGTGTGGCGCCGGCGTCAATTTGCAGGTTGACGGAATTTTTCATCGTCAACGGCCCGGACAAAAAGACGCCCGCCGGAATTTCCACCGTGCCGCCGCTCAACCCGTTGCTCAGGCCTCCCAGGGCCGCCGCATTGATGGCGCCCTGAAGCGCGGTGGTGTTGGTGATCACGCCATCGCCGACTGCGTTGTAGGACGCATTGGTGACGTTGATGACATTGTTGGTATTGATCGCGGGCAGAGTTATGGCCAGGGCGCGACCGGTCAGCGTCAAAAGAAAAAAACAAAGCGCTGGCCGAACCGCAGCGATCAAACCTTTGACCACCCATTGGGCACTTGATTGCTTCATTTGATTCCTTTTCATATTGTGCATTCTGCCGACAAACAAGGCGAGGACACCACCCGGTGATGTCCCCGCCTGTTGTTCGCCCCAAACTCCCGCTGGTTACGGATACTTCATGCGGAAAAACACGCAGCCATTCGTCGCCGTGATCGGGATCGTCACCTGGTTGGTGCCCGCCGATCCGGCGACATCCACCCAGTTGGTTTTCAATCCCGCGCTGGTGCTGTTGGTCTGCGATTGCAGGGTCCAACCGGTGTGATCCGACGGCCACGAAAGGTTGAGATTCGTGCCGCCAACGACCTGGGCCGTGATATTCGTCGGCGCCGTGTTCACCAGTCCGGTCACGGTGGCTACGGTGATTCTTCCATTCGAATTGACTGTGTTGTTCCAGGTGTATTTGACGTTGTTCACCGTATCGTTGGTTTGCAGGTTCACCGCGGCAAAACTCCGGCCGCCGCTGAACAACTGGAAGAAGTTGCCCACCGCCAGGGCCGGACCGATATTGGTAACCACCAAAGTTCCGCTGGTGGAGGTAAACGCACCGGCCACGTTGATCAGATCGTTCGTTTGTATTCCGTTGGTGCGGTTGAGTTCCATGAGCAGCGTGCCCGCCAACGTCAGATCGCTCAACACGTTCAGCGTGCCGATTGAACTGCCGGGAGAAACCGTGGAACCAGCCAGGGCGTTTACCTTGCCGGTCACGTTACCGCTGCCGCTCAGGGTCTGGCCGCTGTTGAGGGTCAGGGTCCCGTCAGAGCGGGCGTTGACATTCAACGTTGCGCCACTGGAAACGGCAAACAACACGCTGTTGCTGAATGAGCCATCCCTGCTCAGCGTCAGGATGCCGCTTTTTACACTGACGGCACCGGTGTTGGTGCTGTTCGCTGTGAGCGTCCAAGTACCCGCGCCAACCTTGACAACCCCCAGCGGCTGATTGGTGCCATCGGCAAAGATACCGTCGAATTGCTGGGAACTGGCGTCGGTTCCGACCGTCAACGTGGCCGGATTGGTGCGGTTGTAGTTATAGACGTAACAATTCGTCGTACCGACAGGTGTACCGCCAGAAAGGCTGGCGATGGTCAGGTTATAACCATTCAACCGCATCCGGCCCCAGGCGGCCATGGTCACGGCGTTGGTGAAGGCGTTGGTGCTGCCGGCTTGAATCGTGCCGGAAGTGACGAGCAACCGGCCAAAAGGATTCGGCCCGCCAGTGGGAGCAAGCGTTTGCGCGTTATCAAGGTTCGCGCTGCTGGTGACAATTTCCAACTGATAGTTATTGCCGCCATCCGAAATCTGGCCCTGGATGGTGCCGCCGCTGCTCGAGCTGCCAAGGCGCGTGTCTCCGAGCAAGGTAATTGGACCGGTCAAGGTGCAGTTGAAAATACGCAAGGCACCCAACCCCACAAGATCGCCAGTAACATGCCCGATGGGAAGTGGATCACCCGACCAACCGGTCCCCTGGATCACGAAGGCGTTGTTATAATTGCTGGTCACAGCATTGGTAGCCAGAGTATCCAACCAGGCCTGTCCCAGGAAAGGAACGTTGACCGTGCTGCCGTTTCCGAACTGGTATCCCATGTTCAGAGTATCGGCATGCACGGAAACGCCGGCCACGATATTCATTGTCCCGGTGAATCCTCCGCTGGTGGGGGTGAGCGGGAAGGTGTACAATCGATTGCCGGAAACTTCAGTGTAATTCACCACGCCGTTGCCGGCGAGTGAGTTGGGAATGGTCCGGCTGCTGTCGTAAATATACGTCAAGGTCGCGCTGTTGGTAATGGTCCCCGTGAAGGAGCCACTGATGCCGCCAACGTTTCCACTCCCCATTTGAAGCGTTCCAGCTTCAACCCAGATATTACCGGGGTTGCTGTTGTCGGCCGTCAGGACCATCGTTCCGTTGGTGCTGTTTTGAACCAGCGTTCCACTGCCCTGGAGGGGACTGCCGAGCGTCAGGATCGTATCACGGTTATAAACGACGGTGGCATTGTTGAGCAGACTGCCCGAGCCGAGCGACCCTGCGCCCGGACCATTGCCGATCACGATGCTCCCGGCATTGACCGAGACCGTGCCGGAGAAACTGTTATCCTCGAGCACGGTCAATGAATTCGTGCCGTTCTTGACCAAAGTGGTAACGCCGGCGATCTGACCGCCGCCGTTGAAAGTGTAAGCACTGCTATTGTTGCTGATGACGATGGAGGCCGGGGTAACCACATCCCCCACATTGACCGGCACACTGGCAACACCGCTGTCGTTGAAGGCAACATCATCCAGATTGGTGAAGACGACCGTTGAAGCTCCATTCAGCCAGTTAGCCGTTGAACGGTCCCAGACATTGTTTGCAATGTTACCTTTCCACACGACTTGATTGCCTTTGTTGCTCACGACAATCAGGCTGATCTGCTTGGCCACCATATTGGTTATCAAATTAATGACTGCGCTGGCCGATTGCGCCGGATAGGAAAGCTGCAGGTTGTTCAAATCGCCGCTTAGAGCGCCACCCCAGGAAAAAAGCACATTGGTGCTGTTGGGTATCAGGGAGAAGCCCGCCGGCGGGGTGACATTGATGGTGGTGGTCCCGCTCAAGTTGAGGTTGCCGCCCACGGCGACAGAATCGTTTGTACCGTTGCCGATTTTCATGTTCACGATATTCCCCTGCAAAGCCAGGTCGTTGGCGAAAGTAAGCCGGCCGATTGTGTTGCCCAAACCGGGGCTTAAGATTCCGGTTCCCATTGCGATATTGCCGATCAGTGTGCCGTTGCCCGCCAATATTTGATTGGCAACCGCCGTCCATGTGCCATAGGCCGAGACATCAAACAGCGCATTGCTCAAAACAACAATCGCCGGCGTATTGCTGATCGAACCCGCGGCGCTCAAGGCCAGTTTGCCACCTTGAACCAGAGTGATTCCACTGTAGAGGTTTGTACCGTCCAATGTCAGCGTGCCGGTGCCGCTCTTGGTCAAAGCGGTCCACGGGTTGGGCGTGGCATTGGGATTCTTGATGGTTCCGCTAAAAGTGGTGCTCAAATTATTGTCTCCCACCTGAAACGTGTTTGTATCTCCTGCCTTGCCATTGCATGAGACCACGGTGGCAGATCCGCCTTTGAGCGCGCCGAGGAAGGTGGTATGTTGCGCGATACTGGTGGCCGCCCGTTCATTCATGGTGTTATTCGTCGTCCCCAAATCGAATGTCGCCAGCTTGCTGCCAAAGGTGAAGGTATTGGCATTGTTAATGTCAAAGCGCAGGTTGCCACCGCCGTTCAAGACGACCGTCCCGCTGAAATTGGCCCAGATGTTGGAGTTCCAGACAATATTTCCACCCGTTGTCAGCGTGTTCGTATTCACCCCAGGCACACCCAGCACGATGTTCATGGTTCCATCACCGATAAAAAGGCCGTTCAAATTGCCGGCGTTTGCAGCTGCGCTTGAGCAGTCGATCGTGTCTGTTCCCTTCACATTGACCGTGAACTGAAGGTTGTTCGCCGTATTGCTGCGGATGATGGTCGCGCCATTCGTCAGCGTGATGATATTGTTGGTCGTTGACGCCCCCAGTGAACCGTTGCCGTTGGCGGTGTTCCAAACCACCCGGCCTCCATTAATTATCATATTGGTGAAGGTATTGGCCCCGCTGGGAACCAACAAACCCGGACCGCTTTCCGTCAGGTTGCTGCCGCTGATAACGGCACCGATGTTGACCAGATTGGCCGCTCCCAGGGCATTGACCGTAATCGCGGGTGTCGGTCCGGACAAAGTCAGGATGTTGCCGGCCGTTCCGTTGTTATCCAGGAACCAGTTTGCTGGCGTACTGGCATCTCCATCGCCAAACACCAGGCTGCCATTGGTCCGGGCCGAGTCCAGATGCACCGTCACGTCGGCCGTTATGTCATTGGTGAAATAGGCCGTGCTGCCCACGCCATCGGCGACAATGCCGCCCAGCCATTTTGTCGAGTCGCTCCAGTTGCCGGTCGCGGTACTCGTCCAGCTGCCGGTCTGGCATTTTGCCGTGTCAGCTGACAGTAAAAGCCCGGCGCCAGCAGCGAAAAGAGAAAGGACGATTGTTCTGATGAAGTTTGGGTTGGTTTTCATATGATTATTGGAGGAAGGATTGATCATTCTTTCACTAAGCCTGAGGTCTTAATTAGCTGATTGGTTCGAGGGATTCAGATATTGAGTCAAATGCGTTTTAGTCGGAAATGATGGTTATTTTTTTGCTGTGCAGTGGCCGGCAAACCAGGGTGGATCTGCTTTGCCGGGATAAGAGGGGCCACTGGGAACCGCGATAAGAAAGACATCCACCCATTTGTGAGTATCAGCATGTCCGTCGGCATAAGAGAATGCGCTGGCTTTATTATGGTTAATCGCCGGCAAGTCTCGATAAGTACCCAGCCCGGTCAGGGCAGAAGCATCCACCTGGAAAAAGCCATCGTTGATACTGTCAGCGCGCTCATCCAGAAAAACAATTCCGTCCGAGGGAGAAAAACTTCTGTAATCGGACAGTTTGCTGAAAGTCTTATAGGGCCCTGCCAGTTGTTTCTCGCTGGCGCCGTTGACGGCGTCGCCGGGTGGAACGGCGATGACTCCCACAAACGAATTCATGCTGATTGAACGGACACGAGGGCCAAGTTTGGGATCTTCATACAGGTCGCCCGGGCAATGATACACGCCGGCGTTTTTTGCATAACCCCCAATCGAACCATAGCTTTGATATGCCGATCCAACTAAGAACTCCGTGTTGACGTTGTCCGGATTACTGCTGCCATAGTGCATCTCTCCGGCAACCCAATCAGGCCACGGAGCGCTGATACCAGCCGTATTGCCTTCAGCTGGCGGCTTTCCCATGTCAAAACCGTGCGCAGTACCATGGTCGAGATTCAGGGGAAGCACATCGTTGTTATCAGCTTGATACATATACCACCCGGCCTGTAACTGCTTCTGATTGCTGACACATTGAATGGCTTGCGCCCTTAGTTTTGCCTTGGCCAGTGCCGGTAAGAGCAAGGCGGCCAGGATGGCGATAATCGCAATGACCACCAGGAGCTCAATCAGAGTGAAACCTAATTGCCGCCGGGCTCGTGCCTTGCCGGAACAAAGAGAAGAATCCTGGCCCCGGAGAAAACAACAAGTTATAGCTTTCATCAAATGAGATGAAAAAATTTAGCATGGGCCGCAAAAATTAACCTACCGAGTTTAGGCGAAAAACTGTGAATTTTCTGCAAGCTGGGCGGAAGTAGAAGTTCGTTTCTTGCGCCGCGGCGCCAACGCAAAAGAAGTGATAGTTATCAAATGCCTGGCGGAGGTAAAAAACCGGTCACAGCCGGAGCGATATTTCATCCATTGGTTTTGCTCTTTAATTTGAATTTCCCGGGTCAGTTTATTCATTCTGGCTCTGGTTTGACCCGTCATCCCATAATGCGTCCAGCCATATATCCACAAATTGCCGGGAGAGACGATCGTGGACCTTTTATCCCCGGCGGTTGGCGGAACCAGCCGATTGTTTTTGAAATCTTTCACAACTGGCATGAAAAATAGTCAAATTGACATGCAACTGCTTACCGAGTTTCGGCGAAAAACACTGAAATTCCTGTCAAACCATTGACGGAATGGCATCAGGCTTTGCCCTCTTGCTTCTGATATTCCTTGGGCGACATGCCGGTCGAACGTTTGAAGGCGACCCAAAAACTATTGCCGCTTTCATAGCCGCACATTTCAGCAATCACATCCATTTTTTCGCCGGAATCCGAAAGGAACCGTTTCGCGCGTTCAATGCGAATGCGGTGCAATTCGTTTCCCGGCGAGCGCCCCAAGTTGTCAACAAATGCCTGGTGAAAATTACGGACCGACATGGAAGCCGCTTTGGCCAGATCGTTCACCCCGATGGGTTCGTGGCAATGTTCCCACATGAACCGCAAACTGCGCGCCACGCCGGGATGATTGACCGCGACCAGATCGCTGCTTTTGCGGACAATCAATCGAAATGGATGCACCCGCACAGTTTGTTGCGGCGTTGAATTGCGGCGCATCAATTCATCCAGCAATTGAGCGCCACGATACCCGACCATTTCCATGTTGACGTCCACACTTGAAATCGGCGTATGCATGGCGTCCACGGCCAGGAGGGAATTGCCGGCGCCGACAATGGCGACCTCCTCGGGAACGGCAATCCCCGTGTTCTCACAGGTTTCGAGCAATTCCAACGCCAGTCCATCGCTGGCAGCGAAGATGCCGACAGGTTTGGTGGCGGATTTTAATTCGCCGGCCAGCCATTCCCGTTTGCGTTTCCAGGCCTTGCGATCCGTGCGATAGGCCGAAGATTCGTGCCAGCGCAACCATTTGGCGTTGCGCCCGGCTGATTCCAAAAATTTTACGAAGGCTGCTCCGCGTTCGTTATAAACCCAGTTATGAGTATCGCTATAAAAAAGAAAACGGCAGAAGCCCCGCGAAAGAAAATGATCGGCGACCAACTGGGCCGTTTCCGTGGTATCTTCCAGCACACGGGCGAATTTTAACAGCGGTCTCCGGAAACTGAAATCCACCGTGGGTTTTTTGGTTTTTACTACAAAATCTGCCAAATCATCACCCGCCCCCAGCCAGGTAAGAATGCCATCGCCTTCCCACCCCCACGGAATGACCTTTTCGCGCGCCAAATCTTCGGAAAGATGCCAGCTGCGCTCCTGGGCAAATTTTTCAATCCCACAATGCAGCCGATAATCATACCATCCCAGCACCAGCAGCACTCGAGGGGATTTTTTTCGCATGGCAAAGACTTTGAATCTGAATCTCTGCGTCTGGCAAGTCCTTTTGAAACGTCCGCAGATTTTTCAATGTTTATCCGCAAGTCTTCACATCCTATAGCGGTGGCGTCCAGCCGCCAAGAACGCTGCCCCGGGAATAGGTCGCCGCCTGCGATGACGTCAACCGCACGACCCACGAGGAACGAGCCGACAGGCTGATGGTTGCGCCGGAGGGTGTTTTACTGTCGTATTCGGCGGCCCGGCAGGTGTTTTCGCGGCCGCCCCAGGCACTCCAGCCAGCCGCAGTGACGTGGCTGTCCATCGAGCAATTGAGGTAAGCCGTTTCTCCGTTTGCACCCCAGGGCCGCATCAGCGTTGAGCTATTATCGGCCACCCCGCTCGCGCGGACAATCGAACAGCCGCTGAAAACAAAGCCGTAAGTCACGCTGGCTGGCGTGCTCGGCGCGCAATTCACCCCGCCGGTCGAGCGTATTTGCCGGATATTGCACGTTTGAAAAAATGCCGTGCCGCCACTGTAAATAAAATCCACGCTGCCACGAACTTCACTCAGATTGCAATAGACCACCGCGTTGTCCCAGATTGCAAATGTGTCCTGCATCCCGTTGATGTAACAGCGGTAAAATTCGACGCGCTTGCTGTCCACATAGACGGCGTGGCTCGTCGTCGAGCCGCTGGTAAAGGTGTTGGCAATGGTCATATATTCAAACGTGATGTCCGTGCCGTGAATCGTCAGCGCCGTCTGGCCGTTGCCGGCCTGAAGCTTGACGCCGGTCTGGCTCGCGCCGACGAAGGTCAAATGACTTTTGCTGCTCGGAATGGTCACCTGCTCGTTGTAAGTACCGCTGGCGATATTGATGGCGTCGCCCGAAGCCGCGGCGTTGACGGCGGCTTGAATCGTGGAGTATTGCGATGGCACACTCCGGGTTGCGGCCGGGGCAGACGTTGCTGCCCAGAGAGCACCGGCATAGGTACAGAGCTTGAGATATTTCATTTTCATTTGGTTTGTGGTGGTTGATTTGGGTTCTGGGGATGAACCATAAACGCCAGTTCAGGGTTCCAAGTGGGTTTTTAGCCTGGCTCGGAACGCCAGGCGGTCCTCCGGCGCAAGCGCGGGGGAGTTTTCGACGTAATTTTCAGCGCCGGAAAAATCAACGGCTATCCATTTTTGAACGACGGCAGCGAGCGTGTCCAAACGCAATTGCGGATTATAAATGCTTTCCGCCCAGCCGGCCGCCAGTTCCGGCTTTTCTGCGATCCGCGGCGAAAGGGCAATTTCCGCAACGCCGGTGTCAGACGCTGCGCCAAGATCATTTTGATTGATCCATACTGCAGCGGCAGCCGGGTCGCTATCCGCCCAAAAACCAATTGCGCTCGACAACGCGGAATTTTGCTGCTCGGGCGGGAAATTATTCCGGGCAAAATCCATCATGCCCTTCGGGTCGGTCGGCGCCCAACCGACAGTGACGGCGTTGAGAGCCGCATCTCTCAGACCCGGGTCGGCGATTTGCATCGCGCTGGCAACCGCGGTTTGCGGTTGAAATTCCGCCCACCGGCTGTAAGCGGTCAGCAACCAATCGTCACGACAATCTCCCGCGCCATTGACGGCATAATCCGCTGCGCGGTCGAATTGTCCAGATTCGGCCAAGGCGGAAATCAAATCACTGCCGTATTCCATCGCGCGTTCCGAATCCTTTTGAATCAACGCCGTGGCCAGGTTTGCGGCCCGGCCCGGATCTTGAACTGCACCCTGCAGCAAGGCATTGAGCGCCTGGGCACGATCCATTACTGTTTCCGACTGCGCCCATTCGGCGGCAGCTTCGGGATTGGTTGCTCCCCAGCCTTTCAGTGCCGCCCGGAGCAGCGATGCGCGCAAGCGCAAATTGGTTTGCGCCGCCGCCAGCGCGATCGCGCGCCGCGGGTCAAGCCCGGCCATTTTTTCAATCATTCCGGCCAATTCGTTTTCGCCGGCCGGCGTGCCAGGCCGGGCAGATAATTCAGCCCAGCGGACTTCCAGATTTTCGTTTCCCGACCCGACGCCGGAAGGGATCGGGCCGGCCAATTTGCTGGAGATTGTTCGTTGTTTTGAACTTTGGAGATTATTTTGTCGCGCGGCTGATGCGGCTGCCGGACGGGTGGTGACGGTTATGCGTCCGCCATAAAAAGCGGCCGACGCGAACACCAAAACGAGACTTAATAGACTGAATGTTGACCAACGTTGTGAAAACATAACTGGCGCGGTTAAAGTTTTTTTTGACGGATTTTATAAATCGGCCCCATCGGAAGGCCGGAGATTTTAAACCTCCAGCCTTCGTTGATTCAGCGAATCAATAGTTATGCGTGGTGATGCCGGACACCGTGGCATTGTAAATCGTCACCGGATTCCCGCTGGAGACGGTGATAGTGGAACCGTTCTTAAAGACAATGCTGTCGGCATAATAAATACCCATGCCGGTGGTTGCCGTGATCTTCACGTTGTCCAACGTCACGTCACTGACGTGTTGCTCGGGTAATCCGTAAATGGTCCGGGCACTGGTGGCCCCGGTTGCCGTAAGATTTTGAATGACAATATGCTTGTAGTTGGGCGTCGTGCTGGTCACTGAAGCAGAGGCGGCCGTCGTCGGGTTGCCGGGATCGCTCGGATACCACTCGCTGAGCCAGATGGGGTATTGCACGCTGGTCATGGTGATGCTGGAATAGGTCAGATACTGCACCACCCCGCCGCGGCCGCGCGCCGATTTGACGCGCAGGCCGGAAGTGGTCCCTGTAAAAGCGCAACCCGTCACCGTGATATGATTGACGCCGTAAGTGGTATAACTGCCGATGGAGCAACCGTGGCCGACGCCAAACTTGCAGTTTTGGATGACATAGTACTGGCTTACATTATGGCCGGCGCCGATGGCAATATTGTCGTCGCCACAGGCAATGTTACAATTGTTGAAAAGATAATTATTGCCTTCGGTGTCAACTCCGTCGGTGTTCGGCGAACTGGATGGGCTTGAAATGGTGACGCCGGTGACGGTGACCTGATCACACAAATAGGCGAAGCTGACATGCGCCGTAGGTGCGTTTTGCAGCTTGATACCGGCAATTTCCACAGCCGTGCAGCCCTCAAAACGAACCATAATCGGCCGCGCCAGGGAATTGTTGGCGTTGTACGCTGACCACCAGGCCGAGCCCTGCCCGTCGATTGTCCCGGAACCACTGATTTCGACATTGTTAAGATTCTTTCCGTAAATAAAAGCGGTGCTGCCCGGATAGGTTCCATAGGCGAGCATCTTCAACGTCGCACCACTGGCAAGATTCAGGTTGATCTTGCTTTTCAGCGTGATCGGTCCGCTCAAAAACGTCCCCGACGGGACTTGCACCGTCCCGCCGCCCGCCGCTGAAGCCGCGTTGATGGCGCTTTGAATCGCCGTCGCGTTGTTTGCCGAACCGGTTGACGCGCCGTAAGACGTGATGTTGTACGTGCCGCCGGGTATGGATGGCAATGTCGGGGCGGCGCAGGCGTTTAAGCACAAACCCAACACCGCCGTCAGGGCAATTCCGTATTTCCCGCGATGATTTGCTGTTGTTTTTGATTGTTTCATATTTTCAGTTGGTGGTTTGGTTGCAATGGGAATACCTGCAGGCATGGTCCATCCAGGAAAGGAGACGGCTTCATAGCGGGCATGCTGGCTACTTTAAATCATTAAAGTTGGTTTTGGTATTTCAGGTTCTGCGAAAAACATTGAAATATCGGCAAGCCTCCGGGAGCGATAACCACAAAAGTATTTTTGCGAAGCGGCTTTGAACTGAAAGGCGGATTCGGCCTGACCATGACCGCGCTTCGCAGAATTTTCAATGTTTTAAGCAGAAACGCCAAATTGCACGAACGGGGCTCATCAAGTAAAAAGGCGCTACATTCATCTCTGTGACCGGCTTTGGTTGAGCCGCAATCAGGCCAAAAAAACAATTGAATTTGAGAACCTGAGGAATTCCACCATGAAACAAAATCTATCACTCTTACGGACGATGCTTCTTTGGGGATGTCTCTACACGGGTTTTTCCATTCAATCGTTTGCCCAGACAGCCATCTTTGTCAAGCTATCGACATCCAGAACGCCCGTCGCAGCCACGGCAACAATCAATCCACCAACAGGGAACAGTTACAGTGCGGCAGCGCCATTTGCCGGCACAACCTGGAATGTGATTTCGCAAAGCAACAATTTGCCAGTTGGCACGCCGGCGCCGTGGGACACGAATTTATATACCGGCCTGATTTTGAAAGATGCTTCCGGCAATGTCACCGTCCAAACGCTGACAGTGGGTTATCACGCCCAAACTCCGAATCCGAGTACGCGCATTGAACCCTCAACCGGTTCCGGTGAAAATACCATCCAGGCCGGCGGGGTGATGCAGAATGCGTGGCGGAACTTTCAGACGGGGAATTTTTCCACGTGGACTATCAGCAATTTGACGGCGAACACAAAATACGGGCTCTACATTTACGGCGGCACAACCACCTCGGGACAATTTGCGCAGATCACCAACGGCAGCCCTTACGGCGGAATCAACGTGAGCACGACGAACTCAACGCTCAACAGCAACGGTTCGGCGGGTTCAATCTGGACCGTTGCCGGCGGAACCACGAATTTAATGCCGAAAGGCACGACCTGGAATTTTGCCGTGGGGCAATCCGATGCCAACGGAACCTTTCAATTCATCCACGTTGGCGGTGGCGGCGTTAATGAATACCTGAACGGTTTTCAACTTGTTCCGCTGACGGCCGCGGCTTTGACTGGGCCCACAAATCAAACGGTGGTCGCAGGAAACGGCACCACATTGAGCGCCACGGCGACCGGCTTTCCCATTCCGGGGTTACAATGGCAAACCAACGGCGTGAATATTTCCGGGGCAGCCAGTTCTTCACTGGTTCTGCCGAACGTGTCATTTTCCCAGGACGGTTACATTTATTCTTTGGTGGCCAGCAATGCCGTGAACGTTGTCACCAACAGCATGACGTTGACAGTGATCGTGACCCCGGGCATTTCCGGCTTGAACGATCAAGCCGTCCTCGTCGGCACGGATGTGACAATGAATCCAACCGTCAGCGGCGTGCCGACACCCGCATTGGCCTGGCAATTCAACGGGAATGACATCACGAATGGGCCGACCGGAAATGGCTCAACCATTTCCGGCAGCACGACCAGCCTGTTCACCATCACCAACGCGCAGCCGGCGGACAGCGGCACGTATTCTCTTATCGCCAGTAACAGCGCCGGCATCGTGACCAACAGCATGACGCTTACGGTTTCGGCAGGCAATGTTCCACCGAACGTCACCGGGCCGACGGATCAAACGGTGGTTCAAGGCAGCAACGGGACGTTTACCGCATCCGTCAGCGGCCTGCCGTTGCCGGATTTACAATGGCGCGAAAATGGCGTGGACCTGGCCGGTCAAACCGGATCTTCGCTGACATTGACGAATGTTCAGTATGCTCAAAACGGTTTTGTCTATTCGCTCGTGGCGAGCAACACCGCCGGCATGGCGACAAACAGTGCAACGTTGACGGTCCTGGTTCCGCCAGCCATAACCAATCAGCCGGTCAATTTAGTGGTGACAAATGCCCAAACCGCTACATTTACGGTCGGCGCGACCGGCGTTCCGTCACCGATGTATCAATGGTATTTCACCAACGGTCCCATCGCAGGGGCGACCGGCGCAACGCTGACTTTCACGGCTGCGCCGACGAACATCGGCAGCTATTTTGTGGTCGTCACAAATCTGGTCGGCTCGACGACCAGCAGCGTCGTGACCCTGACGGTCAATTCAACCATGTCGGCAATTTCTCTTTCGCCGACGAACGGCGTGACCGGCGTCTGTTACGACACGCCGCTTTACCTCACCTTCAACCAGGCGCCGGTTTTGCGGAACGCCGGAAAGATCCGAATTTACAATGCAACCAACAGCTTCACACCGGTGGAGACGATTGATTTAAGCCTGAATGCACCCAATGGCACGCAGGCGCGGAACAACTTCCCCGGCGACAGTCAAACGTTCAATTATTATCCGGTAGTCATCACGGGCAGCACGGCGGCGATTTACCCCCACGCGGCGTCCGGTCTGCTGACCAGCAACCAGACTTACTATGTCACTGTGGACAATGGCGTCTTTGCGGATGCGGCGGGCGCCTATTTTGCCGGAGTCACGGCAACGAACACCTGGCAATTCACGACCAAAGCCGGCGGCGCGGCTGATCCGGTGAATCCGGTGGTCAACCTCGATGGCAGCGGCGACTTTGTGACTGTTCAAGGGGCGGTGGATTCATTGGCAGCAAACGCCGGCGGCCTGCGTCGGGTAATCACCATCAAGAACGGTACTTATTTTGAAATCGTTGACATCGCCGGAAAAACGAACGTGACATTGCGCGGCCAGGGCCGCGCCGCAACGATCATCAAATATCCCAACAACGCGATCATTGCTTCGGGCGGCTCCACCCAGGGACGCATGACCTTCAAAGTGAACGCCAATGACGTGGCGCTGGAAAATATCTGGGTCACCAACAGCACTCCGCAGGGCGGCGGGCAGGCTGAGGCATTGATGATCAACACATCGGCCAAGCATTGCATTGTCAATAATTGCGAAATTTCCAGCCGCCAGGATACGATTTTGGCCAACCAGAATTCATCCCAGGTCTATTTCTACAACACGAAGATTGCTGGCAATTTCGATTATATCTGGGGTGGCGGGAATCTTTACTTCAACCAATGCGTCATCCACACCATTTCCGGCACTGGCAGCGACAATCTCACTGCCGCGCGCACGGACACTTCCGGTGCTTTGAGCGCTGCCACTCCGTGGGTGAATCCGAATGGCACCACCTATTCCGCCAATGGCTTCTCGTTCGTGAATTGCACCCTGGAGGCGGATTCCGGGGTCACCGGCATCACGCTGGCGGGAAACAATGGCACCGCCGGCGGGCTGGATTCGTGGGCATTTTGTAAAATTGATAACAACGCCTACATCACTCCGACCATCACCTTGAGCAACAGCTACGTTTTCTGGCAATTCCAAAACACCGATCTCGCCGGCGTCAATCCCGTCTCTTTTGCCAATGTCCAGACCATCGGCGTGACCAACAACGACCCGCGTCTGCTGGCGGCAACGAATATTCCAACCTGGTTCTACGGCTGGACTCCGCAACTGGCCCCGAACATCGTCACCCAACCCACAAACCGGACTGCCAACGTAAGCAACGCCGTTTCATTTACTGTCAGTGCCACGGGAATTCCCGATGCGAACTACCAATGGTTCCAGGGCGTTTCGGCCATCCCCGGCGCGACCAACGCGACTTTCACGATTGTGAACATCCAATTCAGCAGCGCCGGTTCCTATTCGGTCGTCGTCAGCAATGCCGCCGGCACGGTGACCAGCAGCAATGCAACGTTGACGGTGCCCGACCGTCCGCCGGTGGCCAATGCAGCCATTTACACGCGGCCATCCGGCCAACCGCTGAACATTTTGATTTCTGCGCTGGCCACTAATTGGAGCGACCCGGATGGCGACACAATTTCGTTGACCAACGGCATCAGCAGCACCAACGGCGCGGCGGTCAGTTACGACAGCACCTGGCTCCACTACACCAACGTCAACGACGTTGCCGACCAGATTAATTATCTGATCGGCGACGGACAGGGCGGCACTGCCGGCGGCCTCATCAATCTTGTCCTTGGTCCGCCGCCGACCAATTCTATTTCCAGTGTCGTGGCCAACGGAAATGGAACCGTCCTCTTGAATTTGACCGGGGCTCCCAATTACTTTTATCAAGTGGAGGCAGCCACCAACCTTTCATCCCCGGTGATATGGACGCCCATCAGCACGAATGTTGCCGACGGCGGTGGCCAATGGCAATTCACCGATACGCAGGCGACAAATTATCCATTGCGCTTTTACCGGTCACTTTATAAGCCGTGATGTGGTTTGCGGGACGGGATTACTGCAGCTCCAGTTTCACTTCCTGTTCCTGGATGACGTTGATCCCTTTGAGTTTTGCGATGCTGTCTTTGGTTCCAAAGTCAGGCTGGGCCCCGGGCTCCAGGTAAACCGGGGCATCTTTGCGCAAGGGAAGCACTTTGAAGATCAAACCCCGCTGGTACACCTCCAGACCAAACCGGTTGATGCCAAGGTCGAACGGACCGCCGTCGTAAAAGTTGTCGGTCAACAATGTTTCCCCAAGATAGAGCCGGGCGACATCACCGATGTACCGCACGCGGAGCAATACCTGGCAGGTCAGATTCGTCTTGGCGGATAATTTCACCCGCCAAACGGCCGCCTGGTCGAAATCGGCAGCGCCAGGCGCTTCCGCCACGCCCTGGCTGCCCATGGAAATCTGCCTCGCCGGGCCAGCTGACTGAACTTGTTCATATGCAACTTTAACCGCCGGCGGCCGGGTGACCCGGACCTTGAAACGACGGAAGACGCCATCCTGGGTTCCAATAATTTTCTTCGTTCCGGCGCACAGCGTTTGCGGCGCCGGCAACATCGAAATCGAGAAATCCGCCGGGTTGCTGGCATGAAGCCGGATGACGTCGCCGTCCAACAGTATTCCCGCCGGTGACAACAAAACACGGTCCACGCCACCGACCTTCGCCTTAAGGCAGCCAAGAGCAGCAGCTTCGTCGAGTAACACGATGGACTGGTGCCGGCCGTCGGCGGTAACCAACTGGACAGCGGCGCCGGTGCCAGGTCGGACTTTGTTGATGGCGATGCGCCCGTCCGTTTCCGTGACGGTTCCACGGGACGACTCGATCCGGATGCCTTGGGAGTCGAAAACGAATTCCGTTGGCACTCCTGGTGTCTGGGTAAAGATAGTGTAGCGCGTCCCGCCATCATCCACCTGACACATGGGCTGGGCGGTCGCATAGATCAACCGGGCACCGCCCAGATTCAGGTTGAACGGCCAAAAGAAGCTGCTGTTGGCCGGAATGGTTGTTGGCCGGGCCGGGATCGCCAAATTGCCGGCGGACAACCGCACGTTAAACTGCACGTTCGGCCTGACGGGCATGGGCAGCAGACGCTGGTAATTGTTCACGAACAGGTAACCGCTGTGCCCGTCACTCCGCACCGACCAACGGAGCGAAGTTGAATCGTTTCGATTTGTCGGCCCACCCGGCGGAAAGAAAGCGGGCATGGCGGCGAGTTGAGCGCCGAAATCGTGCATAAACAAGTGTATCCGCCGTAACAGGTTGTACTGTGGCCGGATCTGTCCGAATTCCCCCAACGGCGCCAGAAAATCATACGATTTCTCCGGCATGTCGTTGTAATTGGTTATTTTCGTCTTCTGCGCCTCCTGCATGGAGGACAACCGCCCGTCCGGGTGTGAGCCTCCGTGGTACATGTAGTAACCCAGCATCTCGCCACCCGATCCGAGCTTGACGAGCGGGACGGCTGAAACGTCCTCCGGCGCAACCCGGATACGACGATGATAACTCGACTCCATACCGCCCCCGATCTCGCAGGTAAGGAACGGGTAGGGTTTGGAGCTGTTAGCCGTGGGTCGAGTGAAACGGTCCCCGCCGGCGGCGGTGTCCAGTCGTTCCGGCGAGAAAACAAAAGCCTCCCAGAAATTCCCCGGCATCGCGGTGAGCTTTCGGTCCCAGAAGCCATCGGCATAGCTGCCGTAAAGCGGCAGGATTTCCCCGTAAGGCATTTCGCTGGTGAGACGCGGCCAGCCGGTACGGGTGTACAGGGGCACATCCAGACCGGCTTCCCGCGCAATACGCTTGAGCGTCAGCAGATGCTGGGCCGGGCCGCGATATTCGTTGTCGAGCTGGATGCCAATGACCGGTCCGCCGTCCTTCCAGAGCAGCCCCTGAAGCTGGCCGGCGATTTGTTGATAGAGGGTACGGACCTGATCCAAATAAGCCGGGTCGTCGCTGCGAAGCCGGTACCCCTTCTTGCTCAAGAGCCAGTCCGGAAAGCCGCCGTTACGACATTCGCCGTGTGCCCACGGGCCGCAACGCACGATCAGCTGCAAGCCAAGCTGCTGGCACAGCAGCGCAAAGTCGCGCAAGCTGCGCTGACCCGACCAGTCCCATTCCCCTTCAATTTCCTCGTGATGAATCCAAAAGACATAGGTAGTAATCACGTCAATACCACCGGCCTTCATTTTCAGCAGTTCGTCACGCCATTCCCGGGGGTCATAGCGGGAAAAGTGGAACTCACCCATGACGGGCATCGACCGTTTGCCGTCCCGCAGCAGACTGGTGCCGTCAACGGTAAGTTCCGCACCGTCCGGGCGCACCGCGGTCCCAAGTTTGATGACCTGCTGATCGATCACGGGCGGGCTCGATGCATCCACTGTTAGAGCGGCCGTCCCGGTTGGAACTGCGGTATTGACCGCGGCGGAAACAGCCGGCCGGGAGGTCTTGTTGGGAACATCCGTGCCGGCGTCAATGTCCGGCGAAGCGGTGCGAACACCCTGGTATTCGATATTCGTGGCATCGGGGTTCGCGACTTTTGGTCCGGTGTAAATCACTGCCAGTTCGGCCAGCGCAGCGGCGGTGTCGCCACCAAAGCCCGAAAGCGCCGTGAGCTTCAAATTTTTCGCCGTGACGGTCTGCGGAAAATGAATCGATTGCGGGTCAAAGGATGAAGCCAGCCGTCCTTGTTGAATTTCGCGCCAGCCATTCCCGTCGTCGCTCACTTGAACGGCATAATCACAAATATCACCCTGATGTTCGCGATGATTTTGCCGCGGCATCAGAACCAGGCCGCTCATGGTCACCGGTGCCGGGAAATGAACGGTCAATTCGTGCGGATATTTTGAACCGTTGCCCCGCGCGTCGCCGCTCAGCCAATAGGTGTTCGGGTCGCCGTCAATGATGGCGTTCGCGCTTTGGCCGTCCGCTTCCGCCGTTGCCCCGAGTTGTTGCATGATGCGCGTATCGAAGAGCAGGCTGGCAATATCCGCCGCCGGCACGGCCACCGGTGGATCGAATTTCCCGCCAGCCATGTAATCCAGCAGCGATTGGCGCAACTGGCGCGCCACCGGCCGCGAATCCAGCGAGCTATCCAGGTCAGCGGAACAAACCATCAACCTGCCCGGGCCGACCCGGCACTCAAACACCAGGCCGAGCTTGTAATTGCGGTTCCAATCGTCAATGGCCTGGACGATCGGCTGCAGTTCGCGCGGCAGGCGGTCCAGGTTGACCGCGCGGGTGTTGCGGAGAATCTCCGCCCATTGCCAGTCGCAATTCGCCCCGGTTGGAAATTCCGCCAGCGCCGGATGGTTCGTATCGCCCCAGAGTCCCAACATCCGGCTCCAGGTCGGCCCCATGAGCGCGTTCCAGAACACCGGCACGCGCGCCAGCGGCGGGCTCCACCAATCCAGATCCGCATTATGCGGCAGGAACAGAACCCGGCCGCCGGCGGACAATCTCCTTTGCGCCTCGTCCCAGGAACTGGTGATGAAAACATTCGTTGAGGCTGAATCTGGAACCGATGCCGGATACAGCCAGAAATTCCAGTCGTTTTCAAAAAATTCAGAGTCTACCTGTGAACCAGCCGTGCTGACGACCAGTTTATATGCTGCCGGCGCGACGAGTTTGGATAAGTCCGTCGCCACGTTTCCAAGCGGGAAGGATCGGCCAATTGGAATATTTGTTACAGTAAAATTTCCTTGAGCCACCGTTTTGCCGGCAGCGTTTTCGATTCTCCAGTCAGCCCAGGCATCATCCTGAGTTGCCGCCCCGAAGTTGGCCATTTCCACCGGCACCTCAAATTTGTCCGTTGTTGTGAAAACTCGTTTTGTCAGCCGCGCCAGCGGAACGACGATGTTGCAGAACTTTCTGAACTCGTCCGGCGTGGCGTAACCTTTGGATTCCCAAAACGGATCCAGAAGACCGACAAACGCCGTTCCCTGGCCGGTATAATCATGCAAATCGAGCAGCTGGAACCCCGCCAGCCCAGGCGTGCGGAGGTTCGCCTCGATTTCCTCCTTATAACATTCGAGTTGAAACCGGCCGGAGGCCTGCGCGAAATCTTTCGAGGTAGGGCGCGTCACTCCGTGCGCGCCGTCGTCCGCGTTCGGACGAGCGGCGGGCAGAGGACTGCCCGCCCTACCAAACAGCCCATGCGCGGCGGCGGAGTCGCGGAAAATTTCATAATTCCCCGGCTGCATGAAGCCGGTGAACTTTTTGATGACCTCGAAATCGGGATACGCGACCCATTGACCGACTTCATGCCCGATGACCGGCACGTTCACGCCGGTCAACGAACTGCCATAATCGCGCCCGAACCAGCCGGATTCACCGCGCACGCGGTTGGGGCCGACGCGGCCGATGGCCAGGTAATCCGCGCCGGTGACGGGGCTGGGTTCGTCAATCAACGACCAGCCGGTATCCGGCGTGTAAAGCCGGCGCGGGTCTGCGGCGCGGAAATGTTCGACCCATTGAGTCAGGCTGGGTTTCCAGTTGCCATGCGCCTCGTTGCTGGCCGAAAGCAGCACGAACGACGGATGGTTGCCATAGACGCGTAGAATGCGATCGGTTTCGGCGTAGAGCCACTTCTCCATTTCGCTCCCGGGGCTGAAATCGTTCCAAAGGCCGCATTCAACCTGGAGATAAAAACCGAGCTGATCGGCGGCTTCAAACGCGGCTTCCGGCGGGCACCACGAATGAAAGCGCATGTGGTTCAAGCCCCAATCCTGGCACGTCTGAATAATCTTCTTCCACGATTCCACATCGGTCGGCGGATAACCCGTCCGCGGGAAATCCCCGCCGAAATGCGTGCCGCGCAGATAGGTTTTGCGGCCGTTGATCTCAAAATCCTGCCCGACAGCTTTGAAATCGCGGAGGCCAAAGTGCCGTCCGTTTCCGCTATTGGTGCCAAACCCGACCATCAAGCGATAAATGGTCGGGTTAAACTCGTCCCAAAGCCCGGCGTCCTTGTCCAAAGCCAGTTCGGTTTCGAAATACCCGCCGTTAGTTGACCAGACGACATTCATCATCTTGCCGCCGACAGATTTGGGTGGCTGCGAAAATATAAATGGGGTGACAATCATTTGAAACTCGCCGCTCCCGGGCTGGCCGGTGATATT
>Ga0265338_10002593_pt1 | contig 26721 bp, 21 predicted proteins | sample 42126metaG_FD_193579 | JGI IMG/M metagenome (GOLD analysis project Ga0265338, IMG submission 193579) | Rhizosphere microbial communities from Carex aquatilis grown in University of Washington, Seatle, WA, United States - 4-21-26 metaG | ecosystem: Host-associated > Plants > Roots > Rhizosphere...
TGTGCATCGCAGCCGCTCAACCGGACAGAAAGACCCCACAGCTTCACAGTCCAACTGTGAAACTGCGCCCCGCTTCCGAGCAAATCAGATCCCATTCCTCGAGCCTTCAAACAGAAAAGGGGGGGACCCCCCACCCCCCCTCCCCCCGAAAACGCAGAAAGCGACCCAGCGCCATCCCGATCAAGCCAAAGTAAACAAAATAGTTAGCTCGAAAATGTAACAAGAATCTTGTTACATTGGCCTCAAAATGGGGTCCGATATAAAGGGTTTACACGCAAAAAGACCTTTTTGCACATCTACTCGCAGAACACCTTCACCTTTACCGTCTTCCCGTCATTTCCGTTTACATCAACCGTCAGGTCGTCGAGATGATCGATGAGTTCCTCAAGGTTCTCCGGCTTGATCTGCGACAGCGTAATAGGTACGCCGTGCTTGCTTAACGCCTCATCGAGCTGGCCGTGAGCCTGCGCCGGAATCAGGCTCGCCAGGCGCACGCCGGCGCGCAAAAACTGCAGCGGCACACGGACATTCACAGTGGTTGCGCCCTTGATGCCGGTCATTGACTCGTCAGCCTCAACCAGCACACGCAGGTACTTTGAGCGCGCCTTTGCGGGCTGCGCATCGCCGCCGGCTGCCGCGGCACTGTTGCCTCGGCCAATCGACTCTCCTGGCGCGGGCGCTGAGCCCGGTTCGATTGCGCTCAGCAGTCGCTCAGCCTCATCGGCGGTGATTTTGCCGGTGGCCAGCATTTCAAGAATCTGGCGGCGGTTCTCGTTCATTGGTTTCCTCCTGATAAGGTTGCAAAGTGAGCTACTGCGTGATGAAGCACAGGAATCGATCCCAAAAATTCCGAACTGAGCGCGATCACCGGCCTCAATAAATGCATCATCCCTGCCAGAGCGTGCGGTTCAATTTGAATCAGCCCGGCGCACAACGCGCACCCAGCCAGCAGCCACCAGGCCTCGCGGTCGTTTGAACAGGCGGCAATCAGTCGCTCAGCCTCCGCCGGAGTAATGCGGCGCAGAGCGACCAGTGAAAGTATGGCGCGGCGATTGGTATACACGGCAGACCTCACAGAATCTTCACGAACACATGCGTTCCTTCAGCGGTAACGCGAACATCGGTTCCCGGCAGCGCGCAAAGCAGTCCCCACAACACTGCAATCGTCCTCCACAAGCTCACCCGAAACGTGAAGCACGCCGCCACCAGGATGAGAAAGACAAACGGCGCCAGCACGATCGCCGGAATCCACAAAAGAAACAGGGGAAGCCAGAGGCGCGGCATGTGCCAATGCGATGCCCGTACTTCAACCACAGCAAGGTTCGGAGTCATTTGAGAGCCTCCAGAATTCGAACGGCTTCATCCGCGTTGATTTCCCCGCTCTTCAGCTTTTCAAGCACATCGGCGCGCGACGGCGCGGGGTCGTGGTCCACAAACTCAAACTGGCTCGAGATCCGGTTAAGCCGGGCCTTGATGGTGGGGTAGCTCACCCCGAAAGTTTGCTCCATCTCCTTGATCGAACCATGCGATCGCAGAAAGGCCATCACAAAAACCTGGTCCTCAATGCTAAGCAGCGCCAGAGGTGGGAGGGTGTACCCACCCTCAACAGAAATCCCCTTCCCAGGAACCCGCACTCGCTCAATGAGGACCGGGTACCCTTGGGCGATGCGAAGCAGATCTTGCCAGTCAGAAGCCGATTTTGAAGGAGTATCGTTTGGCGGAGGGGTCATAATTCTCAACCTCAATAGAGACATTAATAAATTTTGTTAATTTTGTAAATGTTTTATTTGAAGTATTTGATTTATTGCAGGAGTACATCTTAAGGAAGCAATTCTAAAATGGATCGAAGCCAGCGAGCCAGCATAAAACAGCGATAGACACGCCTTGTGGTGTATGCCGAGGCCACAGATTGCGAATCCCGCTTGAAATCAAGTACGGCCGACGCGCCAGCCAAGCGCCGATTCTTCGCACTCGTCCCTGTGTTAACTTTGAGGTAGCGGCAATTTGCGAGCTCGTAGCTCAGTTGGTAGAGCAACGCCCTTTTAAGGCGTGGGTCCTGGGTTCGATTCCCAGCGAGCTCACCATACAAAACAAACAATTTGTGTGATCCATCGTGGAAATCGTAAACGGCCGCTGTTTTACGAATGTGATACGATCCAACCTGCAAAGGTTCGGCCACAGGTTAGTTGTCCGCGTACTGTCGTCCCCCCGCACCGTCCACTTCCTCCCCTGTTCAAACACTTGGGAGACGATGTAGCCGAGACTTAGGGGAGAGATACGACTCATGCCAAAACTGATGAAATCAGGAAAACTGCCACTGATGAAGTTTGGCTTTCTGCTGTTGGTCTGCGCCTGTTCTGCGCAACTGCAGGCTCAGACCACGCAGGCCGCGCACATCACCCCGCTCTATGGCCCGGCGGGGGTTTCCGCCCAGGCAGTGCGCCAGGGAATGCTGGGAACATGCTACTTCCACGCGGCAATCGCCGCCATCGCCAGCCGGAATCCTGACCTGTTGCGCAGCGCGATTGAGGAAAACGCCGACGGCAGCTATACAGTTCAATTCAGAGATGGCTCCGTTGAAACGGTGCAAAAGGACGATGTCCTTTATGGCCGCGCGAAGTTCTACGACCAGTCGGATGGCCTGTGGGTTCTGGTACTGATGCGCGCCATGGCACAGCAGACTGTTCGCAACGCACTCGTTGATGAGATTGGCGCAACGCCGTTGCCGACCGGCGTGAAGGAAATGGCAACGCAGCTCATAAAATCTAACGACCTTATTTTGACCGCCTACGATCGTGCCATTCGCACCACGATATCGCAAGGCGGCGACATGCAGCGCGCCGCCCTGAAAAATGCCGTTACGAGTGAAGCGAGCGCGCTATCAATTCCGGGCTTCCTGAGTCAGCCCGCGATCGACGTGCTTGATACGTCAGGATTTTTTGACGGCCTGGCTCAGCGCATCAAGGTCAACGGAGAATTGTTTGGCGCCTATCATCTCGCGGGCCAGGGTGGATTGCCCGAACGCGTAATGGCCACCTATGACCGGCCAGGAAGCTATGTGCCAATCACGGACATGACAAGCCTGAGGGCATTGTTGAGCAAGATTCAAACGCAAGCCTTGCCTGCGGTTGCGACTTCAAAGGACAGCGTGGACGTTGCGGTTCTGGATAGGATCATTGCCGCGGGAGGTGTCGCCGGCTGGTGGATCCCCGAGCATTCATACACCGTACTGGAATACAACGAAACGAAAGATACAGTGACGTTGCGAAACCCGTGGGGACACCATCCAGGCGCGGATGGAGTGTTCACACTTTCCACCACGGACTTTATCACTGCCTTTCGGGGTATGAGCGTTATGAATTGATTGGCCTGCGTCTCAACCCGCTCCACAATTCCACTCACATCGCAGATTCCGCACTAGCCTGAATTTCTCACGGAACGCCGATTTCAAGGGCTCCGCGAACCGTTTACTCATTGGTACTTTTCCCCTTGAAATCAATTCGCGTTAGCTGCGCGCGCGAGTTGGCTCCGACCGTTTAAATTCAGTCAGTCATGGGAAGCATAATTGGCGCAAAAAAAGCCACATTAAGGACGTGCTTCAAGCAGGTCAGGGAGTTACGGGATTCAGGAAGGCCCGATTTTGCTGAATTGTGTTGTTTTGGGCTTATTTGGACCCCAATGTAACAGATTTTGACTTGTTACATTTTTGTAAGCCTTTATTTATCATTGTCTTGCGTAGATGATGACCTATTAACTTTCTGAGGTAATTATATACTTGACACACAGAGCGAAAAGGCGCATTATTACCACATGGAAGCGCCTGACACACTCCAAAACGCGATTGTTTACTTCAGCGATGCTGACCGTTGCTTTCAGTACGCGCTCAACCTTCGCTGGCCGAATGGCGTAGTTTCTTGCCCCCGCTGCGGCTCTGAGGAACACTCGTTCATCAGCACCCGCCGCATGTGGTTCTGCAAAGGCTGCAAGAAGCAGTTCACGCTCAAAGTGGGTACGATTTTTGAGGATTCTCCGCTGGGCCTCGACAAGTGGATGAGCGCCTTTTGGATGATCTGCAATTGCAAAAATGGCATCAGTTCGTGCGAGATTGCCCGCTTTATCGGCGTCACTCAAAAATCAGCATGGTTCATGCTCCACCGCATCCGTAAAGCGATGGCGACGGGCACCGGCCTTCTGTCTGGCACGATTGAGATGGACGAGACTTTCGTCGGCGGCAAAGTCAAGATTATGCACAAGAGCAAGAAGCCGAAGGGAACCGGGCACAGCGGCAAGCCCGTAGGCGGAATGGCAAAAACAATCGTCGTTGGCATGGTGGAGCGCGGCGGTCGCGTGAAAGCTCAGGTGGTACAAGAGCGCACCTGCCAAGTTCTCAGCCAGATCGCTCACGACAACATTGCGAGCGGCTCTCTGCTCATCACTGATGAATGGGGCGGCTATACGACTGCCAATTTCGAACGTGCGGTTATCAACCATGCTGAGTCCTATGTGAATGGCTTGGTTCATACGAACGGCATTGAGAATTTCTGGTCACTTCTGAAACGTGGTTTGCATGGCACCTATGTTTCAGTTGAGCCATTCCATCTGTTCCGCTACATCGATGAACAGGCTTTCCGCTACAACCACCGAAAAAACATGAACGATAAGGCCCGGTTCGAAGCGGCAATGCATAACGTGTTCGGAAAGCGCCTCACTTATGCAGAATTAACCGGCACTGGCAGCGCCACGGCACAGTGACAAACGGCAAGGGCGAGGCAAGCGCAAACGCTAGCCCTTGCTGGCTTTCCTCCGTTTGGGCTCCGGCTTTGGCTTCTCTTCCGTGATGGCAGACTTAGGAACACGGAAGAGCTTAGCCATTCCCTCATCAAATTTCGTTCGAGCCTTCGGGCCTTCGTTGTACTCAGGGGTTCTCAATCGAGATTCCTTTCTCGCGAACTTTATATGCAAGTTCCCATAGTTTTGATGCTATCGCGCGGATGTTTTCTCTCCCCATCTTTCCTTGCACGGGCACGTCTAAAACGTCGTCTGTGAATCCCTCAATTGAAAAGCGGTTGTACATTCGTTCAACTTCGCTCCTGAATTCTAGGGCGTAGCTGGCTCTGACTTTTTCATACCAGGGGTCCAAGATCATAAAACGCGCCATCATCAACTTCTGCAATTCCTCACTTGTCTGGGGTCCGCCATCGGAAACGTTCCCTCCAAAGTGAAACTCGCAGGCGAAATCGAGGTCTTTGTCGTTCATGTCCAGCGGCATGCGTCTAACTTCATCGGCGCTGTATTTTGGTTGAGGCGGCGGTCCTTGGGCTTCGATGAAATTGAGCAGCCGCAGAGATAGGGATAGCGCATCCCACTGGAGTGCTGAGAACGTGCCGAGTTTGTCTCGGTACTCTAGGTTCAGTTGCGCATTTTCGTATATATCGCCCTTCAATCGCTCCGTCGATTGCCGCTCTAGTGCCAACTCGCTTTGGATGCTCTTAATCCTCAGTTTCTGACCGAGTATGCCCCATAGGGATGAGCTGATGCCTGCGACAAACAGCGCGATTGCTAACAGAAGCCATAGAAAGTGAGGAACATGCATGGACTGGCTCATGGCCAAATCCTTCGGCTTGACGCCAAGCCAAGTGAGGAAACTGGCGAAACCTCCAAGGATGCATGTGATCTCTGCGATGAACTTGAGGATTTCGCCGCGTTTTTCCTGCATATCTCATTGTCCACCTGCGCACATTGTGTGGCAAGTATATAATTACCCTTTCTGGTTACCCCGGGGGAGGGGGGTCCCCCTTTGGTACGGACCGGGAATATATCGGATAGGAAACAAACCACGTGCCAGCAACCGGGGCTTCCTGGTCTCCCACCCATCGAGCAAAAGACGCTCGATGGATGGGGCACGGTTACATCGCTCGCGGGTCGGGTCCTCCCGTGGCGGGCTGTTACAGAGCCTTATGCTTGCCAAGCGTAGTCTTCAGCCAGTTTTAAAGCCGCGCCCTGACATCCTGCGCTACCTCACAAATGCATCGCCCCTACGGGGCTCCGAGGTATTTTTCGGCTGCTTTCCCAGCGTTGAAACGCTGGGCTAACATACGTTGCGCCTACGGCGCGAAGTGGTCCGAACCGTTGAGGCTTTTCCAGCGTTGAAAAGGTGGGCTGATTCGCCGCGGCGAACGCCTGCGGCGCGAATGGATCCGAGCCGCTGCATTCAACATTCACGACAGTGACGATAACGACAATGACAACGACGGCGATATTGATGCGATTTCTCTTTTTGTGCAGGGCAACTTTCGCCGATTCGAAGCTGGCCTGCTAATCTCAAATTCTTGACTGGGGCGCGTTCACCTGACCGCGTTCGCCTACAATCGAGATTCGACCGATGCCCATGACGACTGAACGCAACCTCCGCCGCACCGTATTGCCCAACGGGCTCATCATCCTGACTGAACGCATGGAGTATCTGCGCTCGGTGGCGATGGGCGTGTGGATCAAATCGGGATCGCGCTGCGAACCTGCCGAGACTAACGGAATCAGCCATTTTGTGGAACATATGCTGTTCAAGGGGACGCGGTCGCGGACGGCGCAGCACATTGCCCGCGAAATGGACTCGATTGGCGGCAATCTGGACGCTTTCACGGGCAAAGAAACCATCTGCTTCAACGTGAAATCGCTGGCGGAACATGTGCCGGTCGCGCTGGATGTGCTGACAGACCTGGTGTTGAATCCGGTTTTCGCTCCCCCCGACATTGAGCGTGAGCGGGGCGTCATCCTCGAAGAAATCAAGATCGACGAGGACAATCCGGATGTGCTGGTGCATGAGCTGTTTACTCAAGCCTTCTGGAAGGGCCACCCGCTGGGCTGGCCTATTCTGGGAACCACGGAGACGGTGACAAAGCTCGACCAGCAACAACTGTTCACTTATCATGGCGATCGATTCCACGGCGGGAACATGGTTTTCTCTGCCGCGGGGAACCTGGATCACGACGAGTTTGTTGCGGCGGTTCAGGACAAGTTCAAAAGTCTGCCGGGCGGGAGTACGCTGCACGAGCTTTCTGCGCCGGAGCCGAGCGCCAAGATCGTGATGCGCAATAAGAAATCGTTGGAGCAGGTGCAGATTTGCCTGGGCGTGCCTGCGCCACCCATCACCGACGAGAACCGCTATACAACGCTCATCCTGAATACGGTGCTGGGAGGCGGAATGAGTTCGCGGCTCTTCCAGACCATTCGAGAAGAGCGCGGCATGGCGTACTCGGTCTACAGTGACCTGAGCCCCTATCGCGATACAGGAACGCTGTGCGTGTACGCAGGCACCTCGGCAGAAAAGGCGTTGAGCGTAGTGGAACTGGTTCTTGCCGAGTTCCGCAATCTGAAAGAGACTCCGCTGGCCGATGAAGAACTGAAGCGCGCGAAAGATCAGTTGAAGGGCAATATCCTGATGGGACTGGAAAGCTCAAATTCGCGAATGGCGAACCTGGCGCGGCAGGAGATGTATTTCAAGCAGTTTTTCAGCGTGGACGAGATTATTGCCCGCATTGACGAAGTGACGACCGAGCAGGTGCAGGTGATGGCGCAAAAGCTGTTCAGGCCTGAGAGTATCGCGGTAACGCTGCTGGGCAGGCTGCAGGGGTTCAAGCTTGAGCGTGAGATGCTGGAGTGCTAAAGAGCAGGGAACAGGGATCAGGGAACAGGGAACAGTTATCTCCGCGCAATCCAGAGAGTAAACAACTGGCACAAAAGAGGCCAACCTCAGAGGCTGGCGCGAGGATTCAGCTAATGGGAGATTCATTTCGAGACTTGAAGGTTTGGCAAAGAGCGATTCAATTGAGCGTGGCAATCTATCAACTTACCAGCGCGTTTCCAGACCTGGAACGTTTCGGTCTGACAAACCAGTTGCGCCGCGCATCCGTCTCCGTTGCCAGCAATATCGCCGAGGGTTACGGCAGAATGACAAGAGGAGAATACTTGCAGTTCCTGGGCCATGCGCGTGGTTCAAATTTCGAATTGCAAACACAACTCGTAATTGCGGAACAACTCGGATTTGGCAGCGTTGCCATTCGCCAATCGACATCCGAACTCTCTGAAGAAGTAAGCAAGATGCTTGTCGCCATCATGAAAAAACTGCAGAAGTCTTAGAGACGTGTCTTTCTGTTCCCTGATCCCTGTTCCCTGCCCTTTCGAGCGTCTGCTTTCCATGAGGCGTCTGTACGGTATAGCATTTTCACGGACGGGCCGCGGTCGTGGCTCCCATCACGAGGCAATGAAACACATGATTCGCACGTCATTACTCTCAGGTCGCCGCACAGCGAGCGGACGTTCCATGCCAGGTAATCGGGTTGGCAATGGATTTACCCTCATGGAACTTCTGATCGTGATTGCGATCATTCTGATCCTGATGCTCATGGCCATTCCGACCGTCGGCGTTATGAAACGGCACGCTTACGAAACTTCGGCAATCAACTCGGTTCAGGCAATCGTCAAAGCTGAAATTCAGTACAGCGATTCGTTCCCGGCTAACGGCTACGCATGTTCGCTCGCGGCGCTGGGCGGTGAGGCAGGCAGCGGACCGCCCACGCCACAGTCTGCGCAGCTGATTCAGGCCGATCTGGCGTCGGGTTACAAGTCGGGCTATATCTTCAATATCACTAATTGCTCCAAGGTTACGGTGAACAACACCGACCGCATCACAGGATTTACGGTCACGGCTGTTCCGCAGGCGGTGGGCAAGACGGGCGACCGCGGGTTCTGCAGCGACGAGAACGGCGGCTCGCCCAAGTACGATCCAGCGGGCGGCACCAACTGCACGCAACTGCTGCAATGAGCCGGTTTCTGCAAATCAGGCGCGGCGCTGCCCTGCTGCTGGCGGCGCTGTCTCCGGTCTGGATTCTGAGTCAGCAAAAACCAGTAAACGCGCATGAACTGGCCGCGCGGGTCGATGGGCACTACGACCAGTTGCACTCGCTCAAGGCGGCGTTTACTGAGTCGTATGCGGGTTTGGGCTCGCAGCGTACTGAGAGCGGCGAACTGCTGCTGAGCAAGCCCGGCAAGATGCGCTGGGACTATAGCTCGCCCGCGGGTAAGGTGTTTCTGCTCGATGGCAAATACGCATGGTTCTATGCGCCGGGCGACTCCCAGGTGCAGCGGATTCCCGCGAAAGAGCTGGACGACCTGCGATCGCCGCTTCGCTTTCTGCTGGGCCACACCAAGCTTGAGAAGGAGCTCAATGGGCTGACGCTGGCGCCAGCCGCCAATGGCGAGTTTGTGCTGAGCGGTGTTCCAAAGGGTCAGGAGAATCGCGTTTCGAAGTTGTCATTGACCGTTACGGCGACGGGTGTGATCAGTGGGATTGAAGTGGAAGAGATGGACGGCGCGACAACGAAATTCTCCTTCAGCGGCGAACAGCCCGATGCGGCGATTGCGCCTAAGACCTTCCAATTCACCCCGCCGGCCGGCGTGCCGGTGGTGGATGCTCCTCCGCCGGTGTAAGTCGAATTTAGGCTGTTTTGGCCGTAAATCCTTTAGATAGGTACCTCATTTTAGGCAAATGTAACAAGATTCTTGTTACATTTTCGCGCTAACCACCTTATTTACATGCACTTGACATTGTGGATACCGGGCACCTGGCGTAGTTTTGGGGGGATGGGGGGTGGGTATCCCCCCTTTCAGACCGGGGACAATCCTGACGCTTCGCGGAATCGGCTGGGTGGGAAACGCTCAGAGGGTGTTGCATGATTCAATTGTGCGCGCATGGGGCGTAATTAACTGCAACGAGCGGGCAGAAAAGATGGGCGCTGAACTTGCGGGCCGGGAATGCCGCCAGCCTCTATACGCTTATCGGTTCAAATCAGAGAAGAGAGCGGCCGCGCCTTGAAAGCGCGGCCGCAATGCCCAAAGATGATGTTTACTGCACCGTGAGTGTGAACGCGGTTCCCTCCCCGACGGAACCTGAAGTTCCGACCACTGAGATCGTGTAGGTTCCGGCGGTTGTTCCGGGATTTCCTACCCCTCCTCCACCTCCTCCGCCGCCACCGGCTCCTCCTCCGCAGGCCATGACGGCGCTAGCGACAAGGGCGAGAACGGCCAGGCCAATGAAATTTCGCCATGCACGCCGCCTTGCAGGTATCGCCAAAAGGAAGATGCACGCCAAAGTTGCGCCTTCTGTTGCGTACCAGCGTTCCGTGCCGTGCGGGCGCTCAAGGCCGGCTGACGTTGGTGCTGTCGTGGTTATTGTCAGAATCGCAGTCCCATTGCTTGTGCCGGTGATGTCAACCGGACTCGAAGAACCGAAGGTAAGAGACGGCAAGTCAACTGCGCCCGGGGGTTTTGCGACTATCGCAGACGACAGAATCACGTTCCCGGTAAATCCATTGTCCGGTGACACCGTTACCGTCGACGTCGCTGTTGCCCCCGGAGAAAGAGTTACGTTGGTTGCAGACATTCCGATACCCGGAGTTGGCGGCTGTGTGACCTGCACATAGATTGGGAGGCTGCTTCCTCCTTCTCCGTAGATGAGACTGCTGTTGGCATCGGCAGTGTAGGTTGCAATTATGGATTGATCACCCGGGGAGAGCGAACCAGGCGGTAAAACGATCGTAGCGCTACCGTTGACTAGAGTCGCTGTGGGAGACATGTAGTTTGAGATTGTCAGAAAAGTCGAGCCGGTTGGCGAGCTGAAACCGGCTGCGCCGACAACTGTGACCGTGACAGTCAAGGACTGTGAGGTTGTGATGCTCGTAGCCGAGGGCGTCACAGTGATGGTTTCCGCTTGAACTGGGTCAACTGTCACGCTTCCAGAGCCGGTTGCATAGTTGTAATAGGTCCCTCCACTGGTGTCGGGAACATAGATCACCGACAGGGTGACGTTTCCCACTCCCAGCGCGCCAGCAGGGACGCTGATGGTTGCGCTTCCGCCGGTGAGAGTCGTCGCCGACGATACAAACGTTCCGCTCGTCAGCTTCACTGAGCCAGTGGGCGTAGGGTTGCCACCCGCGGCCTGTACCGTCACGGTTACGGGTAAAGCTTGAAGCACGGTGATGAGCGTTGCTGACGGAGTGACCATCACAGCAGGGTTAGCCAAGGCCGGATTGGTGACCGAAACCGTGGCTGTGGCCGTCGAAGTTGTATAGACCTCCGCACCAGCTGTGTCTGGCTTATAGGTCACGGTCAGTGTATCCGGGCCGTCCGGTAGCGCTCCGGCAGGGATGGTGAAGGAATATGCGCCGCCGGTGAGAGTTTCAGCCGCAGTTGAATAGCTGCCGCTGGTGAGCTTGACCTTGCCAGTGGGAATACTGAATCCGGCGTCGCTTTCCACGGTCACACCGACCGTCAGAGTCTGGGTAACGGTGATGTTCGATGCGGACTGAGAAAGAAGCATATATGGAGTCAGGAGCGGATTGATCTCAACGAATATTTCATTCGAATCGCTGATATAAGTTGACGCGCTGTTTGAGTCGGGCACATACGTGGCGGTAATCGAATAATCTCCGGGGGGAAGCGATCCCGCGGGAACTGTAATGCTTACCGATCCCGAATTGAGCGTGGCGGGGGATGATGTGTAGCTTCCCCCAGTTCCTACTCCCAGAAAGGCGGCGGATAGGGACACTGAGCCGGTAGGAGCAGGATCACCCGCGCCGCCGCTTACTGTCACACTCACAGTAAGTGCCTGACCAACTGTAATCGTCGGATTGGCGTCGGTAGTTGGACTGGTCGCCGCGACATCGATATTCGGGCGATCTTTTCCCGTTGCCGTCAGGTAGTTTGTCAAGAAGTTGTTGACGTCGAGCGAGCCCCAGCCGGTGGCCTCGTCGTAGCCAGTCTGCACCAGGTAGCCGGCCTCGGCACCCGTCGTGAGACTGCCTGGGCCGGGGATGCTGTTATTACACATGCTTGGCGTGGCCACGCCGCATGAGGCAACGCCGCTTGATTGCACTGTAACGTCGTGAAATGCTGACGGATCGCTTGCCGCCATGCTGTAGATGGTTGGGGCGAGGTTGCCCTGGAATCCGCCTGTGGCCTGGTCGAGCAGTGCGGCGACGCCCGCCATGGCGGGCGCCGCCGCAGACGTGCCCTCAAAGGCAACAAACGGAGTTCCCTGGGATGTGCTCACGCAGCTTGCGCTCTGGATGGCCGACAGGCAGCCAAAGTATCCATCGTGTCCCGCAGCTGAAAAGGCAACGTCGGGTGTATAGCGACCTGCTCGCGCCGAAGACACGCCGGTTCCCGTTTGCCAGGTTGGGGTGGCAATATACGCACTGACGCCTCCGCCGGTCGCCGCCACATCGAATCCATTCGTGGCGTTTCCGGGCTCATTCCACGCACCCTCGGGGATGTAACCGAGCGCTGACGCACTCGTAGGGTCCTCGTTTGAGTTCCAGTAGGTGGAGGAGTTAACGGCATCATTGAACTCGGTTCCACCCACGCAAGTGACGTAACTGGATGAACAGAGAGCATTCGGGGAGATGGGAGCCGGGCTGGCCGGGGGCTTGGCGAAATTGGCGTCGCATCCGGCTGCGCCGCTGTCACCAGAGGACACGAAAGTGGAGATGCCCTCGGCCGCGCCGGTTTCGTAGACATTGTCCCAGAAATCCACGTCCGATTTGCCGTCTGCCGATTCACAGGCGCCGAAGCTGATGCTCATTACCTGGGCAGGGACCGGAGTTGATTCGGTCAGGTACTGCGCGGCATCCCCGATGCCACCGCTGGCGCCGCTGGCAATGACCAGCAGCAGGTTCGACCCTTGAGCAACGCCCCCAGTCCGCTGTACGTCGAGTGTAGCCTCACCTTGCGCATCAATTTGCCCATTTATCGCGCTGCTACAGGTGGGCGGGTTTGTGGTTTCGCAACTGGGTGGCGCGGTAAATGCCGGGCCGGGATCTACACCTCCGAAGGCGGTTGGAATTACCTCGGTGGGGTCGGGGAAGTGCGTTGCCGTCAGCGATTTGAAGGAGGTAAAGTCGGCCATGTCGGTTCGAGACTCGCCAACGATGCCGATAGTGACACCCGAGCCTGAGTAGCTTTGGTTCACATCGTAGATGACGTCGAAATCCGCGGGCGCAAGAAAATACTCGGTGCCGGAATTTGTTGGAATGGTCAGGTTGGGTTTGTAAGAGGTCTCGACACGAGAGGCGTGCTGCGGCTTTTCCTGTAGGGTGTAGAGCCCGCGGACAGCCTGAATGGCAGGCGCCAGCGCGATAGGAAGTTTGGGATCGGAGGCAACCGAAATTCGCTGCTCGCCATGGACGTTGTAGGCGTGCATCTCAGTGCCAAAGGCGCGGCCGATGCTGGGCGCCGTGCCGCCAAAGGCGATGAAGATCTTGCTGGGCGCAACCCAGTTGACGTGCAGGCCCTGGCTCTTAAGCCATGCGCTGACCGCGGCGATGTCGTCATCTGACAGGCCAAACTGCGTACCGATCTCAACCGGTGTGAGCCAATGGTGATAGTTGGGCGAAGCCGGATTCTGCTGGTCCTCGACAAACTGGTCAAATGCCTTTTGCCGCTCGGGCGAGCGCGCCAGAACCAGGGTCATGTTGTCGATGGTCTGGCTGGCTTCGAGCGCGCCAAGGTCGTTGGCAGGCGAAGCCCACAACGGATGATGATTGGCGAGCACTACGGCAGGGGTGGGATCGAACGACTGCGGGATGCGGTCAGCAGACTGCGCCTGCGCTTGAGCCACGCAGAGACAAATTGCCAGTGTTAGAAACGCGAAGAAGAGCTTTCTCGTGGCGATTTGGCGGGCGGGGCGAGAGATGGGGAACGCTTCTCTGAGAACTAGAGGCATGGCAGTTGCGATTCACTCCTTGCGGAAAGGTCAGAAATTCGATTGCAATTTGCAAAAGCTTCGCGCTTGCGGCGATGAGGTAATTATTTAGGGAGCGAGACTAAGGGATTTATCCACGATTTGCAAGGCTAAAAAGGGGGAGTTTCCTCACGGAGACAGCAAGGTATTGGAGGGACATTTGCCGCATGTTCGATCCAATGGAGGGAAATGAAGCCCACACGCATATTTGGGTGTCTTATTGGAGAGGCTGGACAGCCTGGTGATTTGCAGACGGCAAAAGGGCAGGCTGGGGCCTGCCCTTTTGGCTGGAATCCGATGGTGGATATTTCTGGCTACTTGCCGGACTTGGCGGGGGCCGATGCCGGTGCGGTCTTGACGGTGTCAGTGACTGAATGGGACAGTCCCTGACCGCCGTTGGCGCGCACCATTAGCACTACCAGGCCGATGGAAGTACACATGAAAATTGTGGCGGCTATGGTGGTGGCGCGGGTAAGCACATTGGCGGCAGCACGCGGGCCGAATGCTGTCTGCGAGCCCTGGCCACCAAAGGCGCCGGCCAGATCGGCGGAGCGGCCCTGCTGAATGAGCACCACGATGATGAGGAACAGGCAAACGATCACGTGAACTGTGAGTACAAAGTAGAAAAGAATCGGCTGCATTCTGAAACTGCTTTCAAGGCCGGCGCATAGCGCAGGACCGTAGGATCTTTGGTGCGGAAGAGGGGACTTGAACCCCTATGCCTTTTGGGCGCCACCCCCTCAAGATGGTGTGTCTGCCAATTTCACCACTTCCGCACTTGGAAATGCTTTTGGTTGCAAGATTTTGGCCGGAACCGTCGTCGAGGGCCGGTTACGGCGATTGCTACTCTGCTCCGGTGGATTGCGCGGCAAAAAGCAATTCGCTTCCGGCTGCCTGCAAGCCAAATCCGTTGGAGCGTTTGCTCAGCGGGTCCGGTTGTCAAAAGCACCAATTGTCATGTTATCGCGGCTGGCTTAAGACTGCAACGCGGATTGGGTTGCGGGGTGGGTTGTGGTTGGCTTTGCTGGGGGTCTGGAGCTGCGAAAGAGTGGTTGTGACAAATGAATTCCCGTTGCGACATGTTGGGCCGTTTCGAAAGGGCAGGTCAAAGGTTTTTTGGGTAGGTCTTTCGCCCGCTAAAGCGGGCTGGCCAAGGGATTATGCGTTTTGACCCCAGGCTTGCGCCTAGGGCTACCGTCTTTCGCCCGCTCAAGCGGGCTTAGTCGCTGCATTGCAGATGAGAAAAGAGGAAGCTTTATAGTGAATGTGTGCCGCCAACTGAAAGCAAACCTGGTTTTGCCAAAATACGCACGGTGTTTCTGGATCGCGACGGAGTGATTAACGAAAAGGCTCCGGAAGGCGAGTATATTCGCTCGGCTGCGGAGTTTCATCTGCTGCCTGGAGTGCCGCAAGCGATCGCACGGCTGAACCAGGCTGGGCTGCGAACTGTGGTGGTTTCAAACCAGCGGGGAATCGCAAAAGGGCTTTACACGGCTGGAGATGTGGAGGCGATTCACCGGGCAATGCGGGAGACGCTTGCCGGGGACGGGGCGCGGCTGGATGCGATTTTTGTTTGCCCGCATGACAAAGGCGAATGCCGGTGCCGGAAGCCGCTGCCGGGAATGTTTCAGCAGGCGGTGGGGGCCTTTCCTGGGATAAAGGCGGCTGAGAGCGTGATGATTGGCGACGCGCTGGCGGATATTGAGTTTGGCCGGGGGCTGGGGATGCCGACGATCCTGGTTGAAGGGGCGCCGGAGCGGCACAAACCGGATCTGGCTGAGGCTATCCGGCTTGCGGACTGGCGGGTGAGTTCACTCTCGGAGGCGGTGGATCTGCTGCTCAGGGGGCAACGTTGATTCAGACTCGTGGCTCGGAGCGCTATTTTGCGCCCCCGCGTTAGTAGACGATTGCGTTCCTGATGGCCTCGACTGATGCCCTTAGCTGCATCTCAGCCTTGAAAGCTCAGTCAGTGACGAAACTAGATGCGTCTTCATCAATAATGCCGACCAGAAATCTTTGCAATCAGAGGCAACTATTCAGCGCGTGACCTCATCGCAAAAAATGTACTCGGCAAAAAACGTCCAGGCGTTTCCGCTGCCGTCGACCTCCCTGATTTCGACGCGAATCTGCTTCCGCCTGATGATCGCGGGGCTCATCTTCAATCCGTGTGCAAACGCGGACCAACGGAATTACCAAAGTAAATAACCCGAGGGATTGAGCAATCTTATACAGCTTTTAGATTTGGTTCAATGTCTCGAAATATCTTAGCCTGGGGTGATGAGCTATGATACGTTTACTTATGTATTCCTACGTGGAATGAAGACGTTGGAGTCAGTTCATGGTCAACTGAATATGTTCCCGAAAGATGGACTAGCGGGACCTTTTCGAACAAGAACCAGATCAACTGCGGAGGATAAAAGTATGCATGTTCGTGTTTTAAGAAATCTGAGTTCGGTGGTCGCTTTGGGGTGCCTGGCAATGGCGCCGTATTTTGCGTCGGCCCAAGCGGCTCCGGCCGGTAAAGGCTCGACAGGGTCGACACTTTCCCGCTGGGACATTTTCGCGGGTTACAGCTATCTTGCCCCGAAGGGCACGGTAGAGGTCCCGAATCAGAGTTTCCCCGGAGGCCATCCCGCCCCCGGCACAACTCCGGTCGACTTCACATCGATTAACGGCGGCGGCATCGTAAGCGTAGCCCGTTACTTCAACGCACACGTCGGAATCGTGATGATCGGCGATGTCCACTTTCAGAACGAGGGCGCGGTGAACGGCAAGTTCCATCCGGCTGACGATTTCAGCGGCGGACAAATGGGGTTGATTTATCGCTTCCAGTCTGGAAACATTACCCCGTTTGTGCATGCACTTGCAGGCGGAGAAGTGATCGGCGGACCCCACTATGAGCTTTCCACTGGCGGCGTAGGCCTGACGGCGGGCGGCGGCATGGACTATGAAACGCCATGGTTTAACCACCATCTGGCGATCCGGCTATTCCAGGCAGACTATCAATACGCACATGTGAACTGGGGTCCGGTATCGAAGGGCGGCGACATCGGCGGGCGCGGCAATCCTAATGCGGTGCGTTTGAGCGCGGGCTTGGTTTTCCATGCCGGCGAAATTGCTCCTCCGCCACCGGTGACTCTGGCTTGCACGGCGAGCCCGACGTCAGTATTCCCTGGCGACCCGATCACGGTTACGGCCGCGGCGGGCAACCTGAATCCTAAGCTGAATGCGCTTTATACCTGGACCGGCACCGGAGTTTCCGGTAGCGGCACAACCGCCACGGTAGCCACCGGCTCGCTGGCAGCCGGCACTTACTCAGTGCAGGGCACGGTAAAGGAAGGCAAACCCGGCAAGGAAGGGTTGAAGCCGTGGGAGACGGCCAACTGCTCCGCCAGCTTCACGGTGAAGGAGTACGAGCCGCCGACGATCAGCTGCTCGGCCAACCCGTCAACGATCAAGCCCGGCGAAACCTCCACAATCACTTCGGCTGCGGTAAGCCCGCAGAATCGCCCGCTGACCTACACCTATACGGCATCGGCCGGCTCGGTTTCGGGCTCGGGTGCGACCGCTGAGTTCTCTTCGGCAGGCGCTCCAACCGGAGCAGTGGGAATTACCTGCAACGTGGCAGACGACAAGGGTCACTCAGCCAGCGCCAATACCTCGGTAACCATAGAGGCACCGGTGGTGGCGCCCAAGCCTCAATCTTCAGCGCTTTGCTCGATCAGCTTCTCGACCGACACCAAGCGCCCAACGCGTGTGGACAACGAAGCCAAGGCTTGCCTGGATCAGGTAGCTCTTGACCTGAAGCAGCAGGCTGACGCCAAGGTGGTTGTGATTGGTGAATCGACCCAGGCCGAGAAGGACAAGACGGCCAAGGACCAGAAACTTGCAGCTCGCCACAAGCACATGGTGGTTGAAGACTACGCACCACAACGCGCGGTCAACACCAAGGAGTACCTGGTGACCGACCAGGGCATTGATGCCTCGCGGATCACGGTTGTGACGAGCGGGACCGATGGCCAGACGGTAGAGAACTACCTGGTGCCCGCGGGAGCGGACTTCTCAACCGCAGTCAGCGGCACAACGCCGGTGGACGAGTCGGCAGTGAAGCCTGTTGAGCGCAAGCCATTGGGCGCGAAGCCGGTCCATCACCACATGAAGATGAAGAAAGCGGCACAGTAGCCGGAACCTAACCTCGGCCGAGCCCTGGAAAGCAACACCAGGGCCCGGTTGAGCGAAGCAAGCAAACTTCCGCAGATTTGGAACTGAGGCCGACCGGTAATCCCGGTCGGCCTTTTTGCGCAGATATCCGGCACGGGCTACGACAGCAAGATTGCTTCCGACGCAGCCATCCCCGCGGTATACACTCATCCAAAGCCTATGCGACGCTTTCTTTTCTTCGCCATGCTAGTCCTGGTTTCTCCAGCGTTGTCTGGAACGCAAACGTCAGCCCCGCAGCACACCAAGTCGTCTATGAATTCAAGGAAACTTACCCCTGAAGAAGCTCAAAAGTCGGCGATCGTTATCGACACCCACGCGGATACGCCGCAACGGTTTCTGGATGAGCACTTCGACCTCAGCGATCCGCTGAACGGCGGCAACTTCAACCTGGAATCGGCACGCAAGGGCAACCTGAGAGCCGAGTTCTTTTCAATCTGGGTTGAGCCGAAGCTCTACAAAGACCACTACGCCAGGCGGACACTGGAACTGATTGATTCAGTGAAGCTGCAGGTTGCGAGGCATCCTGACCAGATGGAATTCGTAACATCAGTTGCCGGGATCGAGCAGGCGAATCGGGACCACAAACTGGCTGCCCTGATGGGCATTGAGGGTGGCCATTCGATTGAAGATTCCCTCGGCCTGTTGCGCCAGTACTACGCGCTGGGCGTTCGGTATATGACGCTGACTTGGTCAAATTCAAACGGGTGGGCCGACAGCTCCGGCGACGATACCGACGCTACCGTGCCGCATACCAAAGAGGGCTTGAGCGAGTTTGGCAAAGATGTGGTTTACGAGATGAACCGCCTGGGCATGATGGTGGACATTTCGCACGTCTCGGACAAAACGTTCTTCAGGACACTAATCATCAGCCGCGCACCGGTGATCGCTTCGCATTCTGCGGCTCGCGCACTGTGCGATGCGCCGCGCAACATGACCGACGATATGCTGCGCGCAATTGCGCGGTCGGGCGGGCCTGATTCCAAAGGCGGCGTGGTGCAGGTGAACTTCTACTCCGGCTTTATCTCGCAGAAGTATCGCGACGCCTTGAAGGCCATGCAGCCGGAGGTGGACAAAGAAGTGCAGGCCTACAAAGACAAGATGAAGGCCGAGGGCAAGGAGCCGATCTACGCCGAGATCGACAAGATTCAGAAAGCGGCAGCCGATCGTATTCCCCGCCCGCCGCTTTCAGATTTGATCGATCACATAGACCACGTTGCGAAGGTGGCGGGAATCGATCATGTGGGACTGGGTTCGGACTTCGATGGCGTAAATGGCCAACTGCCTGAGGGCCTTGACTCTCCCGCTGACATGCCAAAGATCACCGCTGCGCTGATGGCGCGGGGCTACTCGGCTGAAGACTGCCGCAAGATTCTTGGCGGAAATTTGTTGCGGGTCTTCAAAGAAGTTGAGACAGTTTCAAAACAACTGCAGGCTGAAGATCGGCCGCGCATCACGGATAAACAGCCGTTCGAGAAAAAATAGACTCCACGTCTTTAAATGAGACCGGAAGCAGCGGTGCTCAGTTCGGGCCATGGTCAGTGTTCAAATTTTTACGCGGAGATTCCCCAATGAGAACATCGTTTCGTTTTGCAGCCCTGTCGCTCGCGGCTGCTCTTCTGCCTTGCCTGCTGTTTACGCCTGCAATGGTGCGCGCCCAGGACGATAAGTCTTCGAGCCATTCCGCAACTGCCGATAAGGCCGCGGTTGCGACGCCTGACTCCACGACGCAAGGCGAGCTGGACGCGGGTGGAATGCATATTGCATATACAGCCGTGGCTGGCACCATTACCGTAGGCTCGACTGACGGGCAGGACGGGCAGCTTGGTTCAGACGGGAAACCTGAGCCGGGAAGCCAACTGGCGATCTCCGCTCCTAAGGATCCCGCGGATGCGCCGCCTGTTGCGCGCATGTTTTATGTGGCGTATTTCAAGAAGGACGCAGCGCCTGAAGGCAGGCCAATCACTTTTTTCTACAACGGCGGTCCTGGCAGTTCAACGGTGTGGCTGCACATGGGCTCACTTGGCCCCAAGCACGTGGTTACCGACGGCGATCAGCATTTGCCCGGCGCGCCGTACAGGCTGGTTGATAATGCCAATTCCCTGCTGGATACGAGCGACCTGGTATTTATCGATGCGCCCGGCACGGGATTTGGCAGGCTCATTGGCAAGGACGCGGGCAAGGGCTTCTTTGGGGTGGACGAAGATGCTGGAGCATTTGCGCGGTTCATTGCGCGATTCATCACCAAGTACAACCGCTGGAATAGTCCGAAATTCATTTTTGGTGAGAGCTATGGCACCACGCGGTCGGCAGTGCTGTCTAAAATGCTTGACGAGCGCAAATCAATCGACTTGAATGGCGTGATTCTGCTGTCGCAGGTTCTCAATTTTGGCACATTCCTTGACGGCGCAACGGGCAATCCAGGCATTGACCTGCCTTATGAACTGGCGCTGCCGACCTATGCCGCTACGGCCTGGTACCACAAGAAACTGCCGCAGCAGCCGGCCGCATTGGAGCCGTTTCTGAAGGAAGTGGAAGAGTTTGCCATGGGGCCCTATTCGCATGCGCTGGCGCTGGGCACGGATCTTGGCGATGAAGAGAAGCAGGCGGTTGCCGGGAAGCTGCATGACTACACCGGGCTGCCGGTTGCATACCTGCTCAAGGCGAATCTCCGCGTGGATGGGGGCGAGTTTGAAAAAAACTTCGCCGACAACGACGATCTGACCACTGGCCGCTATGACTCGCGATTCACCGGTCCGACAATCGATCCGCTGAGCCAGAAGGCTGATTACGATCCGCAGAGCGAGGCCATCTCATCAGCGTATGTGGCGTTGCTTAACCAGTATGTGCGCAACACGCTGAAGTATGGCGAGGGACAGACTTATTTACCGAGTCTTGATGGAGAGGGCTTTCAAAGCTGGAATTTCAAGCATGGCGACAATCCGCTGTCGGTTGATGTTGAGGGCGATCTGGCCGATGCCATGAAGATGAATCCGCGGCTGAAGGTGATGTTGAACGGCGGTTATTACGATTTGGCGACTCCGTTTTTCGCGGCGCAATACGAAGAAAAGCATCTGCCCATTCCCGCTTCGCTGGCGAAGAACATTGAGTACGACTGGTATGAAGCCGGCCACATGGTGTACGTGCGCAGCGAGTGCGACAAGCAGTTGCACGACCGGGTGGCGGCGTTCATCAAGGGGGCGTCGGGGCAGTAATACAGGGAACAGGGATCAGGGAACAGGGATCAGAATGCTGATGACAATTCTTGTGTTTTGTCCCCTGGACCAAGTTCTTATGAGGCTTGCGCGGCTGCTTGCAGGGTGGCTTCGTAGACTTCTTTGGCACGGTCGAGAGCTGCCTGAACGTTGGGCATGATGTTTTCGCGACCAAGGCGGTTAATAAAGCGCGTACCGCTCAAGAGCTTGGATGGCTGCTCCATGGCGCCGCAGAGAATCAGCGTACGGCCGGATTGATGCAGGCGCTTTGAAAATGTCTCGATGGCGTGGATGCCGGTGGCGTCAATGGCCGACATGTTGCGGAGCCGCAAGATGACGACCGGCTCAAAGGCGTCGAGGTTGGCCGTGGCCTCGACAAGTTTTTCTGTAGTGCCCCAAAGAAACGGGCCGTGGATACGCAACAAAGAGACGTAGGGCGGGACTATTCGGCCCTGCAAAACGTGGGGCAGGCCGTCGCGAATGTACTCCTCAGTGACCGGGGAGACAGTGGTGGTATCGGCAACGCGACGGATATAGAGCAGAGCGGCAAGCCCGAGTCCAACGGCGACAGCGACCGTGAGATCGGCGAACACAGTGAGCGCAAAGGTGACCAGCCAAACCGAGATGGCGGTGAAATCCAGCCGCAGAATTGCGCCAATCTCACTCCACTCGCCCATGTTGTAGGCCACGACAAAAAGTACCGCGGCCAGCGTGGTGAGCGGGATGTAACTGGCCAGGGGCGCGGCAACCACAAGAATGCCGAGCAGTGTGAGCGCATGAACCATGCCGGAGACAGGCGAGCGCGCTCCAGCGCGAATGTTGGTGGCAGTTCGGGCGATGGCTCCGGTGGCGGGGATGCCGCCAAACATGGGAGAAACGATGTTAGCGAATCCCTGTGCGACGAGCTCGACGTTGGAGTTGTGGCGGTCGCCGGTCATTCCGTCGGCAACGACGGCGGAGAGCATGCTTTCAAGCGCTGCGAGCATGGCCACGGTGAACGCCGCAGGGATGAGGGGCAGAATGTGCTCGGCGTGAAAGTTGGGAATGGCGAAGGAAGGCAGGCCGCGCGGGATGCCACCGAATCTGCTGCCGATGGTCTCGACGGGGAGATGAAAGAACACCCTGACCGCCGTGCAGACCAGTACGGCGACGATTGAGGCCGGGATGCGGCGGGTCAGGCGCGGCAGGATTATGAGGATGGCGAGCGTACCGAGGCCGAGACCGAGCGCCTGGGGGCTCACTGTGTTGAAGTGAGCCGCGAGTACCTGCATGCGGGGCAGAAACTCGCTGGGAACGGCCGGCGTGCGAAGGCCAAAGAAGTCCTTGATCTGCGTTGAAGCGATAAGGATGGCAATGCCGTTGGTAAAGCCAATGACCACCATACGCGGAATGAAGCGGACCGCGGCCCCGAGGCCGGTGAAACCCATGACCATGAGAATAATTCCGGCCATGAGAGTGACCATGGCAAGGCCGCTCATGCCGAAATGAGCTACGATGCCGGCAACAATGACTACGAATGCGCCGGTGGGTCCGCCGATCTGGGTACGCGAGCCTCCGAGAGCCGAGACGATAAATCCAGCCACAACCGCTGTGTAAAGACCGGCTTGCGGGGTTACCCCTGAAGCGATGCCGAATGCCATGGCAAGAGGCAAGGCGACCATACCGACAGTGACGCCGGCGAGCAGGTCATGAACGAACATCTGGGCGGAGTAGTCGCGAAGGGACAGTATTGACTTGGGGAGATTGGGATTGCTTATGGACATTAGGCGTTGTGTCCATTTTACGCGAAATGGAATTTTAGAGGGTTTTGGGCCTTGTTAGAGCTGTTTTGCGTAGATGAGGGCGGCGCGGCTACGGGGGTAGTAGTTTTCTTCCCTGCCCTTTTGCGTGTAGCCGTGCGCCTCATACAGGCGTTGCGCCGCTGTGTTTTCGGCGTCTACGTGGAGCCAGATCAGTTTCGCGTCGGCTTTGCCTGCAGAGTCTTCGAGGCGGCGCATCAACTCGACTGCTACTCCCTTGCGTCTGAATTCGGGTAGGACTTCAATCGTCTGGATGTAAGCTGTGGTCTCATCCGATTCAGTCAACCACTCGACTATTGCGAATCCGGCGATTGTCCGGTTCTCTTCAGCCATCCAGGTTGCGGCAGCGGGGCTGGCGAATACTTGGCGCATGTAGGTGCGGCTGAAGCGGAATGGCGGTTGGAAGCAGATCTCCTCGACTGCGTAGAGCTGGGTGAAGTCGTCGGGGTGGTATGGGCGGTAGAGCATCAAAGGCAGGTTTCAGGTTTCAGGGATCAGGGATCAAAGGACGCCGCTGCTGCGCATCATTCCTCCCCTACCTTAACAACAATCAAGTGAGGATTGGCGACGTTCAGCGGCGATTCCCACAAACTCCCTCAGGGGCTAAAGCCCCAGACTCATTTTATGGACATATTCGGCGCGACTAAAGTCGCGCCCTGATACAAGACCTTATTCCGCCGAGTTTCTCCGCAGCCTGTAAAGCCCAACTCATTTTGCTGGCTTTATCGGCACGACTGAAGTCATGTCCTGATACGAAGCCGGGCTTTGAGAAATGTTTGTTCGAAGATTTTGTGGAGGGAACAAGAATGTGGTGTAATCCCACCCTTTCCGCGATGAGACTGCGAAAAGGATGGGGCACCCGTGTGTAGGTGGGATTGTTCGGTTAAACCTTGGCTTCGAGATCGGCGATCACGTCGAAGAAGCGCTGGTCGAGGCGGCGATTGCTGGCGATGGCTTCCTTGATGGTGATGTCAGTGATGTCGGTTCCGTGGAGGACTGCGATGCGGCCCCACTTTTTGTCGTGGACCATGTCGATGGCGTGGAGGCCGTAGCGCTGGCCCAGCACGCGATCGTAGGCCGTGGGCACGCCGCCGCGCTGGGTGTGGCCCAGGTTTACTGAGCGGGTTTCGTAGCCGGTCTTCTTTTCGATGAGCTCGGCCAGGGCTTCGCCAATGCCGGAGAGACGGGCATGGCCGAACGAATCGACCTGCGAGGCATCGGCAATCTGTCCAACATCGGGCAGATGGCAACCCTCGGCCACTACGACTACGCCGTAGTGCTTGCCGTGATCGTAGTTGTATTTCAGCAGCGCGCAGACGTGGTCTATATCGATTTCTTTTTCAGGGACGAGGATGACGTGGGCTCCGCCGGCGGTGCCCGCGGCATATGCGATCCAGCCGGCATCGCGGCCCATCACTTCGACTACGACTACGCGGTTGTGCGAGTCGGCGGTGGTGTGGATGCGGTCGACGGCCTCAGTGGCGATCATAACTGCGGTATCGAAACCAAAGGTCTGGTCGGTGCCGCTAATGTCGTTATCAATCGTCTTGGGCACGCCTACTGAAGGCACGCCATTTTCGCTCAGGAAGAGCGTTACCGACTGCGTGTCGTCGCCGCCCAGGGCGATGAGCGCGTCAATTTTGTTGAGCTTCAGAACTTCCTGCACTTTCTCAATGCCCCCGGGAATTTTTTTCACATTGGTCCGCGAGGAGTGGAGAATGGTGCCGCCTCTGAGCTGAATGCCATCGATGTTTTCGAGGGTGAGGGGGATGAAGTTGTTGTCGAGCACGCCGCGCCAGCCGTTGAGGAAGCCGATGAACTCGTCTCCGTAGTGGTTAATGCCCTTTTTCACGGCCGCATAGATTACGGCATTCAATCCGGGGCAATCGCCGCCGCCGGTCAATAGTGCAACTCGCATCGTGTGATTCTCCTCTTGGAATTCCCTGTTCAGGATATTTGCCCGGCCGTAAGGGACCGCCGGTTTCAACGCCTTAATCAGTTTAACTCCCGCTGTAAAGGGCAATCGTGAGCGCGGTCACTAGGACAGGGATCAGGGAACAGGGATCAGGGAACATCAGCCCGGGTCTTGCCGTGGTTCAATAGATTCATGCCTGGTATGGGAGCGTTGCTGCTGCTGGCCTTCGCCAGCGTCGTAGTTATCGTTTTGCTGGTGCTGCTGCAACTCACCCGGCTTGGATTCCTGGTTCGCACCACCATCCCCGACCGGCCCCGCCGCCGCATGTTCATCGCGTCGGTGTCTTTCCTGGTTACGTTTATCGGCGTACGCGTCCTTGTTTACCGGATTGTGAGCCATCAAGGACACTTCCAGTGGGTGATGGTGCGTGGATTGCACATCCATCACCTTGTCTGGGGCATTTTGATTCTGCTGCTGGTGGGCTATGGGTGGCTGCTGGACCTGGGCCGGTCTCACTCGCCTACTTCAATCTTTCTGAGCCGGCTTATGGCGGTGAGTTACGGGGTGGGCGCGGCGCTCACGCTCGACGAGTTCGCGCTGTGGCTCAACCTTGATCCGGAAGCTTACTGGTCGACGGGGCGGGAAAGCATCGACGCGGTTATTTTGTTTGGCGCTATTCTTGCGGTCGGCGCATGGGGAGCGCCGTTCTTCCGCGGCATTAAGGCGTTGTGGGACAAACGGCTGCTGTTTGAGGGCCGCTTCGGCGCGCCTACTGCCCGCGCGAAGTTGCTTCGTCGTCGTAGATTTCGGCGACCACGGCCGCGTAGCGGTCGGTAATTACACGGCGCTTGAGCTTCATCGATGGGGTGAGCACCCCCGATTCCTGGGTCCATTCTTCCGCCACAACACGGAACCGCTTGAGCGTTTCAAAGTTGGCAAGTGAGTTGTTCACCTCGCTCACCAGGTCTCCGTAGAGTGCGATCACGCGGCTATCTTTCACCAGTTCTTCATGAGTGCTGGCATAGACGCCGTGCTTGAGCGCCCACGCTTCAAGCGCCTGAAAATTTGGAGAGATCAAGACTGAAACGAACTTGTGCTTGTCTCCCACCAGCGCGGCCTGGGCTACAAGAATGGAATTTTTGAGCTTGTTTTCGATTGGCTGTGGAGCAACCAGCTTTCCGCCCGACGTTTTCAGCAGTTCCTTTTTACGATCTGTGATGAAGAGGAACCCGTCCTGATCGAGATGGCCGATGTCGCCGGTCCTGAACCAGCCCTCTGAATCGAAACATTCAGCATTGTCGGCTGGTTTCTGCCAGTATCCCGCAAAGACTGCAGGCCCGCGCACCAGTAGTTCGCCGTCGTCGGCGAACTTCAACTCGACGTTGGGCAACAGCGCTCCGGCTGAGCCCATTTTTTGCCTGACGGGGGTATTGAGAGAAATCACTGGTGAAGTTTCGGTGAGCCCATACCCCTCCCAGAGCGCGATGCCGACCGAGGCAAACCACCTGGCTGTGTCGATGCCCAGCGGCGCACCGCCTGAAACAAAAATACGCACACGGCCGCCGAAGGCCTCGCGCACCTTTGAATACGCCAGCTTGTCCGCGAGCTTCCAGAGAAGCGACGACGGTTTTTGGCCGGCATAAACGGTGGAGGTTGAGCGCGCGCCAACGCGCAAAGCCCAGGCGATAATTCGCTTCTTGACGGGCGAAGCGCTCGATTTCTCTACCACGGCCTGACGAATTTTTTCAAAGACCCGTGGAACGCCAACAATCACCGTAG
>Ga0265338_10002594_pt1 | contig 26721 bp, 20 predicted proteins | sample 42126metaG_FD_193579 | JGI IMG/M metagenome (GOLD analysis project Ga0265338, IMG submission 193579) | Rhizosphere microbial communities from Carex aquatilis grown in University of Washington, Seatle, WA, United States - 4-21-26 metaG | ecosystem: Host-associated > Plants > Roots > Rhizosphere...
CCTAGCAGCGGTGCAGCCCGCCGAAGCTGCCCCCGGAATTGAGAGACTAAATTCCGAGCAAATTGGCGTGAATTCTGGTGTAGGCGTTTTCGCGGGCCCAGAGGTCGAGCGGGGTGGTGGCGAGATCGTCCACGACGGGGACGGCGTGGCCATCCTTGGTGAGGTCAACCGTCTTGAGATAGCTGCGGCAGGAATCGCAGGCTTCCACACGGACGTGGGCGATTTCTTTCGCGCTAAAGACGGCGAGCTTGTGCACGTCCTCTTCGCCGCATGCGGGGCAGACGATTCGGCGGTAGTCCCATTCCCTGGCGCACAACGCGCAAATCAACGAGCGCTTTGCACCGTCGCCTTCCGTGCGCAGCGCGCCGACGATGGGTTTACCGGCGCAAAAGGGACATCGCGACGGCGTTCCTTCGGGGCGGATTCCGGCGTCTCGATCCGCAAGATTTTCGGCGAACGGCTGCAGAAACAGCCACGCGATCAGCGCGTGCGCGGGCGGCAAATCCGCGGGTGGCTCGGGCCACGCCTGCCAGAATCGCGACAAAACTTCCTGGCGGCGCGCGGAATCGGCGCCGCGCAGTTCCTTTGCGCTATGCGCGAGAGGAGCGGGAGCGGCTTGCTCGATGTGGGAAAGGAAAGCTGGGAATCGCGGCAGCAGGAAATAAAAATCCAGTTCGTGTCTGCGGATTCCCGCGAGGCCAGCGTTCTGCTTTTTTTCAGGCTCGCGCGGAATTTCCTCGTAGAGCGATTTTTGGAATTGAGCGACGCGTTCGTAAAAGCGAAGACCTTCCGCGGCAAATGGATACGCAGCTTGCAGCTCACTCGCACGACGGATTCGCGCGTCCCACTTGCTGGCCTTCATTTCCTCGCCGAGGGGTCTCGCGTGATCTGGTCGTACCAGATGCCGTGATACCGCTTGGCCCAGGCCGCGGAAACGTCGCCGCGAATCACGGAACCGAACGCGCCGCGCTCCATGGCCGTGCCCATGTAAACGTGAATGATGAAGAGGCCCATGGTGATGAGCGCCGCGGCAGGATGAATGATTACCGCAGCCAGCCGCAAGAAGCGGAGGTTCCACGGAATATATTGCGGGAACCACAAAATCAATCCCGTGAGGAGGAGCAAAATGCCGCAATAGAAAAATCCCCAGAAGAGAAGTTTTTGGCCGCCGTTGAAGCGGCCCGCGGTGGGAACTTCTTCGTCCTCGTTTTTGATGTAGTGGGGAATCGCATCCCACCATTGCTTGTCCACGGCCGTTTCGTGCATTTGCCTGCCCCACATGCGGAACATCAGTGCGACAGCGATGACGAAAATGATTCCAAACCAGGGATGCAGTTCGCGCGAAACAGTGGCGCCGCCGAGACCGATGGCGATCCAGAAAAGCCACGGCGACCAAAACGCAAGGCCGGTGAGCAGCAGATAAACGTAGGAGAGCGCAGCCATCCAGTGAATGGCGCGCTCGTGGAATTTGTAGCGAAGGACGCGGCCTTTCGGAAGGATGTATCCGTCGGTCATTGGATGGCTCCCTGATGAGGAGGTTGCTCGGGCGGTTCAGGCGGAGTGGGCGTGACTTTTTGCGAGTCGCCCTCAATAATTTTTGGACCGAAGCGGAGATAGTGAAAGAACACGCCGAGGACTCCACCGATGAGAGCGAGATTTCCAATCCACTTGAGCGGATGTTTCCAGAGCTTGACGGTGAGAGGAATGCGGGGATCTTTCGGCAAGCCGCCGTAGGCTTCGGGATTTGAAGCGTCGTGCAAAACATAGATGACGTGGGCCCCGCCGACGCCCTGCGGATCGTAAACGCCCGCGTGAGGAAAATCAGAATGATCGCGAAGCTGCGTGGCTCGTTTTTCGGCGAGCTCGGTCATTTCCGGTTTGGTGCCGAAGTGCAGGCAGCCGGTGGGGCAGGCTTTGATGCACGCGGGCTCGAGACCTTGCGTGACGCGATCGACGCAGAGCGTGCATTTGAAAACTTTGCGCGCTTCCGGGCTGAACTTCGGAATATTGAATGGGCAACCGCTCATGCAATAGCCGCAGCCGATGCAATTCTCCTGCTGGAAATCCACGATGCCATTTACGTATTGAACGATGGCGCCGTCGGCAGGGCAGGCGGCGAGGCAGCCAGGCTCCTCGCAATGCATGCACTGGTCTTTGCGCATGAGGAGCGTGATGCTGCCGTCTTCGCGCTCGTGTTCGTTGAATTTGATCAGGTTCCAATAATTCCACTGCGTTTCAGGCATCGTCTGGTAGGAATTGTTGAACACCGTTTCGCTGAAGGAGTAGCCGTTCCATTCGAGGCAGGCCACTTCGCAGGCCTTGCAGCCGATGCAGGTTGTGGTGTCAATCAATTTGCAGACTTCGAATTCGCGCTTCAATCCTGCACCGGGTGCAGGGCCGGCGTGGCCGGAGATCGCTCGAATTTCCAGTGATGAGCCGCTCATGTTCGCGTCTCCCTAGATTTTTTCAATCTTCACGAGGAATCCCTTGGATTCCGGCGTGAATGCATTTGGATCAATCACGGTGGGGCTGAGCAAATTTGCCGGCGTGCGCGCGTTGCGCTCTTCGTCTTCCTTGATGCCGCGAAATCCCTGATGGATGGGGATACCGATTTGATAGACCTTCTTGCCGTCAATCGTCATCGCCTTGATGCGCTTGGTGACGAATGCTTTGGCGATGTAGCTGCCACGGGCGCTGGTGACTTTAATTCTCTCCGAGCCGCGGATCTTCATTTCGTCGGCAAGTTCCGCGGGAATTTCGATGAAAGGTTCGGGAATGAGCTGGACGTTCATGGGATTATTTTTCGTCCAATAATGATATTGCTCTGTGAGGCGATAGGTGGTGCAGACTACTTCGAAACCGTCACCGGGATTCGCGTATTTGTCCGCTGCCGTGGTGAGTTTCTTCACAACGGGATTGCTGGATCGTTCAGGATGCAGCGGATTTTTGATCGGGCTTTCAATGGGTTCGTAGTGCTCGGGAAAAGGGCCGTCGGCAAAGGCGCTGAGGGGCGCGAAAATGCGACCAACACCCTCGGCCGTCATGATGAAGGGACCCATGTGATCTTTTGGCTGCGAATCAGGCTTGAAATCGGGAACATCATTTCCGACCCATTTTTGCGCGGGCTCGCTCCACCAGACTTGCCTGCGGTCCGGATCCCAGGGTTTGCCGTCCACGTCGCAAGAAGCTCTGTTGTAAAGGACGCGGCGATTCGCGGGCCACGACCACGCCCAATTGGGATAGATGCCCAGGCCGGAAGGATCTTCCGTACCGCGACGAGCCATTTGCGAGCCGGCTTCCGTCCAACTGCCGGAATAAATCCAGTTTCCGCAGGAGGTGGTGCCGTCGTCCTTTAGAGCGGCGAAGCCGGGCAATTGCTGGCCGGCTTTTAGCGTCACCTGCTGCGTCTTCGGATCGGATTGATCGGCGAATGTCTTGCCATTGATTTCCCTGGCGATTTCGGAAAGTGATGGGTGGGAAGGATCCGTGTAAGGCCATGTGAGATGCAGAATCGGATCGGGGAACTTGCCGCCTTCTTTGGCGTAGAGCGAGCGCACGTTCAGAAAAATTTGCGCGATGATGTCCTGATCGAGGCGCGCATCGCCGGGGGGCGGGACGGCGACGTTTTTCCACTGGAGCCAGCGGGCGGAGTTGGTCATGCTGCCATCTTTTTCGGCGAAACCAGCGCAGGGCAAGCGATAAACAGTCGTGTTGATGCGCTTCATTTCCTCGGCGGTGGTTCCCGGGGCCTTCCAAAACTCGCTTGTTTCATCGGGATAGATTTCGCCGACCACTAGCCAATCGGCCTTCTTGAGCGCGTCAATATTCTTTTGCGTGTTTGGGCCAATCATCACGCCGTTCATTCCCAATGCAAAGATTCCCTTCACGTTGCCGCGATACATGTTGTCCCAAATCTGCGTCCAGGAATAGTTGCGGTCCACCTTTGGAAGGTAGTCATAGGCGAAATCGTTCTGCTTGGTGGCCACGTCTCCGTACATCGCTTTCATGAAAGAGACGACGAATTTCGGGGTGTTGGAATAGTAGTTGAACGAATCCCACGGCGCGGGCTTCGAAGAGGTGGGCGTGATGCGCTTTAGATAGCCCTCGAGGTTTCCATCGGCGGGCGTGGGAACCTTTAAGTAGCCGGGCAGACTGTCAAAAGTTCCCGCCATATCTGTGGCACCCTGAATATTCGAGTGGCCGCGGAGGGCGTTCACGCCGCCGCCGGCGCGCCCGACATTTCCCATCAAAAGCTGGAGCATTGCAGCGGTGCGAATTATTTGAGTGCCGAAGGTGTGTTGCGTCCAGCCGACGGCATAGATAATCGTCGCGACTTTTTTGGTGTCGCCATTCTTTCGAACTGAAGTGAAAAGCTCCGCAGCTTTGAGGAATTGGTTTTTGGGAATGCCGGTGATGCGCTCCACCATTTCCGGGGTGTAGCGGGAATACTGCTTCTTCAACAATTGGAAGACGCTTTGCGGATGTTCGAGCGCCAAATCATACGCAACGCTGGGTGGGAGCAAAGCCGGAGGTTTGGGCGCGCCCGGAGCTGTGGGCGGAGGAGCCGCGTGATGGCCGCCGATTTCCTGGTAGTTCCAGGTGGTGCGGTCGTAGGTCTTCGTCGTTTCGTCAAAGCCGGAGTAGAGGCCGTCTTCGGGAAGCTTGAAATCATCCCTGACCAGGAACGAAGCATTCGTGAAGTTGGCGAGGTATTCCCTGGCGATGCGGCCATTTTCGATGGCGTAGTGGATCAGGCCGCCGAGGAAGGCAATATCGGCGCCGGCGCGAATCTGGAGGAAAAGATCAGCCGTGGAAGCGGTGCGCGTGAAGCGCGGGTCCACGACGATCATTTTGGCGTTGCGAGTTTTCTTTGCTTCGATGGCCCACTTGAATCCGCAGGGGTGATTCTCGGCAGGGTTGCCGCCCATGATCAACATCATGTCGGTGTTCTTGATGTCGATCCAGCCATTCGTCATCGCCCCGCGTCCGAACGTTGGTCCCAAACTTGAGACCGTGGGGCCGTGTCAAACTCTGGCCTGATTTTCCAGATAGACAATTCCCAGGCTGCGCATGGATTTGACGGCCAGGAAATTGAATTCGTTGGTGTCCGTGCATCCGCCGGTGAAGGCGATGCCTTCGCAGCGGTTTACGCTGATTCCCTTGGCGTCTTTTTCGACGAACGAATCGTCGCGGGTCTTTTTCACCCATCGGCCGATTTCGTTGATAGCGGTATCCCAGGAAATATCTTCCCAATCGGTGGCGCCGGGGCGGCGGACCTGGGGTTTGGTGAGGCGTCGCGGATTCAGGATGTCCTGCTCGAGCGAGGAACCTTTAGGGCAAAGCGTGCCGCGATTGATGGGATGATCAGGGTCGCCTTCGACGTGGATGACCTGTGTGGTGACGTTCTTGGCTTTGTCGCCGAGCGTGTAAATGATCACGCCGCAACTTACGGAACAGTACGGGCATGTGGAGCGAGTCTCCGTGGCACGCGCGATTTTCAATTCGCGCATTTCAGCGTACGCAGGCTTCAGGTCAAAACCAAATCCGGTTGCCGCGGCCCCGCCAAGTGCCGCAACTTTCAGGAAGTCTCTGCGATTCGTCTCCATGGTTCGACCCTCCCATTCCGTTTTTTACATTCGTGCGGACGTGCGGGAATCGAAATCGGTTGCTTGAAGTTGGTACGTGGAGAATAAAAGAAAATGAGCGTGGGGGGTGGCGGCGCGATTGCGTCTGAGCTTGCCAAGCATGATCCCACCTTCGCGAGTCGGTCAAATTGCGGGGTCATTATGATTTTGGGGGATTGGAACTGTCAATCGCTTTCTGGGAAAACTTTTGAATTTTCACACTTTATTCATGTCAATTGGCGCTGCGGATCAACGATGAGCCACGAGAGCGCTCCGCAGATGCACAGAGCCACGGCGACGAGAAAGGAGGCCGTCCAACCATAGTGCACCGCAATCAGCGGAGTAAGGGATGCGGTGATCGCTCCGCCGATTTGAGCGCCCATGTTCATCAGCCCGGAAACTACGCCAGAGGAAGTGCCTCCAATATCCGCGCTCACGGCCCAGAAAGAACTTTGCGCAAGATAAAGCGCGCCGGCGCCGCCCGCGAGGACGACGCTTGCCAGGCGAACGTCGGCAACATGCGAGCCGAACGCAATGAAGCCGCCCGCGAGCGCCATCGAGAAAACCGCGATGCCGCAGCGCCCAATTCGTTTGCCGTATTTCTCGGCGAGGCGGTCGCTGATCAAGCCGCCCAACGGACTGGCTATCGCCATCGCGATGAAAGGCAACATCGAATAGAGCGCGCTCGATTTCAGATTGAGGCCGCGAACGCTGGCGAGATATTTGTAGAACCAGCTGAAAAAAATCCACGCGACGTATCCGTAGCAGAAATAGCTGAACGTGAGAGCCCAAACTTCCTTGCTTGCGAGAATTATTTTCCAGGGAAGGCGAGCAGCGCCTTTTGCATTTGCGCGTGCAGAGATCGCGTTGAATGTGAGGCCCGAGCGAATTTTTGCGAGCTCGGCGGTGGAAACATTTGGATGCTCCTCGGGCGTGTCGCGCGAGATGGCATACCAAACGGTTCCTGCCAGGATTCCGATGATCGCGCAAACCAAAAACGACGATCGCCAGCCCCAGCGAAGCATGATGAATGTAATCAAAGGTGGAGTTATCGCGCCACCCACTCCCACTCCGGCAAAAATCAGGCCGTTGGCGATGCCGCGCTCCTGCGTAGGAATCCAGCGGGAGACGAATTGACTTGAGGCGGGATAGACGATTGCTTCACCCGCACCTAAAAGGAAACGGATGGCGATGAAAGCCAGAATAACGTGATTGAACTTCCAAGGGATTGCAGCGGCGAGCGCAGTAAATACTCCCCACCAGAGGATTCCTGCGGTGAGAACCCGGCGGCTGCCGAGATGGTCGGCGAGCCAACCTCCCGGCGTCTGAAACAATGCGTAGCCAACCAAAAATGCGCTGAAGATCCAGCCGAGTTGGGTATCCGAAAGAGAATACTCGTGTGCGATAAAAATGGAAGCTACGGAAATGTTCACGCGGTCGAGGAAAGCCACGGCGCTGAGAAGAAAAAGCCAGAAGATAAGGTACCAGCGCACGTGGGTTGGATTTTCAGAATTTGGAGTCATACAGAGTGACCTGCGCGTTCACCGAAGCATGCGGTCAATGCACAGCCAGGAGTGGCCGTGCCACCCAAACCGACCGGTAGCCGAGGGGCGGCCGTCGTTGTTCGCGTTGCGCGCGCGTGATACTGTCTGCCGGAATAAGACGTTTCGAATATTCGCATTTTGTGGCGATAAATAATTTCAGTTTCATGGAGCATTACGTGCGTTTCAAATTCAGATTGGCCGCTGTGGTTGCATTCGCTGCGATACTTTCGCCCGACATTTACGCGCAACTCGGAATTTCCAGCGCAGAGCAGCGCATTGCATTCTCGCCGGATTGGCACGGCGAGCGGTTTCCGGATGGCCGCCCGAAAGTTCCCGTCGAGGTTCTCGATCGGCTGAAAAACGCGACGGCCGATCAGGCGTGGGATGTGCTGGGTGACGCGGGATTTCGCAATCAATTCGAAGGGAACTGGAAGGTGATCAATCCGGGAGAGCGGTTGGTGGGGCGCGTGGTGACGGCGGTCTTCATGCCGCGCCGCCCAGACGTGGATTCCGTGATTCAAGCGAACGGGAAAAAAGAAGGCCGCATCGGCGATGAAAACTCCTGGATCATTGATATTTTGCAGCCTGGCGATGTGCTGGTGGTGGATTTGTTCGGGAAAATTCAGGACGGAACGATCGTGGGAGACAATCTTTCGACGGCGATTTACGCGAAGAGCCGCAACGGGTTGATTGTGGACGGCGCGGTGCGCGACGTGACCGGCATCCGGCAAATCCCCGGCTTTCAGGTTTACGCGCGCGGGTTCGATCCTTCCGCACTGGAAAACGTGATGCTGATGGGAATCAACATTCCAATTCGCATTGGCCACACAACTGTGATGCCGGGTGACGTGGCGCTGGGAGATCCCGAGGGTGTGACGTTTATTCCCGCGCAGCTTGCGGCGAAGCTGGCAGACGACGCGGAGATGGACCACTTGATTGATGAATGGGGCCACCGCATGCTCCGCGAAGGGAAATACACGCCCGGGCAAATTGATTCGAAATGGACGCCGGAAATGGTTCAAGCGTTTAACCAATGGACCGCACAAAAAGGCTCGAAATTGCGCTTGCCTGAAAAATAGGAGCGGCTGATTGAACGTGCAGGTCACGCCGAGTGTGCGCGCAAGACTTGAGTCAATCGGTCCGCGATAATTTCAGCTTCGCCCGGTTGCAACATGAACGAATTCATCTCGATGCCTTTCGCATTTCTCTCCACCACAATGGAAGGCTTTGATTTCCGCAGCGTTTCGGCAAGCTCGCGGGGCGTCAGCTTCACACGCTTAGGGTCCCAGGTGATTTGCATCGAAGGAACATGATTGGCGATGCCGGGAACAAGATTGGTCGCTGTGACGCCGGCGATTTTTGTCACCTGCGATGCAATCATGTCCAGCCGCTTCTGCCATTCGGCGTTTAATGCCTCGTGGTCTTCACTCAGGTAGAGCTCCACGGCCTTCACCATGCCGACGATTTCCTCCTTTCCGACTTTTTGGCCGCGCCCGAGCGTGTCTTCGTAGGGACTGTTGTTCAAAAGCGCGTAGCCGACGAGATCTTTTCGACCGAGCAGCAATCCGGCGCATTGCGGACCACGCATGGCTTTGCCACCGCTGAATGTGATGAGGTCGTAGCCCATGTTGGCGTAATCCCACAGATGCGAGACGGGCGGCGTGTCCGCGGCTGCGTCAATCATGGCGGGAATGTTCGCCTGCTTGGCGAGCTTGAGCCATTCTTCGACTTTGATTTTGCCTTCGTCGTTGGCGAAATTCGAAAAATGGAACATCGCAGTTTTTGAGTTAATCGCTGCGCGAACGTCCTCCGGCGTTTCCACTTCGATGAGTTTTGCGCCCGTGCCGCGAAGCTGGTGGTCAAACGGATTGCGATGCGATTTTTGGATGATGACCTCGGACTTCAATCCCGTCAGGTCAGGCAATTGGCGAATGTACTGTTCGTTGTCACCGGTGAGGATGCCGGCCAATCCGGATTGCATTGCGCCGGCAGCGCCGGAAGTGACGGCCGCGGTGTAACCCTCCGGCAGTTTCAGCATTTCTGCAATCTTTTTTCCGGCGGCAGCTTCGAGCTCCGCAATGCTTACGAAATGTTTTCCGGCCAGCGCCATTACGGCTTCGACTTCGGGACGCGGAAGCGATCCGCCGAGGACGGTCATCGTCCCTTGGCCGTTGATGACGGTGGTGACGCCGAGTTCGTCATACACATTGCCGGATTCACCGAGTCCAGTGAGCTTCGGGGCTGCATCGCGCGGCCACGCGATTGCACTTTTCCCGCCAGCGGCCCAGGCTGCGGCTGCCGCAATGCTTCCCATAAACGTGCGGCGATTCCATTTGAATGCCATGGTGTTTTCTCCTTCTTTCGCGAGCGTTATTTCTTTGTGACGGCCGCGATGCAATTAATTTCGACGAGCGAGTTTCCGGGAAGCGCGGCGACGGCAACCGTGGTGCGCGCAGGGCCGCCATTCGGGAAATAGGTTTTGAAAACTTTGTTCATGCCGTCGTAATCGTCAATCTTCGCGAGATAGACGGTGAGCATGAGAATGCTGTCCATCGCGCCGCCGCCGGTTTCCACCAGGAGCTTCACGCTATCCATCACGTGCGTCGTGTGATTCTCGATGTCCATGGGGAACTGCTCGCCTTTATCGTGCGAATGCGCGCCTTGCCCAGCGATATAGATAACGTCCTTATGAATCACCAAAGGTGTGATGAACGATTTGCTGTCGGAGGGTTTGCCATCGTAGCTTAGCTTTTTCACCGTTGATGACTCTTTCGCGGTGGCTTGGGCAGGTGTCACCATGCGGGCGATGCCAATTCCCGACAAAAGAGCCGCGAAGCGCGCTCCGAAATTCCTTCGGCTTACCATTGCTGAATTCATCGGCTTTTCTCCTTTTCGAATATGCGTACGAAATTGTCAATTTACGGCAAAGCAAAACTGAACAGATCGTTTCCGGCTGCGATGGCGACATACTGCTTTCCGTTCACTTCATAGGTCATCGGCGACGCGTGGATGCCTTGTCCCGTCTCGAAATGCCACAACGGCGCTCCTGTGCGCGCATCCACAGCTTCGAAGGATTGAGTTTCGTCTCCAAAGAAAACAACGCCACCAGCCGTGGTCATCACTCCGCCGGAGGACCATCCTCCACCCACCTGCGGATAGCGCCACGTGATTTGTCCGGATTCCACATCGTAGGCCATCAAGATTTTCTTTCGGGTTTCGTCCGCGACGTGTTTTACGCCGGTCGCATAGAAGCCACGGCCTTCCTTGAATTCTTCGGGCCTTGTGAAAAAAGCGCCGCACTCTTCGAGAGCGAGGAAATAAATGAAATGAGTTTCCGGATTGTACGCGGGCGAAAACCAGTTTGTTGCGCCTGAGTATCCGGGGCAGACCAGTGTTCCTTCGGGCGACGGTTGTACACCGGTGCGAATTGGGCGGCCCTGTGCGTCAATGCCCTTCGCCCAATTTAGTTTGTCGACGAAAGGCGTTGCCGAGAGAAACTTGCCGTCCGTGCGATCGAGCAAATAGAGAAAACCGTTGCGATTTGCTTCCACCAATAATTTGCGCGGCTTACCCTCGTAAGTGGCGTCAAGCAGCACGGGCGTTTCCGTGGCGTCGTAATCGTAAAGATCATGCGGCGTGAATTGAAAATACCATTTCAATTTTCCGGTGTTTGGATCAATAGCGAGGACGCAATCGGTATACAAATCGTCGCCGGGGCGCGGGCCTCCGTCGAAATCGGGAGCGGGATTGCTCGTACCCCAATAGAGTGTGTTGAGTTCCGGATCGTAGGTGCCGGGCATCCATGTGGTGCCGCCACCGTGCAAATAAAGTTTGCCGGGCCAGCTTGAAGAGCCTGGCTCGCCCGGAGCAGGAATCGTCCAAAAGCGCCATGCCTGCTTTCCGGTTTGCGCGTCATACGCGGCGAGAAATCCGCGGACTCCATCGTCTCCGCCGGACGTGCCGACGAGCACCAAATCTTTCACAACGAGCGGAGCGCTCGTTGCGCCGTAATTCTTGTTTCCTTCCGCGTAGGGCACGTCCCAAATGAGGTGGCCGGAGCGTGCGTCGAGGCAGAGCAAGTGCGCGTTGTCGGTTTCAAGATACACGCGCGAATGCCACACGCCGACGCCACGATTGTGGTGCTGCGACGCGTCGTCAATCAGGCCCTCGGAAACTGGGCGAGCATAGTGCCAGATCGTTCGGCCGGTGCGAGCATCGAGTGCGTAGGCGTCGTTCTGCGCGGTGACGAACATCACGCCGTTCACGACCACGGGCGTGACTTCCATGTCGTCCGCTTGACGCACGTGAAAAACCCACTGCGCGCGCAACTGGCTCACGTTGCTCTGGTCAATCTGGTGGAGAGCGGAGAATCGCCGTCCCGTGTAATCGCCATTGTACGAGAGCCAATTCGATCCGGAGGGCTGAGTGCGCATGTCGCTGGACTGAACGTCGATCAGCGTCGAGATCGGGGCGTCGCTTTTCTGGTCCGCTGCTAGCGGGACAATCGAGCAAACTAGCATCGCGAACATGCATGGGAACTGGCGGCCCATTCGCATGGTCCTAATCGCCCCCAGCCGCATGCGGCACTCGAACTTCTCCAAGCGAGCCGCGATCTATTCCACGTTGATCAATCACGTGAAGCGAAACCTTTGCTGCTTTCACCGGCACTTTGATTTCCTGGCTCAATCTTACCGCTTCCGATGGATCGACTGATTGAAGAGGAATTGTGGCAATGAGACCGCCGTGTTCGTTGGAGAATTGTGAAACGAGCTGCCCCGCGAAGAAAACTCCGAAAGCTCCCGTCAATTTCAGGTGATCACTTTCGCCGGAAATTGCCGGGGACTCACTCACGACGCCCGCATCTGTGGCGGTCTTAAAATCGGATCCGGCGCGCGTGGGAAACCATTCGGTTTTGAACGTGTAGGATTCTCCCGCCGCAAGTTTCACCATCGGGCTGTTCAGTTCGGCTTCCATGTAGAAAGGAGTGTCGTCCGCACTCGTTCGGATTACCGCGTTGCCCTGATGATCGATCTCGACGCCGGGGCCATTCTTGTAAAAAATCACATCTGCTTTGCCGGGATATTCGGCTGCGGCGTCGAATTTGAATCGTTCCACCATTGCGAACTGGCTTGAGCCGTCCACTATAGCGATCCAGTTTGCGGGCGAATCAACCCACACTTCACTCTGCAGAAAGAGCCAGTGGAGCGAGAACAAATCATGTTTCACCGAGTACGAAGGATCGTCGGCAAGCCCTGAGCGCACATGATAGCCATCTAAGTAGGCACTCTGCGGATTTGCGGGAGTGAAGGCCCAGAAATCGTGATTGTACGTCGCTGGATTCGTCGCGCCGGCGGTGTCGTATTGCGTGACGGATTGCACGGACCATCGAATCGGATGCGTCGAGGCGTTTTTCATCGTCGCGTGGAATGAAATTTCCGGAGAATCGGACTGGATGCTGATTTCTCGCGTGTATTGCAGGCCAGTTTTCGCGTCCGGCGGGCCTTCCAGACGCACGGTGCATTCCGAGCCTTGCGAGACATCATGAAACGCATAATTTCCATCGTCCAACGGATCGGAGATTGGGCCGGGCCAGTGCTGGTCGTCTTGTGAGCCTTCGGGCATGGGCCAGATTTTATCGCCGCCATAGTTGAACCATTCGTGAGTGGTTTCCGAAGCAGGGAACGATTTGCCCTGGTATTTCGGATTCACGAAAAGAAATGGGTGGCCCGCAAACGAGACCTGCATCAGACGGCCCCCAAGCTGAGGGACGAAAATGAGTTTCAGCCAGCGGTTCGTGACTTGGTGCGCCTGCCATCCGTCAAACGCGGTTGCTTCCACGCGGCACGGACTATCCGAATCCGTTGCTGGTTTGTCCTGCACACGAGCCATCACATTTCCAGCTACGCTGATCCCGGCAAGCAGCACCATCGAAGCCGTTAGAGTGAAAAGTTTCATTTTCCCTGACTAGAGACGCCCGAATTTCTTCACTGCTTCCTCGATGGATTTCAGCTTTTCGATATACGCATACATCGAGTGCTCCTTGAAATCCATCTCCTGCGCCATGGCCAGCACTTCTGCCGCCTTCGCACGCGGAACCACCATCACGCCATCAGCGTCCGCTGCAACAATGTCACCCGCATTCACTGCAACGCCGTCGCAGACCACAGGAACGTTCGCACCTGCAAAGCGATAATGGCCAACGGATGTGGACGGCACAATCCCGAGGGCGTAAACAGGGAAACCAATTTTCTGCAGGTAGGACGTGTCGCGCACGCCGCCGTCAATTACGGCGCCAGAGAAATTTCGCGCTTGCATAGCCGTCCCCATCAGGCCGCCCATGCCCGCGATGTCCGCGCCGTTTTCCACGACCATTACGTAAACCGAGTTGGGGCCACCGCTGTCAATCGCAGCAAGCATTCCGTTCAAGGCGTCCGGATCCTTGTTCTCTTCCTTCTTCAATTGCACCGTGAGCGCAAATCCAGCAAACTTCATGGGAAAGATCGGCCGCATTCGGTGAGACATATACATTCGCTGGCCGGAGATTTTTTCGAGCGCATCAGAGACGGAGGCGACTTCCACGTGGCGATAGCCGTTCAGAAGGGAAGCGTCGTCAGTGGCAGGAGATGATTTGAAAAAAGGGTGCGCGGGGCGCGATGTGATTGTCAGGAGCACTGCGGCGAGTGCGGCCAGGATTGACCATTTCAAGCCGATTCGGCGAAGACTTCGCTGACGACTAGGAAGCGGCATTTCCTCCTCCTTGTGCTGACGCGACGTGCGCACTCTACACCGTTTCGGCCGTGGTCGATACCCTCTCGCAAATTTCATTAAACTTCAATAAAAAAAGACGCGTTGACACGTCGGGACGCGTAGTGTAATTAACTTGGGCTGACGAATTCGTGCCCGCGTTCACTCAAGTTATGCGACCAGGTCTGAAAAACCGGTACGATCCCTCATGAGAAGTGCACTTCGCTCACGGCACTTTAGCCGCGACGCAATGATCCTCGCCGCGATTTCCATGCTCTGGTGTTCGCTCTCCTCGCACGCGCAGTCGGAAGCAAAGCGAGGTGAAGCTGTCGGCTCCGCGGCGTCCACCTCAGTCACCGCAGGGCGAAAAATATTCGCAAGCACCTGTGCGGGCTGCCATGGACTCGACGCGAGAGGTGGCGAGCGCGCCCCTGACATTCTGGCAATGGCGGAAGTGCAACGCATGTCCGAGGCACAGATTTCGCAAATTGTTCGTGAGGGCACCCGATCGAAAACGATGCCTGCATTCGGGAATACTCTCGACGCCGCGCAGATTCGCGATGTGGCGGTCTATTTGCGGAGTCTTCTGCAAAGTCATTTGGAACCCGCGGCAGTCCCCGGCGACGCAGCGGCGGGCAAAGCGCTTTTTTTTGGGAGAGCGGGCTGCGCCGATTGCCATATGGTGGAGGGAGCGGGCGGTTTTCTGGGCGCCGATCTCACGAGCTACGCGGAACCTCGCTCGATCAGTGAAATTCGCGATGCCATCACCGATCCAGCCAACAACGCGCAGCGCCGCGAAAGAATGGTTTCCGTTGCCACGCACGGCGGCGAACATTTTATGGGCATTGCGCGCAACGAAGACAATTTTTCAATCCAATTGCAGACTTCCGACGGGGCGTTTCATCTGCTGATGAAATCGGAACTGGAACAGATTGAGTATCAGAAGCAGCCGCTCATGCCGGCCGATTATTCACAGACACTGAGCGCGGGTGAGCTAGATGATTTGATCAGTTTCCTGATGCGGACCGCCGCCGCGAACGCAAGAACTCAGCCGCATGGGGCAAATCGAAAAGATACCGATGAAGATTGATAACGCTCAAATGGATCGCGGAGGCCTCGCTTGACCTTAAGGAATTGGATTCTGGCAGCCTTCCTGATTGGCTTTGGCGCAACTTGCATGGCCCTGGCGCGCGCGCAGGAACCGGCGCGCAAATTCGAATTGCAGGCAGCCTCGCCGCAATTCTGGAAGCTCATCAGCCGAGACGCCAAGCTGGCGACGGTCGCGTCCGGATTCGGATTCACGGAAGGGCCCGTGTGGGATCCCTCGGGCTTTCTCTTCGTGAGCGATGAGACGATCAACAAGATTTTTCGCGTGTATCCTGACGGCCGAAAAGAGAGCCTGATCGATCTTGGCGATCCGGACGGAAACACCTACGACACGCAGGGACGCCTGATCGACTGCGCAAGTTTTCTGCGCGCGATTATTCGAGTCTCACCAGATGGCAAGTACACGATCCTCGTGAATCGTTTCCAGGGCATGAAGTTCAACAGTCCGAATGACGTGACGATGGGTCCGGATGGCGCGTTTTATTTCACGGACCCTGCTCTCGATGTGCCGCCTGGTGAGAAGCAGGAAATGACTTTTCAAGGCGTCTATCGATTGGACGACAAGGGCGACGTTCGGCTTTTGACCAAGGAACTGACGCAGCCGAACGGTCTGGCATTTTCTCCCGATGGAAAAAAGCTCTACATTGACGACAGCGAGCAGCGAAATATCCGCGTCTATGATTTCGCGCAAGGCGCGATTACGAATGGACGAATCTTTGGCGAGGAACCCGGCCGGAAGGACGACGGCGTGCCAGACGGAATGAAGCTGGACCGCGACGGAAACATTTTCGTCGCCGGGCCGGAGGGAATCTGGATTTGGGATGCGCAGGGGCATCATCTGGGGACGATTGCCATGCCAGAGCAGCCGGCCAACCTTACGTGGGGTGAAAAGGACTATCGAACGCTGTACATCACCGCGACGACATCCGTGTATCGCCTGCAAACATTGACTACGGGGATTCTTTCCTACTTACACCGCGGGAGTTGATCGCCGAGGAACATTGAAGGATCTTCCGCGGATTTACGTGGAACGGTTAGGCCGAAGAAAAATCACGAGAGTATAGATTCCGAGAGTGGTTCCAAACGGGATTTCTGAGATCGAAAAGAAAGCCGCGAGGGTAGCCAACAAGCGTGCGGAGGCGCCGTTCGCCAAAAGCGCAAGTCCAGCGAAGATGGCAAGGACGCAACACAGGAACGACAATACAATCACGCCCATATACACAATGTGAAATTCGGACATCATCGAAAACGGATCGGGCACGCGGGCGAGCAGCGCGCCGAACATTACAGTGGCGGTGCTGCTCCAAAGAATGAGGCAGATTCCCACGACGAGCCGGAAGATTCCATAAACAATCCAGAGGAATCCGAGTGTCCGCAGCTGTCTGCCAAGGCTTCCGCCTGAGAAGTCCTCTGAAGTCATTTCATCTCCTATTCGAGTTGCTTCGGATCATAAACTCTCAGATTTCCTGGTGCTGTGCAATACGAAACACTTTGACAATTGCTTGCCGCGCTCAGCGCGCCTGGGGCCAACCAATCAGCTTGGTTTCGACGGTGAGAAAAACATGGGGCGAGGGCGATAGAAGTTGGTGAAGGGACGACTGGCTAATTGTGTTTACGGGTCTTCTTTCTCTTGCGGAACACGAACAAAAAAACCACGCAACCAACAGCGAGCATAAGCCCGAGGACCATCAGCACCGCCGGGTGACCATGTGTCCCGATGAAAGCAATTATTTGGCGACCGTAGCGAGCGGAGAGATACGCCAAGACGGCGTATCTCACGATTCGGCCGAGAGCAAGAGCAGCCAAAAATTTCTTTGCTGGGTATTGCATGGCGCCCGCAGCAAATAGGAATGGAGTCATAGGAATGGGAGGCGGTAGCAAGGCAGGGATGGCGATGGCGCCAAATGCCCAGCGGCTGAAAATTTTGTTCACCTTTTCCACCTTTGCGCGCGGGAACCTGCGTTCGAGTGCTTCCTTTCCACCTCTGCGAGCCAGACGATATGTGACGAATCCTCCCAACAGGGAACCTGCGGTAGCCATGAGTGCGTAGTAGATCCACCATCCCTGCTCGCGGGCGGACAGCAGGATTGTCGCCACGTCCATACTGCCCGGAAGCGGGATTGGAGAATTGTCGAGGAGCCCGAGGGGAATCAGGCCAATGCCGCCGAGATGAAAGAGCCAGCGCCATGCCGATTGCGTCGGCGCTTTCACCAGTGCGGTGATGAGTTGACCAGTGAACATGGATTCAGATTCTCGCAGGCATTCTGGCACGCGGCGCGCGAAGGGCCTAAATTGTTTTCTTCTAGATCCAGGTGGAAAAACAATTAGTTGATGCGCCGCCGGAAGGACGCCCGGCCGAACTAAAAAGAGGTGGGTTTCCTGGTGAGCTCTTTCTCTTTGCTCCAATCGTGATAATTGTGGCATTCGAAGCAGCGCGATTCTGCGCCTTCAGGGCCTGAGTGGTGGCACTCCTGGCAGACGCGAATGCCTGGCAGGAGAATATCCGCCGTGTCCTGGCTGGAGCGCGCGTCTACGTGGCAGGTTTCGCACGCGGCCAGACGGTGCTGATCGTGATCGAAGACGGCATGTGGATACCAGCGCGGGGTGATGTTTGATTTAGCTACCGCAGGAAGCGGCGCGGCTGCGTTCGCGGTGAGCGCGTGGCATTGCTTACAGGTTTTGGCCCAAAGGAGTTGCTCGGATTCCGCTACTCGCGTGTCCACCCACTGTTGCGCGGTGTAAACGCGCGGCGAAATCGGTAGCGGCTTTGTGGGGAGCGCAACGGTGGATGCCGCTTCATGCAACTCGGATGGGTGCGCGGCGATATATTCCTGGAACTTCTTGACGATGAAAGCGTGAACGATCTCCGGCGTATCGTGCGGGACGCCCTCCGCAAAACGCTTGTCGAATAAAAGCGTATGGCATCCGGAGCAATGTTTTGCATAGGACGGCGGAGCCATATAGGCGCGTGCTGCGGAACGCGAGGGCGGGCCAAATGTTTGCGCGACCGCGAGCATCGCGGCAGGTGAGCTAGGCGCGGAGTTTGCGGCGTTTACATCAGCTGTTGCGGAACCGAACCGCGGCGGCTGCGTGGAAGTGGCCGGGCGGTGGCAATCGCCGCAATCGAGTTGCACGGGTCCGTGCGGCCCGGCGAGGTTTACTTTCAGATGGATGGCGTGATTGAGTTTAATAGTGCCGGGATCCGTAGATCCCGCACGCAGGGCGGCAAATTCCGGATGGCTTAATTCGAAATTCGTCACGTTGGTCGCAAAATTCGGCCTGGAATGACTCGCGCGGAGATTCGCATGGCATTGTGTGCAACTTGCATCCGGCATGGCCGCAAGCTGCATGCGTCCACGATGCTCGACGTGGCAGGAAGAACACGCGGGCGTGAAAACCTGATCTGAATGGTGAATGGGTCCGTCGTGGCAAGCGAGGCAAGCGCGATCATTCGCCTTTGCGCCGAAAAATGCAGCGCTCACCACATGGCATGCGCTGCAATCTTTGGTGAGAACGGCGTGCGCGGGCGAGAGTGGTCCGGCGCTGTAGAGTTTACTGTTATGAGCGATTCCATAGCCCGCAAGCCAGAGCAACGCCGCGAGCGGCAATAGAACCGAGAGCAGAAAGCGAAGCTCGCGAAAACGATGGGGATGCTTGAAATAATTCAAGTCAATCCGCTGTGCGAGCCGTTTAGTTGTCCGCTTCGTCCGCGGCACGATTCCTCTTTTCCAGTTTTCTTAGTAGCGCAACGCCATGTAGGCGTGCGCCGCGCCCAATAAAAGCAAAGCCAGCGAGAGCGGAATATGCAGCATCAGCCAGCCATGCAGCCAATGATGAAGGCGCGCTTGTTTCCGCAACTGCCGCTCTTCCTCGCAAATTTCCTGAAGATCCTCGACGATCCCGTGAAGAGCCGGCGGCAGCAATGTACGCAGGTTATCGAAGATCGTGCGCGCCTTGGCAGCGTCGGCAAGCGCCTGGCGACGCGCATCGGGCTTTTCCAGGAACGGGCGCATCTGGCGCGAATAGAAGCTGCGCAGTGGCGCAACATCGGCTTCCGTGATGGCGGTTAATTCCTCGGTGGCAACTGCGGCGCGCGCACCCGCGGTTGCGAGCGGGTTTCCTAGGGCGGATGCGCCTGCGATGAATTCGTCCGCTTCGGCAAGAAGTTGGCTGCGGACGCGATCGATTTGTTCGAAAATCGTTTCGAGAGGAACCTCGGCGGTGATGACTTTGGGCATGTAATGCTGCAAAACTGCGCCCAACACGCCGCTGGCAACCACAAGGATAAGCAGAATCATCAGGATGCTCGTCAATGGACCGCCAAAGCGGAATCCTCCGTGAAATAAAATCAGCGGCAAGCTGAGGAAGCCGAGCCACAAATGGCCGCGCATCCATGCCTGCGCGCGGCCGATGCGCCACACGGGCACTTTTTTGCGTGCGCCGAGGAGTCCCGCGAAAATCATGCAGGCAAAACCAGCGATGCCGAAGGCGAGGCCCAACCCGCTCGCGCCACTCGGGCCCAGGGGCGAACTTGCAGCGTAGGGAATATAAATGGCGGTTGCCGCGACGAGAATTACCACTGACGCGATCAGCCATTTCCCATGTGTGCTATCGATGCGCACGTTTGCAATCCGTCCCAAGAGATTCTGTGACTCTTCAGTTGCCGGTTACGATTTTCGCGCCTGCGACGGCGATTGCCCCACTAGCCCTGCAAAAAATTCGCGTGGGTCCACGCGATGAGCTGCGTCGTGCGGACAAGCATAGACGCAACTTGGCTCCTCGTGTTCAGCGCACAGATCGCACGAGGTGGCTTTCTTTTTCACCACGGCTTTTTTTCGCCCTGGGTGTTCAGGATCATCCGCCATCACCTCAAACGGATGGAGGTTGATATTGCCATACGGGCAATTCTCCGCGCAGAGTCCGCAGCCCACGCACCAATCTTCGATCACGACCTCGAGAGAATTCCGGCGTCGTATGGCGCCCACAGGGCAGCCCACCATGCAAAGCGGGTCTTTGCACTGTCGGCAGGATGTGGGGACCAGATATTTCTCGAAGCGAAGGCCTTCGCGAACTAACCGCGTGATTCCATTGTGCGCGTCGGCACATGCGCGCACGCAGGCGTCACAGCGCGTGCAGCGTTCGAGGTCGAGCAGCAGCAGGCTCTGCGCTTCCATCAATCCCTGCGCTAAGAAACTGTCGAGAGGCTGGCTCTCCACAAGGGAAAGCCGCTCGCGATTTTGTTGCAGGTGCACTTCTTCGACGCTTTCCAATTTCTTACGGATATCCGGGAATTGATTGACCATGCGGTTGAAATCGTCGCCGGAAATGCGCACAAGCTCCACGTGGTCGAGAGCCGTGCAAGTCGCCGTGCGAACATCATTCCCCAGCAGGCCAATTTCTCCGAAATAGTCGCCGCGCGAAAGGTACGCGAGCACCATCTCGCCACCCGGATGCGCCTGCGTGACCTTCACGAATCCAATGCGTACCAGATAAAAATAATCGGAGGCGTCGCCTTGCCGGCAAATAATCTGGCCGGGCGTGTAACGCACCAGCTCGACATGGTCACGCAGGCTGCCGATAAATTCATCCGTCAGCCCTGCGAAAACAGGAACTCCTCGCAGGTGACTATCGAGCGCGCGCTGGCGGTACGACTTGTCGAGCGCGGCGCGGAAATTCTTGTTTCGCTGCATGATGTCGAGCACGTTGCGCAGCATTTCGAGCATCGTGCAATCCGTCTCCGCGCGGACGGTGGCGGAGCGGGGATACAAGCTCATGCAGGTCATTTCGCCGAACAGATCGCCGGGCCCTAATTCCGCAATCGGATTGTCGTAGGAAAGATCGACCGGTGCGTCGATGTGGATGTAGCGCTGATCGGTGTCCTCTTCGCGTTCATCAGCCTTGCGAGGTACAAGCTGGCTGGTGAGCTTGCTGAAAAATCCGCGCGCGCCACCCTGCGTTTTCACGTGCGCGATTGGAGTGGAAATCGATACCCGCGCTTTTCCTTCGACAATGTAGAAAGCCGTTGAGCCATATTCACCTTCGCGGCAAATCACGTCGCCACGCTTGAAGTGCCGGCGGACCACTGCGCCTCGATTCAAGCTGAGGAAGGTTCCCGACACGCCCTTGAACACGGGAAGTTGCTGCAATTCATCGGGCGTGACCGCTTCGACATGCGGATCAAGGTCAATCGCCGTGCCGGTGACGCCCTTGTTGGTCAGCGCTCCTGTGGGGCACGAGACCATGCACTCGCCGCAAGAAACGCATGACGAATTGCCCATGGGCAGGCTGTTGTCGAATGCGATCCCTGCGTTTGCGCCTTTACCCATGCGGCCAAGCACAAAATTCTCGCGAATCTCGCTGCAGCCGCGGATGCAACGGTCGCACAGGATGCACGCGTCAAAATCAACGGCGATGCTCGGCGAAGAAATATCCTTCACACGGCTGGTGGTGCGTCGCGAATAGCGCGGCTGCGAAATGCCGGCTTGCCTGGCCAGCGTTTCCAGCTCGCAATCGCCGGAGCTTTGCTGGCGCGCGCAGGGAGTGGGATGGTCAGCCATCAACAATTCCACCAGCGTATTCCGCGCCTGCTTTACTTTTTCAGATGAGGTGGTAACGACCATGCCGCTTTCCACAGGACGCACGCACGACGCTGCAAAAACTCGCGCACCCACATCCACTACGCAGACGCGGCACACTCCCACCGGCGTTTCATTTTGCTGATGGCAAAGCGTGGGAATCGCAATGTCGTTGGTGCGCGCCGCGTCAAATACCGTGGTGCCCGGCGGCACGGCGACTTTCTTGCCGTCGATGGTGAGTTCGATCAGTCCGGCCGCGCTCATGCGGGCCTCGCTGCCGCAATTGGCAATGCATGTACCGCTGCTGCCGAGTGGCAAATCCCAGACGGGCACTCGCGGCGCGAAATGTGCGCTTCAACCTCTTCGCGGAAATATTTCAGCACTGAAGCAATAGGCGCCGGAACCACCTGCCCCAATCCGCAGATCGAAGTCAATCGCAGCGCATTCGAAAGTTCGTCCACCAGAGCCATATCACCGGGTGAGCCATAGCCCTGCGACCATCCTGCAAGAATGTCCACCATCTTTTGCGAGCCTACGCGACAGGGAACGCACTTCCCGCAGGATTCGTTGCGATAAAATTGCGTCGCACTCAGCGCCATATCGAGCATGCAGGTTGGCTCGGCGCAAACTACCACGGCGCCCGAGCCAAGCATTGAACCCACGTCGGCAAGCGATTTGAAATCGAGGTGAACATCCACCATCGAACCGGGCAAGTAACCAGAAGAAGGGCCCGAAGGAGCAAACGCTTTCAGCTTCTTGCCACCCGCGATGCCACCGGCGTGTTTGAAAATCAGGTCGGACATCGGCGAACCCATGGGAATTTCGTAAACGCCGGGACGCATCACATCGCCGCTCACGCCCACAAATTTCAATCCAGCCATACCATTCGCGCCCTGCGATTTGTACCAATCCACGCCGCGCACGAGTACTTGCGGCACGTGCGCAAATGTCTCGACATTATTAATGACCGTAGGTTTGTTCCACAGCCCCTGTTGCACGGGAAATGGCGGCTTGTTTCGAGGCTCGGCGCGCTTGCCTTCGATGGCTTCCAGCAGAGCACTTTCTTCGCCGCAAATATATCCGCCCGGGCTGACGAAAATTTCCAGTTCGAAGGAAAGCTCGCTACCCAAGATGTGTTGACCGAGCAATCCTTCCTTGCGGCAACGGTGAATTTCTTCTTCGCAAAGTCTTTCCTGAGGTTCGTATTCGTGGCGTATATAAAGGATGCCCTTGCGCGCTCCCGTGATCAGGCCTGCAAGAATCATGCCCTCGATCACAAGGTGCGGGAGATGAGTCAGAATGTGACGATCCTTAAACGTGCCCGGTTCACTCTCGTCCGCATTGCAGACGACGTATTTTTCGGGGTCGGGCGACTGGCGGACGATTTGCCATTTTGATTCCGTGGGGAATCCCGCGCCGCCTAATCCGCGCAGGCCAGAGGCCTTCAGTGCTGCGAGCGCGGAATCCCAGTCCCGCGACGCCACCAGGCGGCGCACCGCGGCATAGTGTTCACCGTCGCTTTCGCGGTAAGGATCGGAAGCCAACTCAACACGTTCGTGTGCGCCGGAAGCTTCAGGCAATTCACCCTGCGTGAGCACGCCGCGAATCATCTGTTCGAGGCTCGCTTCGGTGGCCCGCGTGAAAATGCGGTCGTTGATAGAAATCGCCGGCGCGTGGTCGCACTGGCCCAGGCAAGAAACGCCGCGGATCGTGACGTCTTGTTCGCTCACATTCTGATATTGACCTTCGAGATTCATGCGCAGCTGGTCAGCGCCTCGCAGATGGCAAGACATATCGCGGCAAATTCGCACATCGGCTCTCGGCGGCGGAGTCAAGCGAAAGTGAGGGAAAAAACTGGCCACGCCATGCAGGCGGGAAATGGGGACGTCAATTTTTTTCGACAACGCATCCAGTTGGTCGGCAGGCAAAAAGCCGAACTGTTGCTGCAGCGCCCTAAGTTCCTCAACGATCAAATCGTTCGCCCGCCCTCGGGAGATTATTTTGTCCCGGGAAGTTCGGCCATGCTAAAGAAAAGCTGAATGACCCACCATTCATATAGCAACCCTCGCGGCGCAAGTCTAAGGAAGGCATTCGCGCAGCCCCCAAAGAGTTACCATTCGCGTTTTTCGCACCGTGCCGCGCGTTGACAGGGGAGTTGACGGGTAGTACAAGAACGGCGCTGTGCGAGCAATCTTCATGACAATCCTCCGGCGTCCTGCCTTACCATACGGAAGATGATTCCGAGACTTGGGGCAATTCGATCCCGCTTCGTGATGGCCTCGATTCTACTTCTGGCTTTGCTTTGCGTTGCTGCAGGCATGGTTCCGTCCGAGGCCCGCTCGCGCAATTCGGTAGGCGCAAGTAACGCTCGCGCCGCCCTTGCAAACTTTACCGGTGAGCAAGCACAACAATACACAGGCCCCGGCTCGTGCAGCTCCACAAGCTGCCATGGAAGCATTGCGCCGCGCACAGATAGTCGCGTTCGACAGAATGAATACAGCACATGGATCGTCCGCGACAAGCATTCAAAAGCGTACGCCGCGCTCACAGGAATGGTTGGCGAGCGCATGGCAAACATTCTGAATCTTGGCAAAGCCGAGACCGCGCCGAAGTGCCTTGCATGCCACGCGCTGGATGTTCCCGCCGCACAGCGTGCTCACACGTTTGACTTGAGCGATGGCGTAAGCTGCGAAAATTGCCACGGGCCCGCGTCCGCGTGGCTTGGCCGTCACACCGAGCGAGGTTGGACGCACGAACAATCCGTCGCGCTGGGCATGTACGACACGCGTGATTTAGTGAAGCGCAGCGAAATGTGCCTCTCCTGCCATTTGGGCAACGCGCAGAAATCCGTGGATCACGAAATGATCGCCGCCGGCCACCCTGATCTCTATTTCGAACTCGACGCTTTTTCCGCGACCATGCCGCGGCATTGGAAGGAACCCGGCGAGCCGGGCGAAGCGGAAGGAAGCGATCCCTGGTTCGACCTTCGCGAATGGTCCACTGGGCAAGCCGTCCAGCTTCAGGAATCGCTGACGCAGCTCGCCTCACGCGCACAGGGAAAAGTGTGGCCCGAATATTCGGAACTGGAATGCTACGCGTGCCATCATTCGCTCGGCCCCGCGGATCAGAGCTGGCGCCAGGCGCGCGGTTATTCAAATCGCCGCCCCGGCAATCCTCCGTGGAATGCTTCGCGATACATTGTATTCCGCGAAATTGCGCGTCAAGTGGACGAACCTGGGACGCAAGAGCTAGACAAGCAACTCGCGCACCTTGCAAATTTGATGAGCGATTCGAGCGCGGAGCGCGACACCATCATTACGGATGCCACGAAAGCCGCGCAACTGGCGCACGACCTTGCGCTGAAGCTCAATCATCTCATTTACGATCCCGCAATCACAATGCGCCTGCTGCACCAGATCACTTCTGATGCCGATTCAATTTCCAATCAAGATGAACACGCCGCAGCGCAAGCGGCGATGGCCATCCAGTCCCTCTTCGTTGCTTACGATCGCAACGAGAAAATGCAGAATGCCCAGGAAGTGCGCGCCGCGATCAATGGCCTGTTCGACCAGCTGCAAGGTCCCTCGAATTACGATGCCAGGCGTTTTTCGACCCGGATGCATCAGGTTAACGCGTTGCTCCATTAGCGGATACGATGCCACGCTCCCGAGTTACTTTCGAAATTCAACGAGCCGTCGAGAACATTGTTTTCATTGCAGACGCGCGCCGAAGCCTGGGCGCGAGGAAGAGGTGAATTCTTCCATGCAACACTATGATCTGATCGTGATCGGCAGCGGCCCGGCGGGCGAAAAAGGCGCCGCACAGGCTGCCTATTTCGGCAAGAAAGTTGCGCTCGTTGAGCGAAGCGCGCAACTCGGCGGCGCCTGCATCAACACCGGCACGCTTCCCAGCAAAACGCTCCGCGAGTCCGCACTCTATTTTTCAGGACTCAGCCAACGTGGTCTCTACGGCATTGATTATTCCCTTCGCGAAGGGCTTACCATTCAGGATTTCATGCGCCACAAAGACGCGGTCGTCCAGCAAGAACGCTCCAATGTCGCAAAAAATATCACCGCCCATTCGATCGATCATTTCGCTGGCGTGGGACAATTTGAGGATCCGCACCACCTGGTTATTCATCGGCCCGAGGGTGAACCGATCCGGATTTCTGCGCTTGTTTTCTTGATCGCCACCGGCTCCAAACCTCATCGCGCTCCTGAAATTCCATTTGACGACGAATATATTTTTGACTCCGACACGATTCTGCAGATGGACCGCATTCCAACGAGTGTGGCGGTCGTCGGCGGAGGCGTTATCGGTTGCGAGTACGCGTCCATTTTTGCCGCCCTCGGCGTGAAGGCCGCGCTGGTGGATGGCCGCGATCGTTTGCTTCCCTTTCTTGACGCCGAAATCTCCGAGCGCCTTCGCGGCCGTCTGGCCAGCCTCGGAATGCAATTCTTTTTCAACGATCGTGTAGCGAAGCTCGACAATGCCGGGCGAAAAATCAGCCTGAAACTCGAGTCAGGAAAAGTTCTGGATGCTGAGACGTGTCTATTTGCGGCGGGGCGTCGCGCGGCTGTGGAAGGATTAGGGCTTGAGAAAGTAGGCCTCGGCGTCAACAAGCGCGGCTACATCGAAGTCAACGATGCTTATCAAACTTCGGCCTCGCACATTTACGCCGCGGGCGACGTCATCGGCTTTCCCGCACTCGCCTCCACTTCAATGGAACAGGGTCGCGTGGCGGTGTGCCACGCCTTCGGATTCCAATACAAGAAGCGGCTCGCGAATATGCTACCGATGGGAATTTACACAATCCCGGAAGTCTCAAGCGTTGGCGAGACGGAAGAATCCTGCAAGGAAAAGGGAATCGCTTACGAAGTAGGCCGCGCGCAGTACTCCAACAACGCCCGCGGACAAATCGTCGGAGATTCCCACGGCTTGGTTAAATTGGTCTTTGGACGCGATGACCGCCGTTTGCTCGGCGTCCACATCATGGGTGAAAGCGCCACCGAGCTGATTCATCTGGGAATGATGGTCCTTGAATCGAAAGGGACAATCGATCTCTTCATTGATTTCGTTTTCAACTATCCGACGCTTTCCGAAACGTACAAATACGCTGCGTACGAC
>Ga0265338_10002595_pt1 | contig 26718 bp, 21 predicted proteins | sample 42126metaG_FD_193579 | JGI IMG/M metagenome (GOLD analysis project Ga0265338, IMG submission 193579) | Rhizosphere microbial communities from Carex aquatilis grown in University of Washington, Seatle, WA, United States - 4-21-26 metaG | ecosystem: Host-associated > Plants > Roots > Rhizosphere...
AAATTTTGAACGTAAGCGACCGCATTGCCGTGATGCACGAGGGCGAAATCACCGGCGTGCTCGAACGCGCCGATTGTACCGAGCAAAACGTCATGCAACTCGCCATCGGCCAGAGAATCCCAGCCGCAAAAGCGTCGTTTGAACAAACCGCGAATGAACGCGAATGAACGCGAATTCTACAAATCAATATGAACCTGATATTAACAGATGAGGTTTATCACATCGTTGGAGCGGCGTTGGAAGTGCTCAACGCCTTGGGACACGGGTTGCATGAAAAACCTTATGAAAACGCATTAGTCGTCGAGTTCGGCCGGCGCGGGATTGACTTCGTTCAACAGCCGCATTACGACATTATCTACAAACAGGTTAAAGTAGGTGAATACGTGTCTGACCTGATTGCTTTCGGCAAGGTGGTGGTGGATACGAAGGTCATTGACGCTATCACGGACCATGAACGGGGGCGGATGCTGAACTGTTTGAAGATTACCGGCCTCCAAGTCGGAGTCATTCTCAATTTCAAACGGTCCAAACTAGAGTGGGAACGGATTGTTTTGGAACGGGACCGCGAACCAGTGCAGACAGGCGTTGGCGAAGAGCAATCTCATTCGCGTCCATTGGCGTCCATTCGCGGTTGATTTAACAATGAAAAAGGAACTAGGTATTTTTATTTTGCTGGCGGTGCTGTGCGCCGTCACCGGCTTCGAAAACCCGCGCTTTTTCTCGCAAACCAATCTGGTGAACATGGCCAACATCATCGGCCTGTTCGGCATTTTCAGCCTCGGCGCCGGCCTCGTCATCATCACCAGCGGCATTGATCTGTCCGTCGGCTCGATGATTGCGCTCATCGGAATGCTGCTCGTGATGGCCTTGACCGAATGGCACTGGGCCTGGCCGTTGGCCGTGCTGTTTGTCGTCCTGGTGGCGATGATTCTGGGCTGGGCGCACGGCATGCTTATCACGCGATTTCGCATGCAACCGTTTATCGTGACGCTCTGCGCGCTGTTGCTTTACCGCGGTCTGGCGCGCTACATCGCGCACGACACGACCAAGGGTTTTGGCAACGCCGCTGGTTTTGAAACGCTTCGCAACCTGTCCAATGGCAGTCTGTTCGGTCTGCCCATGCCGTTCGTGTTGCTCATCATCATTTCCATCATCATGTGGATTGTGCTGCACCGTTCAGTTTATGGCCGTTACCTGCTGGCGGTGGGGCGGAACGAGGAAGCGGCACGCTTTTCCGGCATCAATACGCGACTGGTGGTTACCGGCAGTTATGTGCTGGCGGCGCTGCTGACGTGCATTTCGGGAATTTTGTTCGCGTTTTATACCAACTCGGTTTCGCCTTCCACGCACGGGAATTTTTATGAACTCTACGGCATCGCGGCGGCGGTGCTGGGCGGTTGCAGCTTGCGCGGTGGCGAAGGTTCCGTCATCGGTGTTCTCATCGGCGCGGCGCTGTTGCAGGTGCTGCAAAACCTCGTGAACCTGTTGGGCATTGACAGTTCGCTCAACTTCGCCGTCATGGGCGCGGTGGTGCTCATCGGCGTGCTGGCCGATCAAATTTTCAAAAACCGGTCCGCCAGGAAAATTGCCCGGCAACCCAAGTGAACTTGTGCCGACCTTAAGGTCTGCAGGGATTTGTTAGGCCACTGGAATAAATCATTTGATATAATATCCCGAAACTTTCCACTGGCCGTCCGGGTCGAGCATTGGCGTGATGGTCTCAACCGCTTCCTTCTTGTTCGCAAACGAAGTGTTGAACTGCAAGACCACGTATTGGCCATCGGGTGCGCCGGGAAGTGACTGAGTGTATTGGGCGCTCTTAAGCTGGCGAGAGACCAAATCGCCCAGCGGCTTGCGAACGGCGACAATCGTATGTTCCCATTGATCCTGGGAAACCGCTGTCTGAAAGTATGCGGCTGCGGTCTTCCAGCTCTCGGCGTAGTTGCCCGCGTCAACCAGGGCCAGCCAATGTTCTGCCGATTTCCGGGCTGCCGCTTCGGGCTGTGGTGTACCTGTGACGTTGCTCTCGGTTCTGTGCGAACAAGCCGAAGCGAACAGGACAAGAATCAAACTAAACGTGATGGTTTTCATATGGGTGAATGTATAGTGGTCTAACGTCGCGGCTCAGGCACGCGGGACCAAACAGCGTGAACCGCGGAGCGAAACTGGAACCGCCATCCCGCGTTGCCTGCAGTGATTCGTTACAACTCGTGGTCATCTTGCATCCTCATCAATATCCAATCGGCGACGTGCCCGCAGTGGACTAAAAGGCGAGTTCGGCGAAAGAACAAACTCTCGAACGCCGCCCTCATTCGGACCAACCAGCTCTACGCGAACCAAAGAAACATCGTCACGCATATGATCAATAAAATACTCCGCCGCCTCATCTTTCGAGTCGGCTGGCAACTCATCATAATACATCTTCCCGTCATGCTTCCAATGCATCCCAAAAATGAATCTCTCTATCATAAGCGCGAACGAGGACTAACTGTTTAATTACATTGAATTAATTCACGCTAAGTTGATATTAGCCGGTAAAACATTGAGTCGGTTAGCGGTGAATTCTTTCTCTGGAAGCCGACCCTATGAGCAAGGTGTGGGCCGGTCAAGGTCAAAAGGGCGGTCAGGGAAGCGTCGTCCGCCCCGGCGAATTTTCAAGGGGGCGACGAACGATTCTCCCTCTCCTGGAGGAGAGGGTCGGGGTGAGGACGGTCGTTCCATCCAACTTTTTTGTAGCTTCCATTGGCCTCGTACATTCCGGCAGTGGATGCGGTGCGCGCGTCTGCAATTCGTTGAAGATGGTGTCGCGGATGCTTTGGGCGTTGCGCCGCAAATGCGAATTCCAAAATCGCAACGTCTTGATACCCTGCGACTGCAGGAATTTTTCGCGTTCCACATCGTGTTTGCGCTGGTCGGGAAAAACCGTGCTGGCTGCCGTCCAGCTCCACATTCAATGCCGCCTCCTCGCAAAAGAAATCCAGATAGTAATCACCGGTGGGATGTTGACGGCGGAATTTGTAACCGCTAAACCGCCGGTCGCGCAGCCAACGCCACACGAGTTTTTCGGCCCAATTTTCAGCCTTGCGAAGCTGGCGGCCGCGTTCGATGTCGGCCATAACGGGAATCCAGGAAATGGCAGGGGGACTGAAAAGTTTGTTTTACGCTCGCCCTTACCTGTGTCCTCTCCCCCAGGAGAGGATATGCCGTCGGACGATTTTGGATTTATTATTGACCGTCCGGCAAATCCCCATTGCGACAGAAAAGTTTCAGCCTGCGGCAAAGGTGACAATGTTGTTGGTGTATTGAAATTGTAGGAGACGACGTAAGGAGTCTCTGGCTCTGGGTTCTGGCGTCTTGGATAACGCGGTCTCGTTACCTCGACTCCTACAAAAGTTAGAGCCGGCTCACGCCAGCACCCAGCCTGGAGTGATTTCCTGGTCGAGCGACGTCGGTTTAACGCCAGTCAACAGTTTTCGCTCCGCCAAAATTCCAATCATCGCTGCATTGTCGGTGCAGAGATTTTTCTCCGCGAGGCGCAGCAAAAAACCTTTTTTATCGCACGTGCGCGCCAGTTCGGAACGTAATGCGCGATTGCACGTCACGCCGCCGGACGCCGTCACGCAACGCACGCCGTTGCGTTTTGCCGCGCGCAGGGTTTTCGTAACGAGCACCTCGACAATCGCCGCCTGAATGCTGGCGCATAAATTACGGACCGATTGCGTGTCGTTCAGCAAATCCGGATGGTCGCGAAGAAAATAACGCACGGAGGTTTTCAAGCCGCTGAAACTGAAATCATCACTGGCGTCGTTGAGCAGCGGGCGGGGAAAGTCAAAGGCCCTGGGATTTCCCTGTTCCGCCAGCCGGTCGATTTCCGGTCCGGCGGGGTAGGGCAGCCCCATCAACTTGCCGGTTTTGTCGAAGCATTCGCCCGCCGCGTCGTCCATGGTTGAGCCGAGCACGGAATGTTTCAATTGCGATTCCACGAGCACGAGCAAGGTATGTCCGCCGCTGACGATGAGCGAAACATTGGGTTGGAAGCTGGAAAAGTCGGCGGAGCCAAGATCGGAACGCCGGGCACCGTCCCGGCCTGTTTGCTCCGTGTCATCCGGGCCGAGCCGGTGCTCGGCGCTCCGAATCCACGGTGAACACAAATGTGCTTCGTGGTGGTGGATGCCGAGGAACGGTTTCTGCAGGGTAAACGCGACAGCCTGCGCAGCCTTGAAGCCCACCAGCAAAGCTGTGGGCAAACCTGGCCCCTGCGTGGCGGCGACGGCGTCGAGTTGGTCCGGTTGCACCCGTGCTTCCTGCAACGCCGATCGGGCAACGGGAATCAGATTCCGCAAATGTTCGCGCGCGGCGAGCTCCGGCACCACGCCGCCGTATTCGGCGTGCATTTTGATTTGCGAGGAGATGACGTTGGAGAGAATCCTGCCGTCGCGCACCACGGCGGCGCTGGTTTCGTCGCACGAGGTTTCAATGGCCAACAGGGTCATGTCATTTCGCCGCGACTTTTTCCGGTTTTGACGAAAGATTGCTGTAAAGCAAAATGCCTTTGAGCAGGTCCTGGGCGCGCTCAAGTTGCGTGTCCTGAATTTTTTCGATATGGGCGCGATCCTCCGGGCTCAACGTGGCCAGACCGCCGGGCGAGCGTTTGAAGATCAAGGCAGCCTCTTCTTCGTCGCTCATGGGCACCACCACGTCCGGCGTGATGCCATGTTCATGAATGACCCGGTGGCTGGGCGTGTAATACTTGGCCGTTGTCAGTTTGAGCGCCGAGCCGTCATCGAGCGGGAAAATGCTTTGCACGGAGCCTTTGCCGAACGTTTTCTCTCCCATAATGACCGCGCGATGCAAATCCTGCAAACAGCCGGTCACAATCTCCGAAGCGCTCGCACTGCCGAGATTGACGAGCACCACCATCGGCATGCCTTTCAACTCGTCACCGTGACCCTCGGCGCGCCGGGTCGCATTTTGCTCCGGATCGCGTCCTTCGGTGGTGACCACGAGTTGTCCGCGCGGCAGGAATTTGCTGCAAACGCCCACCGCCTCATCGAGCAGGCCGCCGGGATTCCCGCGCAAATCGAGAATCAATCCCTTCATGCCCTGCGCTTTTAACTTTTTCATCGCGGCTTCGAGCTCGTCACTGGTGTTGTCGCCGAATTGCGTGATGCGAATGTAGCCGAGGTTGTCCGGGCCGAGCGGGAATTCCTTTTTGCCATTGATGTCTTTTACCATGTCCACGTTGATGACGGCGCGGGTCAGTGTGAAATCCTTGATTACACCCGACGACGGACGTTGAATCGTCACGCTGACCCGTGTGCCCGGCTCGCCACGCAGCAGTTTCACCGCGTCGGGCAGGGAAAATTTATCGGCGCTCTGGCCGTTGATTTTGATGATGCGATCACCGGACAGAATACCCGCGCGGAACCCCGGCGTGTCGTCCATCGGCGTGACCACCGTGACGTAATTGTCCTTCATCGTGACCACCAGGCCGAGTCCGCCGAATTCGCCTTCCGTGTCGCTCTGCAATTCCTGGTACTCGTCCGGATCCATGAACTCGCTGTGGGGATCGAGCGAATCAATCATGCCCTTGAGCGCGCTATAAACCAGGTCGTGATACGTCAGCTTCTGGCCGTCCACGTATTCCATGCGGACCTTTTCCAGTACGCTGGCGAAAAGCTCCAGGTTTGGATAAACCGAATCCTTCGGTTCTGACGCGTGCGCCGAGCTCAGGTAAATGCGCGTGCCAATAACCAGATTCAGCAGCAACGCTGCTATGACTGATCCATAAATCAAACGTCGTTTCATAAGCCGGGGGAAAGTATCACAAATTGAGACCGCTGCAAAACCCGTTTCTCAGGCGTTCGGAGCGCCGGGCACCGTCCCGGCTCGTCGGGGAAATCCATCGCATCGCCGAGGCGGTGCTCGGCGCTCCAGTTTTGCAAAGGTTTCAAACGGGTCAAATTTCGCATTATGTTTTGTTTCGGAACAGCATTTCGATGAACGGTAAATCGCCCGGCAACGTGACCTTCGGATTGGGCGCAATGCTCGACACCAGCCGGACCGGCTGGCCAATCAACTCGCACGCCGCCGTGTCATCCGTAAAAACCAGACGGCGTCGGCGCACCTCCGCCAGCGCGCGACGAATTACCTCGACGCGAAACGTCTGCGGCGTTTGCACGGCCCACAATTTCGAGCGGTCGAGCGTACGTTGAATCAATCTGCCGTCGGCGGATTCCTTGATGGTGTCCGTGACCGGTTGCGCCGCCACCGCCGCGCCGGTTTCGTCCGCCGCCAGAACGGTCATGGCAATCAATTCCTCGCTGGTACAGGGCCGGGCGGCGTCCTGAATCGCCACAATTTCCGCCATGGCCGGCAAAGCTTCCAGGCCGTTCCAGACCGAATCCTGCCGCTCCACTCCACCCACGACGAGGCGAAATGGTTTTTGAAAATGAAACCTCGATGCCAGCTCCGTGAACGTCTTTTGCATGCCATCGCGCACGACGAGAATGATTTCGCCGATGCACCTGGCATCGTTGAATCGTTGCCAGGTATGGGCGACGACCGGACGACCGGCCACTTCGAGAAACAATTTATCCACCCCCGCGCCCATGCGGGCGCCCTTGCCGGCGGCGACAAGAATGGCGGCATTCATTTTTCCAGTCTAGGCTCCGCAGTCCAAAGTCCAAGGCCAAAACGCCGACCTCGTTCAACTATTATCTGTCCCCTGTTTCCCCGGCTCCAGCGCGGTGCTAAGCGTCGTCATGTTTGTGCCCCCATCCTTTAAACACTCGCCAAAGCTTTACTCCCAAATGTGCCACGAGCCAGACGATAGCTGCATAAATACAAAGTGCCGCCAAAATAAAACCCAGCACCTCAAGGAATACCCGAAATAGTTGCCAGTCGCTGGAAAAGAGGGAAATGAAGAAACTGCCTATCAAGCCGATTACAACTGCTCCGACCAGAAACCGATAATTGCCTTGCTGCCATCTTGGGTCTTCTTCCCACATAAATGCTTCGATGTCTAACTATTTGTTTAGTAGGAAAGAATTCCTGCTAAGCAGATAATAGCCGACAAACTGGGAATTGATTCCTGATTTCATTGGAAACCTGCATCGACTTATGGAATCCGGGCGGAGAAGTCAAATTCCAAAGAGATTTCCCAAAAAAGAGAAGAGTCGGACTCGAGCAATGCCTAACTCGGCTGGTGTAGTGTCGGCGCTGCGCGCCGATTTCGAGCCGCAGGCTCGACACTACAACCAAATTCCGCCACATGGTTTGGCTAACTCGCGGATTGCCAGTCGAGCATTTTTAGTTGAACCGAGCGCCTGCCGTTGAATTGGTTGACCTGAGGCGCGAAGGCGAGGTCAAACTTACCGACAGGCAACGATTCGGCGCCGCCGTTCCACCAAATCGCTTCCAGTACCGCGCCGCCTGCAGCGCCGTAGCCGCCCTGCAGCGAAGGCGTGTCTGTGACCCACAGTTTGACGTGTTGCTTGTCCGCACCGATGCGCTGGAGCGGCCGTGCGTGCGTGAGATTGCGCGCAAAGAATTGCACACCGGGATTGCCCTGTCCCGTCGGTCTCAAACGCGACAACTCATGAAGCGTTTCCAGCGTCATTTCATCCAGTCCGACTTCCGCGTCGAGGCGCAACAGCGGCTGCAAATCCTCCGGTTTCAACGCGCGGCGCGCCAGTTCATTCAACCGCTCCCGCAACGCGTCAATTTTATCCGGCCGGATGCTCAAACCCGCGGCCATGGCGTGCCCGCCATGGCGCACCAGCAAATCGTCGCACTCGCGCAACGCGGCGGCCAGATCGAAACCGGCGACGCTGCGGCCCGACCCGCGCCATTCATCGCCTTCGCCGCCAATGATGATGGTGGGCCGGTAGAATTCCTGCAAGACCCGCGAGGCCACGATGCCGACCACGCCGATGTGCCAGAGTAATTGTCCCTCCACGATGACGAAATCGGTTTGCGGATTGAATTTGGCGCGCACCGCGCCGGTGACTTCTTCGGCGATGCCGCGTTCGATTTTCTGGCGTTCACGGTTCCGCGCGTCAAGATTTTGGGCGAAGGGCATCGCCTCGGCCAGGTTTTGGGCGAGCAACAGGCGCAACGATTCCTCGGCGGTTTCGAGCCGGCCGGCGGCGTTGAGGCGCGGCGCGAGCTGGAACCCCACGTCGTGCGTGCCCAGCACGGGCGGTGATTGCGCGGCCTTTTTCAACGCGATGAGTCCGGGCCGTTGCGTTGTGTTCAGCCGCTGCAAACCGGCGGAGACCAGAATGCGATTTTCCCCGACCAGTGGAACCAGGTCGGCAATCGTGCCCAGCGCAACCAAATCGAGCAGGGGACGCAAATCGAGTTCAGCCGCTCCCGGCAGATTGATTTCACGTCCGCGCTTCACGAGGGCGTGCGCCAGTTTGAAAGCGAGTCCGGCGGAACACAATTCAGTCGAGGGTCGAGGGTCGAGGGTCGAGGAACAACCCGCTTTCGGCTCTCGACTTTCGACTCTCGACTCTCGGCCCTGCTGATGCGGATTGACCAGGGCAACGGCTTCCGGCGCCGGCGACGAAACCTGGTGATGGTCGAGAACAATCACATCCACACCGCGCTCCCGCAGCCAACGGATGGTTTCCCCGGCGGTCGAGCCGCAGTCCACGGCAAGCAAAAGCGTCACCGAAAACTTTTTCAGGCAATTTTCGACCCCGTCCCGGCTCAGGCCGTAGCCTTCATCCATGCGGTTTGGCAGATAAAAATCCGCCTTCCAACCGAGCGTACGCAGGACTTGGATGAGCAGGGCGGTCGAAGTCACGCCGTCCACGTCGTAATCGCCGAAAATCACGAGCGGTTCATTTTGTTCGCGCGCGCGAAGCAACCGTTGCACGGCCACGGCCATGTTCGGCAGTAAAAACGGGTCGGCCAGATTTTTGAGACGCGGATGCAGGAATTGTTCGAGGGCGGGCAATTCACTGAGGCTGCGATTGAGCAGGCATTGCATCAACAGCGGCGGGATTTTGAGCTGCGCCGCCAGTTGGCCGGCGAGGAGCGGTTGCGGCGGCGCGAGGGACCAACGGCATTTCATTTTTATTCAACCGCAGATTACGCAGATGAACGCGGATTAAAAACAAAAATACGACAGGCTCAAAAATTATTCCGTCCTCGTTATTTGCGTCATCCGCGGTTCGCTTTTTTTTCACGCTGCGCGGCGACAATGGACAGCGCGATGGAAATTGACAGGATCACGGCTACGACCAGCAGCGAAATGCCGGTGGGAATTTTGACTTGAAACCACTGCGACGACGGGCCGTGCGGCTCGAGCAGCATTTTGGCGCCAATAAAAACCAGCACGATGGAAAGTCCGATTTTCAAATAGCGGAAGCAACCCAGTGCGCCGGCCAGCAGAAAGTAAAGTGAACGCAAACCGAGAATGGCGAAGACGTTTGAGGTAAAGACGATGAAGGCCTTCCGCGTCACGGAAAACACCGCCGGAACGGAATCCACGGCGAAAATCAAATCGGTGGTTTCCACCAGCACCAGCACCAGCGCCAGCGGGGTGAGGGCGAACCGGCCATCCAGCCGGGTGAAAAATTTCCGGCCGGCGAAGTTTTGCGTGACGGGAAACAGCTTGCGCACGAGCCGCAGCGCGAGATTTTTTTCCGGCTGCACCATTCCCTTGCGCGTCAAAAGCATTTTGACGCCGGCAAAAACGAGGAACGCGCCAAACAGGTAGAGCACCCACCCGAATTCATGGATGAGCGCCACACCGAAGGCAATCATCGCGCCGCGCATGACGAGCGCACCGAGGATGCCCAGAAAAAGCAGGCGGTGTTGGAATGCCGGAGGCACGCGAAACCATGCGAAGATGAGCGCGATGACCAGGACATTGTCCAGCGAGAGTGAAAGTTCGATGACGTAGCCGGCGGTGAATTGAATTGCCTCTTCCCGTCCCCGCCAGTGTGCCATCGCTGCGGCGAACAGCATGGCCAGCGCGAACCAAAGCAGCGTCCAGGCGAGGGCTTCCTTGAATTGGACCACGCGCGCCCCCCGATGGAACACGCCCAGATCGAGCGCGAGAAAAATCAGGACGCAAAGGATGAAGCCCGCCCAGTGCCAATGGGTGATTTCAACGGGGACGGTCATTGTTTGATTTACGACTCACGGTTTGCGCACCAGCCACAAATCCGGAACGGATTCGGCAATCGTAAATCGTAAATCGCCAATCGTAAATGGATTTAAACCTTCGTCGTCGTTGTGTCCTGCAGCGTCACCTGCGATGCCCCGATGTTCGGGCGCTCGCCCTTGTGCCACCACAGGACCAGCGCGCTGGCGATGTAGATGCTCGAGTACGTGCCGGTGATGATGCCGATGAGAAACGTAAACGCAAAATCGTTGATGACCCCGCCGCCAAATAGGTACAGCGACATGGTGGCCAAAAACACGGTGCCGCTGGTGATCAGCGTCCGACTCAACGTCTGGTTCAACGCCTGGTTGATGACCTCCCGGAACGAACCGCGCACACCGAGTTTCAAATTTTCACGGATCCGGTCGAAAATGACGATGGTGTCGTTGGTGGAAAAGCCGATGATGGTTAAAATGGCGGCCACCACGGTGGCGTTGAATTCACGTCCCGAAAAGCCATTGGCCAGGCAGTAGCAGCCGATGGTCATCAACACGTCGTGGATGACCGCGATGACCGCGCCGACGGCGAACGAAAATTCGTAACGAAAGGCGACATAAACCAGGATGCCGAAGAGCGATAACAAGCAGGCGACGATGGCCGATTGCAGAATCTCCTGGCCGACAATCGCGCCGACGTGTTGTTCACTCATGACTTTGAGTTGTGCCGCCGGGAAGTTCTCCGCCAGAGTCTTTTCAACCTTTTGCGCCGAGCCGGACGAAGTCGTCACGCGCAAGTTTTCGTTGCCACCCGTCACATCCTTTTGATATTGAATCTGTGAATCCTTCTCTCCCATCGTCGCCAGCGCCGTGCGGATTTGCTCCACCCCGACCTTTTGCTGAAAGCTGAACATCGTGCTGTCGCCACCCATAAAGTCCACGCCGAACAGTTTCGTGCCGCGCTCAAAAACGCCATAGCTCAAACCGACCAGAATGATGGTCCACGATAGGATAAACGCCGGCTTGGCGAGCCTCATAAAATCGAGTTTCACACTGCGGATGATGTGCAGCATGGGCAACGATTTGATCCAGTCGCGGTCGAGCATGAAGTTGAAGATCAGGCGCGTTACGACGAGTGCCGTGAACAGGCTGGCCGCCACACCGATGGTCAGCGTGACCCCGAAACCCTTCACCTCACCCGTGCCCATGAAAATCAAAATGACGGACGCAATAAGCGTGGTGACGTGCGAGTCAAAGATGGTACCAAACGCGCGGGCGTAGCCGGCGGCAATGGCTCCCCGCAACGATTTGCCCTTGGCCAGTTCCTCCCGGATGCGCTCGTAAATCAGCACATTCGCGTCCACCGCCATGCCGATGGTGAGCACCACGCCCGCAATGCCCGGCAGCGTGAGCGTTGTGCCGATGGAACACATCACCCCGAGCAGGATGATGATGTTGGTGACCAGCGCAATGTTCGCCACGATGCCCGCCAGCATGTAATAAACCAGCATGAAGACAGAAACCAGGATGACGCCGCCGATGGACGCGCGGACGCCGCTGCGAATCGAGTCCTTGCCGAGCGTCGGGTCAACGTCGCTGGAATAAACAACTCTTAACGGCGCCCGCAGCGGATTTTGGAGGACGTTCGCCAGTTCCTGCGCCTCTTCCGGGGTGAAATGCCCGGTGATCTGGCCGTTGCCGGCCTCAATCGCACCTTGAATGGTGGGCGCGGAATATAACTGACCGTCGAGCACGATGGCCAGTTGCCGGCCAATATTGTTGCGGGTGACTTCGGCGAACCTTTTCGCGCCACTATCGTTCAGCGTGAAATCAATTTGCGGTTCGCCAATGCTGCCGCGTATGGCCAGCGCGCTTTTGACAATGTCGCCGTGCAGACCGTTCTCCGGCCTTTTCTTCACCACGGCCTCTTCGACCTTGGGCGGACGGTTGTTGGGTTGCGGTTCGATGTGCCTGAGCAATTCGTAACCGGGCGGAATCGGCAGGTGATTATCAATGATTTGCTGGCTGTCCTCCTTCACCATGCGGAACTCCAAATAGGCCGCATTGGTGATTTGTGACCGGGCGCTGTCCTTGTCGGCCTCGGACAAGCCGGGCAACTGAATCAAAATGCGGTCGTTGCCCGCCGGTTGAATGACCGGCTCGGCCACACCAAAGGCATCCACGCGCTTGCGCAGAACTTCCACCGCCTGCGAAAGCGCGCCGCCGGCATCCTCCGGATTGGCCAGCTTGTTGGTGTCCATCTCGACGAGAAACGAAGTACCGCCCTGCAAATCGAGGCCGAGCTTGATTTTGCCCGATGCATCACGTTGAAGCTGGTTCAGGATGAAGGTGTTCGGGTAAAGCTGGTTTTTCGCGTCAACAAAGGGGAAGTAAGGCTGGATGTCATTGGTGCCGATGGCCTCCTGCAAATTGGCGAACTCGCGGTCAGGCCGCGCCTTTTGCAACGGCTCAACCCGCATCAAAATGCCCGCGAACGCCGGGTCCCTGTGTTGCGCGCGCATTTCGAATTCCTTCACCAGGTCCCGGCTGGTCGGCGGGTACATTTCGTAAAATGACCAGCAGACGATGAAGGCGACGAGGATGAATTTCCAGAAATCGTTTTTTTTCATGGGCAGCCTAGGAGTCGGACGGGCCGCTGGATTCGAGAATTTCCACCACCGAAGCCTTGGTGACCTCCATTTTGGCATCCGCCGAACGCAGGGAAACGGTTTTATCCTTCACCGTTATGACCAGGCCGACGATGCCGCTGGACGTGACCACCTTGTCGCCTGACTTGAGATTCTTCATCAGCTGGGTTTGTAGTTTGGCGCGTTTTTGCTGGGGGCGAATCAGGATGAAATAAAACACGATGATCAACAGGACCATCGGGGCGAACGTCATCCAAACCGGCTGTTGCGGTTGCCCTGACTGGGCCGGCGCCGGGGCGGTCGCCTGCGCCAGAATTTCATTCAAATGATTCAAGTGCATATTCTGAAAAGTGGTCGCTCACTGTAAGCAAGCGCGCGCCCTTGGGCAAGCGTTATTGGCTGGAATTCGAGGAAGCGGGCGGGTGTCGAACCCGTCGCGTCAGTCACCGTAGGAAAGACTGTCATCAAACGCGGCGAACAATTTTTCGTCCCCGGGCTCATATGATGGCTTCGCCAGATGCAGATCCACCCAACTGCCTTGACAGGCAAAACAATAATTCACATTCGGCTGGCCCTGCGCGGTATAGGAGACTTTGATGAATTTGTCCTTCCTTTCAACTTTTACCGATTGGTCGTCTATCAACGAATCATGCGCCATGTTTGACCAGTAGAAATTATACGCGGCATCATTGCCGGCAAAGTTGTTTGCCGGGGCACTCACAAAAATGACCAGATCGAAACCATTCGGCCCCGGCAGGCCGTGTACGACATACCGGTTGCTGACGTCCTGTTTCTTTTCCCAATTACTGAATCCGAGGTTGAGGAAGGTGATCTTCCAACTCTGATTGGGTATGGGAATGATTACATATTCGTTGGTGGGCTCTGATGGGCTTGGGATTCGTGCCTGGGCCAGCTCATTTTCCTTCGCTTCCCGTACCGCAGAATGAAGGGCCTGTTCGGCCTGCAATTGCCGTGTGTAAGCAACATAAGCGGCGGTGGCCGCGCCTTGTTTCTCCTCTTTTTGAATCACGCCGGCTGCGAGGGGCTGATATTTTTGGCGAACACCCGGGGGCAGGTCTTCGTATTTGACCTTCATTGCCATGGCGCCCTGTTGTAAAACCAATCCGTCGCCGAGGATTTGGGTGACGGTCGGATTGGCCAAAACATCACCATATTTGTTGGTGATGGAAAGAGACAGCCGGTCACCAATGCCGGTAACACCCGGCGCGGCGTCGACTGGTTTTGCTGCCCAAAATAAAATTACTGCGGCTGCCAAAAGCGCAAGAGTTTGTCTCATAAAACTCCGATTGCTATAGCCGTTTTCGTGCCGGAAACAGCCCCAAAGGGTAAACCTGCTGCACGATGCTTGCGCCTGAACGCCAAAAGTCCCGTTCGGGATGGCAGGCCCGCCGGGCTGCGGGAATGGTTTTAAGGCCCGCCCTCATCCCGGCCTTCTCCCCCAGGAGAAGGAGAAACGTTTGGCGCGTCTTTGAAAAATCCAGTGCTGGATTGGCCGGATAATCTTCCGCAAAACTGAAACTGCCGCCGGCTGTTCCCTCTCCGTGGGGAGAGGGTCAGGGCGGGGGAGGGCGTGAAACAAATTTTGGAGTATGTGCCCTTCGGTTTGACGCGCTGTAATCAAATGAGGGCGGGGGCTGTGGCTTTTATGGAATCGTCTGGCTCTAAAGATTCCGCTCCTGACGGAGCTGAAGACTTTGGGAAACCAGAATCAGCGCACCGCCACCGCTTCCCTGGCTTCCGGCTCGACCCACTTGTTGTGTTCCTTGATGAGATCTACAAGGCGTTCCACCGCTTCAGTTTCGGGGATGTTGAACTTGATGGCCTGTTTGCCGACGTAGAGATTTATTTTTCCCGGTGCGCCGCCCACATAGCCGAAGTCCGCATCCGCCATTTCGCCGGGGCCGTTCACGATGCAACCCATGATGGCGATCTTTACGCCCTTGAGATGTTCGGTCCGCGCCTTGATGCGTGCCGTCACAGTCTGGAGATTGAACAAGGTCCTTCCACACGACGGGCACGCGACGTAATCGGTCTTGAACGATCGGCAGCCCGCTGCCTGCAAGATGTTGTAAGCCAGCCGCAGCGATTGACCGCCACCGGCTTCACCGCGAATCAGAATCGCGTCGCCAATGCCGTCCGCGAGCAGCGAACCGATGACGACCGATGCCCGCAACAAGGCAATTTTCGGTTCAAGTAGGACAGGCGTCGCGCCTGTCTCCATAATTTTTTTACCTGAAAAAGAGTCAGAGACAGGCGCGACGCCTGTCCTACGATCATCGAAACCAAGACAATCCTTCAGCAGAATTGGATTATTCCGGCCGAGCCGTTTCAGTTGCGCCGCGAGCAGACGAAACGCGGTGACGGCCGGAAGCTTCAAGCCGTCCTTCACCGTGACCAGTTGCGTCTCACAATTGATTTCAAAATCCTGAGTCGGATCAATCTCGGCGACGTTGAGGTCTTCGTAAATCGCCTCCGGCTTCACGTCGTCCCTGGGCCGGATCTTGTGCGCGACCTTGTCCCACGTGGCTTTGGTGACGACGACTCGGACGGTTTGTTCGCCGCCGCATTTGATATTTTCGGTCAGTTCAATTTCCGGCGTTTCACGGCGCTCGAAATGGAAAGGATCAAACGGAAATCCTGCAGGCGCCGAGATGACGAGGCTCCGATTTGGTTTGAGACTCCTTACGTCGTCTCCTACGGTCAGGGAAGGTATTTGTGTCAGCAAATCGCGGCAGACCTCGATTTCGCGCGGCGAATCTTCCGTGAGTGAAACGCGGATGGTATCGCCAAGCCCGTCGCACAGGAGCGAGCCGATGCCGATGGCGGATTTGATGCGGCCATCCTCGCCTTCACCGGCTTCGGTGACGCCGAGATGAACCGGATAATTCCAGTCCGGTCCTTCCTGTTCCAGCCGCGCCACCAGTAACCGGTAGCACTCAATCATCACCTTGGGATTGGACGACTTCATCGAGAACTTGAAGTTGTGGAAGTCGTGCCTGCGGCAGATGCGGGCGAATTCCAGCGCGCTTTCCACCATGCCGAGCGGGGTGTCGCCGTAGCGGTTCATGATGCGGTCGCTGAGCGAGCCGTGGTTCGTGCCGATGCGGAGCGCGCGTTTCAACCGGATGCACTCCAGCACGAGCGGCGTGAATTTATCCTCGATGCGTTTCAGTTCGGCGGCGTACTGCTCGTCCGTGTATTCCTTGGTCGCAAATTTTTTGGAATCGGCATAATTACCGGGATTGACGCGCACAACCTCGACCCATTTCACCGCTTCCATCGCGGCTTCGGGCTTGAAATGAATGTCGGCAACAATCGGCACGTTACAGCCGCGTTTACGAAGCTCGGCAACGATGTTCTGCAAGTTCGCCGCATCCTTGACCGTCGGCGCGGTGATACGGACGAGTTGGCAGCCGACTTCCACCAACTCCAGCGTCTGCTTTACCGACTCGGCGGTGTCCATGGTATCGCAGGTAAGCATGGACTGCATGACGACCGGATAATTGCCGCCGATGATGACTCCACCGTTTTTCGGGTCGCCGATGACGACCTCGCGCGTCTTTCGCCGCTGATAAAAATACGGTGATTCGCAGTAGCGCATGAATTATTTGGCCGGTGCCGGCGGGGAGGAAGCGGCGGGTGTGGTTTGCTCGATTCGCGCGGTGTTGTCGAACATGGCGCGGAAGAACGACAGTCGTTTAATGTCACCAAAGACTGTGACATAAAGCATAAAGGAAAGGAGCATGATGGCGAAGGCGGTAGTGACGTATTCCACCAATTTCACGTTCATGGGGCGGCGCCGGATTTTTTCAATCAGGGACATCAAGATGTGGCCACCATCGAGGACAGGAATCGGCAAAAGGTTGATAATGGCCAGATTGATGTTCAACAGAACCAGGAAATTGAGCGCCAGACGGTAGTCGGTTTTCACTTCGACCGCGAGCATAGTAAGAATACCGACGGGTCCGGCCAAATCCTTGGCGCCCACACCGGTTTCATGGGAATGGACGAGCGCACTGATGACCATGTAGGTTTGTTCCAGTACACCGCCGACATTTTTCCAGGGCGTCGGACCCGGTTTTTGAACAATGTAAAGTTGGGTTGATTCTCCGCCCAGCATGATGCCGATCTGGCCAAACTTCGTTCCGGGATCAACGGTGGGCGTGACGCTCAAAGTGATCTTTTCCGCGCCGCGTTGAACGCGCGTTTCCGTGGCTTCGGCGCCGCGTTTGCGAATCAGTCCTATCAGCTGTTCCTGACTGGCCACCGGCACGCCCGCGAAAGAAACAATGACATCTTTCGCTTTGAGTCCCGCCTTTTCCGCCGGCGTTCCGGGCATCACCTTGACCACCTCCGGATGGTCGCGCGGATCAAGATTCAACAGTTTGAGACCAACGGCATTGTCGGCTGTTGCTTGAAGTCGATAGGTATGTTCCTTTCCGTCATGTTCGATGACTACAGGCAACACACTCGTGCGGGCTACTGCCGTGTTTATTATGATATCCTGCCAGGTATTTATCTTCTTGCCATCCACCGCCTTGATGACATCTCCCTCTTGAATGCCGAGCCTGGCTTCCGCCGAGCCGGGTTCGACGTAGCCGATGATGGGCGGATTGACGGGGATGGGCAGGCCGGCGAAATAAATAACCGTCGCCACGGCAAAGGCGAAGACCACGTTCATGAACGGTCCGGCAAAGGCCACGAGAATTTTTTGCAACGGCGGCGCCGGCGGCACGGCCTCGGTCGTCTCGCCTTCGAGTGCCTCGGAGGTGACCATCTGCGGCAGCTTTACGAAACCGCCGGCGGGAATCCAGCGCAGCGAGTATTCGATGCCGTCACGTTTCCAACTGTAAATCTTCGGGCCAAATCCGATGGCGAATTCCTCCACCTTCATGCCCAGCTTCCGCGCGACCCAGAAATGGCCGAACTCATGAACGAAAATGGCCGCGCCGAACAATACCAACACGGCGGCGACGACGTAAATAACGGTTAAAATAAACATATTCAAAAACAGCCCCTGCAACAGGACAAGATGAGTATATCAGGAAAAAGCCGGTCTGCAATCCTTGTCGTGGCGGTCAAATCGCTGCCGCGGTGCGCCGCGCCCCGGCGTCGGCCTCCAGAATTTGTTCCAGCGTTGGATGTAAAACAACTTGGTGCGCGTCCATCGTACGCTGAACGGTTTCCGCGATTTGCGGGAAATTGATTTTATGGTTCACAAACGCTTCGACGGCAATTTCGTTCGCCGCGTTCAACACCGCCGGCAAGGTGCCGCCGGTTTCACCGGCGTGGCGCGCAAGACCCAGCGCGGGGAAACGTTCCTCGTCCGGCTCTTCAAATGTGAGGTTCCCCAATTTGGCAAGGCTGGTCTGCACGCGCCCGCTCGGCGCGCGGTCGGGATACGTGAGCGCATATTGTATCGGCAGGCACATGTCCGGCGTGGAAAGCTGCGCGAGCATCGCGCCGTCCACAAATTCCACCATGGAGTGAACCACGCTTTGCGGATGCACCACCACGCCGACCCGCGCCATTTCCACGCTGAACAGCCAGCGCGCCTCGATCATTTCCAGTCCCTTGTTGAACAGCGTGGCCGAATCAATCGTGATTTTACGGCCCATGACCCACGACGGATGTTTCAACGCGCGCTCGACCGTGATGTTCGGGAATTCTTTTTTCGGCGTGTTGCGGAACGGCCCGCCGGAGGCCGTCAACCAGAGTTTGCGGATGGAAGCGGGCGGTTTGCCGTCGAGACACTGAAAAATGGCCGAGTGTTCGCTGTCCACCGCCAGCACGCGAACGCCGTGTTTGCGTGCCTCGGCCATGACGATTTCGCCGGCCATCACCAGAATTTCCTTGGACGCGATGGCGATGTCCTTGCCGGCGCGAATGGCCGCCAGCGCGGGCTGCAAACCGGCCGTGCCGACAATCGCAATCAAAACAATGTCCGCGCCCGGCAGCGTGGCGAGTTTCAGCAAACCATCAGCGCCGGAATAAACCTTGGTTGAAACGCCGAGGGTGTTGCTGAGTTTTGCGGCCTTTGCGGGATCGGAAATCGAGATGACTTCCGGGCAATGCTTGCGGGTTTGCTCGAAGAGCAGGTCGGCGTTGTTGCCGGCGGCCAGGCCCACCAGCCGGATGCGGTCCGGCAAATCCTCGGCCACCTTGACGGTGCTGGTGCCGATGGAGCCGGTTGAACCGAGTAAAACAACGTTCTTCATTTATGATTTATGATTTACGATTGATGATTTGCCTGTGGCGCGAATCGTTTGGTTGAAATCGTGAATCGTAAATCATAAATTCAAGGACTTGTCAAAATGTGCCGCAGATAGAGATACATGATGGGCGCGTTGAACAAAAGGCTGTCGAGCAAATCCAGAATACCGCCGATGCCGGGGAAGAATTTGCCGGAATCCTTCACGCCCGCCTCGCGCTTGAGCAGCGATTCGATCAAGTCGCCGATGACCGCCGTCACGCTCAGCAAAATGCCGAGCATCACGGCGTGAAACCAATTCATGCCCGTCATCTGGTGGCCAAAAAAACTTGTGAAGACGAGGCTCGCCGCCGTCGAAAACGCAATCGCGCCGCCGAAGCCTTCCCAGGTTTTGCCGGGGCTGATGCGCGGAATCATCTTGTGCCGGCCAATGAGCGAACCGACCGCATACGCGCCGGTGTCGCTGAACTTCGTAATCAGCACAAAATAGAGCAGGAAATATCGGCCCGCTACGCCGGGGAAAAAGTTGATTTTCTGGATGAAGTTGAGCAGCCACGGCACATACATCAGGCCGAGGAGCGTCGTGGCGATGGCGACCATTCCCGTCGCCCCGTTGCGCGAAACCAGTTGTCGCAGGCACAACCCGAGCACGAAGAGGATGAGAAAGCCGGTTTCAAAATCGTTCACCCGCGCGGGTGAGCCGGAGGTGCCGAGGTGGCCGGTCAGATTCAGAAACGTTCCGACCATGAGCAGCGCGCCGCCGAACAGCCCGCACCATTTGAAACAGGCGAGGCCGCGTTTTTCGGCCAGCCCGTAAAATTCCGCAAGGCCGGCCAGGGCGAGCAGCACGATGATGAGCAGAAAGACGCCATCGGAAATCAACACGCTGCTGGAGAACAGAGCGGCGAGAATCACCGTCCAGAGAATCACCGTGGTGATCAACCGGCGGAGAAACACTTGTGCCTTGGAAGGCGTTTGGGCTGCCGCAGCCGAGTCGGACATGCGCGCGGAAGGTAGCAGGCGCGGCGGGAATTGCCAATCGTCAATTGGAGTGCAATGGAAACGCGGGGACGCATCTCATTGTCTTGCCAGGGTAGCGCACGCTGCCAGCGTGCGGGTAAGGAAAGCCTCTGGCTTCCCGTTTCGGAACACGAAGCGGAGGCTTCGTGAACCCGCAGGCAGGATGCCTGCGCTACAATCGTTTAGCAGGAAAGTGAGATGCTCCTGGAACGCGGACGGCTCGTCCGCAAGTTCCCGCGCAGTTCCTGGGAGCGCCGGCATCCTGCCGGCGGGAATTACTTAGGAATTGCGCGACGCGTGATTTTGTGCCAATGCTATGGTTGTCCGAACGGCAAGGCTGGGGTCGTAGCTCAGTTGGTAGAGCGTCTCGTTCGCAATGAGAAGGTCGCAGGTTCGAATCCTGTCGGCTCCACCAGCCTTCGCCCGCAGCGCAGCGAGGACGAAGGCTGCCGCGCCGAAGTGAAACGAAGGCGGGCCGGAGACAAAGAACAGGAGTAAAACGCTGCGGGCTACGGCTCGGCAAGCCAGTCTACTTTAGCGCGGAGAGCGAAGACTGCCGCGCTGTAGCGGAGCGAAGGCGGGCTGGAGTAAACCAATTCCTGAAAGTGCTCCGAGCTACGACTCGGCAGGCCATCCTTCTCCAACGGAAAGCGGAGACCGGAGACTGCCGCGCTGGAACTCGGAGTGTAGAGGTGGATGAAAACGGGTCTGAACCTTAATGGTTTTGTGGTGATTTGGACTTGCTGAAATGGGTCCGTAAAAATTGAATCAACCTTCGGATTTCAAAGTAAACCATGTTGGCAGCCGCGAAGATTAGTATCCCGGTAAGAATTTCCCACATCATCATTGTGTCCATGAGTTCTGGCATGAGCTTATTCCTTGCCAACTCGCGAGAGGAAACAGCGCCGATTGACCGTTTCGTTTCCCAATAAGTCGGGATTGACATCACCGGCCCGGCGTGGCTCAGTTCTCCATCGTCAAGTCAATCGATCGGCCAGATGCCGTTTTTTAGATTAAAATCCGGGCAACGATTTTGAGGTGACAAATGAAAGCAGCGCCACTTGAACACACTGAAGCCAAAATCATTAATTATCTTCGTGATGCGAAGGCCCCCAACCATGCGAGCCAGATAGCTCTGCATATACATGAAACCAGGGAAGACACGCTCCAGGCCATTCAACGGTTGGTGAAAAGCAGTAGTGTCAGGGGGATACAGGATTTTACCTTTCTCAATTCCACCGGTGAAACCGTTGCTTACATTTTGGCAAACACACCACCGCCGCCAGCGTCGTTTCCGCCTTCCGTTCCGTCCCGCAATACGGGACGATTGACACCGCCAGCCCCGCACGGCTGAGTTCTCATCGTTAACCATGCTGGCCTGCAGCAGGACATCACAGCAGAAATCATGAAGTTCCATCGACAGAAATGGGCCGTGTTCTTTGCGCTGCTGCTGGGAATCCGGGCTGGGCCGGCGCAGCCGTTGCGCTACGTGCAGGTACGAACCGCTAATGGCGTGCTGGAGGGCGAGGTCAGCCCCGACGGGAAGGTGCGCACGTTCAAGGGTATTCCTTATGCCGCGCCGCCGGTGGGCCCGTTGCGCTGGAAGCCGCCGCAGCCGGCCCCGTCCTGGACCGGAGTCCGAAGGGCCGTTGACTATCCGCCGCGCGCCATGCAGGGACGCATCTTCAACGACATGGTCTTCCACGACGCCGGGCCCAGCGAAGATTGTTTGTACCTCAACATCTGGATGCCGGAAAAACATCCGGAAACCAAACTGTTGCCGGTAATGGTTTGGATTTATGGTGGCGGCTTCGCTGCGGGATCCACTTCCGAACCGCGCCAGGACGCCGGGAACCTGTCGAAGAAAGGCGTGTTGGTGGTCAGCCTCGGTTATCGTTTGGGCGTGTTTGGGTTTTTCGCGCATCCTGAACTAACGGAAGAGTCGGGACACAATGCGTCCGGCAACTACGGGCTTCTGGACCAGGTCGCCGTGCTCAAATGGATCAAGGCGAACATTGCCACGTTCGGCGGCGACCCTGACAACGTCACGATCTTTGGGGAATCAGCCGGGTCGCGCTCCGTCGGCGCGTTGATGGCGTCGCCCCTGGCGCAAGGCCTCTTTCGTCGCGCCATTGGCGAGAGCGGTTCATGCTTTGACACCATGCAACCGTGGAAGCCACGTGTCCAGGCCGAGCAGGCAGGGGTGAAATTCGCGGAGTCGGCGTTTGGGACAGACTCGCTTGAGGTGTTGCGGGCCATGCCCGCCCAAAAAGTGCTCGCGGCGGCGCTGAAACTGCCGCGGGAGTATTTTACGCCGGACATCGATGGATATTTCCTGCCGACCAAATGTCTTTCCATTTACGCCAGCGGCCAACAAAGCCACATCCCGCTTCTGGTCGGCTGGAACCGGGACGAGCGGGACTTCAAATCCTTCTTTACCAATGACGCACCGACCGTCGCGAACTATGTCAAGCGCGTCAAAGCCCAATACGGCACCAACGCAGAATCCATTCTGAAACTTTATCCGGCGACGACCGATGCGGAGGCGAAACGGGCGGGGCAGGATATCGCCGGCGACCAGTTCACCGGGTACGACACCTGGAAATGGATGGAAATGCAGCTCCAGACCGGCGGATCTCCGGTCTTTCGGTACGAGTTCGATGAGACGCTTCCGTTGCCCGCGCACGCAAAACGGGGCACGGAGCCGACGGCGCCGCACGCCTCGGAAATCGAGTTCGTTTTCAAGGCGCTCTCGTCGAGACATCTGCCGTGGCGGCCGGACGACTACAAGGTGTCGGAACTCATGGCTGACTACTGGACCAACTTCGCGAAGACGGGCGATCCGAACGGCCCGGGTCTGCCGCCGTGGCCGGCCTACAATCGCCGGGACGGTTACCCGGTGATGCACCTCAAGGCCGATTCCGGTTCCACTCCCGACGAACACCGTGACCGCTACGAATTTTTCGATCAGCTGAGTACCGCCGGTAATCATTGACATCACCGGCCGGCGTGGCTCAGTTTCAAAACATTAGTTTTATACCCGATTATGAGTGAATTACCTCCACTGCCCAGAGACCAACGGAAAATTGATGCGGACCACTTGAAAATCCTGTCGATTTTTCATTTCGTCGGAGCGGGTCTGGCACTCCTCGGCATCCTGTTCCTGCTCGCTCATTATGCGATGTTCCACTTTATTTTTGCCAATCCGAAATTTTGGGAAGGCCAAAAACAAACACCCCCGCCGGCGGAATTTTTCGCGATATTCAAGTGGTTCTATCTGGTTTTCGGCGTCTGGTTTGTGGCCTCGGGAGTTTTGAATGTGATTTCGGGCTTGTGCCTCCGGGCCAGAAAACATCGGACATTTTCACTGGTGGTCGCCGGCATCAACTGCTTGCACATCCCGCTGGGAACCGTTCTGGGCGTATTTACGATAGTTGTTCTCGTCCGAGATTCAGTTCGGGAATTGTATGAAGCTTGACACCGTGCCGGTCTGGGTTAGAACGAAAAAACCGTGGCCCGGTGGCTGGGGCAGTTAGAGCATTAGATCGACATTCTCCTTTGAACCATGAATGCCACAAGATTGCTGAAGAGTATCGGGGCGGTTGCGGTAGTCGCGTTCCTTTGCGGCTGCTCAACGGTCCATCCGCGTTACCTGGCACAGCCGGAACCATTGGCGGTGCGAGGTACGTATGTTCATCCCCCCTCGGGGATTGTCATGCCGGAGAGTGTCGCCGGTTTTCGACGCGATATGGTTTTACGCTATGACACGGACAGTTTTGATGTCAGCGCCGGTTACAACTTCCTCAGTGCGATCCAACCGATTGTGGCGACTGTTTATATTTATCCGGCACCATCGTTGGTTTCCATTGGTTCGCCTCCAGAAGTGGTTGCCGATGCGCGCGCGCACTTGACCGAACGCGAATTTGAACGGCGAAAGCAGGAGATTGAGCATGTGCATCCGGGCTGTGTGTTCATTGAGCAGCGCGACATTATGCAAATCGAAAACGGTCAGTCATATCCTGGTAAGCTCGCCGTTTTCGAGTATGAGGGTGCGTTCGCTGGTTCGAGGATTTCGCTCCGTTCCCGCTTATATGTGTTTTGCTTTGTGGGCGGCAAGTGGGCCATCGAGTATCGATTTACCTGTCCCAAGCACGCAGATACGGACGAAAAGATTCAGGAGTTTATTCAGAAATGGCGTTGGTTTGGAACAGGTATCTGACGTCGTGCTACGCCAGCTTACTTTTTCATCTCAAAAACTTCGTAGCTGTGCGGCAGCAGATGCAAGTTGAAGTATTCGCGATTTTCAAAGGGAGTCTGCCGGCGTCCGCCAAAGCCCATCGGTTGTTCCGGCGTCTGGCCAGCTATCACTTCGCCAGTGACCAGATTCCGTAGTTTGGTAAAACCTTCAGTCGTGGAAACCTTCACGTCCGTCTCCGTGGGTAGATAGGATTCCACAATAAAAGTATGGTTGTCATACACGAAGAGCGCAACCTGGTTGGGGCCGTCCAGACGAACTGGAAAACCACGCATCAAATAACCCTTGAGCGCGGTCGTGACGGCGGGCGGCAACCGATATAAATCGGCAAAGTTGTCGGGAATGGTCAGAACGTACAGCACGCCTTTGGAATAGCGGTCCATGAGCAACAGCGGACAGGCGCCGCCGTTGGCCATCGCGCGCAACAATGGCCACGCATCGTTGGTCAGGAATTCAATCACCGGCAGCAGGATAGCCGCATTCGGGTCGGTCCCGAGATCCGCCCCGTTGCCGGCGCCGAACCCGCCGTAAAATTCATGCGCGAGCAGTTTGCGGTCAGTGTAGCGCAGTTCCACGATGTCGTTGATGCCCCGGTTTTCCAACGCGTGAAGCAGGCCGGACGTGATGACGACGGATTTGCCGGCGGCCAGTTGCTGTTTGATTTTGGCGACGATCTCGGGATCGAACTTCGCCGATTCGGTCAGCAGCACGAGGTCCGCGTTGGTGGGGAAATCCGGATGAAGCTCAATCGGAATGCCAATCATGCCCAGATAATTGTGCAGAAAATCCTCGCCCGTGGATTGATAAGGTTTGTAGCTGGCGATCCCAATCGGGTTGCCCAACTGTCCGAGGAATGGGTCCACCTGTTTCAAACTATAACTGGCGGCGGAAGCAATGGTGGGGTTCGTCAACCCAACTGGATGATTGGTTTCAAACGCCGCGAGCAGTTCGTTATAGTCAAAACTCGTGTGCAGGTTTTGCCAGGCTTCGCGGTCGCCGGGCAAAATCGGCCGGCTCATCGCCGACCACTCGAACAGCATGATTTGCGGTGCCTTGGCGAACAGGGTGTCGCGAAGCTGTTCGGCGTAGCGGTCAATGTACTCGATGCTGTAAGTGTCCACCCAGCCGCCGCCGTTGCCGCCGGGCTTGATGTTGTCAAAATAACGGATGATTTCGTAGCTCTCATACTGCTGCAAATGCTGGTCGGTGATAATGGGGTCGCGCGTTTCCGTGCCGGTATAAATGCCGTCGAACAGTTTCGGCTCCCGGTCGAGGTCGTAGCCCAGCCCCTGAAAATGCTCGTACCAATTGGGGAATTTAATGACGAGTTTGACCTTGGGATTGACCGCGCGCGCCGGTTTGATGATTAAATTTTCCGCCGCGTCGTCCATCAAATCCAAACGGAACTGCGTCCAAGTGTTCGTCCCCCTGGCCGCGATGTCGGAATCAGTCTTGGTGTTCACAAAAAAGAAATCATCTTGAATAATCTCGTCGAAATGCCGGGCCGCCAGTTCCGCGGCGTGCTGGATGAACTGCCGGTCCTGCGGGTCAGTGTAGCAAAACGACTTGAATTGGCCGAATCCGCCGTCCGACAGTGCCATGCCGCCCGCTACGCGCACACCGTGATCGAGGAAGAATTTTTTGACCCGTTCCAGCAATTCATCACTGGCCAGGTCCCGGTTGCGTTGCACCTCGATATAAACCTTGTCCACCTTCAACTGGCTGCTGATCCGGTCCCAGTCGTCCTGCAACTTTTGCGGATTCTCAAAACTTCGCACCACGCCCACGGGAATATAGATGGCCACGTCGAAGTTGGTGTAATTGTCGGCCCGACAGCAGAAGGCCGGCAAAACGATGGTGGCGAACAAAAGGGAACAAACTCTGGTATTCATAGGGATCACCGACGGGCGACGATAGAAGATGCGCGCCGCGTCTGCACGTGCAAAAATTATGGACAAGGTTGTGGGGTGCGCTTGACGCTTCCAACTCCCACGCCCTGCTGAGCAGGAAACCATGCTGTAGGACAGGCGTCGCGCCTGTCTCCATCTTCAACTGTTTTGTTCAACAAACTGCACCCCCTTCCACTTAAACCGGAGCATCGGCTCAAAGCGTAATCTAAAGTCAGAGACAGGCGCGACGCCTGTCCTACGCGCATTGGCGGTGTCCAATCTAAATGGTGGTGTCGGTGCTGTGCGCTGATGTATTCGAGCCGTAGGCTCGACACTACCACAATTTCACCTTGAACAATGCCGGTGGTGGATGATGATTCCGCCCATGAGTTCGCTGAAAAACAAATGGGTTCTGGTTACCGGCGCATCGTCCGGATTCGGCGCGGCGGCGGCACGGGCATTTGGTGCGGAAGGCGCAAAGCTGCTGCTCGGTGCGCGGCGGGTGGACCGATTGAAGCAGGTCGCGGCAGAATCGAAGAAAGCGGGGGCAGGGGA
>Ga0265338_10002596_pt1 | contig 26714 bp, 26 predicted proteins | sample 42126metaG_FD_193579 | JGI IMG/M metagenome (GOLD analysis project Ga0265338, IMG submission 193579) | Rhizosphere microbial communities from Carex aquatilis grown in University of Washington, Seatle, WA, United States - 4-21-26 metaG | ecosystem: Host-associated > Plants > Roots > Rhizosphere...
CTCGGCTATCAGGTGCGTGAGGCAGAGAATGCAGAAGCGGCACTGGTAATCCTCGCCAGTGGCGACCGGGTCGATCTCTTATTCAGCGACGTCGTGATGCCTGGTACGATGGACGGGCTCGATCTGGCGAACCTCGCAACAAGGGCGCGACGAGGGATCAAGATATTGCTCACGTCGGGCTTTCCAGGAGTCCGGACGTCGAATGAGGTCATCAACGACTGTCCATTTCCCTTGCTTTGCAAACCTTATAGTCATGACGAGTTGGCACGGAGCCTACGTGCACTGCTGGACTCGCACGATGGGCCCGCCTCAGCCGCACCGATGCCGGATACAGCCCTGATGACCCGCGGCAGCCTTGATGCCGATCAAGCTGTCATCGCCGAACCAGCATGACGTCTGCACGCGACCAAGTCACCACGACCTGGCCGACCAGAGCGGTACGAAGGGTGTTGCAATGCCTCCGATCCGTACGAGCTTACGCGGACGCGACTTTGACGAAGAGTCTGGTTCGTGCGGACGGTGTTCCCCGCCACGGATGGGTTTTCTGCGTCGTCCTGGCGTTATTGACGCTGATTGGTGGCACAATTGGCCTTTGGGATATGTACCAAACGACAGTCAAGGATCTCCGGAGCGAAGTCCGCGGTTTGGGGGCAGTCGTGGCCGAACAGGCCTCAAGCTATGTCAAGTTGATTGATCTGCTCTTGCAGGAGATGCAGTCGCGGTGCCGGGACCTGGATATGCGGACACCCCAGGACTTCCGCCGCGCTCTCGGGGATACGGACACGTACCACTTCCTGACCGAGCACATGAAGAGCCTGCCGCACGCGCATGCCGCCGCGCTGTTCGACGCCGAAGGTGCGCGCCTCAACACGTCCCTTGGCGCGGGCGCACCGCCATATAGCGTTGCCGACAGGGAGTATTTCCAGCATGCGCGGGATCAGACCCAAACGGGTCTCATCGTCAGCCTTCCGCTCGTCGGTCGCGGCATTGAGGCATCCTCGCTCATTTTCGCTCGCCGTGTCACTGCTCAAGACGGCGGCTTTCTCGGTGTGGTCGTCGTCTCGGTCGATGTCCAGTTCCTGATAGAATTGTACCGGGAAATCAGTCGCGAGCGGCATGTGGCAGTGACGTTGCTGCGCAATGATGGAATAGTGCTCGCGCGCTATCCTGAATCCCAACTTGCCGCCCGGATGCCGAGTGATTCACCGTGGTGGGCGGCGGTTGCTGCCGGAGGTGGAAATTACCATTCGCCGGGCTATCTCACCGGAGCCAAGGTGATTGTCGCGGTGCATCCGTTGCAAGAATTTCCATTGGTCATCGACACCTCAATCCGAGACGAAGACATTCTGGCGGTGTGGCTTCACCAGGCCGCGTACACAGTTGGTGCTGTCCTCCTGTTGGAAGGCGCTATTTTGATCTTATTCGGCGTCTTGTCGCGGCAACTGCACTGGCACGAGGAGCATATCGCGATGCTGTCCCGGGCCGCCGACGAATTACGGGCAAGTGAAGGTCGCCTGCGCGACTTCGCCGGGCTGGCCTCCGACTGGTTCTGGGAGCAGGACGCGGACCTGCAATTCAAACAGGTCGTTATTGGCTCCCCGGTCCGGGAAGGCAATGACGATTTTCATATTGGCATGTGGCGACGGGAGATCAACGACACAGGGGTCACGCCGCCTGATTGGGAAAAGCACGAGCAGCAAATCCAGGATCGTCAGAGATTCAATGACTTTCGATACGATCATGTCGGTTTGGACGGTAAGCTACACCACATCAGCATTAGTGGCCTGCCGTTGCATGACGCGTCTGGCGCATTTACCGGCTACCGAGGCATTGGCCGCGACGTGACTGCGGAAGTTGCTGCCGAGAGTGAATTGCACGCCGCGAAGCTGCGCGCGGAGGAAGCAGAGACCTTGCTGCGTGACGCCGTAGACAGCATGTCCGAGGGGTTTGTAATCTTCGACCGCCGGGACAATTTCGTATTGTGCAACGATGCCTATCGACGGCTTTATCGAGCGACCGCATCACATATAATTCCTGGAATGCCCTACCATGATTTTGTCCGCAGCAAACTGGCGGTCGGCCAATATCCGGACGCCGCTGGACGGGAGGAGGAATGGTTCTCCAACTTCATGCGTGTTCATTTGGCGGCCGACACCGAGATCGAACTTCAACTGCTCGGTGGTAGATGGATTCTGATAAGTGAACGACGGATGCGCAATGGTGGCATCGCCGGGCTCAGAATTGATATCACTGCCCGTAAGCATGCCGAGGCGGAACTGCATAATAGTGAGGCGCGTCTGGATCGCGCCCAAGCCATCGCCTGTGTGGGCAGTTGGGAGTTGGATCTGACCACCCGGCGGTATCATTGGTCGAAGGAGTTGTACCGCATTCGCGGCGTATCACCGGCGAACTTCGACCCGGATATCGATAACGTGGAGGCCCTCGTACATTCGGACGACTACGCGTCCGTTCGAAGCTGGATATACGAACTGATCGCGGGTCGCAATCAGGACGCGCGCGAAGTCAGGATCGTTCGCCCGGACGGCAAAGTGCGTTTGCTTCGTGTCGAAGGCAGGGCGGTGCCCGATCCAGATGGTGTGGTCCGTCAACTCGCCGGGACGATGCAGGACATCACTGACCTTCGTCTGATCGAGCAACAACTCGGACAGGCTCAGAAAATGGAGGCCATCGGAAATTTGACCGGCGGGATGGCCCACGATTTCAACAATGGCCTCGCCGTGATTATTGGCAATCTTGATCTGCTTCTGCGGCGGATCAAGGCCGACCGGATCGCCAAAGAACTGTGCGATGAGGCGCGCGACGGAGCACTTCGCTGCGCCGATCTGATCCGCCTGCTGCTCGCCTTCGCACGCCGCCAGCCGCTGCATCCTCGGCGAATCGACGTGAATGAACTGACGAAACGAACGGCGCGGCTGCTGGAACGCACGCTTGGCGAAGACATCAAGGTGTCTCTCCACATGGGCAAGCTGATGGCGTCGGTTTTGGCCGACCCGGCGCAGCTTGAGGCCGCGCTGACCAACCTCGCCAACAACGCGCGAGACGCCATGCCGCGAGGTGGACGGCTCGACATCACCACAAAGATGGCGATGCTCGACGAGCATTACACCGCGCTTTATCCCGAGGTTAGTCCCGGAGAGTATGTGTTGATCGAGGTCACTGATACCGGGAGCGGAATCGCGCCAGAGATCATCAGCAGCATCTTTGAACCGTTCTTCACCACAAAACAGCAAGGCCGGGGAAGTGGCCTCGGGCTGTCGATGGTGTTCGGATTTGTGCGACAATCCGGCGGTCACTTGGCGGTGTATAGCGAGCCGGGCTACGGCAGCACGTTCCGCATTTATCTCCCTCTCACGCACGCAGACGCCACGGAATCTGCCTCGTTGGGTAATTATCCGTTAGTGGTGGGTGGCGATGAGACGGTTTTACTGGTTGAGGATAACGCTCCGTTGCGCCGAGTTGTGGCACGCCAATTGGTTGAACTCGGCTACCAGGTGCTCGAGGCCGGCCATGCCGAGGCCGCGATAGCAATACTTTCCGCCGGCGACCGGGTGGATTTGCTGTTCACCGATATCGTGATGCCCGGGACCATGGACGGGCTCGACCTGGCAGTCCACGCATCGAGTCAGCGGAAAGGAATCAAGGTACTTCTGTCATCGGGGTTTCCCGGAGTGCACGGTGCAAACCAGCGCATCGCGCTCTGTCCGTTCCGCCTCCTCAGCAAACCATATAGCCACGCTGACCTGGCTCGGACGTTGCGCGAGGTACTGGACGGCGACGACGGATTGGCACCGGCTGCTACCGGCACGCCATTCGGCCGATCGGATGCGATTATCAATGATAGCGATCAGCGTGCCACCACGGAACGGGTGTAACAATGCGTGTGCTGGTTTTTGACGACGATGACGCAATTGGCCGCCTCGTGGCACGGGTCGCGACAATGTCGGGCATGGATGCAACGGCGGTAACCAATGCCGGCGCCTTCAGCCAGAGTCTGATCGACGATCCACCTCAGGTCGTCGTGCTGGATCTGCAGCTTGGCGGCACGGACGGCGTCGAACAAATGCGGCATCTGGCGGAGCTGCAATATGCCGGCACTCTGGTACTGATGAGCGGTTATGATTCCCGTGTTCTCGGCACTGCCCGATCAGTTGGAAAAAGCCTTGGATTGAAGGTCGAGTGCGTACTGGAAAAGCCGCTGCGTGTCAGCGAGCTTGAGGAGGTGTTTGGACATCTGCGAGCGGCCGGCGAGGCCATATCGATCGAGCGACTGTTGACGGGAATCGCCAACGACGAGCTTCTACTTAACTTCCAACCGGTCGTGACTCGAACACCACGAGCGCTGCGGAAACTGGAAGCGCTGGTACGCTGGGAGCATCCGGAGTTGGGTCGGATTCCGCCAAACGATTTCCTTCCCATGGCCGAGAGTAACGTGGCCGCCATGGACGCGCTGACTGATTGGGTGGTGGGGGCAGCCGCAGAAGCCTACCAGGTTCTGGTCGAGCTTGGCGTCGCAGTGCCAATCGCGGTCAATATATCCACACAAAATCTCCATGATCTGGCATTGCCTGATCGACTCGAGCAGAAGTTGCGCGCTGCCTCAATGCCGGTGGAGCATCTCTGCCTCGAAATCACCGAGAGCGCGGTTTTTAGAGATGTCGCGCGTACGATGGACATCCTCAGCCGGATGCGTCTCAAGGGAATGCAACTTTCCATTGACGATTTCGGCACCGGCTATTCGTCCCTAAAGATGCTGCGACAGATGCCCTTCTCGGAGATCAAGATCGATCAGTCATTTGTTGTCGACGTGGTGACTTCACGCGACTCCCGGGCGATTGTGAAATCCATTATTGATCTTGCCAATAATATGGATATGGGTTGTGTCGCCGAAGGAGTTGAGACGGAGGAAACGGCCTTGCTACTGGAGCAGTTGGGTGTCAGCCATCTGCAGGGTTACCTTATCGCCCGCCCTATGTTGATCGAGGAGGTTCCGGCTTGGCTGGCAGCCTGGATGGGTTCCACGTCAAAGCTCGCTTCTCCACCGGCGCTTGCAATCCATGACCATGTGGTTCTGCTTGGTGGCGCTCCGGCTTCGTCATCGGCGTCGGTAAAACCGAAGGCTGAAGGCAGGACGGTACAACTGTCGCCGCGCCAAATTGAGGTTATGCAATTGCTCTCAGAGGGGTGTCCAGTGAAAGAGATCGCGTATCAGCTTAATCTTGGAATGAGTACCGTAAAAGTGCATCTATCGCTGGCGTATTCGGCATTGGGCGCGCATAATCGAATCGAGGCGATCAGACGCGCGGCGCCATTCCTGGTCGTTCGCTGATACGAACAAGCCAAGCCACTTATGGGCAAGTTCGCACATGCGTCTGCGTTTCGGATTAAGTCTGATTTACCCTGGCCGCATTTTGACCGTCAGGATTCAGTCATCGGGCGTCTCCCGAACCGAGCGTCGGGCGTAGGCATTTAAGCGTTGCCGTGGATCACCGCCTCGATACGTCGGCCTGGCCGCGTGACCTGGCTATCCGGATGGGCCGTAAGGCTGAATGGAAGTTCAAGGCTTGGCTGCCTAAGTCTGCCCAGACTACCACCGATCTCGCCGATACCACTCACATCGTCGCCGTCGCTGCGTCTTTTAGCCAATTCTTCAACTTGGTTCGAGGCATGTGTTGCATATCATCGGAATCTCTATGGTCTCGTTCGTGCTTCAGATTGGTTGCGCTGGGATAATTCTGGCGGCCTCTATGCACGATATCGTCGCGCGGACCGTTCCTAACGGCCTCGCGGTGACACTCGCCGTTTCCGGTATCGCAGCATCGGTCACGCAAGGTCATCTTATCGGATCACTCCTGGCCGCTGGCGGCGTGTTTGTCGCTGCTGCGATCATCTGGCGGCGCGGCTGGATGGGTGGCGGCGATGTCAAGTTGCTCGGCGCGTCCACTCTGGGCATCGCTCCGGGCGCCGTTCTCACATTCATTGCCGCCGTCGCCCTGGCGGGTGGTGTGCTCGCGGTTTTCTATCTGGTGGCGCGTTCCTTGATGTCTACCTCCCGCCAACGACGTCCCATCGGATTGCTCGCGCGCGCCGTGCGGGTGGAGCGCTGGCGCATCAGCCGTGGTGGCCCGTTGCCTTACGCGTGCGCCGTCGCCGCTGGTGTCCTTTTCGTCGATCTGTCTGGAGTCGTGTTATGATCCTTCGTCTCGCAGTCTTTGCGCTCATGGCCTTGGGCCTGCTTGGCTTCGGCACCGTTGCCTGGATCTCGACGCGCCCACCGCCACCCGACGCAGCGACGGTCGCGGCGGGTACCAGGGTCGTTGTTTTGGTCGCCGCCCATCCGGTCACCGCGGGCAATCTGCTAAAACCGGAGGATCTGGCAACAAAGGTAATGACAACTGCTGTTGCCGGCGATGATGCCAGCCTCGACACGGCTGACTCGCGGCACGCTCTGGCGGGGGCCATGGTGCGCGAAAGTCTCGATGTGGGCGAAGTCGTCAAATTGAAGGACGTCATGCGGCCCGGCGACCATGGCTTTCTTGCCGCCGTGCTCCGCCCCGGAATGGTTGCCGTCAGCGTTGGGGTAGACGCGATCACGGGCACCGCCGGTCTGATCTGGCCTGGTGATCGGGTAGACCTGATTCTCACGCAGGCGATCGGCGACGTCACGCTGCCGATCGGCCGCCGCATCGCCGCCGAAACAGTACTGAGCGATGTGCGAGTGATCGCCATCGATCAACAACTGATGCAGGGCGTTTCGCCTGGAAGTGTCGAAAACAAAGCGCCCACCGTGACCATGGAAGTCACATCGGCGCAGGCCGAATTGGTTTCCGTCGCGACCCGAATCGGCAAGCTGTCCCTGGCGGTACGATCGGCTGACCACACGCAACCCGATAGCAAGGTTTCGCAGCCGCGCACCGTATGGGCAAGCGATGTTTCGCCGGCGCTGGGTGCCGACGTGGCCCAGGGAGCGAGAACTGCGTTGCACGTCTTTCGGGGGTCTGCGGATGAGAAGGAGTTTCGATTCTGATGTTCCAGATTTGCAAATTTCTTGTCTGCGCCATGATTGGCCTGAGCTGTCTGACGAATGGAGACGGCGCGGTGGCCCAGACGGTGGTTCCGGTGGCCACGCGGGGTACGCTGGCGATCGAAGTCGGGTCGGGTGAGGTCATCACCTTCCCTAGCGCTGCGGCGAATATTTTTGTTGCCAACCCTAAAATCGCCGACGTGCATGCCGCCAGTGCTATCAGTCTGTTCGTCTTCGGAGTGGGAGTCGGTCGCACAACGGTCGCCGCATTGGATAACCTCGGGCACCTGATCTCGCAGTACGAAGTCACGGTCAGGCCGTCGTTATTCGGAGCCAGCTCGGCGCAGGCGGCGATCGTCAATTCCATGCCGGGGAGCACGGTAAAAGTGCAAGCCCAGGCGAAAGGTTTGCTGCTGAGCGGCCACGTGGAAACGCCTGAGGATGCCGCGAAGGCGGTGGCGATTGCCCGCGGCTTTCTGATCGAGAACCAAACGGTGGAAAACCAGCTAACCGTTCAATCCACGATCCAGGTCACGTTGCGCGTGCGGGTCGCCGAAATGTCACGCCAGGTTGTGAAGAATCTGGGGATCAATTGGCAGGCCCTCGGAACAATCGGCAGTATTGGGCACTTGCCGGCACTGACACTGAACGCCAACGTCGACACTGTCATCTGTCTTGGAGCACTTGGTCCGCTTTGCCCGGGAGGAAACCTCAACGGGATCATCGACGCACTCGCGCAAGACAATCTGGCGCGCATTCTGACTGAGCCGAATCTGACGGTCATGAGCGGTCAGACCGCCAGCTTCCTGGTTGGCGGGGAGTTTCCAATCCCGGTGGGCCAGCAAGGTGGGCAGATCACCATCGAATTCAAGAAATACGGCGTAACGCTAACATTCCTTCCCACCGTATTCAGCGACGGACGCATCAACATCCACGTAACCCCCGAGGTGAGTCAGCTTACCACGCAAGGAGCGGTGCAGTTCACAGCCGGCAACTCGTCCATCCAGGTGCCTGCCTTGTTGGTACGACGGGCTGAGACAACCGTCGAACTTGGCAGTGGTCAAAGCTTTGCCATCGCCGGCTTGCTGCAAGACAACCTCTCGCAGGGTGTGAGTGGATTACCCTTTCTCAGCGACATTCCGGTGGTGGGGGCGGCGTTTCGGACCGACAGTTTCTCGCGTACACAGACCGAGTTGGTGATCGTCGTGACACCGGTCCTGGTCAAGCCGGTCGATAACGATGCGGCTTTGCACCTGCCGACCGACAAGCAGACGATGCCCACCGATCTGGAGCGTATTCTGCTGCAGCGTCAGGTTGGCAGGCCGCAATCGGTTGTTCCGGTTCAGTTGCAGATACCGGGCGACGCCGGGTTCGTGGTGCAATGATGCGCATTACCCACCTTTTCCTGCTTGTGTCATTGGCTGGTTGTGCGGAACAGGATGCGTATCACCGCACGGACGTCTGGTATCCGACAGGTTCCAACGACGGAAATATCGCGGCCCAGGCCGTCCGACCACAGGACCTGATTGTCGGGCGACGTGCAACGGGGGGCGAGGCTTCCCACGTGTCCGCTGACGCGGTCGAGCGTGTTTGGGAGGGCCAGGACAAACCTCTTCCCAGCGTATCCACCGCGCCGTCTGCCGCCGGGCCTGCTCCCGCCTCACCGGCCGCTACACCAACGGGAGCGGGTCAGTGACCGACACGACCGTGCTAATGCCAGACGAAGCGGCCCAGGTACTCGATTCGCCGATCATCGCGAATATTGTATTGACCCCCGCTTCGCGTGAACCGACAGACAGGCCACAGAAGCGCCAACTCTCAACTCGCCATCGGCGTCCATCGGTGATCGCATTCGTTGCTGACACGGCATCCGAGCGCGCCTTTACCGAGGGACTCGCAGATGTGTTGCCCGGTGGTGTGGATGTGCGTCGCGGTGGGATCCGCGCCGCCATCGCGGCAATGCGCAAGAGTACCACTCCCGGCGTGCTGATCGTGGACCTCAGCGGCGAGGACCAGCCGCTGACTGCTCTCGCGGAACTGGCCGACGTCGTCGAACCGGATGTCAGCGTGCTGGTTATCGGCGACGTGGACAACGTCGACTTCTATCGTGAGGTAACGCACAATCTCGGCGCGCAGGATTACCTTCCGAAGCCACTGACAAGCGACCGGGTCGCCCGGCATTTTGGCGGGATTGTCGCCGGTCGGGCTCCCACCGCTGACGGCGTGCAGGGCGGCGGCCTACTAATCGTTAGCGGTGTGAGCGGCGGCGTCGGCGCCACGACCCTGGCGGTGAACCTGGCCGGCCATTTCGGCATGTCGCTGAACAGACATACTGTAATCTTGGATCCGGATCTGCATCTCGGCGATGCGTCCCTCTTGCTCAACGTCAAAGCCGGTGCCGGGCTTCGCATGGCTCTGGAAGCGCCAGACCGGATCGACGCACTGCTGGCGGAACGTGCTGCGCAACCGGCGGCGGAGCGCCTGCACGTGCTGGCTGGCGACGAAGCTCTGAGCACGAAACTGAACCACTCCCAGGGTGCTGGCCCAGCCCTGATCTCGGCACTACGACGGCGCTATAATCTTATCATTGCGGACGTGCCGTTCAGGATACCGCTTTACGACGAACTTCTCGGATTACCGCACCAACGCATATTGGTGATGCTGCCGACATTGGGTTCGGTACGCGCGACGTTGCGCCATTTGGCGGCGACGCCGAAAGCCGAACAAGCGAAGCGTCCGGTGATCGTGCTGAACCGGTTGGGAACACCTGGCAGCCTGACGCGCGCGGAGGTGGAAGAGGCGCTCGCCCTCAAGGTGGAAGTTGTCATACCGGATCAACCGCGTCAGGTCGCTGCGGCAGCAACAATGGGCGAACTCGCGATGCTGACCAAAGGCGGCTTCCGCAACGGCATTCTAGAACTCGCGCGCCATGTCTCTTTCGTCGGCCTGCATGACGTGTCCCCGGGCACCGGCGTCATTAAGGGGGACCGTGCCAATTATCGAGGGTGGAACCCATTCAGGAGGAAATCATGAGTTATCTTCAAGCAAATAACCACTTCGGGCGACGCGCTGACCCGGTTATTCCGGCCTCGACAGTTATTGCCCTGGCCCCGATCTTTGTTTCGCCGTCGCGGGCTTCGGACCGGATTCGGCCGACGGCACCATCAGCGGCTATCGCGGAGTTGCGCAGCCATTGCCTGGCCCGGTTGGATCCGGCCGCGATCGCAGGCATGCCCAGTGACCGGCTAATAGACGATATTGAAAGCCTGATTTCGGAGATCGCGACGGAACGTCGGATAAATCTGAATGCACGTGAGCAGCGCGAACTGGCTGAGGAGCTGGTCAACGATATCACCGGCCTTGGCCCGCTTGAGCGTCTTCTGTCGGACGACTCCATCAACGACATCATGGTCAACGGGCCAAAAAAGATATTCGTAGAGCGCCGAGGCAAAGTCTTTCAGTCGAACGCGCAGTTTCGTGACGTGGCGCATCTCGTGAATGTCTGTCAGCGCATCGCGGCCGGGATCGGCAGACGCATCGATGAATCGAGCCCCATGGTCGACGCACGACTGGCCGACGGCTCCCGTGTCAACATCGTGTTTCCGCCGCTTGCACTGGACGGACCTTACGTGTCGATCCGAAAGTTCGGCAAGAAGGTGATGGATTTCACCCAGCTGGTGGGCTTTGGCGCCCTCACGCCGCAAGTCGCCAGGATTCTGGAACTGGCGTCGCGCGCCCGTCTCAACATCATCATCTCGGGCGGCACGGGTTCGGGAAAAACCACCTTGATGAACGCATTGTCCCAATTGATTGATCCGGGCGAACGGGTCGTCACTGTGGAAGATGCCGCGGAGTTGCAGTTGCAGCAGCCGCACGTTGTGCGTCTTGAAACGCGTCCGACGAGTCTTGAAGGTCGCGGCGAAGTCAACCAGCGCGACCTGGTGCGCAACGCACTCCGGATGCGGCCGGACCGCATCATCATCGGCGAGGTCCGTGGCGGCGAGGCGTTCGACATGTTGCAGGCGATGAACACGGGACATGACGGCAGCATGTCCACCATCCACGCAAATACCACGCGTGACGCTCTGTCGCGTATCGAGAACATGGTGCAAATGGGATCGATGGGCCTGCCCTCGCTCGCGATCCGCAGCCAAATCACCAGCTCGGTCGATCTGATCATTCAGGTGGAGCGCCACCGCGATGGCGGACGCCGCATCACGCAGGTTACCGAGGTCTGCGGGCTCGAAGGCGACATGATCTTAATGAACGACATCTTTCATTTCGAGATACATGGGGAGGGCCCGGATGGCCGGTTGCGCGGCGATTACCGGGTCAGCCGGCTGCAACCGAGTTTCCAGGAACGCCTGGTCTATTTCGGTCTCGATCGCGAGTGGGCTGCAGCCTTGGCTGGAGAGGCCGGATGACCGGTAGCCTGACATTTGTGCTGGTGACCCTTTCGCTGTTCAGCCTCGTTGGGTTGGGGCTGAGCGGCGTGCTGGTTTCGCAGTCGCAGGTGCGCCGGGAAAAGCGCTTACGCCGGCTGCGTGATCTGGCAGTGCCATATCAGAAGATTCTATCGGTGAAGCTGGAGACTTTCCGTCCGGCGGTGCCAAACAACCGATCTCTTGTGGAATCTCTTGCCTCGTTGTTCGGCATCCAATCGCGGAATCTGGCGCAATATCCGGTGAAATGGTAGATCGTGCTCGGTATCGCGCTGGTCCTGTCAAGAGGCGCAGCGGCGCTCGCGGTTGAAATAGTCGGCGAGATCGGCCTCATTTCGATGCCGGTCATCTGGGTGCTGATGTGTCGCGCGTTCTTCGGGCAGATCTCCGGGCGCCGGAAGAAGTTGCTGGTCCAACAATTCCCCGATGCGCTAGCCATGATTGTCCGTTCCGTACGCGTTGGAGTTCCGGTCATCGCCGCCATAAGCGCTGTCGGCCGTGAGGCACAGGCACCTACTTCGGTGGAGTTCACCAGACTCTCTGACGAACTTACGGTCGGTGTGCCACTTGACGAAGCTGCGACCGAAATGGGCGTACGCAACAGTCTTCCGGAATATCGTTTCTTTGCGATCGCCATCGGGCTGCAGGCGCGGGCAGGCGGCGGCCTAAGTGAAACACTGGAGAATCTCGCGGACCTGATTCGCAAACGTCTGGCGCTTCAGGAGCGCGGACACGCGTTGTCGTCTGAAGCCCGCACGAGTGCCCTGATCCTCGGTGGCTTGCCGGTCGTCATGGGCATCGGACTTTGGTTGCTCAACCCTACCTACATGGCCGTGCTGTTCACCACCCAAATGGGGCACACGATTCTCGCAGCTGCGGTGGGCTCACTGTGCTGTGGAGCATTCGCCATGAAAACCATTATTAAAAAGAGCCTGTCATGAACCACACATGGCTGCTCACGATCACCGGCGCCGGCGCGTTGCTCCTGATGACGATGGCGCTGATGCTCTCGCGCAAGATCATCTGGCGGCAACGTTTTGTTGTGCGTGTGCAGATGACCCGCGGGCAGGAGATACTTCCTGCCACAACGCGACAGGCGATGGTGAAGCATGTTTGGTCGCGCATCCTCGCAGCGATGGGCCAGGTTATTCTGCGTACCGGGCTGCTCTCGGCGCGCACACGCGCGGAGCTCGAGCTGACACTCGCATCGTCGGGACTGCACGGACGCAATGGACTGGAAGTGTTCATCGGCAGCAAACTGGGCCTGCTGATCGGTCTGCCGATGCTCACGTATTTCGGCCTGCGCGGTGTGCACATTCCGTTTGCGCTGTCTCTGCTGCTTCCGGCAGTCGCGGCCGTGGCCGGGTTACTGGTGCCGGACATGATCGTGCGCACCCGACGCAAAAAATATATTCAAAGGGTGGAACACGGTCTGCCAGACGCACTCGACCTTCTGGTAATTTGCTCCCAGGCGGGTCTTGGGCTTACCGCCGCCGTGGCACGTGTCGCGGAGGAAATGCACGACGGGGGTCAGCCCATTGGCGCCGAACTCGCATTGACCGCTAACGAGCTTCAACTCATGGACAGCCGTGTGGCTCTGGTGAATCTAGGGGGACGCACGTCGATCGACGGGTTGGTCCGCCTGGCGAACACGCTCCTCCAATCGCTGCAATACGGCACGCCGCTGACCAGCGCGATACGCACTCTGTCGGCGGAAATGCGCCAGGACACTCTCACGCGATTCGAAGCCCGGGCAGCGCGACTTGGTGTTCTGCTGACTCTGCCGATGATCATCTTCATTCTGCCGTGTGTCTTTCTGGTTGTTGGCGGACCCGCCGCGATCCAGGTCATGCATGTTGGGGGATAGTATCCAATGAAAAGAATTGCCCTGATTTGCCTGCTGCTGCCGGCCGCCTGCGGCAGCCATACCACACTTTCCATGGGACAGGGTCAGGCGGGGGATAATGTGGCACGCGCGGCACTATCAGGCGGTTCGCCGGATGTCGCTTTGAATGTCAGCAACGCCATTCTGGCCGAAGCACCCGACAATGTTCCCGCCCTGTTGAGCAAGGGCGATGCCCTCAGTCTTCTGCGACGCTACGACGAGGCGGAAGTGAGTTATGCGCACGCGCTGAAGGACGACGACAAGTCGGTCGAGGCTCAGATCGGTCTGGGCCGCCTAAGTCTGCGCACCAATGCGCGGCAGGCGCAGGTACTGTTTCTCGGCGCGCTGCAACACGACCCGAGCAACAAGGTGGCGTTAAATGATCTCGGAATCGCCTATGATCTGCAAGGCGATCATCTCAAGGCGCAGGAGTCCTATCGGCGCGCCTTAGGATCGGACCCGGCCATGCACGCGGCGGAGGTTAACCTCGCGTTGTCCATGGCACTGAATGGACACGCGCCGGAAGCCGTGCAAATGCTGCAACCCTTGGCAAGTGAACCTGGCGCACCTCGCCGTCTGCGTCACGATTTGGCCGCCGCCCTGGCGATGTCGGGCGATAAGGAGGGGGCAGCGAAAATCCTCAGCGCGGACATGACCCCGGACCAGGTCCAACGCACATTGCTCGCTTACCGGGAATTCAATCAGTGACCTGCGTGTTGGACAGACGGGGCTCGGTGGCTTTGATGGCGGGCATCATGGCGCCCGTGATGGTCATGACGATGGCGTTGGGCGTCGAGGTCACCGACTGGTCAGTAAAGAATCTTGAATTGCAGCGTGTCGCCGATGCGGCCGCATGGGCCGGGGCACAGCAATATGTTCTCACCAGCAATGCCCAGACCGCGACGGGAACGGCGTCCGATGTGGCGGAAATGAACGGCGCAACCGGTCAGGCGACAAGGGTTTGGAATGCCGCTACGTCAACGACAACGGACAATCTGATCGTCGCGCAGGTCGTTACTGGCATAACGAAGACAACCGATAAGGCCGTCCAGGTGACTATCACGAAGAACATCGCGAAATCGCTTTCACTGATCTTCTCGAGCACTCCCACGGTGACCATTACCGCGGTCGCGATCGCCGAGGTTGGCGGGGCTGGGCCGCAGCCTTGTCTTCTCGCGCTGAGTCCGAGTGGGGCGGGCGTGGACGACGTGACGCTCACTGGATCCGCCACTGTCGTCGCCACGGGATGTTCGGTCCGGTCGAACTCCTCGATCAGCCTCACCGGAGTTACCAGCATTACGGCGGGAGGGACTTATGCGGCGGGCTCGATTACCCTTGGTACCAACGGCGTTGTGACCGGAGGTTCCTATCCAAATTCCGGAACCATAACCGACAAGTATGCGACTTACGGTCCGCTGACCACCGCGTTTGGGTTATTGGCCACCAACCCCGTGGACCACATTGATCCAAATCCCAGCTATCAAACGATCACGATCACTCCGGGAACCTATCCCAGTCTGACTCTCGGCGGATCGGCAACCGTCACGATGAGTGCCGGAACCTATTATGTGCAAGGCCCTGTCGTGCTGAACGGCAACGTGACGGTGACCGGAACCGGAGTGACGATCATATCGTCAAGCACGTTCAACGTCGAAGCCAGCGCGCATGGATCACTCGCCGCGCCTTTGAGTGCCGCTACGTTGGGAATTCCCGGAATCTTATTTGCCAGCCGGGCGGTCAGTACAACGAATCAGAATACCTGGAGTTCATTTCAGGGAGCCGGCAACATCCCCTTTACCGGATTGATATACTTTCCCAATGGGACCATGGGGTTCGAGGGAAGTGCGACGAACAGTGCCTCGGGCTGTAGCGAAGTCATCGCGGCTGACATCTCGGTTTCCGGGGCGTCGGATCTTGGCGCGAATTGCGCGGCGTACGGGACGATTGGCTTTGGCAGCTTGCCGGCGAATGTGACGCTCGTCGAATGAACACCATCGGCCGGACACTTCCTGAAGACCGCCGTGGCGTCGCCGCCATCGAGTTTGCCATAGTGGCTCCGGTGCTGCTGATGATGCTCGCGGGAACCGCCGATTTCGGCTTGATCAGAGCAGGCAAGAGCCAGATGACGAATGGCCTCGCCCAGGGAATTGAGTATGCGTTACTGCAGGGGCCGAGTGTGACGGCCGCCAATGTCATTTCCATGGTGCAGGCTGGAGCAACCCGTGCTGGTCTGGCGAATACCGTGACCGTGGTCGTAACCGGGCCCGCGTGTTACTGCGTGACCGGTTTTCCGGCCGCGCTGGTCACACCGTCCACTGTGTTGTCAGGCAGCTTTACCTGCACGAGCACGTGCACCGCGCCGGCGGTGGCGCCAGCCCCGTTCATCATCGTCACCGCGAGCTATGTCTATCAACCGTTGCTGCCATTTTATAGCAAGCTTGCCACGCCAACGGTATCCGAGACGGTTAGGGTAAGACTGCAATGACCGGCGCCAGGAAACTGTTCCGGAACCGGTCCGGCGCGACCATAATCGAATTCGCCTTGGTCGCCGGGATTTTCCTGCCGCTTTGTCTCGCGATTTTCGATGCCGGGTTGCTGTTGTGGACGCAAGGAGTGCTGCAGTCCACGGCTGCGCTCGCCGCGCGGTGCGCCGCGCTGACATCGCCGAACTGCACGAATGTTAAGCAATTCGCGGTGACCAGCGCGGGGAATTGGATATTCAGCGGCATCATCAGTCAGGCCAATGTCACCCCGGCGCCAGCGATTGTCTGCGTTTCCCATTCCAACCTGATGAAGGTAACGATCACTTGCCCGTTCTGGGCCGGGGCGGTTTTGCCGCCGCCGTTAAATGGCAGAACACTGACGGCGGTGGCGTATTTTCCGGTCGCCGGCGCTGCATGCTGAGGATCCGAACCCGGCGCATGTCCAACGCGGCGGTGGCACTGGGAATCGTACTGGTGGCGGCAGGGCTCGCGCCGTCCAGCCTGGCCGCCGATGACCGCGACGCGACCATGTGCCAAAGGTCGGGTCAGGATGCCGAGAGACAATCCGATCTGCCGCCAGGCCTTCTGCTATCCATTGGCGTCGTCGAAAGCGGACGGCTTGACCCGGTGAGTGGCCGCGTGGCGCCTTGGCCGTGGACGATCAACGCCAACGGGGTTGGACAGGTATTCGAGAGCCTGGCTGACGCCGTAGCCGCGACACTGGCGCTGCGAGCACGCGGCGTAACCTCGATCGATGTGGGATGCTTCCAGATCAACCTGCACCAGCACCCGGCGGCTTTCGTCAACCTGGAGGAAGCATTCGATTCGACGGCAAATGCTGCCTACGCTGCGCGCTTTCTTGCAATGTTGCATACCAGGACCGGCAGTTGGGAGGCTGCAACGGCCGCTTACCATTCCTCAACGCAAGCGCTCGGCGATACGTATCGCGACAGCGTCCTGGCCGCATGGGCACAGCCCCTCGTTGCCCCGGTCGGGGCCATCCGGCCCGTCGCGACCGTCTTTGTATGGACCCCGACGGCTGTTACCAACGCGGTGCGGGTCTGGCGACCTGACGCTACCGGTCTGGCGTCGGCGGCGATTACGATTCAGCAGCGCGCCGATTCAGTGCAACCGGCAGTGCCGGCGGTGCATTACGGATGGTTCGCGACAGGCGGGCGTCATTCAAATTGACGTCCATGCGAGGCGTGGTCATCAAGCCAGCAGGATAACCACGCGCTGGTTCGTGCTCGAAGCCAATTGGCTGACGGCGGATCGCGTGATGGTTGCGACCCGAATCTTGCTTGTCATGTCCATGGGTCTTGCAGCGTCCCTGCCTTGGAGTGCCCCGTCGATCCAGGTTGGGCGCGACTTTGCCGCCTTTTGGACCGCGGCAAGACTTGCGGTGGTGGGCCACGCGGCGGATGCATACGGGAACCCAACCCGTGAGGCGTTGGCGGCGCTGTTTGGACCAGGAACCTACGCTCCGTTCTTTTATCCGCCGATCGCCTTGCTTGTCTGGGCGCCGTTCGCGCTGCTGCCATTTGCCGCGGCGGCGGCGGTTTGGGTCGGAGCCACTGCCGCGAGCTACGTTGTAGCAATCCGCACGATACTTGGCAGGCGATCCTACGTTCCGGCGCTGGCCTTCCCGGCGGTTATGATTGCCGCGCTTTACGGTCAGAACTCGTTGTTTTCGGCGGCGCTGTTTGGCGGCGCGGCTGCGACGTTGGAACAATACCCAGTGCTTGCCGGCGGCATGATCGGTTGCCTCGCCTATAAACCGCAATTCGCAGTCCTGGCGCCGTTCGCGCTGGCGTCAGCCGGACGTTGGCGCGCCTTGTTCGCCGCGGCGATAACGGCCCTGGGTCTCACTGGACTCTCTGCAATCGCCTTTGGTGTGCCGGCGTGGATGGCGTTCGTCGCCGCCCTGCCCGGTGCGCAAGCGTGGAATGCGAACGGGATAGCGGGGTTCGAGAAGTTCGCAAGCCTCTATACCGCGGTCCGACTGCTGGGCGGCTCCGACAATGCCGCGTCAACGGTACAGGGTTTGAGCATCGCCCTCGCGACGATTGCGTTGGTCGCGTTGACACGGCGACGACCTGGTGGGGTGGCGGAAATCGCCATACTGGTCACGGCGACGGGGTTTTGTGTCCCTTTCCTCGGTCAGTATGACCTTGTCATATTCGCCGTACCGGGCGCGTGGCTTGTATCGGAAGCAACCCGCACCCATTGGCTGCCATATGAGCGCGCGACGCTGGCTTTGCTTTACGTGGCGCCACTCGCGATCTTCGCCGGCATGCCCAATGGAATACCGCTCGCGCCGGTGGCACTGACATTGCTCGCGCTGTTGGTATTGCGTCGGATTCTGCAAGCTCCGTCGATCGAGGGTTCCGGTCTTATCGGGGATCTGCCAGCGCATCCGAGAAGCGGAGAATACTGAGCAAATTGGTGTAATTATCGGTCCACCGGTACTGCTTGCCCGATTCCGGCGGCAACGGCTTCCACTCCGGCAATTGCTTCATATGCCGCAGGTTGTTGTCGTCCTTCGCCAGCACCAGCCAGATCGAGCTGAGTTCAAGCGAGTCGCCTTCGACGAGGTTGACCAGATAGAGTCCCTTCCAACCCAGTTCATCGGCGAGGGTCCGGAAGACCGGCAGCAAATTCAAATAATGATTCGAGATATTGAAGGCGATCAGGCCGTCAGGTCGCAGTTTCTCTCCGTACATCGTCAGCGCCTCCAGGGTCATCAGGTGCATCGGAACGGCATCGGATGTGAACGCGTCCATGATGATCAAGCCATATCGCCCATCCGGGGCCTTGCTGAGGGTAATCCGCCCATCGCCGACGATGATTTGGCGTTTGCCGGGACAATCGCGCATGTAGGTGAAATAGTCCGGGTCGGTCGCGATATGGATGGAGGCCGGATCGATTTCATAGAAGTCCATCTCCTGGCCAGGCTTCGCGTAGCATGCGACGGTGCCAATGCCCAAACCAACGACACCGATCGGCGCGCCCGCGGCGGCAGCCGGCAAATTCGCGATGATATCGCCCGGCGGGCGGTAATATGAGACGGCCGGGCTCAGGCGGAATGCGTTTTCGGTGCTTTGCATGCCATGCACCGTGACGCCGTGGAGATAGATGCGGCGGTCATGTCCGGGGTCGTTGCGCACGCGGCTAATGCCAAAGAAATTGCGTTCTTCATGGATCCACGAATTGCCACTCGCCCCTCCCAGATAACCACCAAGCACCGCGGTCACAACGACAGCCAGAAGAGTCCGGCCAGGACCGCGGTACACCCAGTCTGAAACCAGGAAAGCCGTGAATAGCACCACAGACAAAAGAATTCCGTCAATTGCCACATGCGGGAAATCAAGAACATTCAAGGCTGAAGCGAGGTAAAGTCTCCCACTGACCAGCAACAGGAGCAAAATGACGGTGACCATTGTTGGAAAGCGCCTCGTGCGCGGCGGACACGGCGAAAGAAAGCCAGGCAGCAGGGCGACAAGAAGGCTAATCGCGAGCACCAGCGGGAATTCCGCGGCGGTACGAAAAATCAGTGGCGCAATGAAGCCGTTGAAGCACCCACCAATCGCTCCGCCGAGTGCGAGTAGTACATAGAAGAGGCTTGAATCTTCCGCTCTTGGACGCAGCTCATAGAGTCGGCGGTGGAACAGGACGGCCGCGGTGAACAATGCGCTCAGAGCAAGCGCGATGGCGCCGATCCGAGATATGCCAAAGCGGTTGGCCAATGGACCCGACATGGCATAAAACAGCGTCAAAGTGCCAAGCGGAAAATAGCTAACCAGAAGAACGTGCGTATTCCATTTGCGTCCCGAGAACGCGACAACGAAGCTCAGGATATAAAGCAATAGCGGAATGATCCACAGCAGAGGCACGGATGCGATGTCGGTAATGATGAACGTTGTTGTGCCAAACAGCAGGCTTGCCGGAATCGCCGACCACCCCAGCCAACGGGCTAACTGCCGTGTGTCCGGGCTGGTCTCCCTCGTGACAGGGGTGCTGATCGCCAGCGTCCGCTCATTTCGCCACATCAATATGGCACAACACAAGAACCCCAGGACCAGACATAGGTACCCAGCGGTAAAAATTGCGAATTGCCGGGAGGTGCTGAAATTGGGCTCTATCAGCAGGGGGTAGGCCAGCAAGCCTACGAAACTGCCCGCATTGCTTGCGGCATACAGCGGATATGGATTTCTCGCCAGCGCGTGCGACGTGTTCGCGGCCCACAATTGCAGCATGGGCGCGTTGCCGGAGAGCAGGAAATAGGGACCACCGACGCTTAGGACAAGCGTGACCATCAGCCAAAGCCGCGGATAGCCGTGCGCCTCAAATGTTGCGGTGTGCAGTGCGACCGGCAGCAGCATGAGACTGACGCCGAACAGCGTCAGGTGCAGCAGGGTCTGGTGACGAACCGCAAGGCATCGGCTCGACGCGTAAGTATAAGTGTAGCCAAGTAGCAGGAGCAGTTGGAAGGTCACCATGCAGGTGATCCATACCGACGGACTACCGCCGAGAAGTGGGAGAATCGGTTTGGCGATCAACGGCTGGACCAGAAAAAGCAGAAACGCACTGAGAGCCGCGGTAAGGGCAAAGACAAATGTCATGGAGGATCTCTTGGCGAACTTTCACACGTCAGGAGACATCGGCTTCCCCCGCGGTCAAGAGGGTTCGTTATGATCTCGCGGAATGCCTAAACTGAGGCAACCGAAAATGTCCGGCAAAATGGCCTGACATTCCACTGGCCATGCCGGCCCGAATGCCGGGTGGCTTGGCCCATACGGCACCGCTTTCGGCGATTTTGATGCCGATCGGATTGGCAGAGCAGCGTTGGAGCCCAAGGGTGCCGCGCACGAAATTGGCCGGAATCCACTGTCTTCGTGCGGTCGGCCTGGCCATTCGGCCTGACGCTCCAACTAATTGGATGGGCCGAAGAGCCAAATGGAATTCCCCTGAGCAGTGGTCCATATCAGTCGTCAAGGAGGCGGCACCAGCCACTGGCGTCAAACTCCTTACCATCAACCCAACGGAGCAAGTACCATGTTCGAATATCTCATGACCTGGACGCAGCTACAGGCCGATCGCCGCGGCGTGACCGCTTTGGAGTACGGCCTGATCGCCGCCTTGATCGCTGGCGTCATCGTCACGGCCGTGGCGCTGGTCGGGACCAATCTGACCGGCACATTCACGACGCTGGCCGGTAAAGTCTAACCAGACCCCGGGGGACGCGAAACGTCTCCCGGACCAATTCTCTTTTGCTGATCCAAATGGAGTCAATCTCATGTTCGAATATATCACGACCTGGGCACAACTTTACACTGACCGTCGCGCTGTGACGGCCCTGGAATACGGCCTGATCGCAGCTCTGATCGCTGGCGTCATCGTCACGGCCGTGGCGCTGGTCGGGACCAATCTGACCGGCACGTTCACGACGCTGGCCGGTAAAGTCTAACCGCACTCGGGGGACGCGAAACGTCTCCCGGACCAATTCCCTTTTGCAGACTCTAACGGAGTAAATATCATGTTCGAATATATCACGACCTGGGCGCAACTTTACACTGACCGTCGCGCAGTGACGGCCCTGGAATACGGCCTGATCGCAGCTCTGATCGCTGGCGTCATCGTCACGGCCGTGGCTCTGGTCGGGACCAATCTGACCGGCACGTTCACCACGCTGGCCGGCAAGGTCTAACCAGACTCGGGGGACGTAAGCCGTCCCCCGAACCAACTCTCCGGTATGAGCCTGGAGTAGACACCATGTTCGAGTATATCACGACGTGGGCGCAATTTTACAATGACCGTCGTGCCGTGACGGCCCTGGAATATGGTCTGATCGCCGCATTGATCGCTGGCGTGATCGTCACGGCCGTAGCGTTGGTTGGGACCAATCTGACCGGCACGTTCACGTCGCTGGCCGGCAACGTCTGACGAGTTCCGGATATACCGGGCGGCGTCGGGAACAGGCACCGCTTTGAGCCGTTCTGCTTAAGTTAACGAAACGGAGTAAATCCTATGTTCGGATATCTGATTACCTGGACACAACTATGTACCGATCGCCGCGCCGTGACGGCGCTGGAATACGGTCTGATCGCGGCGCTGATCGCGGGCGTTATCGTGACAGCTGTGAGCCTGGTCGGCACCAACCTGATCGCGGCGTTTACCTCGGTGGCCGCCAACGCTTAGGATATTTTGAAAGTATACTGCGCCGTTGAGCGAAGGCGCTGTATCCGAGTCCGGGCAATTCCCTGCACGCTTTGCAGGTTAGTGCGGAGGCAGATGCAACCAGAGTGAGGCGCCCGCCTGCTCGACTGTCGGATAGGCTCGACGCATGGCGGCATCGACCGCTGGGGTCCGGCGCGGGGAGGCTCCACGAACGTCGTTCTCAGTGATCATGAACGCGAACCCGTGCGAATCGATCATATCAACAAGCGGCTGCTGATTCCATCGCCCGACAGATGCGAGTTCAGTGACGATCGCCGGCTCAAATATTACGGGCTTGCCCGCGCGCATCAGCAACGTCATGTTTTCCGATGCGACCGGCTTGGTGGCCTCGGCGATCCGGCGTACCAGCGCTGCCTGACGATCGAGCTCTGGTTGCGGGAATGCATCCGGCATCTGCCGCACCGGCGGAAACAGTAACCCTAGAACCATCAGTCCCACGACGGCAGCGAAGTACCGCTCGGAACGCAGCAGATCGCACAGCCATACGCCGATCAGGACTGACCCGACACAGAGCCAGTCAAGAAGGTAATTGCAGCTCCCGCCGGACTTGAACTCGGTGGCGAGCGTCAGGCTCGCGAGGGCAAAGTGGAGCAGCAGGATTGCCCGCGCCGCAGTAGCCCGATCTGCTAGTCTGGCGTGAAACTGGCCTTGAATGCCTTCTCTCGCGGGCGCAAGCACAGTTTTGAAGACACCGTAAGCGGCGATCGGGATCAGCATCATGAACGGGAAGCTGGTCCGTTCCGGCCAGAACACATCCTCCAGATTGACCCAGGCCAATCGGTTGATGTTGGAGCCGATGATGTTCTCCAGGAATCCACCCGACGTCAGCCATTGCAGCAAGGCCAGCACCGCCAGCCCTGCTACCGTGGCAATGGCCGCCGCGGCAAACGCTGTTCGGGGCCGGCGCAACAGCACAATCAGGAAGATCGCGATGCCCGCCGGGAGTTGTGTTTGCTTGCAGTAGACGGACGCGACACACAGCAATAACCCGCAGGTGGTGCCCCATAATCTGCCGTCCGACCAGGCTGCGATCGCCACACCGGCGAGGCCAAGCGCGATGGCGATCATGTCCACCCGCATGAAAAGGCCCCACGTTCGGACCGCATGGAGGCTGAGCGCCAATAACCCGGCAGCAACCGCAATTGCCACGACGGTGACTGTGCGGCGTCCAACGGATGGCCGAGCCGCAACGAGGACCAACATGCCGACAAGCGGAACAATCGATAAGGCGGCGATGGCCGAAACCAGCCGGCCGGCAGATAACAGGTCGGGCATAAATGTCGCGGCCACTCGGGTGACCAGATAGAACAGGGGCGGATAATGGAAAGCGATGAAGGGCAGATCTGCACCGGGCGCATACATGCGAGGTCCCGGAATGAGCGCAGCTTGCTGCCAGACGATGCCTTCGCCGTAATCCAGTTCGTAGGGATAGTGAACCGCAACAATGAAATCCAGGATCGCCCCAAACGCATGGATCCCGAGAAACACCAGCAGAGCAGAAAGCAGAACACTCGGGACCAGGTGCGCGCGCCGGCGCACCGGCTCAGCGAGTGAGTTCACCGAATTGGCCGTGCGCGGACCAGCATTTGTTTGCCGGTTGGCTTGAACGGCGAAGCGAGCCAGAGCCGGATTAGAAACGATTTCACGGGAAGGCGGCCTTTGACCGACAGAGGCATGAACCTCGGTTCCACCCGGAATACGTCATAACCGTTGGACCGCAGAAAGTCGGCGAGGCTGATATGAGACCAAACCGTCGTATGGTCGAAATCATCAAAATACTCTCGCCACGCATAGCGGTAGTTTGGCTGCACGACTGTCAAGGTTCCGTTCTTCGATAACTTATGTCTCAGAGAGTCGAGGACTGTCCTGAATTCGACTTTGGTCATATGCTCGAACAGGTTGCTTGCGAATGCGAAGTCCACCGCGCCGTCGGCCACGAAGTCCAGGTCCAGAACGCTGCCGACCTTGTGCTCTACGCCTGGTGCCAGGTGAGCCGGAAAGCCGTCCCAGGCATCGATCGCGATACGGCGACGAGCGATGACGGCGTTGATGAAGTCGCAATACCCGGCACCCAGATCGAGAACGCAGTCGGACGGCTTGATCATGGCGCTAAAGCAATAGAGCCACAGGCTTTGCCACAGCACACCACGCCGCTTGTCGGCGACGAGACGGGTGGTGTGATAATTGGCGGGAGTCATGTCGCGAGCGCCTTCCAGCGCCAGACGATTCCGTAGAGCATGCGCAGCCCGACGAAGAGGGCGCGCCGATTATTGACGTTACCACCTTTGCTGAGGCCAACCCTGGCGTGGAACGTAATAGGACACTCCACAATATCGCAGCCTCGATCGAGCGCCACATCCAGAAAATGCGCGTTGAACTCCAGGTTCACTGACGGGTCCAGATAGGGCATCAGGCGGATCAATGCATCGCGGCGGCACAACTTATACGTTGTACCGACGTCAGTGATGGTGCCGCGCCCCAGATGCTTCGCCTCAAGCAACTTGCCGACAAATACATTCCCGTAATACATGAACGTGCTGAGCTGGGTAACTCGCGCGCGTAACCGTTCAGCGGTCCGGGTGCCATGCACGATGTCAGCGTGTGGAGCATACGCCAGGAACTTGTCGAGATCGTAAGCCCGAAACGTACGGTCACCTTCACATAGCACAATCAGTTCATTATCCCGACGGAGTGCTTCCATAAAGCATCGATATACGCACCGGCCGTAGCCTTGCCGAGGCTCATTGATCGCCGTTGCCCCCGCCTGGGCAGCGCGTTCCAACGTCGCGTCGCTACTATTGTTGCTGACCACGATGACTTCATCGACGAGTGGATGCGTCAAAAAATCTCGCACGGCGTCACCGATGGCGGCCTCATCGTTGTAAGCGGTAAGGGCCACGATCAACCGAGGGTTGGCTATCACGTCGCAGCGTACTTCCAACCGAGCAGAACGCTTGGTCCCAAGCAACAAGAAGATGTCCAGCAGGCTCAGGTACAGGCCGAACGCGATTGGCACGCCGCTGTACCAAACGATCCAGTGATTAATTGCCAGGAAGCGTGGGGTCCCGCCCAGAAGTTGGAGCGGCAGCGACAGGAACACACCGAGCAGATAGGCAGTGAGGCCGAGACATACCAGCAACATGCCATACATCAGAAGCCGGGCGCGCCGTATCCGCAGGTGCGTCGCAGCTTCGGCTCTGGGGGAAGCGAGCTCCACCTAGAGTGTCAGAATTCAAGGAGCTGTTTGACCGGTAGCGCCTTCGAACGGCTCATTGAAACCTCCTATTGGGTGGCTCCATACTGAGCCTTTGACGCTATCCCGTTCGAGAAATGTCGCGGCGCGAGACTGAGCGCACACTATCCGGGGGTGTTGCGGTGACACCACCCTCGGAATTTACTCACGGACCACGCATCTGGCGGGCGACGGCACTGTTTGGATGTGCGGAACTCTCTTATGCCTCGAAGAAGCCATGGCTGGGCCATTTCGACAGACGGACGGGCGGTGGGCCAGCTTGGTTGAAGAGTCGAATGGGACCAGACGGCCGTACCGGTGACGTGAGAGATCAAGGAACAGATATCCACGTCGGACAGCGAACTCCTTGCCACCGAGTCAACGGAATAACTCCATGTGCGCATGCATCATTGAGTGGGTGCATTGAACGCTGGCTGCCGGGCCGTGACGCCTCTGGTATATGGCCTGATCGCCGCAATGACCGGCGGCGTTATAGCGGCTGCGGGCGCACCGGTCGGCACCAGCCTGACAGCTACCTTTCCCAGCCTTGCCGCCAAGGTTCGGTTGTGTCGAGCGTTTTTCGCTGGGCGGCCCGACGCAAGAACTTTTGCGAGTGGGCACCCGAGCCAGGGGGGCGCGCCGGTGAGCGAAAAACGGACTGGGCCAAATCGCTCCCCGCCGCCGGGGCTATGGGCTTTGAACGCAGCAGGATCATCTGATGGCGCCCCATCGGGGCAAAAAGGTATCGCCAACTACCTCGGCTTCCCGGGCTATCCGACTATCAACCCCGAAAATCTCCCGGTCGATCTTGTTGGACCGGGCGCAGATTGCCTCCGCCCGAGGCTTATTTCATCAGTCCCGGCGGGCAGCCGAGCGGCGGTTCAGGTTGGCCATGGGACCTGAGCAGCGGAGTCCGGCATACCGGGCTGGGGGAGGCGATCGTGGTCTTGTCTGGCGCGTGCGATTTGTTGCGTCCGGTCAGAGACGCCCAACGAATCTTCAGCCAAAAACAGCACAAACCGTCGATTTAGCTGGCTCCCGGAGTAGGACTCGAACCTACGACCCAGCGGTTAACAGCCGCTTGCTCTACCGACTGAGCTATCCGGGATCAGTGGGCGGTCCCTATAGCGAAGCCCTGCCCCCAGCGCAATCAGGGGGGCGCCAGCGCGCCAGAGGCAATCGGGTGAAGGAAGCAAGGTCAGGGTTCTGCCCTGAAACCCGCCAGGGGGTTTTTGCCCCCCCTTGATCCGGTTCACAGCCCAAGCCCTTGGCCAGCACGCGGCGCAAAGCCGGGCTTTGGCGGCGCCAGACGATCCGCTATATAGGGGATCACGTGCGAGAGTGGCGGAACGGTAGACGCAGTCGACTCAAAATCGACCGCCGCAAGGCGTGG
>Ga0265338_10002599_pt1 | contig 26698 bp, 29 predicted proteins | sample 42126metaG_FD_193579 | JGI IMG/M metagenome (GOLD analysis project Ga0265338, IMG submission 193579) | Rhizosphere microbial communities from Carex aquatilis grown in University of Washington, Seatle, WA, United States - 4-21-26 metaG | ecosystem: Host-associated > Plants > Roots > Rhizosphere...
TTGCGTCGGCTCGGGGATTTATGAGCTTCGCGTCGAGCTCCTCCTTGCTACTCATTGAAGATATTTGCCCCATTCCAGGCCGTGTCAGGAACCTCGGCCCAGTGCAGCTCTGATATTTCCTCATCGTGCTCGGCGCAGGCATGCCACTCGGCGTCGGCCTTGTTCCACTCGGCGAAGGCCTTGTTCAGCTCGGCGAAGGCCTTGTTCAGCTCGGCGTCGGCCTTGTAATACTCGGCGCTGGCCTTGTTCCACTCGGCGCGGGTCTCGTTCAGCTCGGCGGCGGCCTTGAACAACCCGGCGGCGGCCTTGTTCAGCTCGGCGCGGGCCTTGTTCAGCTCGGCGCGGGTCTTTTCCCACTCGGCGCTGGCCTTGTTCAGCTCGGCGCTGGCCTTGTTCAGCTCGGCGCTGGCCTTTATGACCTGAGCGGGTAGCTCTCCTCGCACAGGAGCGAACTCGTAGAGCCGTCTTGCTCGCTCGTCTACGCTCTTTTCGCTCATGATGTAGGCTATCCTAGCCTCTGGCAGCTCGGTCAGCATCTCGAGCTCTATACTATGATGGCAGCACCATACCAGAGCGCCGACGCCTACCCCTTCAAATCGCTTTCGGCAGTCCTCGAGCTCCTCCTCGATTGATTTGAGCATCTAGTCCTCCTTTACCTTAATTCCCTTGTCTCGATCGCCTTTCGCGCCTCCCAATAGAGGTTCGCAGCGATCGGCGCGAGCCTTCCCGCCTTAAAATCGTCATAGTCGGAACTTAGCATGACCTTATCGAATGCGTCCTGGAACTCGAGCATGAGGGAGCGCATAAACTTGATGCGCCTGGCCACCTGAGGAGAGCTCGAGAGTGGTATCGAAAGCGCATTCACTGGGGAGCCTTCCTGATAGGTCCCAAAGTAGGCGAAATCCTTCGACTCGGCGAAAGCATAGAATCGCCCCAGCTTCGCGCCGGTTAGTGTCGAAGACACAAGCGCGATTCCGACCGATATTTTCATGCGGTCTTCTCCTTTATGACCTTCCCGACACCGTGTATCACGGCATACCATCTCTTAGGGTCCTGTAGATTGACCCCTGCGATATACGTCGTGCTTCCTCCCTTGGAGACCGCATATCTGCGATATATTCCGCTCCCGCGCTTTAGCGCCTTCCTGGCGCCTGAGCTTAGTGATTGATAGAGAATCCATCCTCCCATTATTAAACCCTCCTTTCACCGCGCGATGTTGCGAGCGTGTACGGAACGGATAGACAAAGCGCGAACGCGCGCATATTCTCCTGAACTTTTGTAGTAGATCCCGGAATAGAATCTGCCGTTGATGCCGCGGAAAATCACGTTCTGCCTCTTGTCGCCCATGTTCGATCGCCACTCTCGGCCGAGTATGCACCAATGAGAAAGGTTCTGCCCCATCCACGTAGCGGCGCTCTTCTTGCCTTCGGAGATATAGCAGAAGTATCTGTCGGGAGGAGAAAGCAAAAAGAGATAGACCTCTAGCTTGCTGCGCTCCTCATTCGTGACTCGGGCATTTTCTGGCACCTCTTCCGGCTTGTAGGCCTTTATCTGGTTGTTGTCCACCCACCTACAGAAGCGGTCGTTGCGCGCCGAGAGTTCCAGGTATTCGGCATCCGAAAGGATATCCTCCTTTCGTACCGTGGCCGTAGTCTGGTAGATCATACTTGCGCCTCATCGTAGACCTTGCGGATATTGATACCCTGATATTCCTTGTGGTAGCAGTCTTCCTCTTCCGTGCCATCGTTTCTCTCGAGCCGGAATATGGGCCTGCCGTAGGCGTCCTCGAAGTCGATGAAGTCACCGTCTCCCTGGTTAGTCTCGACGATTGACGCCATGCGGCAGGACTTTCTGAGAAAGCCGATTCTCTTCAGCTTGGAGAGAATCTCGCGCTTGTCAGGAACGTCCGGAAAACAGACGATAGCATCCTCGCAGAGGTTATTTATCTCATAGCCGTCTTTTTTGTTGCCCCATACGTCGAAGTAGTTGATTAGGCGATATTTCGTGGTGTCCTCCTTGAAATTAGCCAAGCATGGGCGCGAAGAGTGTCCTATTCTCCTCGTGCCCGGAAGCTTCGCCACTCTCACCGTTTCGATGAGACCTCAATCCTCGGCTTTTCTATTCTGCTTACCTCCTTTATATATCAGTCTCCTTTAATGAAAAGAGCCGTTTCTCGTTGCCATACTGGCGCGTAGCTTCAGCATAGACCTCGAAAGCTTCCATCCATTCGCGGCCCCAGTGTTGTACCTTTGGGCCTTGAATGAACGAGATATGATCGTAAAGCTCGTCGGCTTTGCGATAGAAAATATCGCCGAAGGGAAAGCCGTATGCTTTTTTCGACACCACGCGGAGCTTGTACTGATCGTTTCGCTCGTCGGTCATGAGGTGAAGATACGTACCGGCCGGAATGCGCTCGAGAATTTCGACTCTCGGCACTCCACAACCGACACCAAATCCGCCTACGTAGTAGGCGCGCGGGGCTTTGGGCTTGTGCATTGGCTTTGCTCCTTTCCGTTTCTCGTTGCCATACTGGCGCGTAGCTTCAGCATAGATACGTCTCGGCGTAGGCCTTGACATACTCGGCGAGGGACTTGTCATACTTGGCGTCGGCCTTGTCCCACTCGGCGTCGGCCTTGTTCAGCTCGATGTCGGCCTTGTCCCACTAGGCGAGGGCCTTGTCCCACTCGGCGCGGGCCTTGTCCCACTCGGCGTCGGCCTTGTACCACTCGGCGGCTGCCTTGTCCCACTCGGCGCGGGCCTTGTTCAGCTCGGCGCTGGCCTTGTACCACTCGGCGCGGGCCTTGTTCAGCTCGGCGAGGGCCTTGTCCCACTCGGCGTCGGCCTTGTACCACTCGGCGCGGGCCTTGTCCCACTCGTCGTCGGCCTTGTCCCACTCGGCGTCGGCCTTGTTCAGCTCGATGTCGGCCTTGTCCCACTCGGCGAGGGCCTTTTCCCACTCGGCGCGGGCCTTGTCCCACTCGTCGTCGGCCTTTATGACCTGATTGGGCTTGTGCATTGGCTTTGCTCCTTGTAAGCAGAGAAGAAAGGGCGGCCTAAAAGCTTGACTAGTGCCACACTCGGATTTTCTACGGCCTAAGCTTAGGCGCTTTGCTTAGTAAATCGGTTACAACGTATAGGCGGGGAATGCCTTGAAAAGTCTAAAAAATCGGCGCGATTCTTAAATAATCTAAAAATATGCTCTTGGTATGATAGTCGTATATGTGTTTTATGGTAGGTATTAAATCAACTAATGTTTTAAAATGCTTGTGTATAAGCGGTATAAATATTATTAAGGTAAATAAATACTGGAGTGATTATTTTTTTTTGTATATATATAACCTATGTATTTCAGCTCCATTTGATTTTACTACCCCGTTTGATATATTGGAGATTTGGTAGTCAATGGTTGGATTCAAATCCGACAAGCTCGATAGGTTTTTAGATACGGATAGGATATTACCATTTAAGATTGATAGTGTCAATTAAAAATATAGAGTCGAGTGTTATCAAACAATTACATAGTGCAGTGTATTAAATATGCACAACGTCATGGGTTATATTGATACAGTTATTTTATGATATGTCATTATTACACAATGATATGTATCGTTTTAATATAGTAAAGTTGGTTTAGGGAATCAACTAACTCGAAAATTCATAGCTTTAATATATCCGCTCAAAAATAATTAAGCATTTTTTATTTTTCCCTAAAAATCAATCCGAACTGAAATACATAGGTTATATATAAACAAGAATAAATACTAACTCGAGTAAAACATTGCACCAAAACGCTTTCTTTTTGCTTATTCACAACTTTATTGGTAAAACGTTTGATTTAATAATCGACTAGTGCTATACTTTTTAATAGAGATTAGACGCAGCAAGGGGGATATATGTACGATGTTATTCACGTGACGACGGGGCGACGGATCGGGACGTACAAGAGTTTCGCAGAGGCTAAAAAAGTCGAGGCTCTCGCCAATGCCGAGTATGGCACGCACGAATTCATCATTCGGCCAGTCCGCGCCCGTGTAGCGGTGTAAGGGAGGATGCAATGCAAAGGATGGGAAAACGGGAATGGGATGCGCGTGTTGGCGCATGCGCGGCGATACTCCGGGCGGAAAAAGCGGCGAAAGTGATTAAAATTGCGCAAGAGCGAGCAGTATCGGAGGACGATGCGGCGCGTATGTACGTTGTGGGCGCGTGTAAAGCCTCGGTAAGGCGTGGTACTACTAGGACAATCGTTGACGCACTCGAGCGATATGAGGCGGAGCAGGTCGGAGACCGCGCAGTATCGGTACACGGCGAGGCGTCGATCAATCGTGAAGTTCGGCGAATAAATAGAATTAATGATACGCAGGGAGGCAAAGGAGAATCGCACAAGCGGAACATGGGTAAGGTACTCGGTACGCTATACGTAGAGATCGAGGGAGCGATACAATCAAGCGCCATAGGTATTGAAACGTTAGTATCGGCCGCGATTGATGCATACATACGCGACTACGTTACGCGATTGTCAAAGACGGCACGGGCATCCATACGTGACATGGTACATAGCGCGTACAGTGTCGATGCTATCATGTCGGCCAAGACACCCCAGACGACGAAAATGGCCAAGGCAGCGAAGTATTTACATCATAATTTCCCAATGGCGGATAGAGTAACTACTCGCGAGCTTGTGTATTTGCTAAGGGAGCATGTATCATGATACAAAGATTATATGACGCCATGCCGCCGTGATTATAATATCACGGTTATGACAATGTAATAATAAAATAGTCTGTGAGAATGTTACCTTGAAACTTCGATGCAGGGGTAGGAACGGTGATCCCCGCGCGACACGAGCATAAAAGCATAAATTCCACCATAGTGACACTAATATCACGTTATTCTATAGTAACAAAATAGGCAGTTGACACAATACCCACCATGATTTATATTTATATTCGCCCACCATGGGAGCCGTGTGCTGAGAACGCAGCACTCACGCCGCGCAAAGGCTAGTTCGGATAGTCCTCCTTGCTAGCGACCCATGGTGGGCTTACCTTTACCTTGACGGCGAAAGCTATACGGGTCTATAGTCATGAAATGGCTGCAACCACAAACGAAGACGATGCATTCTTGACTCTCGTGAAAAAGTGCGTTAAGGCGTATTCGGTAGTCTATAATGACACGACGGCGCTTGACTCACTGGGGATCATTGGAAAACAGAGGGTACTCATACTAGAAGATGACTACTATCAGTGTGAGACGCGGAAGCTCAAGGCCCAGAGGACACTAAAGGACCTCAAAGAAGTAGATACTCTTCTATCAAGCATAGATGAGCTCGAGGAAGAGGAGAGAAAAGCCGCTAATGAACCAAAAAGAGAAGATGTTGAGGAAGAAGATGAAGAGATCCAGGAGGAAGAACAGCCTCCAATAGATGAATACGACATCAGAGGCGCGATAAAGAAGCCAAAAAAGAAAGACAAGAAACCCGATAAGGCAAAGAAACCAGTAGGAAGGCCTCCAGGAAGGCCCCGAGTCAAGTTCGACAAGACAAAGATAGAGACACGCCTCAAGCTCCTATCTCAGCGTCGAGAGATAATGGATGCGGAAAAAGGCAGTGAAGATAGAGAAGACGAGGCAATGAATATTTTCTTCATACCCGTCACGAAAGAGGAATTCGAAAAACTGAGCACTGTGGAGATATCTGAGGGTACGGCCGCGAAATCGGAGTTCGAGGGAACCTTGAGTCAAGGGGCAAAGATCGCCGTCGGCTCCAGGATTCTCAAGGCCACCACTTCGCGAGAGGTAAGCGTAGCTGGATTTCACTATGAGGAAAACGAGATGGGCGAAGATATCATGGTAGAGGATGTATGATAAAAAAGCTTCTTTTGCCTCATCAGGGGCTTTATTTGCAGTCACCTTTCATTTTTACCGATAGACGGTTCCACATACTCGTCGCAGGTTATGGCGCGGGAAAGACTTCCTCAATAGCGACCTCAATAGAGTACAAGGCTTCACTGCTTCAAGGTCGAAAGGATAGAGAAGGCCACCGGCCCAGGCTTCTCTTAGGCGGCGTTACATTGGGCCATCTTGTGAAGACGACGCTCGCCTACATAGTGCAGGACCTTGAGAACTCAAAGACCGATTACTCATGGGATTCGAAGAACAGCGTGCTCTCCATAGGCACCGTGGACGTGCTTGCGACTCCATTGCAGAACCCCAAAGAAATAATGGGCTTCGATGTATGGTCGGCGGACCTAGACGAGGTCGATGATCTGGGTATTTCGACGGCCGAGGATACGACCTTCGAGGCGGTCAAGGCGGTCAACGAGCGCGTGCGCCAGCAGATACCCGGCATGAGGATGCCGTTCATATCAATGGCGTCGACGAGCCAGGGGCAGCTCGGGCTCTATAGGCTCTACACGCAGTTCAAGAAGACCGGCGCTGGCTTTGTAAAGATCAGGGGTCGCACGCGCGATAATATCTACAACCCACCAGGATACGCCGACGAACTCGCAGCGCTGTACACTGAGACCGAGCAGCGCGTATACCTCGAGGGTGAGTTCCTAGCGATCGCGCGCGGGAAGATCTTCTCTGATTTTTCCTGGGACCGGAACTATACGAAAGAGGAGTTCGATCGATCGGTGGGAGATGACGAGACGCTCTACTGGGGGCAGGACTTCAACCAGGGCTACCATCGCGGCTGCGTGGGCGTCATCAGGGATGGCGTCATCATCATTGTCAAAAGGTACGAGTTTCCCGATATCAGGGAGGCGCCTAAGGTCATACGTCACGATTTTCCGTTTCAGAGGATATTCTGGATTCCTGACGCGACGGCTAAGGATGAGATTACGCACTTTTACAAGGAGCTAAGGCACAATAAGATCAAGATAGTATTGCGTTCAAAGAACCCATCGGTCGAGGATACCGCGTTCCTCGTGAACAAGCTTTTCTATATACAGAAGCTGCTCATCACCGGGGGAGCGACCGAGACGGCGGATGCGGTGTCCAGGGGAGAGCGGGACGATAAGGGAATGATACCCAAGGGCGTGGGGCCTCGCAGTCCCATCCATGACATAGACGGCCTCAGGATGATGTGTTTCTTCATCGTGTGCAATAGAAAGGAGTTTTTCAATATCAAGCATCTCGTGCTCGACCGGAAGCTTGATCTCATCGAAGAGGAGCAGACGGGGGTCGAGGAGCTGGGCGCCGGGTACTATGCGGTCGGATAGGAAAAAGCGTTATGGCATATTGACATATTGGTAAACTACTCCTACCATAGAGGCTATGGAATACTGGAGATCAGTCTGGAACATCATAAAGGGCAATAAAACGTCCACCTGGCGCGGCGCCGACGGCTATGCGCGCATAAAAGATGGGTTCCACTTCCACTCGATGTCGCTAAATGCGCACGAAGAGGTCGTCAGCATAGTCGAAAACGAGCAACGAGGACTTATAGAAAAAAGGCTCGGTAAGAGTCTCATCAGCACGGATGACGTTCAGAAGCAGTCGATTCAGGCCCTCGCCCCATTACGTGGCTATGCGGCCAAGGGCATCGGCTCAGGCAACGAGCTCGTGGGCCGAGTGCTCGATAGCTTCTCCGGCGCGAATTTCAACGCTGCCGCTGGCATGATGCCTAATGGGTATAATCTGAATACCGCGCCACAGTTCGGGGGAATGACGGAGCCAAATCTCTGGATCGACCCAGGAAAGGCCGCGGTGATCTACGCCGAGGGTGGCCTGGGGACCCTCGCGATAAACAGGAAATGCAAGCCGATCGCCTATCATGGCGTCAAGATCGTGAACCCCGAGCTCTCGGCAGAGCAAATGGAGAGAGTGAACGAGTCGGCGGAAAAGACGGGATTCGCACGAGCGCTCGCCAACGGAGCGAGGGATGGGCTTACCTACGGTGGCTCAATCGTCTTTCCGATGTTCAAGAAAGACATTCCGGCGACGCTTCTCATGGATATCGGGATGCTCGCGAAACTGGATGTCGTCGGGAAGGATTGCATAGCCCGCTACGTGACGCTCGATAGAAACAATGCGATCCATATCCCAAATTGGAATCCAACCGCCGAGGATTTTTTGAACCCAAGGTTTTATTTTATACCCTACCTCGGATGTGACGTGGCGGGACAGAGGCTTGCGAGGATCGTGCCACTTCCGCAGGCTGGCTACTGGGGTGCCATCATGACGATGGGCTGGGGCGTCTCAGACATCCAGAACTGGTACCGCGCGAAGTGCAACTATGAGGGCGTCGCCGACGCGCTGCCCCGAATGATAAGCCAGATGTCGATCCTCGTGAGGACCTTCAACGTGGACCTCTCGAACGCGCTCAATGGGGCAGTGGGCCTCAAGGACATGGACCTCGACGACATGGAAACGATCAGGATGGCTTCGAATGAGAACCCGATCACGATGGATGTCATCGGGGACCTCAAGGCGATCGAGCGAGACTTTACTGCTGTGGCGGAGCTCACCCGGATCGTGCGCCAGGATTTCTCCATGCGGACGAACATGCCCGAGGAGTCGTTCTGGTCATCCGATAGAGGGGCCTTTTCCTCCGGGGATCAGTCCGACGGCGTCAACGAACGCCAATGGGAAGGAATGAAGTACATCCACGGCGAGATCGAGGATCGCTGTAGGAACCTAGCGATGCTCGAAGTCATAAACGCCCTAGGCAAGGACAGAGACATCAGAAGAGCCCTCGCGGCAACGAGGGTGCAGATCCTCCCACCCAGGATCGAGAACGCCGAGAAGAGAGCGAAAGTCGTCAAGGATCTGTCGGAAGGTACGTTCAACCTCGTCGCATCCGGTATGAAGCTCGCAGCGGCGATTGACATAGTGATGCCTTATGGGGACATGCACCTGGCACCCAAGGCGGAAGTCATAGCGAAGATCGCGGAGTACCAGAAAGAGATCGACAAGCGAGAGGAAGAGGACCACAGGCTCGACGCCGAGCTCAAGCAGAAGCAGATCGACGCCCCGGTCTCCGCGCCCGGAACACCATCTTCTTCTGCCCCCAAGCCGAAAGGTGAGGAAAAGGGCTATTCGAAGCTCGAGCAGCGTATGCACGAGAAGACGCGCGGGGCATCAGCCAGGAGGGAGGGTCTCCAGAAGGCCCAGGGGAAGAAGCTATGAGTAGAGAGTTTTTGACGCGGGTGCAGGATAAGAAGCCCTATATCGAGGTCAAGGATGTGATCGTGGCCCGGTCGGGCATGTACACCTACACGAGGGAGGAAGTCCTCGCGCGGGGGCATAAACCGACTCGGGTCAAGGATTTCTACACCGAGTTCCGGCCGGCTGGCGTGATCGCGGCGTCGGCTGGGCTTTTCGATATGATACCCGTGACGAAAAAGGAACATATCGATGTAGAGATAGGGAGCGATAACTTCCACGATTTCTCCTCGGCGATTATAGGAGGGCCGATTTCGGTCGTGCCGATGCCCAATGGTCTCGATATTGGGCTCCAGGGAAGAATAGTTTTCTACACGAAGGACGCGCATGACTACTACAAGGCGGGCAATAGGGAAACTTCGGCGGACTACGTTTCCGAATCGGTTCTTGTAGACAACCCTGATGAGGTAGGATATGATCTTAGGTTAACGAAGATCACATCCGTCAATAACGTGGCGATAACGGCCATGGGTCGGGGTGGCAAGGACGTAAGAATCCAGGATTCCGTGTTTACGGGTCATACGTTCGACGAGATCGGGAGGGAGAATATGGGACTATTATCCAGCATCCTTGGCATCGGTGGCGCGGGTGAGAAGAAATTCTCCGCGGTCATCAAGGATTCCCTGGCGGAGATGAGGTCGGCCACGCCGGAGCGCCAGAAGGTAATCGTGGGCGAGGTTCTGGAGAGAGTAGCCGGCTTTACTCCCTCGGACATGCGCAGCGCGCTCGAGGGCGTCGTGCGCGACAGTTTCCTGCATGCCGAGCAGGCCCTCGCTGATTGGCAGAAGTCGGCGACGCTCATCGACGGAGTCTACGCGAGGTGCATGGATTCCGAGAAGGAGCTTCTCGCTAAGGTGACCGACGCCGGCAAAGGCGAGGCGGAAGCCAAGAAGGGCGAGAAGGAAGAGAAGGCCGGGGAGAAGGAAGAGAAGGCCGGGGAAAAGGAAGAGAAGGTCGGCGAGAAGGAAGAGGAAAAAGGCGAGAAGGACGAGGAAAAGAAGTCCCGCGCCAAGGATACCGCTGCTCTCGTCGACGAGCGGCTTAAGGCCCTGCTCCCCGATCTCATCACCGAGATCCTCAAGAAGACCTTGGGAGCAGGGGGCGCGGAAGGACCGCGTGGCACCCGAGCGATCGATTCAGGCATTGGCCTCATCGGAACCGAAGAGAGCGTGGACTATGCGCTCGAGGGCATCTTCGGCCACTCGAGCGGCATGTAAGGAATAGGAGGAAAGCATGTCCAATCTACAGTCCAGCTCCGGGAACTTAAGCCTCACCGGCAAAGGTATCTGGAGGGGCCAGAACAAGTCCAATGGCCAGCTCGAGAAGATCAACTCGTTTGATCTGTCGGTTGGCTACTCGGGCCTTACGGTGGGTACGGCTCTCGCCGCGGAGCTCGCCGGGGAAGGCGTGGTCGCAGTGCCTTTCGGCAATGCCGTGTGGTACGACCGCAACGTGGCGGGGCAGACCAATCACATCTACGCGGGGGTTCCGACGGCCGGAAGCGCCAAGCCTAAGCTCGCCGGCATCATCAAATACGATCCCGCCCTCACCTCCATGCAGCCCGCAAACTCTCTGGGGCTCATGGACTATAACAAGGGCACCATAGTCAAGCGCGGCTTCGTGCGGTACAAGACCGCCAAGGTCGCCGCGTCCGGCGCCGTCAGGGCGTTTGCCGACATCGACGACACGACCATGAAGCTTTTCTTCGAAAACTCCACAGGAGACCCCGTCATCGCTACGCCGACCTCCTGGGGCACGGCCGCTCTCACGGGGCTCACCGACGTGCAGAAGGCGGCCCTCATCGCGGCCCTCGAGACGCACGCTGTGACGCTCCCCACTCTCACCGGGGACACCACGGTGCCGAATCTCATCACGCACTTGAGCGCAGTAGTCCTCGCCACGGTTGGGCTCGATGCCCCCACGGCGGCGGCGGTCGGAGCACTGCTCCAATCGGGTTCCATGGTGCTCACCGGGGCGCATCCGACCCTCACGGGCTGCACCTACGGCGGCGACATCGTCAACGTCTATCCCGAGGACGAGTCAGTGCTCGTCGAGCTTCGGTTCTAGGCCGGCGAGAGGATAAAGGAGAGAGCAATGAACGGATTCATCGAAGCTTCGAAGCCTTTCACGTCCTTCGCGCGCAAGGCCGAAAGTTTTCTAGGCGCCCAATACCCTTCCCTCGTCGACGGCTTCGTCCGGGGGATCAGCATCGGGCGGAACAAGGACGCGGCCCCAGGCTCGAGAGACGGCTTCCGCATCACCGGGGAGTCCTCGATGGGTGGCGGTAGCTATCTCGAGGTTCCCGACCGGCAGCTCACCGCGCGGCAGGTCAAGAACTGGAACGAGGCGGGCATCGAGACCTTCGGCACCCGAGTCTCGGACTCTGTCAAGGAAGCGATTCTCATCTCCGAGCGAGCATTTCGCGCCCAGGGCATGACTGAGGAAGAGGCCAAAAAGCGCGTGCGCGATAGCCTCACTCGGATCGGTCACTACGATCCCGAGGTCAGAAAGTACATCGGCGAACCCATAGTGGCCACGGGAAGGGCCAAGGATAGCCTGTTGTCGAACCTCTCGATGCCCTACTGGGACGTGTCCTACTCCACGAGGGTCTTCAAGCAGCCCTTCATCCAGGGCATGGCGAGAAACCTCGTGGACGTGATGGGTGTCCCCAACATCTGGGCGGACGCCATCGTCATGTACAAGGAGACCTTCGAGGGATTCGCGAGGATCTCCGGCGTGGCCAAGGGCAATGGCGAGTTCAACGACTCGGCCAGCGTCCGCAACCGATTCGACATGCTCGTGTCGCAGTTCGTCAACCTCGTTGTTGACTACGAGACGAGCTTCCACGAAAACCTCGTCGCCGGGCAGCCGGGGAACTTCCTCACCCCCATGGGCATCGGCGATCGCGAGCGGTACGCGCGGCTCATGCTCGAGCAGCTCGCGAACGCGCTCATCCTCTTCGGCGACGCGGAGTCGGGCTTCGACGGTCTCGAGCAGCTCGTTAACGAGGACACGTGGAGCGGTGCCACCACCGACACGATCTGGGCCGATGACACCGACGTATCCAAGGGCGCCGCGATCGTGACCTCCTTGCAGCGGGAAGTCGGCAATATGCAGGAGGAGCTCTCCTTCCTGCCCTCCTCGGTGAGGATCAACTGTTCCCCCACCGTCTACAAGGCGCTCAAGTGGACTATGCAGTCCAACGTCTACTCGGACAAGAGCCCCTTGCAGATTTTCAAGAGCGCGTTCAAGGACTACGAGATGATTCGCTCGAACGGATTCGGCACTGGCGTGGGCTTCGGCCCGAACAACGGTGGCCTCGAGGAGCTCGTCCTCGTCTCGGACCCGTTCTGCGCGCCCCACACGCCCTGGAACGATCACGCCTCCGACCTTATGTTCATCACCTTCCCGACGCTCAAGAGCGCCCTCGATCCCCAGGAGGGAGTCGTCATCGCTCCCATGGCGATTGAGAATTTCATCCTGCCCTCGTTCCCGCAGCGTAGCGGGCTCCAGAGAACCATGCTCAAGCGCATGGGCTCCGTCATCGCCCCCATCGACGGGACGATCAAGATCATCCGGGGCTTCGGGGTTCAGTGATCCATCCATCGGGGCGCCTCGATAGTTGAGGCGCCCCTTTCCTGCAAGGAGGCAGAAATTGTCGAAGTTCGTATGGATCAAAAATAACCTGAATCAGGGTGTCAGGGCCATCGTCCAGCTTAAGACGGACGATGGAAGCAAGCGTGAGCTTAAGATCGAGTTCTCGCGGCTGCGGACTGACAAGGACTCCGGGCGCCTCATGAGCAACGGCTACACGAGGATCACGGATGAAGAGTACGACCAGCTCATGGATGGCTCAAAAATCTTCAAGAGCTTCATCGACAAGAAGAGCTTCGTGAAGTACGACCTGCCGCCCGCGGACGCCTTTACGGATGCACAGCGCATCATGCAGCTCGAGGCCGACAAGGGCGCGCTCCAGGCCCAGATCGACGCCTTTGCCTCCGATAAGGCCTCTCTCCAGGCTCAAGTTGCCTCATACGCGATGCAACTGCGGGATCTCCAGGCCCAGGTCGACGCCGCGGCCTCCGACAAGACTTCGGTCGATTCTGGAAGCGAGAAGCAAGAGTTTGCGGGGGACGAGGGTACTCCCGATTTCAGCAAAGGATAAGCCATGGCGGCCGTTTTAGTAGGTGGAGTGCCCGATCGTATAACGGCCGCCGACTTCAAGCGGTACTATCTCGCCGCGTTTCCTAAGTTCGCGGATGCAAAGTACGACGAGATTCTATTTGACGCCATCGACGCGGTATATACCATGTTCGATGGCGTCAGTACGCTGTGGAAGCGAGCTGGGGATGAGGCCTGGATAGCAAAGACCATTCGCTGCTATCTGCTCCTCGTGGCATGGTACATCGTGAATCTGTACCCACGAATGGCGGCCGGCGTGCAGTCAACAGGTGGTATGCCCATTCGGAGTAAAAAAATAGGTGACGTGACCATCAACTACATGGACACGTCACACCTGACCACGACCGATTCGATCCTTGAAAGCCTTAAGGCGAATCCTTACGGGGCGATGGCGCTTATGATGATTCGAAGCGCTCCTGCGAGGTTCAAGATCTCGGTAATCGTGGCCAAGGATATCTAGGAGGATGACATGACGGAAAGCCTAGAGAATCTGTACGGCTACTACTCGGTGACAAGGCCGGTTCGCATCAATGATCAGAAGCGGGTCCCGTGCGTGTGCTACCCGAGGGGTTCCTTGGGGCTCGAGAAGATGCAGGAGTTCGAGGCGAAGGGCCTTATAAAGCTCTACGATCACCCGGTTCGCTTCGTGAACGGCGCCGTCCGAGAGGAAATTGCCCCCGTTGTTCCGACCATTATCGACACCCCCCAAGAAGTGCCCGCGCCGACCGAGTTCGCTGACCACGAGTAGATCCATGGAAGATGGCGGCATCTATGGCGATATGCTCGCGGCTTTCTCTGAGCTCATTGGGGAATATTGCATATTCGACATGGAAGCTACGCCAGGAGGTGGCTACGGCGCGCGGCACGACAAGAGGGTAGTCGAAGGCATATTCCGTCGAGTTCCTGGCGGCAAGTTGTCTGTGGTCGCGGAGAACCGGCAGCCTAACGAAGTCGGATCGTTTTGGGTCTACGCCGACGAGGCAAATAGGATATACGAGGGTTCGTATCTCGAGGTGGGGAAGGAAATATTCATCCTCACGAAAGACAATGACTATCTTCGCGAGGGTGGTTATGTCAGGTTCGTGGCCGCTATCGTGCCTGGGCCAACAGACCAGCAGAGACCAGATAGGTCGGTGATCCAGAAGGCGCTCCATGGTTACGAGTAAGTTCTACCGACCGCAGATGGCCGCGCTCTCTGGAAAGGAGAAGATATTCTTGGGCCTCGCCGAAGAAGCGGGGCTCAATTATTTTGTGCCTTCCGAGATGACGACGAGGAAAGTCGTGGACGCGCGCAATATCGGTGGAGGGGCTCATGTCACCTATAGCTTTTCTCGTGCGGTCAGGAATAACCGCTTCGCTACGATGTCGGGCGGTGCTGGTGAGTACGGTGTATCAGGGATCTCCTTTCGTTTGCTCTACGAGTTTCTCTGCGAGGCCTTCAATGGCGGTGAATACTTCATCGACACCTACTTCGCCGCCATCTTCGACACGAGATCGGTGTCGTATGAGTTGAGTCAAATAAATGACTCTATAGTATACGACATCGAAGAGGAAAAGGCTCTCCTCGAGGAGAGCCTCGTACAGCGAAAGAGTGGAGAACTCGATATGCGGTACACTGTCAATAAGCGCTATGCTGCGCTCAAGGCCTGGAAAAATCCGGTTCGAGTGAGTGAGTGCACTCGCGTGGCTGAAAAAATAAAGCGCGACATAGTATCGTGCCTCGCAGCCGGGAGAATACCGCTTCGGAAAAGCGCCGTATCCGATTCGACGAGGGCTAAGCGGAACCGTTTCATAGGACTGGGCAAGGATAAATTCTTTTTTGCTTCCGGCCAGCTTATTGAGCATCTCAAGATTTATGTCGAGCTGGAGGAGGTAGCGTGAATAGGCCCCCTGATATAAGTCATCTTATCACCGAGGGTGTCACTTTCGGCACTATCCAGGCGGTACTCGCCTTCATCTATTTTGGCTATGACGGCATGAGTCAAGAACAGTGGAAGAGGGCAGAAAACTATGTAGTGCCGATGCAGCACAATATCGATAATCCAATAGTCTTAGACGAGAGAAAAGGGATCACGGCCAAGGATACCTTCATCGAGTATTGGATCGACGAGGACGACAGGCTCACCCAGGACACCAAGGGGATGTCGACCATACAGACGCCCGACGGCAAGGATTTTTTCCAAACCGATGAGTGCTTGAAGCTAGCTCGGGTAACGGTACGGTTTATAGGACGAAGCGCCGAGGCCTGGGCGAAGCTCTTTCACCACCTTACGAAGCGTCCAGAGGTGGCGCATCTTTTCTACGAGTACTGTAACGCACAATCGCTCGAGTATATTGGGCCGATACGGCCTATAAATATCGACTATTTTGGAGCCCAAAATACGGCAGTTGCGTATGATATAGTTATGATGTTACAATACATCGAAGTGATACGATTGCCAGGAGAGCTATTGGGGCTCATCTCAATCGCCGCAGGAAGCATTAGCTAGGCTCGAGGAGGCGGATAATGAACGTGAACTATGTGGGCAGCGTGGCCCAGCGGAAACTGAAATTCAGTTCCGTCGTGGATGTCCAGAATGTCGCGAACTCTGACATCTTCAACGCGGTCTCTATCTACATGCCGCTCTCCTTTGCCGCGGCGAATCTTGTGGGATTTTCGGCGAGCGTAACCGTTGATGAGCCGGCGCTTATCGCGATGACGCTCGACAACTACAAGAGCGAGGCGCAAGGGAATCTTCTATCCCAGATCGCGCCAATGTTCGTCGACGACACGAACGTGGATCTCACGGTCTACATTATCGTGTTCCTCGACACCGACACCAGTCCCACCTACTGGGCGAAGGGCTCTGACTGGATCACCTTCAAGCCGCTCACCACGGCTTTCCAGGCGCTCTATTTCCTGTCGTATGTCAAGATGCTCTTCGACCCGACCTACGATGGGTCGAATCCGGTCACGATCGCTGGCACGCCGTCGACGGTCACGCTGTCGATCACGAATCCCACGGGTGGCGCGATAACGCTTCTCGCAGGGGCATACTCGGTGCCGGCAGGAAACAAGACCTACGGGTTCGTTCTCGCCACGGCGCAGACCATAGGCGCAGGCCAGACGCTTGCCGGCATCGTGGCAACGGCGACCGCGCACGGTACGACGACCGCTGCTACCTCGACTCCCCTGACTTACGCCTCGTTTACTCCCGCGCTCAACGCGGGCCTCACGATCGCCATCTCGGCCGTGGCCCAGGGTACAGCGGATACGACGAGATCGTCGACCTATTTCAACCTCGCCCTAGCCCTTGCCTACCAGTGCAAGACGAACATCCAGCTCTCCGCGTTCTGGTCAATAGTCATGCTCGACTTTGATCTCATCGACGATGTGGCCGGGACGGATACCAATCCCTGCAAGATTCGACTCGCGACGGCCGCGCAAGAGTCGGTCGCGATGACGAGCATCACGGGCGGAGATACGACGAGTTATTTCTGGGGGGCACTGTCGCTGATGCAGGCGGAGAATACGTTCGTCGCGGTGGACTGCGAGCCCACCAGGAACATCATCGCCCTCGTGCTCTACGACTGGTTCGCCTCCAAGAACGGTTCGGGCGAGTACGTGGGGAACAAGCTATCCCTCATCCGCATCACGAACGAAAAATGCTTCGGTCCCGTGTCTTCCATCAACGCCTCTTTCAATGCCGGGGACACGGATGGCTACGACATTTTCGATTCGAAGAACGTGGGCTGTCTCGAGCCGATATCCGGATCGAACAACGGAGACAGTTGCCTCTCCATGTGCCGCGGTGTGACGGGCATACCGATCGGCGCCCTCATGATCGCCAAGTGGGCCGACTACCAGTCGAGCCAGGATTTGGCGGACGTGATTGCTGACAAGGGGACCCTCACGAACCCGGTCCTGACCGACAACCAGGCATATCGAAAAATACAGAACATCGTAATCGGTAACGTGTCGAAGTTCTCCATAACCGGGAGAATAACGAACATCGTCGCCAACTTTCCGTCCTTCGAGAGAGCTAAAGTGGGGAGGACGGCGCTCGAGGCTTCGAGCTCGTGGAGCGCGATCTACGTGGACGACCTCGACACGGTCAACATTTCTGGCGGGATCACCGCCGCGTAGGGAAGGGGGGATACCATGGCTTTTGGAACTAACCGAGCGGCGCCGCAGCAGCGAGCGTCGTTCCAGACCTCTGGTGGGATCATAATCAAGTTTCGGCACCCCTACCTCTCCGGCCAGGTGAGCGATGCGTCACCAGTCGATGAGATCGATGTGTCGAAATCCGTTCGGCTCAACGACACCTTCTTCTCGGCGGTGCCCTTGCAGGACAGCGCCGTGATGGAGGCGCTCGTCGACGGCTCGACGATCACCATCACGAACCACATGCTCGCTGGCCGGGCCACGCTCAACGTGCTCCGCACCACCGGGCTTGTGGGTTCGGGCGACCTCATCGCCGCCTTGCAGCTCATCATCGCCTCCAAGGACTCACTTGGGGGGACGCTGACCATCATCCGCATGGTCAACGGCAAGCGGATCATCACCGTCTTCTACGGCGTGAGCGTCCAGAACGTGCCCCACCTCATCCTCGCAGGTAACGCGATCGTGCCCTACGCGGCCGTCATGCTCTACTCTGGCTTCTTCGAGGGCGTAGGTGCTGACAACCTGGACGAGCAGACGATCTGGGCGGTGGGTAACAAGAACGGGATCTCGGCCAAATACCGCCCCTACGCGATCCAGGCTGGCCAGGGTGATCTCTTCTCTGCCTCCAACGTGCAAAGCGGCATAGTGGGTGGCGTCGACGATGTAGATTCTCCCGACGGAGATATCGACAACGGCGCTACTCCTGCCGCGGGCGACGGTCTCGATCCCGTGGTCGTTCCCTCCGGGGTGACGTGGCCCTCGTGACCTAGGATTTAGTAGTTCAAAATATGCGGCCACCCCTTAGTAGGGTGGCCGCATTGCCATTGTAAGGAGGACTTATGGCCGGCATGGTGAATAAAGAGATGGCAGAGAAAATGACGGGGGTAAAGAGGCCGCACGAGTTTCTGGCTCTCGACGCATCGTCGCTAGAGTTCGAGGAAGCGCACAAGGCGATACGGGAAGATATCAAGCAATCAAGGATGATCTACGAGTTTCCCTCGGGCTTCAATAAGCTGTCTCTCTTCGAGGAGTGTCGCGCGCTGACTATGCTCGACGATTTTCAGGCGATGTATGACATCACCATGCAGCTACTCGTGGATAAAGACCTTACCATCAAGATGAGGAATAACGACGGATCGGTCACGACGCTCTGCGAGGTTCACGTCACCGATCGGTTTCAGAATCTCCGCGGTGTCGATGTGATCGACAAGTATCCGATCCTCGTTACATGGCTCGCTGAGTTCATCGCGGCAGACCTGCTAAAAAAATATCCGCTGCCTGGGAAAGAAGCCGCCACGCCAGCGACAGCGCCGAAGAAGACCAGGGGTGGCAAGGGGGCGTCGATCAAGCCGCGATCATAAAAGCTAATTTTGGCAACGAGGTCTATTACTTGTGCTTTGAGTTCATGGAGGAGTTCAAGAGAGAGCCCTCTGACTATGATATGCTCTTTGACTTCTTGCGGTATAAGAAAACGAAGAATATACTACAGCAGAGGCTAGAAGAGCACGCCAAGGCCTTAAGAGGAGCTACGTGATGCCCAGTTCCAACGACAAGTATGGCACGCTGCGCTACTCGATGGATATGTCAAATCCTGACGCCGTGGCAATGTCGAAGAGCTTCGAGAGCTTCCTGCGGCAGGTCGTGAGTCAATTCCAATCCGAGAGCGACAAAGTGCTCAGGACGCAGCGGAGCATACAAGGGAATATTCGCATTACGGATTATTTTGTGCCCTCCCAGCACCTTCCGATCATCAAGAAAACCGTCGAAGAAGAGTTCGCGCGAGTTAGTGATAGGCGCCGTAAGAGTAGTCTCGGTATAGATATCTCTTCTGCTTCGGACAATGGATTTAGGGTTCATACGAGCAATATACATGATCCTCGTACTCGAGCGGAAATTGCTAATCTCGTTCGACAGAATGGTGGATATTTTTCTCAAGGCAAAGGAAGCGCCGTGGAGTGGGGCATCGGTACCTCAATTAACTTCGATGATAAAAACTTGAATCGCGTCATTTGGGGCAAGATATCGAACTCCGAACAGAAATACAAAAAGACATTGGGTGAGGTACTTGTTAATGGAGGTGCTGAGGGGGATATAGGTGATGTTTCATTGTCTGATGAGCGATCTATAGCCTATGCCGCTCTCGCTCGACGATCGCGGATGGTTGGCTATAAAAAGCAATATGCCAAAGAGCATCCTGATGATGATGCAATAAAAGAAGAGAGTGGTGGTACGTCAGGTAAAATGGGAAAATACGTGCTCTCCGGTATATCAACGGAGATTGGATTACTTGTCGCTAAAATGACTGCCACGGTAGTGCTACTTGGTAAAATACGTGAAGGCATAGTAGATATCGTTAGTAACGCAAGAAGGCAGGCTCTCGGTGACCAGAGGTATAATTTTGCTCCTGGCACTATGCAGTCTTGGGAAAAAATAGCGTCATCGAAGGGCTACGATAAGAATATGTTTCCCGGTGCCATAGGCGCTATTATGTCAAATTTCGCTAGTCCTCTTGCGTTTGACAACGCTCCATGGAATAAACTCGCGCCCATTCTCGGTATAGATACCGCCAAGTTAGTTGATATGGTTAAAGCTGGCGGGGATCAAAATGCTCTTGGTGTCTTCGATATCATGATAAAAAGTATAGTGAAGTCTAGTGAAGCCGGCATAGCACCTGGTCTTCCGGTGACAACTCCAGATAAGGCCTATGCCGTCAACGCCGGCTTATTCACTGAGGCTCTCGGTGGGCAGGCGGGTGATACTCTATACAATTATTGGTACGAGAAGCGCGATAAGGTGGGCAGTGGCAACTATATGCCTCCCAGTGATTTTTATACCAATAATCCCGATGTACCGAAATCTCTTCTGACACCTCCGGCTACGACCCATGCAGATGTGGAAACGGGTAATAGATTCCGAGGCGCGGGTACTTCCATAATGTCCGTCGCGGAGACGCTACTCCGACAGATAGTGGGGAATACGGGACAGTGGATAGAGGATTTTCGTGGGTGGATAGCCCGATCTGAGATAGCAAAGAGGTTTTTCCCTTCGTGGGTCGAGCACGAGGAATTGAGAAACGTGGCCTCTAACTTGGATGCGAACAGGTTAGCAGGCGTCAATGCCCCTGTAGAGCGAGCAGCTCTCGCTAAAAAACTAGCACTGTATGGTGCCGCCCCAGGATGGGAGGACAGACCTGATGAATTGCAATCTCTTATTAGAAGTCAGGACTACAAGAAGATAGGTATGACATTCGAGAACTTTGCCAAGGCGATAACTGATGCTGATTTCTTTGGCGACATAGGGGCTTACTCGGACACGCTTCGAGCAATACGTGATTTAGGAACCGCTACCACGAAAGACGGTACGAGGCTTGTAGTCTATACCAACGCCACGCATGCCAATGATTCTCTGTCTCAGGCGAGTATGACGATGGGTATATTAGGACAGATGCAGGTAACGGCGCTCGTGGCTGCCGCTATACTCGCGCAAAATAAGAAAGATTTGGAAAGTCTCCCTGGGCATAAGCCGGTTTATCTAGACCCCGCCGTGGAAGCTTACCTGGATGCGAATGCCCTGAGATCGGCGAATGGTGCAGGCGATACTCCGGCTGGAAGGAAAATGCGCTCCGATTTACAAGAGAGGCTCATAAGCTCTGCTGACGTTTACGAACTTATAGGAAAAGTAGGACTAGATTTGGCTAGTAACAAGAGTCTCGGTGTCACAAGCCTCATTGATGCCATAAGTAAGGGCTATCAAGTTGAATTCAATAAAATAGGAGCACCTGGCGCCGGAGGGACTTTTCAGGTTATAGTGGACCTGATGGACCACGGGAAGATCTTGGCTCAGACTGAACTCAATGACCAGGACGCGGGTAATCTAGTGCGAAGTTTCACCATTAACCGCGACAACGAGAACAATATAATAAATGCCGCGCTCGGTGGGTTTAATTTACAAAAAGCCTCCAGTAAATAGGAGATTTATATGGGTGGACCGCTTAGTGGCAATGCTTCGGGAATAATAATCCCGACGCTCATTCAAACCTCCTCTGATCTCTTGCGTTATATCACGAGTCTCACCTGCCTATACGACGTGAACTGGGCTCCGGACCAGGGAGTCATTACACTCCCCATAGCCATGTTCCGGGTGACGAAGATGCACGAGATCGGTAAAACAAACATATCCACGAAGAGAGTTATTCTCTACGAGCCGCAGGAAAATATTTCGGCGGAGGCACACGCACAGCAGATCCGTCCCTCAGTCTTGCGCGCCATCACTGACAATGCGGTACGAGATCCAAAGCAGTACACGCTCGACGTGGTGCTCCCCTTCACCCCGATTGATAGGGGCATGATGGACTTTGCTTCTGCTTTTTCCGGCGCCATCGACACGTTCGCCTATATGCTCGGCGCAACGCCGCTCCACGACCAGATAGCGAACTTCGTAAGCAGTGTATATAAAAATAGAGTCGCTACAGCGAATGAGGCGGTTCAGACAGCGCTCCAGCTTCCGAATACCGACGGTCTATCGTATGTGAATAAGATATCCCTGGAGACCATGTGGAAAAGATCCCACTTTCTCGTGATGAAAATGTGGACGGGGATGTACTACGAGTTCGTTATGATTTCCGACATGGATATCTCAAAGGAGCCGAAAGAGGACGATGTGTTCCGCGGATCTCTACGGGTACAGGAGATGCCGGTGCTCTGCGTCAATAAGCCACAGGGCGGCGCGACGATAAAGATGCCGTCGTCGTTCCTCACCCCGCTCTCTACGGTGCTCGATCGAATAACCGGGGTCGATCAGTTCGGCCAATTTGGAGGAAACTAAATGAAGTTCACCCTGGTACCGAGCCTCTTCACGAACGGCGTTTATACAGTAAACTACGGCCTTAAGAGTGCAATTTTCACCATAATCGACGAGACCTACGAGTCTGGTCCCTCGAGCGCGCGAGTGGCGAGGATGATTTGCGATATACAGACATTCGACACGTCAAGTAGGCTCGTCGCGGAAAAGTTCGGCTCCCTCGTCATAGGGCTCGGGGACGAAAACGTCGCCGTGACCACGAGTGATTCTTCTCTGCTTGGGCTCCTTTTATCGAGTTCGAATATGCAAAGCTGCGTGGTGGATCTTTATGAATGATACGAGGGGCATCGATAGCCTCGCAAGCGCCTCTCAGATAGTAGAGGGAAAGGAGCTCGTCAATTCTCCTGAGAGCTCGCTTATGTTTGGTAGGATCATAAATGTAAAGTTCATTCGAAAATACGCGGACAAGAACGGAGATAGGAGCTTCTGCATTCGCAGTGACTATGAGCCAGTTTATCACAGCGATGGTACGGTGCAGTTCGTCAGGTGCTCTTTTCCGCCCGCGATAACGATAACCTATAATCAAGTCGCCGATACGATAGCGATTAGTGTCCAGATAAGAATCACGGGACTCTTTATCGATCGTGAAGTGGCGGACGAGAGGATAGACTCCGCTGCGGAGAATCCCATCATGTCTGCGGTCGTGCAGCTCGGCTATATAGACGAGTTTCCGAGATGGGACAAGGTAGCGGGCGCGAGTGACGTTGATGCATTTTATGACATGGACAATGACTCGTTGGACGGCTTCGGAGGGATGCTGTCGGGTAAACAGCTCATTGTGCAGATACTCAACTGTTATCCTGAGAATAATCCACCCGATCGTGAGTGGGTTTTTGTGGGCACTGTGGCGCACTTGGATACGGGCATACCGTGGAGCCATACCAAAGACGATCTAGTGCCAGGGTATAATAATAATAATTTCCCCAAGGGCATGTCGAAGATAGGGATGATGTTCTATCAGTGGATAACGCGGAGGTTCATCAGGCCTGGCATCGAGCATTTGGTACAGGTTACCCACATAAAATTGACGGATGACATTATCGTCGATGATGTGCAGATATTGGTATGGAATTATAATTATCTCGTAGGTAAGGCGATGAAGCCAGACAAACAGTGGACGAAACTTATTCCCGATGGTGATGGTCTCTTGACTCCGTTCGACGCCGGGTTCCTGGGAGTCCCGGTGTCCTGCTCGGAAGAGCTTAGTTCCATGACGAGCGTCGCCGACATACCCAAGTATGGCGTGTTTCAGCCTAACCTCGCGCAATCGAATAAGCAAGTTGCTGCTCAGGTGCAGAAGATAGCCTCCGCATTCCAGGATCTCAATGCTGGATTTCAGTTGTTCGATGAGGCGCACGAGACGCTAGAATCGCAGCTCAATGCCATCAAGAACCACTTCAATTATATCCGCTGGTATATGTCGTTGGATGGTTCACTGTTTGTTTATAAGACGAGCCAGAGCACCAAGGGCCTCTTCAAGGACCCGGTGATAAAAGAGCGGCAGAAGAACGGCAAGGTGCTTAAGCTCGCGGCGGTCTACGATATAACGATGTCTGGCTTGAGGATAATCCGCTGTCCGTTCAGGCAGCTCATAAATCCCATGACGACGGTGTTGTTCGTGAGTAGGTATCGTATACTCGACACAGTTGGTAGTTTCTATCAACCAAAGGAGACTCATCATGCGTTCTTGGTTTTATTGAGCTCCGTCAAGTTCTCCACAGTAGGCGACGACAACGAGATGACGCTTTCATGCGTTGATATACCTGACGAAGACGCTCCAGTGGTCGATTACGAGACAGGGCTTGTCACGGTTGTACCGGGTACTCATCCGAGTAAGCAATCCTACACCGACAATCCCGCCTCGGCGCAAGACATGGTAAAAAAGGCGTGGATAACGCTGACCGTAACGGTCGGGGTGTATCCTTACGACAGTGCACATCACAGTTGGGTTGATGTGGCCAACCAACTATTAAAGACCGCGAGCCCCGTCGATTGGACCGACGAGCACGGTGTAGTCCATCTCCCTGATCTAGCCCGCGCGCTCACCGATCTTGCCACATGGAACTCACCTGGGGCATGGGCAGACGGACCTATGACGGTGACTGCCGGCCTTGCTCTCGAGGACTATTCTCCCGATAATGATCGCGTGAGCGGATTATCGTTCAAGATCCCTTGGCTCTTTGATAATAAGATTGTAGTAATCAGGCATCCTTACAAGAATAAATACCTCCCAGGCTATGAACAGACAGGAGTCACCTTGAATGGATAAGGACGGATTTGAACTATTCAAGTATAGCGCTCGTAGCAATATGCTTGACTGGATTAAGAACCTCCTCATCGTCGAATACGCCGAAGTCGTCGAAGTCTTCGATGTCAACACGGTCAAGGTGCGCCTCCTCGTGCAAGAAGGGCAGGTGAACAATGTTTTCACCGTTCGCCTCATCTGGCCAGGCTCCTCGAAACTTGTCGAGGAGACTGTGCAGCCACAGGAGCACGACAGTGTTCTTCTTCTGTTTTTACGCTCACATGACGATTTGATGTTCCTCGATTCCGAGGCGAGATCAAAAATAGATCCTGATGGCGTCTCGACCTTGCAGAACGTCAACGACAGCATGAACCGCTACAGCATGTTCTCAGGCGTCGGAATACTCGCTAAGACCTCGAATACGAGAGCCCCCTCATCGGTTCACTACGGGCAGGACGACAGTGGGCCTTATGTAGATTCTCAGACAGCCGCGCGCGTGATGCAGGCTTTTAAGAGCGCGGTGTCTCTTGTGTTCGATTCTCCTAGAATCGACGCGGAGACTCCTGGTCCTGACGCACCGATTACGCTCTTATTTGGTAGACAATCCCCAGTGTCGATAGAGTTTAGAAATGCGCTACATATTAAGACGAGTGGTCCTGAGTCTGCCATCGTTATGGATTTGGAAGGCGATCTTGATGTAGATACCCAAGGTGATGTCGACATAGAGGGAGCAGAAGGAAGCGTATTTTACATTAAAAAAATTGGTGCAAAAGATGTAGCTCGAGAGGGCGACGATGTACGAGTCGATGACGGTACTGACTCCGCCAATATAGAGGCTCTTCAGGCTGTATGCTCTATATTTGGTATTCCGTTTAATTCGGATACTCAGGGGCTCAAGGGAAAGATCACTTCAGGATCTGGTAGGCTGAAGATAGGAGACTAAGATGGCCGACACAGCAATGGTTTCTGCGATCATGGCCGCGCTTCATGCTAAGAACTCTATTATACCGACAGAGGATACGAGCGGGTGCATGGGCGCCATGTTCGATACCGCGGCACCGTTTCTAAGTTCTGGCGCACAAGGTCCTGCCGGCCCGCAGGGTCCAGCCGACGGACCACAAGGAACTCAAGGCATTATTGGAGGAGATGGACCTCCCGGTTTTGGGGCACAGGGAGCCGACGGGGCACAGGGAGCCGACGGGGCACAGGGAGCCGACGGTACTGGTATCCAAGGCTCCATGGGAGAGAGCATTCAAGGAGCCGATGGCGCTCAAGGCAGCATCGGCGTACAAGGGCAAGGCGGAGCGCAGGGAAGAGCAGGGACTAGTATACAAGGAGCCAACGGTGCCAACGGCACGATACTTACTGCAGCCAGCTTCGACACAAAGACTATATCGACCGGGTCAGTAACTGTTACTCTAGGATCTTCCAGCTATGGTTTTGCGCTTGGCAGCAGAGTGCGTATCGCGCATGACGGCTCTAATTGGATGGAGGGTTATTGCTCTAGCTATATCGGCTTCGCACTCACTGTGCTCATAGACTTTACTATTGGCTCCGGCACCTACAGTATATGGAATGTCTCCGTGAGCGGTGATCCTGGGATTCAAGGGCTGCAAGGCCTACAAGGAATCCAAGGCCCTGCTGACGGGCCTCAAGGCATACAGGGGCCTACCGGGATAGGAATGCAGGGCGTACAGGGGAATGACGGGCCTGCAGGTTCTACGTTTGAAGATGCTAGTTTTGACACCGTAACCATAGCCACCGGGTCAAAGACTTTTGAGGTAGGCTCGAACATCGACGCTTTTGCCCCTGGTAGCAGAATACGCATTATAGCTGCTGGCTCGCCATCCAATTGGATGGAAGGTTTCTGCACGGCTTATTCGGGGTTCAACCTCACCGTGTTAGTGGATCTTATAAATGGGTCGGGTTCTTTTTCTGCTTGGACTATTCTTGCTACGGGGCTTGTAGGTATTCAAGGCACCCAAGGCATAACGGGGACCGGGCTTCAAGGTACTCAAGGCGTCACCGGGATCGGGGCTCAAGGCACCCAGGGCCTAACCGGAGTCGCGACTCAGGGCACGCAAGGAGCTATCGGAGCGGGT
>Ga0265338_10002600_pt1 | contig 26691 bp, 22 predicted proteins | sample 42126metaG_FD_193579 | JGI IMG/M metagenome (GOLD analysis project Ga0265338, IMG submission 193579) | Rhizosphere microbial communities from Carex aquatilis grown in University of Washington, Seatle, WA, United States - 4-21-26 metaG | ecosystem: Host-associated > Plants > Roots > Rhizosphere...
TGAAACGCATCACCAAGAACGACATTGGCTGTTTTTCTCGCAACACCAGGAAGCGCGTCAAGTTCTTCCATCGTCTGCGGCACAACGCCTTGGTATTTCTCCATAATCATTTGCGCGGCGGCTTTGACATTTTTTGACTTGTTGTAATGGAAATTTACTTTTTTTACCATTGCGTCAATATCTTCTACAGGTGCATCCGCCATTGCTTGTATTGTTTTATATTTTTGGAACAGTGCTGGAGTAACGGTATTTACCAGTTTGTCCGTTGCCTGTGCTGAAAGAATTGTTGCGACAAGCAGTTGCCAGGGATTTTCATTAATAAGTGCTGAATGCGGATTGGGATAAAGTTTGGAGAGCCGTTTGATGATTTCTTTTACTTTTCGACTTGCCTCAGGGTCTACGACTTTTTCTTCTTTTGTCATAACATTTTTATTATAGCATCAGGGAATCTATAAGCCAATTAGGGCTTCTTGTGCATATTGTAGAGACTTGTTAAGATTTTATTATGCGTTATCTTTTTGTTTTTATATTTTTGGCAAGTTCAGTTTTGAGATTTTTGTTAACGCTGGTAAACAGGCAAGCAAATGATAATCATATTCGAGTTATCCAACTGATCCTTCAAGGACTTCAGCCAGGAAAAAATAGTTGTTGGGAATGTTTTCAGCCAAAGTTATATTATGATGTCAGTGCCTTTGTATATCGTCTTCTTCCTTGGGATACATTTGTAAGTCTTATTCTTACAGCCCAAATGCTAAGTTTTCTTGCGGGAATCGGAACAGTAATCATTATATGGAAATTTTTGGCAGATAGTACCTCCAAATATTATGCATCAGTTCTTACGTTTGTCTGTATAGCGTTTAATCCGCAATTTATTGGAATAACCTCTCAGGCAACAAATGATTCATTTATCATTTTCTTCAGTTCTTTATCATTTTTTGCAATGTGGAAATATCTGCAAAAAAGCAGTATTTTTTATGCAATTCTTCTTATTATTGGTGTCGTTTTAAGTATTCTCAGTAAGGGCACGGGATGGGTGGTTTATGGAAGTATAACAGCTATATTACTTCTAGAGATGTTGTTCCCTTCTGTTCAGAAAAAATTGAAAAGGCTGGCAATTATTTTTTTAGTTTATAACAGTATCTTTTTTATTGCTGTTATCTTTTTTACTCCTTATCCGTATTATTATCAAAAATATCATAATCCATTTATTATCAATGCTACAAAGCCAACTGTCCAGGCAGCTTTTTTCAAAAAAAGCTATGTAGGAAGACCTGGTGTGACATCTATTGTGGATAGTTTCTACACTTTCCGTCTTGATGATTTATTATTACATCCGTATGTTATCAATAGTCCCCAACCATATTTTATTAATCGCACATCGTATTGGTCGCAAATTTACGCACAATTTAATTCAATTCATTTTTTACAGTTTCCTCCATCGTGGGGAAATACTTCTGTAAAAGTACTCTCTCTTACCCGCAGTTTATTGATTATGGGATTACCTCTTGGCTTAATCATGGTTCTCGGTTATCTGACACAAATTGTTATTCTCATTAAAAAATTTTTAAAACATTCATTTTCTTTTTCCGATTTTACTCATTCATTTCTTTTTGTTTTTTATTTTTCGGTTATATTGGTTTGTATGCTCTATTATGCATATGCGTATCGAGATTTTTCTTTTATGAAAGCTATTTTTCTTTTTCCAGGGATTGTGTGTATAGCACAATTTTTACATACGGGGATACAGATCATTATGCGAAAACTTATGAAATGGCAGTACCTGCAGGCTTTTTTCTCCCTCTATCTCATCACGCTTTGTATACTGTATATTTATGACGTTTCATTACTTATCGGACAGCTGTGGGGAAATATTGGAGAACTTTATTAACTATGGAATGACCATATTTTCGTACTTGCATTTAGGTGAGTATCTTTGTATAGTTAATAATTATGGTTCAAGATGATACACAAGACGACATAATAGAAGGTGAAGTTGCTGAAGATGCAACTGACAATGAGAGTATTGATGTGCCGGTAAGTGGTGCAGATCAAGCAAGCGCGCTTCTTAACCTCGAAGAACTCATCAAAAATCATATAGAGTCGATTGACAAGCTTAAGATAGAACTCAAGCAACAACGCGAAATGCTTGAGGATTCTTTCAATAATAATCCTACGTATCACGAGCATGACGAAAAAGTTAAAGAAGTATTAAAAGGGAAAAATTCTGTAAGAATGGAAATTTCCAAACAACCCTCTGTCGCAACCCTTGCACAAAAAGTAAAAGATATGCGTTTTGATATCAATGAAAAAAGTAAAACTCTTTCTGATTTACTGCAAGATTTTACCGAACAAACAGGTGCGACTCAAATTGAAATGAGAGATGGTAAAGTACTAGAAATTGTAAAGACATCAAAGTTGGTAAGAAAAACTTCGTAATCTGGAATTATGAAGCATGAATTAGGAATTAAGGTTAATTTATTGCTTACATTTTTATAATCATAATTCTTTATTCATAATTCTCGAAATGTAATATATACTGCTCCCCGTTTTACATGAAATCATTGCAGAATGTGATAAATAAAATTTTGTCGATATTCCCCTATCTTGTTGTTTTTATTTTCTCACTTTATCAGCCTTCAGATCCAGATCTCGGGTGGCATTTGAAATACGGACAATATTTCTGGCACACAGGGGAACTTCTTCGTGATAATACATTTTCAGCAATGATGCCGAATTATCACTGGGCCAACACCTCTTGGCTTACAGATATAATTTCCTATACAACATATCATTTTGGCGGACTTTTCGGATTATCCTTATTGGCTGCATCCGTGGTTACTGCAACGTTTTATTTTTTTGCTAAATCTGCGCAAATGTCTCTCTGGGAACAGACAATTATCTTCCCGATTATGCTGTATCTTGAGAAACCAGTGAATTCAGTCTCTTTTCGTGGTCAGCAGATGAATTTACTTTTTGTTGGTGTGCTATTCTATCTGATTAGTTTGTATGAAAAAAAACCAAAATTATTATGGCTTATTATTCCTCTTTTTTGGATATGGGTTGATATCGATGGAGAATTTCTTTTGGGATATGTATTGTTTGTTTCTTGGGTGGGTTTGTATATTACAAAGAAATTTGCGGAAAAAGTTTTTGTTTTAGATATAAAAAAAGAAAAGAAACAAACGAGGTTGAGTTTTAGTTTAAATAAACTAAAAACAACAGTGGCTCAAGAAAAAAGAGAAATCGGTTTTTTGTTAAGTATAGTAGTTTTAAGTTTCCTAGCAACAATGCTTACCCCTTTTGGCGACCGTCTTCTTCTTAGCACATTTTCATATATTGGGAATCCACTTTTAAAAGATATCGAGGAATATCTTCCTTTTCAAATGTATTCTCAAGGTTGGTGGAATGAAATTTTTGTAGGAGTTCTTCTTACTTTTGGTCTCTTTATTCTTTTTTTCAGAGGGAAATTCCTTGAAAAGTTTCCTATTCTTGGCGGAGGACTTTTATTATATGTGCTTTCATTACAGGTGCTTCGATATGCATGGCCTGCATATTATTTGTTATTTCCACTTCTTGCGATGACTGCGTCTTTTCTTAAGCCGGATGGGAAAAAACTTACAAAAAACCTTTCAAGTATTCTTCTTGTTATGTTCGTTGCTGTTGCAATTTGGTCACGGTATCCTTTTACTCAATACACAAATTTTACTTGGAATGAATATTGCGATATACAGGTTCTTCCTTGCTCTTCAAAGTCGGCGGAATTTTTGATAGATCATCATCTCAATCATGATATTTTTTCTCTTTACGGATGGGGTGGATGGCTTATCTGGAATTATCCACAAATCAAGCCGACCATTGATGGCCGTATGCATCTGTGGGTGCAAAATGGCTACAGTGCATTTACTGATTATTATGCAGTTGAGCAGGATTTGAAAGATATCAATGCAATTTCATATGATGTTGCGTATATATCACCTGACAAGCCAGTTTATAATCGTTTGATGCAACTAACAGAAGAAAAAAGATGGAAGCTTGTTTATAAAGATCAAGTTGCTGCTATTTTTGTGAGAGAATAAAAAATTAGTTTCTTTATTGCTTTATTTATTAGTTTGTGATATTTTGAATATATGAGTTTGAATATTAATTTTGTTTCTTGTTGTTGCACAAGTCTCGTCTAGCGGGGTTTGTGCTTTTTTGTTTTTTGAAGCCCCGCTTAGGCGGGTTTTTTTGTGGGAATATGCAATATATAAACGATATTACAGAAAGTATTGGAAATACACCACTTATACAGCTACAAAAAGTAGCAAAGGGTATTAGTGCTAAATTACTTGTTAAATTGGAATATATGAATCCTGGTGGAAGTATAAAGGACAGATTGGCTCTTCAGATTATCAATGATGCTGAGGAGAAAGGTTTTCTAAAAAAAGGATCAACAATTGTTGAATGCACTGGTTCAGGAAATACTGGGATTGGCCTTGCAATGCTAGCAGCAGTCCGTGGATACAAAACGGTTTTTACAATGCCTGATAAAAATAGTCAGGAGAAAATAGATATACTAAGGGCTTATGGAGCAAAAGTAGTGACTTGCCCAACAAATGTCGCGCCTGATGATCCGAGAAGCTATTATCAAGTTGCGCAGCGGTTGGCAAATGAAATTCCTAACTCGTTTTTTGCCAGACAATATAGTAATCCAAGCAATCCAAAAACACATTATTTAACAACAGGAAGAGAGATATGGGAACAAACAAATAGAAAGATTGACTATTTTTTTGCAGGGATGGGAACAGGAGGGACAATAACTGGTACTGCGAAATATTTAAAAGAAAAAAGTAAAAACATCACCATTATCGGCGTTGATCCTGTTGGCAGTATTTATGCAGATTATTTTAATCATAAAAAAGTACAAGCAAAACCCAAAACCTATCTTATTGAAGGAATTGGGGAAGATTTTATTCCTGAAATAATTGATTTTTCTCTTATAGATGATGTTATTCAGGTTACAGACAAAGAGGCGTATGGCATGACAAGAAGTTTGGCTCGAGAAGAAGGCATTCTTGTAGGCAGTTCAAGTGGGGCTGCAGTTTTGGGAGCAATAAAATATTTACAACAGAAAGAATTATCGCATGATTCTGTTGTCGTTATCCTTTTACCTGATTCCGGAAAAAGTTATCTCAGTAAGATTTTTAATGATGACTGGATGCAAGAAAAGCATCTGTTATAATCAAAAGCCATGAAACAAAAAAAAGGATTTTCAACAAAAGCATTGCATACATTTTATGTGCCCAATGAGGATGATGGGGCGATTGTTCCACCAATTCATCTCACGACTACTTTTAAATTTGGGAATAATGGTGGATATTACGATGGTTCAATTCCCCGTGAAGAATGGGAAGAAAGAAATCGATTTAAATTCAATAACGACTACAAACATTATGATTATTCTCGTACAGCCAATCCGACACGGATTATTTTGGAAGAAACAATGGCAGCGCTTGATAATAACAAATATGGACTTGCTTATAGTTCAGGATCAGCAACTCTAGTAAATGTAGTTTCTTTATTGGGCCCAGGAGAAATAATTCTTTTTTCATCCGATGCGTATGGTGGTACATACAGGTATATTGTGCGAGCTGCAGGAGCACAGGGAATTAAATATAAAATTGTTGACTTGACTAATTATAAAGAAACGGAAGAAGCGTTAAAAAATAATAATATAAAAATCATTTGGATTGAAATCCCGACCAATCCCCTTTTAAAAGTCGCGGATATCGAAAAGTTATCTCAATTGGCAAAAAAATATAAAGCGCTTTTGGTGGTCGATAATACTTTTGCGACACCTATTTTACAACAGCCTTCACAGTGGGGAGCAGATATTGTGGTGTACGCGACAACAAAATATATTAATGGACATAGTGATGTTGTGGGGGGTGTTCTTACAACAAGCAATACCGAGCTTTATCCAAGATTGAAATTTCTTCAAAATTCTATAGGAGCGATTCTTTCTCCATTTGATTCATGGTTAACCCTTCGTGGATTGCGGACACTTGAAGTTCGTATGCAGCGGCATTGTGATAATGCAGAAAAGATTGCAGCATTTTTGAGTAAACATAAAAAGTTAAAAAAGATTTATTATCCAGGATTATTTACTGGAGAACAGAAAAGGATTGTTGATAAGCAGATGAAACGATATGGAGGGATTATCTCAGTTGAATTGCAGGAGAAATATGATATTAAAAAGTTTCTTTCGCATTTGAAGTATTTCCCATTAGCGGAAAGCCTTGGCAGCGTAGAATCACTTATCGATCATCCTGCATCAATGACTCACGCATCAATACCAAAAGAAGAACGAGAAAAAATAGGTCTATCAGACGGACTTTTTAGACTTTCTATAGGAATTGAAAATGTTGAAGATTTGCTGGAAGATTTAAAACAATCTCTGAATCAGTTATAAATTTTTATTTGCTCAGATCTTTATCGATTGCTGTTTGGAAGTCGCTGTAGGGTAAGACTCCTACCATTGGGACTCCGTTGAGGAAAAAAGTTGGAGTTGCATTTACACTTACTGCATAACCATCATTAATGTCCTGTTGAATTATGTTGTTGTATTTTTTGCTTTTTACATCACTTTCAAACTTTTTGACATCAAGATGCAGTGCTTTTGCATAGGTGAGGAAATAACTTGTCGGGTCGCTTACGTCACTCCAGGTAGTTTGATTTTGATACAAGAGATTAAACATTCCGAAGAAATTCCCTTGTGCTTTTGCCGCTTCTGCTGCTTCTGCTGCTTCTGGCGCGTTGGCATGTTGCGGTAATGGGAAGTTTCTGAACACGTAATTAATTTTCCCTTTGTAGTTTTGTAAAAGTTGTGTGACAACTGGATATTCCTCTCCACAAGCTGGACATTGAAAATCTCCAAATTCTACAAGAGTAACTTTGGAGTGATTGTTTATTTCGGCACTGCTTGGGCGGATGAGAATATTGGCATTTTTAATTGGTTGTGTATTTTGAGAAGTTGAGGAAGAATTTCCTCCGAACAAAAATGCTGCGCCGACAACAAGAACTAGTGTAATGACGCTGATGCCGATTACTATTTTAACTTCATTTGTTAATTGCATAGTGTTAAATTATTTCTTTTTGGCAGTTTTATTTTCTTTTGTTAACTGTGCATATAATAGCATAGAGATGGTGATTATTGCAAAAGAAATCATAGCTCCAAGAGGAATTGTAATAAAACCAAAAAGAACAAATGGTTGATCAATACAAGAAACCCCAGCGGTGCATGGTGCTATTGCCTCGGGAAGAATATGCCAAACGAGCAAATTTTGATAAAACGTTATAACAAAGCCAATAATACTGAGCGGCAAAATATAATAATGAAGATCTTTTTGTTTTCTCATGATACTTACCGCACTAATAAATACCATTGGATACATAAAGATTCTTGCCCACCAACAAAGGACGCAAGGAGTAAATTTCAGAATTTCGCTGAAAAAGAGACTAATAAGGGCTGACAATAGTGAGACGATAAAGACAAAGTATGGGAGATACGAGGCGTAGCGTTTGAGTTTCATAAAAAGTATTATAGCATAGACGTTTAATTGTAAGGACGAACTAATACGTCATTCCTGCGAAAACAGGAATCCAGTTTCAAAGCTTTAATTAAGTGGATCCCGGATCAAGTCCGGGATGACGTTTTTTGGTTTAGATTGTTTTTTCTTTTTTGCATTGCTTGCAGTAATCGATAGACATTCATCATTCCCCCTACAAGTCCGAGAGCAATTCCTAACAGCATATAAAATGGTGCTGTATGGAAAATTTTGTCAACAAAAAATCCTAGCGCTAAAAGAGCAAGTACAGGCACTATAAGTAAAAATGTCGTACTCATCGCCATCATGACAAGAAATGTCCAGGTTGTTTGTGGTTTTTCTTTCTCCTCTGCCATTCCATATTTAGTTATAACAGTGGGAAGATGTTTAGTAAAGAAGACAGTATTAGAAGTTGAATTGGATAAACAAAAGATTGTATTCTTAAGAATTTTTGCTGTACTTTCAGCGGTGTTTTTTATGGTTTGGAATTTGAAACATGAGCTCATTTAGGCTTGCATTTGATAATAAAAATTAGTATAATTACCTATAGTATGAGTGCTGAACGTCTTGGAAATATTGCTGATATCCTCAGTCGAGGCTCATGTCTTACGGAAGATCCAGAACTTTTTTTTCCTGTTGGCTCAAAGGATCCCAATATTGCGAATGCTTTGAAAATATGCGGTGGCTGTGACGTTAGACAGCTGTGTCTTGATTGGGCTATGCTAAAGCCTCAACAGGATGGTATTTGGGGTGGTACAACTCCCGAGGAAAGGATACGTGTTCGGAGAGAAGAGAGAGAAAGAAGTCTCGGTTTTACAACAACAACTACTACAGCTAATGCTTTGGGAACTCCAAAAGAGCAATTTTAAAAATAATATTCTATATCAGTAAAAATACTGTAGATTACTTTTCTATTTTATTCTTGACCTTTGGCTTTTATTCGAAGTTCACTTATACATACATATCTCTGCACAATCTTACTCCTTTTCATTGTTAGTTAAAGGGTTACACGCTTGAATTATCCAAAAACAGAAATTGATATCTTGACACGAGAAAAAACGGATGATAATATCCTAACAATTCCTGCTCGAATTTTCTTAATACTTTATGGAAAATCTTGCAGTAAATTCATCACTATCTTCATCATCAATTGTTAGACCCTCACGGCTCGAGATGACAGATTATTCAGGATCTTTTCACAGTACTTCACAAAATAATGCTTATTCAGGAACAGGTGCTGGTGGAATGAAACCGAAAAAATTTCAACGATTCTTCAAAAAATCTCCACTGTTTCCTATAATTCTTGTTATCATTATTGTTTTTGTGATTGCAATATTCGGTTTAAGTAGCGTTATCAGAAAATCAACAACCGGTGTTACTCCTACATCTGCTTCAACAAATAATATGCAGCAAGTCAATGTTCCCAAACCAGTCGCAACGGAAACAGTAAATAAAAATTTTGCGTTTCCTTTGAAGGATTCTGCCGGCAAAGTTGTCAGTAATATTCAGTATGACATTAAAAGTGTAGAAATGGACAATGAGGTCATTGTTAAAGGAGAAGTTGCAAACTCGATAGCAGGAAAGACATTCTTAATATTTAATTTGCAGATTACTAACAATTACGATAAAGCAATACAATTGAATACACGAGATTATATCCGATTGATTGTTAACGGCAACAGCAGTCAAAAATTAGCTGCGACTATTCATAACGATCCAGTTGATGTTGAACCGATCTCAACTACTTTTACCAGGATTGGATTCCCTGTCAGTACCGATGCAAACAGCTTTGCTCTTGAAGTAGGAGAAATAGACGGACCGAAACAAACAATTCCACTCACTATAAAGTATTAAGATTAAAGATTTAGGATTAAAGAAATAAATTACGACTGAACATATGAGGGATTATTCGACAAAAGACGTAAATAAAGAATTACTCGGCGAAATTGTCGAAGCATTGAAAAATATTCGAGGTTGGGGTAGTGTCGAAATTTTCGTACAAGATTTTAAAGTCGTACAAATCACCGAAAGAAATATTAAAAAGACATCTCAGCTTCAAAATGCGGTAAAAACTGGGGCTTGACAATGTGATTCAGTTTAATATATATTGTTATTTATCCTATCAATTCGATAGGTTAATTTAAAAAATACAAAGCTGACCGCACTCGGAGGCATCTTTTTTTGAATTCACAATGAATTTAAAGAAAGGTGCCTTTTTTGGTTGCTTTAAAAGTATATGAATAAAACTGTCACACAAAAATTATTGAGAACGGAGGTTTCTTCACCTAAGAACGTTTAGATGAAGTAGTCTCCGTTTTTTTTGTCCGTCAGGCTACGGATAAATAAAAATAAGCGGAGTGAAGTGCTCTCGAAATAAAGAGAGATTCTCTAACGGGAGGAGGTGAAAAGAATTTATGACTTTTAAATCACGATTAACAACAGCAATAGCAACAGGCGCAGTTTTAATTAATGCATTAGCACCACTCGCAATGGCTGACAGCACAATTACAGTTTCAGGTAATGGTGATGACTCACATAGTGGAGTTAATGTTTCAAATAATTCAGTCGCAAATGTTACACAAACAAACGTTGCGAATATCACCAATAACGTTACATCAAATGCTTCAACGGGTGGAAACAGTTCAAGTTTCAATACCGGTGGAGATACAACGATCAAAACAGGTGCTGCAAACAGTACTGTAAACGTCACCAATGCGGCAAATGCCAATCAGGCAAATTTGTCAAATTGTGGATGTAACGGAGATGGAACAAATGTTACTGTCGGTGGAAGCGATCCAAAGGATGGCAACGGTGCATTCTCAGGAAATAATGTCAATGTTACTAATAACAGCGAAACATTCCTGAATCAAACAAATGCAGCTGACTATAACAACAATGTAACTGCTAATGCAACAACTGGTGGGAATGATTCTTCATTCAACACTGGTGGCAAGAGCAATGTTACAACAGGAAACGCATCTGACAACGTTGTTGTCAACAATGTGGCAAACGCAAACGTTGCAAATATTGGCGGCGGAGAAGGTGGAAGTTCTGATCCTTCCAGCGTAACTATCGCAAATAATGGTGCATTTAGTGGCAACAAAGTTAATTTGAATCAAGGGTCTGCCGTTGTTTTGGATCAAACCAACGTTGCAACCATTGATAACAATGTTAAAGCTAATGCAAAGACAGGAGACAACAAATCTAAGTTTAATACTGGCGGAGACGACAGTATCAATACAGGTGATGCAACAGATAACGTTACAGTTAACAATTTAGCTAACTTTAACGCTGCAAGCATTGACTGTGACTGCACGATGAGTGGTCTCGGTGTCAACGTCGCAGATAATGGCGACAAATCTTGGAATACAGTAAACGCAACAGCGGATAATGCTGTGTTCCCAGATCAAGAAAATGCAGCTGGTCTTGGAAACAAAGTATCCGGTGGAGCTGGAACTGGCGATAATACCGTTGGGTTCGGTACTGCAGGAGATAATGGAGTTTCTACAGGCGCAGGTTCATCAACAACAACAGTAGGTAATGGTGGTAATGTCAATGTCTTAGACAATGGCACAAGCTTTACTCTTCCAGGTAACTGGAATGTTGGAGTGAACTTTGACCTTACAGGTCTTCAAGCATTTCTCGGTGGTCTAGGCGGCTTAGTTTAAATATTTTAAGTATTGTTGAGTAGCGGTGCTTTGCTGGCACTTCGGTAAGGCACCCTACCAACAAAACAGGAATTAGGTTTTAGGGAATAGGGACTAGAAAAAGATTAAAGATTGATGATTAATTATAAAAGATAGAAGCTAAAACGTAAAATAATGATTTTAGGTTTTAAGTTTTACCTTTTAGTTTAAAAATAAAAAATTATGGAAACGGTAAAAAAATATATAGCAATTTTCTCAACAATAATACTGGTGCTTTTTCAAGTGATACAACCAGCATATGTTCTTGCAGATGATAGCATTAGTCCAACACCAGCACCAACGAGTGCTCCTGCAACACCGACCAGTGCGCCGGTTGCACCAACTGCGCCTCCCGCGCCAACAAATAGTGTGACGCCTCCCCCATCGCCTATTGCACCAACTGGACCGGTAAATCCTTTTGCGAGTCCAACTCCTGATGTTTCACCGACACCATCAGATGATCCTTCGATAAGCTCAGGATCTACCGTAACTCCTACACCAACTCCTGATCCCGAAGATGCACAGTGGCAAGCTGCAAGAGATGCGGCATTGGCAGCATATGATGCAAGTCAAAATTCCTTATCAGGATCCTATACAACAACTGCCAATGGAAATGTCGGCAACACAACAATCATTACAGGAGATGCCAATAGTTCAAGTGCGGTGATCACAACTGCAAATACCAATGGCGCAGTCGCTGATCCAAATAGTGGAGCAGGAACAAGCGCCGTAATCAATAGCGGCAATGGTGCTGGATCAACCAATAATGGCTCTTCAGCAGTTGTTTCAAATGACAACACAACACAAAATAATAGTGCACAGGTCACTAATAACCAGACACAATCAAGTACCACGGGCAGTAATCAGTCATCTGAGAATGTTGGAAATACAACCATAAAGACCGGTAATGCCAATACGTCTGGTACTGCAGTTACGGCAGTAAATACTAATACCAGCGGCGTCTCAGTATCAGAATTTGATGTCAATGGCGATCAGAATGGAGATCTCGTTCTCTCACCTGAAGCCTTCGCGGCTAATTGTATTGTTAATTGTGGGACCGGTTCGAATACAACAAACAGCAATAACGGTGCTAATTCAAACAATTCAGCGGTAACTTCTCAACAAACCGATGGAACAACCTTTCAAAATAATGATGCAGGAGTTGGTAATACCATGACATTGTCTGCAAATTCTGGGAATAATGATTCCTCACTCAACACTGGTGGCGATACAACAATTACTACCGGAAATGCAAATGTCGATGCCAATGAATTAACTTTTGCAAATGACAATATTGCGGGCAATGTCACTGTCGGTGTGGTTAACATTTATGGCAATTTGGATGGCAATATCATTCTACCGGATTTTTCAAATGGCCCAGGGACAAGCGGATCTTCAGCAAATACCAATAATGGTGCAAATTCTACCAACAATGCAGACAGTAGTTCTGATGCAAATTCCAATACAAATCAAAATAATGACGCAACAATTACAAACAATCTTGTCTTGAACGGCACAACTGGCGACAATCAAGCAAATGGCGAAACCAATGGCGATTCAACAGTCAACACAGGAAGCAGTAATGTAAGTGCTGACACATTGAATATTGCAAATTCCAACATCGACGGTGGCACCTGGTGGTTGGTACTCGTCAATGACGCAGGGAATTGGGTTGGACAGTTGGTTGGAGCACCTGGGTCTGACATGGAAGGATCCGTAGGAACCACTTTCTCAGTCGGTGCTGACGGACAAATCACCGCTTCGACTGGCACAAGTAATTCAGGCAACGGCGCAGGATCCAACAATACATCCAGTTCAACAAGTTCAAGCAACACGAATACAACGCAAAATAATACAGCAAATATCACTAATACTTTGAATTTGTCTGCAAATACTGGCGGCAATAGTGCAAATGACAACACTGGTGGCAACACAACAATTAATACTGGTAATGCCAATATCGTTGCTGATCTGGTTAACTTTGTAAACACCAATATCGTTGGCAATGGTCACCTCGTCGTGACACTGGTGAATGTCTTCGGAAATTGGGTTGGTGACTTTGTCGGCCCAGGACAAACAGCTCCTACCCCTACACCTGCTCCAAGTGTTGCGTCAGCTGATAGTTCAAATGGCTCGTCCAACAATAACGGTTCGTCAAATGATAGTAATTCTGATAGTAATTCATCAAATTCGAACAATTCTAATTCAAATAACTCAAATAGCACCACGCCGACACCAACACCTACAACAGGCACTGATGTATCAGTAAGCAGTTCAAGTGCTGGATACTATTTTGGAAGCAATCACGAAATTGTTTACACAAATGGCAAAGGCAAAAAGATTATTAACGAAAATCACGGCAGTATCCTTGGTACAACAACAGCATTCTTGGGAACTCAAGATGCAAAGAAAACATTGGTTATCAACTTAGCTTGGCTTCTTCTGATCTTACCACTACTTACAATGGGAGTTGTGGGGAGAAGAATACTTCGAAAGCGATTGGCAGCAAGGTAAAGTATAGGTAGTATAAGCGTAAGGAATTAGATTCGTGTAGGATCAGCAAGTTGTTCAAGTAAAGCAACATCTACGACTTGTATACGTCTTGTTCTATTCTTGTTAAGAGGTCTTTCAATAACACGTTTACTTTCCAGTTTACCAAGTGCTACATTATTAAGACTATGACGATCCATTCCGGCTGCCTGAGCTATTTCTGATTGCGTAGCGGCACTACTTATATCCCATACTTCTTTATCAGGGGTTTGTATACGTTTTGCAAAAGGACCATATTTTATCAATGCGGATGCTGCTTTGTTAGTTGGTGCATTAAGTCCAAATCTTGCCATATGGGCAAGTTCTGTTCCTTGTCTTCTTGTATTTAGTAACTGTGCAAAAATAAGCCTGCCGCCTTCCGTGTTCTGATATACTAGAGCTTCTAAATCATCAAAAGGAAGTGGAATAAAAGAGCTGTCTCTTTCGGCAACAGTGCGTACTAGAGAAGCTTGATCTGGTAATCCTTCTATAAGAATATCTCCAGGTCCGGCAAGTGAATGAGTAAAAGGCATCTCTACATATGGTGAAGATGTTTGACGAGCAAGTCGTCCCGATACTACAAGAAGTGGAGTTGCATAGTTGTCTCGTTCATAAATAACGGTTCCTCGCGGTGCATCCATTACTTCTGGTTCATGAGAACCAAAAATTGCTCTCACAACATGATGATCTTTTATATTGGCGAGAGGCTCTACTTTGCTACCAAATTCAGTCATGGATTTATTGAGCAGGAAGGAACTATTATACAAAATTTAGAAGCAATAATCAACTATAGGATATATTTGAAAAGAAATTTTGCAGTATATGGAATACTTTTGTTTTTATCGTGATGGGAGTTGTGGGGAGAAGAATACTTCGAAAGCGATTGGCAGTAAACTAAGAATTTAAATTGTTGCTTCTACGACCTTATCTCAAAACATTTTCCCTATTCTTTGTTTATTCTCACGAGCATAATTAAAAACATACTTTAAAATATCGTTTATTAATGACCTTCACGTCTGTGTCTTTCATCTCTCGCTTTTTTTAATAATTCTTTGCGTACATGTTCTGGTATTTCAGGATCAGTAAGATCAAAATTCCGAATATCATGAAGAAGATCTTCAATCTCAGGGCCTTGTGCTGGATCTACTTCTGCAGGGTCTGCTTTGAAGACTCCAAATATAGTGTTTTTGCCTCTGATGTCTGTTAAATCCATTTTATCACCTTCTGGTTGTCCCTCGTTGGGTTCACCTGGAGAGTCTCCTCTTTCTGACATAACGTTACTATACAAATATATTGCATAAAATTCAATATTAGTGTGATTTAGAAAATTCTTACTCAGTTTGCTTTTTATTTTTCTCTAAATTGAGCTTATTTTTATACTATTATATATAGCAGAGCCTTGATTTTTTTGTTTCAAACATTATAACGAAGCTCTTATTGCAGCGACAAAAATTACTGAGGCTGAGCTTTCTTTCTTCGGAATATCTGTTTCTTGAGAATTTTGGGTTTTATTTTCTGCTTTATTTTCCATTTTATTTGCCTCTTCTACTCTTTGGTGCAAATCTTTTACCATAGCTTCTTCATAATGCAGTGGATATTTTTCATCTCTGTCGAGTTTTAACCCCAAGGCTTCTATAGCACCGCCTGCTGAAAAAAGTTCAGGTGAAACAATAAGCGATATATCCCCTGATTTTTCCCGATGGATATAGAGTCGGTAAGAAGGTTGTGGAATAAATTGTTTTTTATCGCCATCATTGAGGATACCAAGCATTTCTTCAGCAGTTTTTGAATATGCTTCATGATGCTCGCGCATAAATTCTGCAAATTCTTTATCTGAAAGTCCTTGAGGCAATTGCATCGTATACCCAAAAGGCATAGCCATCCGCTTTCTCAACTTCAAATTGATATCATCGGAAGCGTCTCCCTCTGCAACTTCCATGGTATTAACAAGATTGTTTCGGGCATTATCTGGCAAATTTTCATAGACCCGGTCTGCAAGACTAGAGCCGATATATTTCAAAAATTGTTGTTCAGAAATAACATTTTTTATATGTGGACTTACATCGTGTAATTCGTTTACCTCTGCATCATCAAGTATTATGATATGCGTATGAGGAATAGCTATGGAACGTGACGTCCGCATTTCTTCATTTGACCGATCACGAATGCAATTCTCAGCAGCAAAAATAGTATATCGAGATGTATTTCCCTTTTCATCTACTACATCTTCGAAGGATTGCAGTGTTTGAAGAATATCTCTCCAATAAAGCTCCTGAACGCCTTCGTCAAAATCATAAATGGTACGTGTCGGAACAAGCTCTTTATCTTCCTCAGTTGAGGGTTGAAGTGAAATCTCTCCGTTTATCAGTTCTGAATCCGCCGCTACTATCATGAGAGTAGGATCAGTATAAGGTGCATCGGGTCGCACTGTGGACGTGCCGCCTTGAGGGAGTATATTTCTTACTAATATATTGGAATTATATTCAGGATTGAAAAATTCGTTTCTTAAATGATGGTGTGTATTCAATACGACCACTTGTTGAAGAGCTTGTTCTACGGAAACACTATTTTCAATAGCAGTATGTTTGTTCTCTTCGGCTATGTGTGTTGTAACAAGGCCAATTTTAACGTTTTTTTTGCCAGTTACGTTAAATGTCTCTGCTTCTGGTATTCTTCTTTCTATCATATTCTTTAGGAATGAATTATACCAAATTATAGACTATAGGTCAATTTACAATTGAAGGTTTGCCCTATTGTGTTGTGGTGATCGTTGCTGAATTGGCGGAGGTTGTCGTCGTTATATCAATTATTGAAGTTGAATTTCCTGTTGTGATGGTATTTGTTCCTCCGGTGTTGCCATTTTCAGAATTATTTCCAGTACTACTGATATTGTTTACAATTGTTGTTATTTGAGAATTGTTTGTTTGCGTTATTGTTGTTGAGCAGTTATTGGTGACATTCACCGTATTATTTGATCCAGCTCCATTACCACTGACATTTATCGTAGTATTCCCTCCACATGTTCCCCCATTTGCCTGTGTTGGCGTGGGTGTCAAAGGATTAACAGTTGGAGTTGGTGTCGGTGTTGCAGTCGGTCCAGCTGTCGGAGTAGGAGTACATGATGGCGTGGGAGTTGGAGTCGGATGAGGATGTTTGGTGGGAGTGGGTGTTGGTGTGATTGTAGGTGTTGGCGTGGGTGTAGGAGTAGTAAATGTTGCAGCTGTTGAAAAAGTATTGTTGTCTGCTTTTGCTTGAGTGGTAAATAAAGCAAATACATTTGGCACAAATAATAATGTTGCAGTAGCAAAAAATGAAAATAATAATAAATTTCTTTTAGTCATTACTTTGTGCCGTTTTTAAATTATTCAGAACTTTTTTCTCTACTTCTTTCTCAAATTCGCTTTTAATAAATCGTATTTCAAGTACAATATAAATAAGTATTGGCAACGCTACAAAGATAAGAAAGCCAGGAATTGTTTTAAGATAGTCTACAATTTTTCCTACATAAGGAATGATTAGTAAATCCTTTCCAATAATGTCGTTGCTATGTACTAATTCTGGATCCGCAACCTTATTTGCGTCACCTTTTGTGATAAAGACTCCATTTTTGATGGCATGAATTCTGTGGGTCACAGTAATAGAACCTCGATTAAAAGTAATAATTTCACCAACTGAATATGCTGTATCCGGATGAACTAATACAAGACTCCCTACTGGAATTACTGGAACCATACTTCCGGTTTGTACGTTATATGAATGGTATCCCTCTACTGAAAATCGTGAAGAAAAAAGTGTAAAAAGAACAATGCCAAATAGTATAAAGAAGAATATGCTTACTATTATTTTTAAAGATTCTTTCATATTTATTTTTAGTGTTTCATCTTTGTTGATAGTGAGATAGACGTCTCCACCCCACTATCAACTATAAACTATGGTGTTGGCGTTACTGCCGTTGCTCCATTAAAGACTACATCAAATTTAACATTCTTACCTGAAACTGAATTGTCTGCAGTTGAAGGTAGAGAAACTGTTAAGGTACAAGTAGCGATTGCTCCGCTATTAATTGTGCCAAGACTTACTTGTCCAGCAAGCATTGATGCTACATTAAAGGCAGAGGGGTTTGCTCCATTATTACAACTGAATTGTGTATTCAATGCATTTTCCAAACCGGTATCTCCAGTTCCGTTAGCAAAAGATGCTGTGACATCCAAATTATCTGTAGAATTGGTATCGTCATTCTTTAAAAAGAATGTATATGTTTTTGTAAAACCAGGACCAATATTAACTCCAGTAAATGGGCTTGTAATTGAACTTGCATAATCATTGTTATTATCTGATGATACTAACAAATTATCAGTTCCTGTTGAAAATGTGCTATCTGTTGCTGATGCTGATGTTGCAAATGCTGCGAAGGCACTTCCTCCTAACATTGCAAGTGATGCAACAATTGACATTCCACTCATTAAAATTTTTTTATTCATTTCTTTTCACCTCCTTTCTTTTTCAAATTGCTTTTCGTATAGACTGCAATTTATACATTGGCAATTTCTCATCAAAAAACCGGCTAAAAAATTAGTCGGTCATATACTTCGCTATAAATTTTTTTCGGATTGATTGGGCAGTTTGTTGTGACATAGTTTGGGAATAACGTTGTCCTATTGAGATAGTTATAGGGTTTTCTAAAATAAAAGTCAATATGACTCAAAGAATACTAACTGAACGAAACAATATCAAAAAGTTTTCACAAAACTTTTCGAGCACGAAAGAAAAGCCTGTTATCACAACGTTATTGTATGAGTTTTGTAAGTTGGAAAATCATGCTTAAATTGCTTTGAGTTCATAAGGTATTTTTGTTAATCCTCAAATTAAATACTAGAAGACATAAAAAATGGAAAGATTTTCAAGCTCATCCTAGGCTTATATAGATGAGTTTTATTTATTCTTCCCAAACTGAGGTAAATTATCTGAATACAATGCCGTTGCGAACCAAGCCCAATTTTGGTCGTAATAATTCGTTTTATCATTCCAATAACCACTCAGAATATTATTTTGTTCGTCAAATTCTTTGAGATAGAGTTTTTCTGCTGTTGCTGGATCTGTTACTGAAAGAACAGAAAGTGTCCCTGCATTATTACTGAGTGAAGAATAATTTACTGCAGGCTCTCCATTTGTAGTATAAATTGCACTGAAATTATTGCTCTTAAATTGTTTTTCAAAAAACGGTTTGTATTTCTCAAGATACGCAATCGCCTCTTTATTGTTATTCCATTTCACATCAAGTGCCACACGGAAAAAAGTACGGAACGCATCATAGCCATAATCATTTTGATATTGATCGGAGACATATGGCGCTGCAGATGCAATTGCTCCGGTTTTATTGATGAGAATCCAATTCGGTGGGAGTTGATTATTATCCCCTGCCAATCTGTTTAGTAATTGATAACTGTCATTTGTTAATTGATTCCACGGATGAGATGGATCGATCTGTGCAAAAATTCGATAATATGCTGGTGACAGATACGATGGATTTACGAGATACCCATCTGCTCGCTCTGCTCCGCTTCCAGAGATGAGATAATATTGCCCATTTATTTTTACAACTTCCTGATTCCAAATGTCTGAAATAATTGGTTTGGCTGCTGTCAAATATTTTGGATCATGCCATTTCCCATAGGCAAGAAGAAGTGCCATCGCGATATCTTCATCTGCATCAGATGCGGATGCACTATCTTTTTCAACAAAGGTATTTCCTTGTTTGACAAATTCCCACGAGAATAATTTATCTTTTGTACGGTATTGCATGTGATCATGGGTCCATTCCCAAATGCCATCAAAGGTGTTTTTGTCACCTTCCCATACCGCACGAAGCAAGGCATATGATTGTCCTTCAGAAGTTGTTGTATTACTTTGCGGATCAATAACTTGACCATAACTATGAATAAAAGTCTTTTTATAGTAGTTCCACGCATTATCAAGAATAATCGTAAATCTATTTTTCACTTTATATATACTCATCCAATCCCCATTGGTACTGATATATTGAGCAAGATTTCTAAAATCATACCCATCACGCCAATCAGCAAGAAGTGTCGCATTGTTAAACGCTTTTTTGATAAATGGGAAATTGTCAGATTTTATTTGATCGACAATTTCATGAGATAATGTTATATAGACTGTCTGCGTCCAATTTTTATCTGTCTCTTTTAGTTTAATTGCCGGATCATCTTCTACTTTCCATGCCCAAACGGCATTTGGAAAAACTTTATCACCCGGGAATCTTTGCGCATGCAAATCTACAAACATATAATCATCGATAATAATAGTTGAGTCAGTCGGCAGATTATTTTTTATCCAAGTAATAGCATTAACTTCCGGAGTTGTCTCGTCATGAGTATATTGTCCGATTTGATGGAAATAATAATAGGTACCAATTCCAGTAATAAGTAAAAAAGAAAGTGGAATATAAAGATATTTTGCTTTTTGCGTCAGTTTATTTAACACAAATTCTGCAACTAATCCAATGCACATTCCCCACAGTGGAAGGAGTGGAATGACGTAAAAATCAATAATAAGTTTGCCTCTTAAAAAAAATAGCCAAAGAAACCCAATAAGAAATGCTGGAAGACGGAAAGATTTTTTCCAAATACTTAGCGCTATGGTAATACCGGATGCGATTGTACCGGTAATGACAAAAAATGGATCTTTCACAAGCCATGCTTTCCATGCGCTATAAATATCACTTGAGGTATTCCAAAAAGGAAGATTTGAACCGCGTGATGCTTGTTCTTGCAGTGTTGTTAAGAGACTTACATGAGCTGTATTATTCCCCATAAATCCGACGGGGAAAAATTCATTACGTAAAATTGCATAGATAAAATATAACGAAACAACAACGGCACTTATCATCAACCACTGAACGAAAGCAAATATTTTATGATGTTTACTGAATTTTGTGTAAATAATGTATAAAAATGCCGGAGCAAAGAAAACTGCGTTTTCTTTAGAAAGTACAGCAATTCCAAAAGTCAGTGCACTTAAAGCAATATATCTGAGTTTTGAAGATGTATTGGTGAGGAGAAATACAGAAAACAAGGTCCAAAAAACCATAATATTATCCAAAAGAACACGGCGCTGGTAGTAAATTCCAAGTGGTGAAAGCGCAAAAAAGATGACAGCAATTGCCGCTGCGAGATTTCTTCCAGAAACTTTTTTCGTTATTTTAAAAAGAAAAAATGTTGAAGCCAAATGAAGTAAAAGCATGAAAACACGTCCAGAATTTACAGAAACACCAAATGTAAAAAAACCACCAGACAGAAAGGTCCATAAAGCAAGAAACATCCACCCTGCTGGTGCATGATCATACCAATAGGTGTATGGCTCAACTTGACCTTGCGTGAGAAGAGACCATGCTTGTGACATATATGTTCCTTCATCATTGTCATAATAAGGGAAATGGAACATGTTATATGCATGGGCAACTCCTGAAATGATTAAAAGTAAGACAAGCAGTAAAGTTGTGTTATGTTTTTTGAAAAAATTGTTAAAATGTTTCATTGTTTAAATATTTATCTAAGGATTGCAGGTCGGAATTCAAGTTGTTTTCGATGGGCATTGGTATGGAGCGTTTTCTCCCATGTCAAATTTCCTTGAAGTAATCGCACCATTGCACGAAGAGCACTCAATCCCAAAATTATTTGATACGGATAAAAAAAGATAATTGTTAAAAATGAAATCCAGAAAGGATAACGGAGTTTATATGATTTAGTAAATTCATATAATCCGACATTTAACATGACTAACTGCAATATAAGCATTAACAGTGGAAGAATTGTTATCATAGCAATAACAATTGATAATTTAATAGTTATCGCCATAATAATTGAGATGGGGATAATTAAAAACAAGATAGATTGCAATTCAGGAATGAGAAGAATATATCCAGCAAATAACTTTTGTTTTTTTGTTGGGAGTTTGAGCCAATCCCCTTTCAAAAGAATTTGGATAAATCCTTGATTCCAGCGGGTCCGTTGTTTGATAAAACTTGTAAGTGTCGGCGGTGTTTCTTCTTGTGTTGCATTGCCTTCATTATAAATAATTTTTACTTTTGCGCCGTTTAGTGATAGACGAAAGCCGATATCAGCATCTTCTGTAAGACAAGTTTCATCCCATCCACCAATTTTTTCAAGAAGATTTTTCTTAAAAAAGACACTATTGCCACCCAGCGGCACACTTCCATTTTTTGCAAAGAAATGAAGTGATGATTTAAACCAAAAATAATACTCCAACACATTAAATAATGAATACCACGATGATCTAAAATTCATGAGCTGCACTCCTGATTGGACAACATCCGCATGATCGCGATACATTACAGTATTGATATTATTATAAATATCTTTATGCGGCTGATCTTCAGCGTCAAATACAACAATTACTTCTCCTTGTGCTTTTTTAAGTCCCACATTAAGACTGTGAGGTTTATTAATAGGAAGACTGTTAAAAATAAGAAGTTTAATGTTTTTTCTACGGAGAGATTTTATTGTTTTTTGTGCGCTTTTTATTGTTTCAATATCATCAGATCTGCAGATAACAAGTGTTTCTTTATATGCATTGGGATAATCAATAGTATTTATAGCGCGTATTGTGTCACCAATAACTTTTTCTTCATGACGTGCTGGAACAAGCGCTGTTATTTTTAATTTATTTTTACTAAAAAGTCTGGTAGTACGATTACCACCAATCTTTTCAGAACCTTCCCAAGCATAAAGCATAAGATATAATGTAATAACTCCTTGAAAAGTCATTGCTAAGGCTAAGAAAACAATAGAAGCAATAATAAATTGAAGAAAATGAACAAAAATATAAAATGTTACAACTGCCAGTATTAATCCAATTAAGAAAGTAAATAAGAATTCACCGAAGGTATTTTTCTGTCGTAACTTATGCATAGTAATTTGTTATTTTGCGTCAAATTGATATTTGATCGTAAGATCATGGCTAAAATAATACTGATATAGTATCATACTATGAGCTGTATTGCAACCTAAGAAGAGTCTTTTTGAGAACGTACAGAAATATAAGAAATAAGAGTTTAATTTTTAAATAGAAGCTTATATTATTAACTATTTCGTTTAAAAATGAGGATTTGATTTGACGTATATACTTTTTTGAAATATTTATATAATTCCCCTCTTTCAACTGGATTATCATAAAGTGCAGTCCATACAACATCATTTTTTTGCATAATAATCCACTGTGCATATTTTTCAGGATGCTTTAAAGAAATGTCCCAATAAGGTTTATTACCAACATAAATAATTTCTTGCATTGGAATAGTACTTTTGGCAATACTTATTGTTCTTGCGTAGCTATCAAGTAAAACGTATCCACCTTTATAATTTTTATCAATAAAATTTTCTACATTTATTGGAACTTTCTGCGCAGATAAACCAGTTGTCCCATCTGCAAGTGTAATAGCAGGAGTCATACCAGCAAAAAAGAAATACGTTTGTGCAATAAGTAATCCAATTACAAGAGCCTTAAGACTATGAGGTATTTTTGAAAGTAAATAGCCGGAAAAAATAGCCATAAAAGGAATCATGGTAACACCATACCGGACATTAAATAAATGATAAAGATAATCTTTTGGTGTAAGACTCGGAATAAAGATAACTGATTGTCCCAAAAAAAGTGAAAGGACATTGAAAATAAATGGTACAAAAAGAATGCTTAATATAGCCAATGCTGCCCTACTCGATCTGCTTGCAGCAAAAACTATTGCGCCGACGAAAGAAATTATAAAAATAATAAACCCACTATTTTCAAGACAGGTGTATACATAATAAATAAGTGAAATTAATAGATGATGATATCCAGGAAGTTCATTTCTCTGCATCCAAGCAAGTTGTTGTGATTTTGCAGAATAGATACTATCAGAAAAATATAATGGATTATTAAAAATTAACAGACACCACACAAGCCAACAAAGAATTCCGAATCCAGCTAACGTTGCGAAAAGAATTACATCACCTTTCTTGCGAGTAAAAATTCTTCTATTGAGAAGCCCTGGAACAATAATAAAAAATGCTTCACAAGCAACAAGAAACCATCCATCATATCGAGTAAGAGATGCGCAAAGTGCAAATAATCCGGCTAGAATTAGTGAAGGAAGTGATTTAATTTTATATAAATATTTAACAAAATAATAAGAAGATAATACAAAAAACGCAATAAGCGGTACTTCAGTCATTGGGGTAGATTGTAAATATAAAATATTAAGATTAGTGGCAAAAATAAGAAATGCAATAAATGATGCAACGGTATGTTTGGTAATTAGTTTGGTTAATTTGAAAATATATACACAGGTAATACTATAAAAAATTCCTGAAACAATTGATCCACCAAGCCCTGTTCTCCATAAGGGATCATATATAATGAACGGTATCATCATAACATGTGTGAGTGGAAGCCAAATACCACCGAGTTGTGCAAAACCTGGCGTTAGTCCATTAATAACTTCTTTTGAGATATTAATATGCGATTCAGCATCTCCATAAGCAAGAATCCACCCATGTTGATACGAGATAATTGTTGCAATAACCGCTCCAATGAGTGAAAGAATTGAAATAATTTTTTCTATATTATGAGAAATAAAATTACCAATTCGTAAAAAAAATCGATCTTCAATATAATCATTGTGAGTAAAAGTAAAATTAGTCATAATATTAAATATTTATAGTGGGTCTATAGTTCCCTGTATATCCAAGCTCTAATTCCTTCTCAACAGAATCTGATAATTTTTGTTGGAAATGCAGACCGTGCCGTGTCTTTTGCCAATAATGTGGTGCAATGATAAATTGAATTAATGCAATCCACGATGCAATACTCATCGACAGCCAATAAAATGGAACAAAGAAAACATATTGAATAAGATTATAATGGCCATGTTTTGCACAGCCAATCATGTAGTAATAAAGATATAAGAAATTTCCAACAACCAGAGAAATAACTCCCATATAGAGAACCGGCGTTGGGAAAAATGAAGTTATAAAATTCCCAAGAACTGGACGGAAGACAAAATAAGAGATAGTAATAGCCCACATTAAAGGATTGATAAACATCGACAATACTTTCCCGCCAATTGTTAATTGTGTTGTAAGTATATTAAACCATCGTCTTTCAGGAAGAAATGAGTTGCCATCTCTGGTGTGGACAAAATATGTTTGAATATATCCTTTAATCCATCGTGACCGTTGATTAAACCAATTTTTGATACTGCTGTTTGCTTCTTCCAGTGTTTGTGAATCAATGATTGCAGTTTTATAACCATTTTTTACTAACCGTATTCCTAAATCCGCGTCTTCAGTAACATTAAAACTATCCCATCCATGGAGATTACGAAGAGCTTGTGTTTTAAAATGATTGCTTGTTCCACCGAGCGGGATTGGTGCGTTAATCGATTGCAAGCCTGTTAAAACCAATTCAAACCATAATGAATATTCTGCCGTAAAAATTCTCGTAAGTAAATTTTGTTTGGCATTATAAAAGTTTAACTTTGCTTGCAGACAAACAGTATACGGATCAGATTTAGCAAAACCCAATACTGACTTTTTCAATTGCAATGGATCTGGAATATCCTCTGCATCGTAAATAACAGCAAAATCTCCCGTCGCTTTTGTCAAACCATAATTACACGCTTTTGGTTTTGTTTTCGGAGATGAATCAGGAACAATGACAACCTCGAAATAAGACGGCAAATCAATTTCTTTGATTGCATCAATAGTTTCACGATCATTTGATTCTAAAAGAAGCATCACTTGCAATTTTTCTTTGGGATAATCGAGCTGTGACATTGCATCAATAAATTGTGGAACAACTTTCCATTCTTTATACAGTGGACAGAAAACAGTATATGTAGGCCATTGATTCTCTTTTATTGCCTTTATTTCCTGAAAACTTATGGTGATTTCTGCAGGGTTGGTAAAACTTTTGATAATAAGATTAAGGTTGAATATAAGATCAGCAAAATAAAGAACAGTCAGGAGAGCTAATAAAGTAATAACGGTTATATGCCAGTTAATAACTGCTCCTAAAATAATAATGAGAAAAAACAAAATTAGAAGTAATTTTTGATGTAAGATAAGCCTTTTAAAAGCAGTTTTTTCTGGTGCTAATTGTGAATAATGGAGGTATTCTTTCCCTTTAAAATGAAAACCATACCCTTTTTCCATTTGCGTTTTTGGATGAAACGGAATTGGCTTTCTTTTTTGAAATTTTAAAAGCATTGCTTGCGTACCGATTTCCCAACTTGCTTTAAAAATATTTATTTTTGATTTCCCATATATGCGTTTGCTAAAATTTATCTGTATAGAATCAATCGTATATCCGGCATCTAGACTCTTTTTTAAAAATTCCAAATCAAAGGTCCATGGTGATGGATTGATATCAAATCGTTCAATAATTTCTTTTCGAAAAACTTTAAGTCCTGATTGGACATCTTCATGAATACCATGAATAAGGGTTCCGAAAAGATATGAGAATGATTTACTCAAAAAATGACGCATAAATGATACGTCGGTGTAAACTCTATTTGCGATGACAATATCTGCTCCATTGGTGATTTTATCAAGCATTGCAGGAATTAGGTGCGGATCATACTGCAGATCAGCATCAATCATACAGAGAACATCATATTTTGCATAGGAAAATCCTTCAAGAAGTGACTGCGCTTTTCCTTTATTGCCATTTTTCATTTTAAGGATTACCGGAAAACGCTGTGCAAAATGTCTGACAACTGCACGGGTGTTGTCGTCTGAATGGTCATCAACGACAATGATTTCGTAAGCAATATTTTTGTAAAAGAGAGCTTTATTAACCTCTTCAATAAGAAG
>Ga0265338_10002601_pt1 | contig 26689 bp, 23 predicted proteins | sample 42126metaG_FD_193579 | JGI IMG/M metagenome (GOLD analysis project Ga0265338, IMG submission 193579) | Rhizosphere microbial communities from Carex aquatilis grown in University of Washington, Seatle, WA, United States - 4-21-26 metaG | ecosystem: Host-associated > Plants > Roots > Rhizosphere...
TTCATCTCTTGCATTCCAAGATGCACAATAATGTGACGATGTTTCAAATATTCCTTGCACTTTATTTCATTTTTATTTCTATATATTTCTTATATTTAAGAACTTAATCGTTTTTCAGCAGACCCTATTTAGAGCCTATGAAAAACGATAAAGTTCTTAGAAAGATGAAAAGGGTAGAAATATAAGCATCACCTTCCTTCTTGTTATCAGTGTTGTATTTATCAGTGTAATCAGTGGATAAGAATAAACAAAATGGAGTATTGTGGCAATGAATAACCTATATTCATTACCATTGAGTTATTCAGCCTCTATTTAAATAGATAATCTTGCATGAGTGTCAAACACCGGCAGGTTACAAAGCTTATTTCTTCGGATTAACATACGAAAGAATAGCCGACGAACAGCCTTCTTTTCCATCCTGAAACGAAACGAAAATATAATATACTCCCGTTCTGGAGCATTGCATCATAAAATCTTTGTAAATTTTACCTGTTTGCATATTAAAAGAACTTCCTAATAAACGGCTGTTATCGTACACTTGTATGATAGAAGCAGCATCGTATTCGGGAGCATTACAAGCAGTAATTTTATAGGTTGTTCCTGCATTCAAAACAATAGCAAAGCGTTTTACCGGAGCCGGTTGTTTTTTAGCTACTTTTGGTAATTCAACTTTAAAATCTTTTAAATAGATAGCATTTCCAAGATCGGAAGCACAATCGTCAACAAAGGCGGAGCCACATTGAGCGAAGCCTCCAAAGGATGCACAAACGAAGCACATCGATAGTATGAATGGACGAATATTTTTCATTTTTGAATTCCTATAACTTTGTTTCTAACTTCTTTAATCACGCTTATAATCTTAGCCATATGCCCGTTAGGCATAGTTACGTTTTGCTTGTCGTGTTGAACAATCATCAGGCTGCCATCTACCTCTTCGGTTGTTGGTTCACCTTTTTCAACGGTTATTGTCACCGGTTCGTAAACGGCTTTAATTTTATTAAATTCTTTTATCAGTTCTGCAAAGTTATTATCTTTTTCGTACAATTTCAAAATCAGCATAAGGTTTTCAAGGCTTACTTTCTGTTCGCCAACTCGATTTTGTATTTCAATATTTTTTGATTTTAATGTTACTTGTGTCGCCAGATATAAACCTTCGATCCATACTCCGGTTATCATTAATGTACTTAAATCGCCCCGTTTGTTTTGACGGAGATAATCGTCCATTTTATTGAAACTTGATGTTGATATATACATTAACGAATCAAGGTTTTCGTTGTTCGAAGCTAAACGTTTTAAGGTAGAAAAATCGAAAAATTGACCAATTTTTAAATCTTCAGCAATCTTTTTAATGCTCGTGATGTGATTAATGATTAATGATGTTTTATCGTAAATATTCATATAACCGAGGTCGGCACCATATACTCCAAGGTTAATTGCTTTTTCGAATGCAGTATTAAATTTATCAACATTATCGGCATCGCTTAGATAATCTTTTGAAAAAGGTACTCCTTCTTTTTTTATTAGGGCAGCCATTTCAATGGGCGACGATACGTTTTGAACCAAGTCGTTAATTACCGATTTATCGACATCACCCGAGGCTACTGCTACTTTATTTTTTACTGAATCGGGTATTTCAGTTTCGTCGCTTGAGCTGCTTCCGCATGATACTACCAAAGGAATGGCTATTAAAAGGTACAAAAAACGTTTGTTCATATGTTTTGATTTTAAACTGCTTAATGCAAATATATACTTATTTCTATGTTTAACGATTTTTTTATTGTTGATTTTAAACGTTTACTCTTCTTTTGCAGCCTCAGTAACGGTAACTTTCTGTTTGAATTTAAACGATGGCATTCTAAATGTTATTCTCTTTGATAATTTACCCAACCTCATTCCAAACCATTCGAAGAAATCGAGTACTTTTATTGTCCACTCATAGTACAAAGGAATATACAACATTATTGTCATAAACAATATAACAATGATGTTGAACCAGAATGTTTCGAATTTTTTGCCCATAAACATTTTATGGGGAGCATAAAAATGCGAACGTATGCCTATAAAGCTTGTTTGATCGGGCTCTTGGTATATCGGATCGATTTGTTGGATTATCCTACTATCGTACACCAATATTTTATTCTTTTCATACACATTTGTAACAATTTCTTTAAGCGATTCATTAAGGTATTTATTCTTTAATTTATTGTATCGTACCTGAGTTGGGTGTGTATAGTAAGCTATATATCGTTCTTTATCTTTATAAGCTTCATCAAATTGTTTCGAATAATATGAATCCAGTTTTTCGAGATATCCGTAACATGCATTTGCTGCGGCATCATTATAGTTTTCGAACGTTAATTTCTTTAAGAGGGGGAAGTCGATACCGGTCTCTCTTTTTTGTATGGAAAATTCATTGAAAAGCAATTTGATATCAGCGTCAACTTGGGCTTTCTTATCTTTTTTCTCAAAGTCTTCGGTTATTTTTTGTAAATGTTCTTTCAAAGTTGGGATATAATAGACTTTTTTAAAGTCGGCATTACTTTCTTGTTCCTCAACGTTGAAAAATTCTTTCGACAGTTTATTGTTTTTATATTGGTTAACCATTAAAGCTTCGTAAGCCCATTTTGATGGCATCATATCGGCTATAACCGGAACTTTTCCAACGGAACCAATCGAGCGGTTTAGCTTATCGAATGTAAACATTGCTCCACCAAGAGCCATCATTGGAATAAGTATTAATGGAATAAGAATATAAATGGTAACGGCCGAATTGAATGTTTGCGAGATATTTAATCCAATCATCGACGATAATACAAACACAAGGAATAAGGTGAGCCAATATTCAAAAAACATTCCCGGAATCGATAAAATGGTATTTCCAATCAACGTAAATAAAAATGCTTGGATTGCACCTATCACAATCATTATTAGTATTTTTGATATAAGATAACTCGATCGGCTCAGGTTAAGGAACTTTTCTCGTTTTAGTATTTTTCTGTCTTTAAAAATTTCTTCGGCACTAACCGTCAAACCTAAGAATAATGCAACCACAATCGACATAAAAATAAATCGTGGAAAGTTTTCGTTATCGCGGAAAATGTATGTATTCGAATTTGGATCGGCTATATATCGTATTAAGTAAGATAAAATAAATCCTAATATGGGAGCTTCGAGCAAATTCATCAATATATACTGTGTATTACTGATTTTTGAAAGTGCGTCGCGCGTAAGGTAAATTTTGCATTGGGTAAACCAAAGTGGTACATTTAACGTTCCTTCCGGATAATCTTCACAATCGGGTAGTTTCCGGTTTTGGATTTTATCTTTAAATTGATTTTCCCATTCCGGAGGCGATACTTTTCGTTTGTCGGTATAATTTCCATACTCGTCGACAACTTGTGCTTCGATAATATTGAAAATCATTTCCGGATTTATATTACCACACACAGGGCATTCACCTTCGTCGCTGTTAACTTGATTATCGGCTTTTTTGAAATATTCAACCGCTTCAACAGGGTTGCCATAATACACTAAATATCCACCGGTATCGAGAATAACCATTTTATCGAACATCTTATATATCTCCGACGATGGTTGATGTATAACAACATAAATAAGTTTTCCTTTCAATACCAGTTCACGCAAAAGATCCATTACGTTTTCCGAGTCGCGTGATGATAGTCCCGATGTCGGTTCATCTACAAAAAGAATTGCCGGTTCACGAATTAATTCCAATGCAATATTCAATCGTTTACGTTGTCCTCCACTTATCATTTTATTGAGTGGCGATCCGACGGTTAAATCTTTTCTATCGTATAATCCTAAACTCTTAAGTGTTTTGTGAACCATTTCGGTTAATACATCTTTCGAATAATCTCTAAAGCAAAGTTTTGCACAATAATAGAGGTTTTCGAATACCGTTAGTTCTTCAATAAGAAGATCGTCTTGAGGTATATATCCTATAACCCCGTCGATATATTCTTTTTCGGTATGAAGATTAACCCCATTGATCAAAACCTCGCCCGAAGAAGGATTATTAATACCCGATAAAACATTCATCAAGGTTGTTTTACCTGCACCGCTGGCTCCCATTATACCAACGAGTTTGCCTTGTTCTTCCGATAGGTTTATATTTCGTAATCCTATTCCACCCGAAGGGAAACGATATTCCAGATTATTGACATTAAACGAAAGTTTAGTTGTTAGTTCGTCGGCCATAAAATGCGATACAACATCGCTATAATAAACCGGTTTACCTTTGGGAAATTTTAATGTACTACCTTGAGCATAAAGATAGATTCGTTTGTTGCTCAAGATCATTCCATTCAAAAAGAGTTGACGTGTTCCCGTATATTTTAAGAAATATAAGTCGGAACTTTTAATATGTAATATAATGACATCTTCATCGATTTCGCCGGTTGGAATTTGCTTGCAATGTTCGCAAACATGTTTTTTGTCGGAAATGATAAGTATGTTTTCGGTGTCAAGTCTGCTAGTTTCGTTTTGAATAACAAAGGTTTCAATGTCTTTAAATTCCTCTTTGGTGATATTAAATACATTGGCAACAGTATTTATAATTGCCATTCTTTGTTCAGTAAATGCACGGCTGGTATTAACTAATTCGAACAAACGTACAAGAACAACAACTTTTTGATTTGCGTTAAGTTTTTTGTTGATTTTTTTGCAAAGACCAAGAACCCTAACCGAATCGTTAACCGATGTTAATTTCTTTTCTCCATCTTTTTTGTCACTTTTGGCTTTGCTTAAGAAGTATGTCATGAATTCTTCAACCTTATCGGTATTCAGTTGTGATACAAGAAACGACCGAACATATTCTTCTTCGCTCTCCATCATACCATCATCTTGTTTAGCAATGATGGCAAAAAACTGCATTAACGCATCTAAGATTTCTTCACTCATATTTCTTTGACCTTAAAGTCTATTATAAAACGTAACTTATATGTTCAAACGGAATATCCAGGATATCGGAATATTCTTCACCAGCTTCTTGCATATCTTCATCATCTTCGGGATAATACCATTTTACTAAAACAGGGCTTCCCGATTCATGAATTTCCTCTAATTTTGTTAAAACATCTAAGATTAACTTTGAAGAGGCCGTATTGAAATAGATTAATTTAAATGAAAAAACAGTCGTCGGGTTTGGATTTTGACTGTAATCGTCCATCCATTCCAATATCGGTTCATAGAATAACCCGGAATCTTCGGGCATTGAACGACCTCCAAACTCAAATATATTGGCTTTTTTATCTAAAATAACACTTGGCGAATCTTCTGTTCCTAATATTTTTATTGTGTCCATGTTGTACTATTTGTGGTTATATATCTCTTGAAACTTTAGCTGTTAAAATAAAAAACGAAAACTGCGGATTAATATCTAAAATATCAAAACTAAGTTTGTTCCCCGATTTTCTGGCAATATCTATTAATCCTAATCCGGCACCACCTTTTTCCGAAATACGTCCTTCTTTGATTTGGGTTTTATACAGTTCTTTTAATCCATCTTTATCGGTCTCATTTATGCTGTCTAAAATTGACTTTAGCATGGGTATCTTATTGTTCGATATTATATTCCCTGAAGTAATGGTGTATTTATCCGTTTCTTTCAGTACAACAAAAATACCTTTTCCCGTTCTTCCATTATCAATATCTTCAGAAATAACATCTGCATGCTTTGTAATATTTTGCAAACATTCGACAATGACATGAAAAACTTTTTTTTGAGTTACGGTCGATTCATCATCTGAAATCATTTGCGACTCGGCCAAAGCTGTTAATGCTTTTGTAATTTGATGTGTTATTTCACCTTCATATATTAATTTAACTTTATTGGCAACCATAGTGCCGTAAAAAGAGTAGATATACTTTGTAAAGTCGTTAACACTCTCAATTTTATAAGCTGAAAAATCTACCATATCCTATTTATTTAGATTTTATTTTATACAAATATACCCTACTATAATGAGATACAAAAATTTTCAAAAAGTATTTCTAAATCGTTACTACCCCTTTTATGCTAATTGTGCCAAAAAGGATACAATTTCAACCGTTTTTATTATTTTATCAACAGTACCATTTGCAATTGTTGTTCGAGGCATAATTTTAACTTCAGCCTCTTCAGGGTCTTGAACTATTATAAATCCTCCATGTTCTTTTATTGATTTTGCTCCTTTTGCTCCGTCATTATTTGCTCCCGAAAGTACAATGCCTAACAATGAGCTTCCATAAATCTTTGATGCCGAGAAAAAACTCAGATCTATTGAAGGTCGTGAATGATTTTCAGGTTCCTCGACCGAAAGGCTGAATTGTTTGGTTTTTTCAATATATAAATGATAATTTGCAGGAGCCAGATAGATCGTACCGTTTTCTATAGGGGTTTTATCAAGCGGTTCTATTATCGGTAATGCAGAATGAGGTTTAAGCGCTTCGACAAATCCATGCCGTTCGTCGCGTAAACGATGAAAGCATAAAATTATAGGTATTTGAAATGTTTTAGGTAATGAACTCAGAATTGCAACAATTATTTGAAAACTGCCGGCAGAACCTCCAATTATTATTGCATCGAATTGCTTCATATTAAATTTTTTGATATATTTTATTCTCTTCGTCTATCACGTTAAACATTGTTTCCGGTAAAAGCATTTGTTCGTTTAATCCTAACATTAATAATCCGCCTGCAGCCATTGATTGGAATATTAACTGTAACGTTTCTATATGATATTTTGTACTGTAATGTATAAGTGAATTTCTAAATACCACAATATCGGCTCGCTTCGTTTTATTTCGGTTGTTTTTTTTTGTGAAAATAACATTTTTAAGTAAGTCGGAAGATACTTGTAATGAGTTTTCTTTTACTTTTAAATACGTTGAAACAGGCGATACAAGATTTAATTTAGTGTAATTTGATATATCTATTTTCTCGGTTTTACCTTCATAATATCCTCGTTTGATGAACAATATTTTCTCGCTCGAAATAGTCGATGCCGTTATGGTATAATGTTTAGAGTGTCCCAATTCTTTCAATAGTATGATAAAAGTATATAATTCTTCACCATTAGCACAGTTAGGAAACCATATTTTTAGTTGTTTTTGAGGGCTGTAATTATTTCTAATTATTTCAAACAGATTTTTCCAAGCTAATGTATCACGAAAAAGGTCAATACTATAAACGGTTAAATCGGATAAGAAGTGTTCAAAAAATTCCGGATTCTTAAGTCTTATTGAGAATTCATTAATATCGCCGACTTTATGTTTTTGCATGGAATAAACAATACGTCGGTTTATAAATGTAGAAGCATAATTATTTAAATCAAAGTTGTGATATTCATGCAATAATATGGTTATTCTGTCAAGATCACGAGGGTCGATATATTCAATTTGATTGGGTTCCTTTAAATGTTCCGATACCATAATTGTTTTTTATCGTTTAAGATAATTTGTCCCTTTTTTCTCGAATTTTGTTGCCATTGGGCCTAGAATGCTTTCATGAATTCCAAGGATTAAATATCCTTTATCGTTAAGGCTTTTATGAAAAAGCTCGAATACTTTGTTTTGAAGTTTATTATTAAAATAGATCATCACATTCCGACAAAGTATTATATCGAATTTTATGTAAAAGATATTTTCACCTTGCACTAAATCGTGTTTTTTGAATACCGGCTTTTCGCGTAGGAATTGTTTCATTCTAATCGTGTCTTGCGATTTATCTATCTCGAAAAATTTTGCATAGGGTATATCGTTGTATTCGTCATAATTATATGGATTCTCTTTCATTACTTTATCAAAAGCATCGAGATAGGCCATATTAAAACGAAATTTGTAGATTCCTTTTTTTGCCGTTTCGATAGCATCAACATTTATGTCTGTTGCGTATATTCTTGCTTTTTCCAAAAGATTCAATTCGGCTAATAGTATCAACATAGAATACACTTCCTGACCTGTAGAACAGCCCGAATGCCATATATTAATGGTTTCATTGTCTTTCATTTTGGGCAGAATCCTATGTTTTAGAGTTTGCCAAGTAGTAACGTCTCTAAATAATTCGGTGGTATTAACGGTAATATCTTTTACAATTTTATCGACATATTCAGGGTCTTTTCTAATTTCCTTAATTAAATCGGGTAAACTGATTTTATTGTCTGAGAGTATTTTTTCAATCCGTCGTTTCAATGATTTATCAGAATAATCGGAAAAATCATATTCTGACTGTAATTTAACTGCATTTATAAACAGTTGTACATCGTCATTTGTTATGAAAATATCTCTATTATCCTCTTCAAATATCATTTCCTTTTAAATTTTTTCACAAAACAAATCCAATGCTACGAAACGAAATTGCTTAACAAAAAGTTACCGAATTAGTAATTGAATTAGTTTTTTTTCTCATTCAAATATTATTGTGATAACGTAATTCATTCGTATTTTTATTTACTTTGGTATTCAATAACTATAATCATATTCTTTATTCCAAACCGAAATCTTTAATTTTACGGTATAGTGTCCGTTCTGATATTCCCAATTCAAGTGCGGCATATTTGCGTTTTCCTCCATGTTTTTCCAATGCTTTTACTATAAATTCTTTTTCTTTATCAATCAATGAAAGCGATTCTTCAACAACTTCATGGGTGTCTTCAATTTGATAACCTTCGCGTTGTTTCGAGAATTGTGGTTTCGATTGAAGCATTGTTGTGTTTTCCAATTGCATTTCATCATATAAATCATGAAATATTTGTGCTTTATCGGTAGTTACGGTTCCACTTTTCGATCCGTTTTGCATAATTTCATTAACCAGTTTCTTTAATTCGCCCACATCTTTTTTCATGTCGAACAGTACCTTGTATAATATTTCGCGTTCATTAGCAAACGAGGTGCTGTCTGAACCGTCGTTTTTATTTATCAATGCAGGAAGACTCGAATTAAACGATTCGGGTAAATATTTTCGCATTACATCGACATTTAATAATCTGTTTTCTTCGAGAACAGCTATTTGTTCGGCAACATTTTTAAGTTGTCTTATATTCCCGGGCCATCGGTAATGTGTTATAATTTCAATGGCACTTTCGTCTATTCGCAACGAAGGCATTCTATATCTGTCGGCACAATCGTTTGCAAATTTTTTAAAAAGAAAAACGATATCGTCTTTGCGTTCACGCAACGGTGGTATCGTTATTGGAACGGTATTTAATCGATAATAGAGATCTTCGCGAAATTTACCATCGTCAATTGCTTTTAACAAGTTTACATTTGTTGCTGCTACCACCCTGACATTTGTTTTTAGTGCTTTTGACGATCCAACCCGAAAATATTCGCCTGTTTCAAGAACGCGAAGCAGTCGAACTTGTGTTGACAAAGGCAATTCGCCTACTTCATCAAGAAAGATTGTACCATTGTCTACAACTTCAAAATATCCCTTTCTATTATCTACGGCACCGGTAAATGCACCTTTTTCATGACCAAAAAGTTCAGAATCGATTGTTCCGTCAGGAATAGCACCACAGTTAACCGCAATATATTGATAATGTTTTCTGGAACTGTTAGTGTGAATTATTTGTGAGAAGATTTCCTTTCCGGTTCCACTTTCACCCGAAATGAGTACTGACAAATCGGTTGGTGCTACAAGTAATGCTTTTTCAATTGCAACATTTAGACCCAACGCATTCCCAATGATTCCGTATCGTTGCTTTATTTCTTGAAGGTTCATACACTAAGAATTATATCTGACATTTTGTCAAAGATAATTGAATTCATCGAAGATCACAATGGGAATTTTACAATTTATTTTCTTGCTCAATTTTAGTCTCTTCGTCGAAGATGTCGATCAAAGGTTTTTCGAAAGCAGGTGTTGCTACAAATTTGTCGAAACTTAGAAGTAATGCTGGCAGAACAATAATATTGAAAAACAAAGCTATAAACAGTGTTACAGAGATAAGGAAACCTAAAGCTTTTGTGCCTCCAAAATCCGACAACATGAATATGGCAAATCCTAATACAAGAACAATAGAAGTATATATCATACTAATACCTGCTTCGTTCATTGCATTCATCACCGCATTTCTTGTCGACATCCGTTTTTTCTTCAGCTCATGGCGATATCTCGTCAAGTATAGGATGGCATTATCAATTGAAATTCCAAGTGCTACACTAAATACGATAATGGTTGAAGGTTTAACCGGAATATTAAAGAATCCCATAATAGCTCCTGTAATAAGAAGTGGTGTTAGATTTACCAACATTGCTATTATAATCATTCGAATAGATGAGAATATTATTGCCATCAAAATCGATATTAAGAAAATACCGATTACAATACTTTCCCACAGATTGTTTATAAGAAATTCCGTTCCTTTTGAAAATACCACACTGTTTCCGGTAATTACCACCGTATAGTCTTTCGGAGGAAAAATGGAGTCGACCTGCGGTTTAATTATTGAAAGCACACGATTCATTTCTTTTGTTCCTATGTCGGCCATTTGTATGCTCACACGGGTAATTTGCATATTTGAATCGATAAATGAATGGAAGGAATTCTTTTTAGTTTTTGTATTCCCTACATAGCGACCTATTTGTGACAATTCCATAGGAGGAGGAACCATGTAAAATCGAGGATTGCCATTCTTATATACTTGATTTGCAAAACTAATTGCTTCAACTATCGAAACAGGACGCGAAAAGTATTGTGATATGGTGGAATCGTTTTTTATGATTTTTTGCAATTGCTTAATCTTATAAACCACTTTAGCACCATCTTTGAAAACGCCTTTTTTTTCTTTAGTATCGATCGATATTTCGAAAGGCATTACACCGCAGGCATTTTTTTCAAAGAACTTTAGGTCTTTATATATGCTGTTATCTTCAGGAATATCGTCGACCAATTTACCCGAAATTTGCATTCTTGTTATTCCGTATATACAAACTACTATGATAATTCCGCTTGTTATATAAATAGATTTTCGATGGAATTCGATAATGTTTTTAACTTTATCTATTACCAGTTTTGTTGATCTTCTGTCAAGATGTTTTAGATGCTTCCGTTTTGGTGGAGCCAGATAGCTGTATATAATAACCGTTAAAATAACCGATAAGACATACTCAATCATTATGTTGATAGACGAAACAATTCCAAATTCATTTAACATGGCATTGGAGGTGAAAATGAAGGTAGCAAAGCCTGTAGCTGTTGTTACATTTGTCATGAAGGTTGCAAATCCAATGCGCGAAACAACTCTCGAAAGCGATTTCATTTTATTACCGTGTTTCTTATATTCCCAATGGAATTTGTTGACAAGGTAAATACAATTTTCGATGGCTATGATTATAAGCAGCGAAGGCAATACTCCTATTAATATACTGATTTTATAACCGAACAACGATATGATTCCCATCGACCAGATAACGCTCACCAATACAACCAGCATCGACGTTGCAACAACGGCAAACGAACGGAAAAACATAATCATTATTAAGATGGAAATCACCAGTGAAATCATAATGAACAAGTATAATTCGTCTTGAATCATTTGAGTCATTACCGTTCTGATATAAGGAAGCCCCGAATAATGCATTGTTAAATTATTAACAAGGGCATAATTGTCGAGTAATTGTTTTATTTGTTTTACAACTTGAATGCGGCTTTTATCGTTCAGTTTTGCTTTTGTAAGTGTGATGCCGGTCATATAGCACGACGATTCTTTATTAAAAAGCAGGTTGTCGTAAAATTTTAACGAAAGTATACGTTCTTTTAAGCTGTCAACTTCGGCTTGCGAAGTTGGTCGATGTTTTATTAACGGAAGAAAATTGAATTTTTGAAGAGAGTCGTCTTTAACCAAGCTATATATATTAGTTACAGACAAAACTTTTTCTATACCATCGATTTTTTGAATATGCTCGCACAAGGTATAAAATTGGTTGAAATGATCGATTTGGAAAAATGCCGAATCTTGAAAGCCGACGAAAATCACATTTCCGTCTTCACCAAAAACCTTTTTAAATTGCTGATAGGTGAGTAAGTTTTTATCGTTTGCAGGAAGCATTCGAGCCATTTCATATGAAAGCTGTACCTTTGTTGCCCTATAACCCATAAAAATGGTTATCAAAGCAATGACGATTAAAAAGACTATCCGGTTTCGAAGGATGAGACCTACTAATTTATCCCACATTATTAAAACATTCGTTTATTTAAACAAGGCACAAAGGTATGGTATTAATGTTTACTTTTAAATTAAAAATGAGTAAATTTATTCGACAGCTAAAGTGTTAATTGCATTAACCTTTTATGCACGATTAAAGAAAATAGAAATGATTGTTTAAATAAATCACCATTTTTTTGTTCGAATTATGTGGAATGTTTACTTTTATCGAATTAATTTGAATAGGTAGAAGAAGGATGAACAAAATATTAGTTACGGGGGGAGCCGGTTTTATTGGTAGCGCAATAGCCGAAAAATTAATAGCCGATAAAAATAATAATGTTGTAATCGTTGATGATTTATCAACCGGAATGTTGGGAAAATTGCCCGATGCGCCTAAAGACAATTGGAAATTTATTAAGTGTGATGTTAACGAATATGCCGAAATATCGCATGTATTTCTTTCGCAATCGTTCGATTATGTGTTTCATTATGCTGCTATGGTTGGCGTTTTACGAACACAACAATATCCCGTTAAAGTATTAAGAGATATCGAAGGAATTAAAAATGTTTGTCAATTAAGTAAGAACACCGGAGTGAAACGGGTCTTCTTTTCCTCTTCATCAGAAATATACGGCGAACCGGTTGAGATACCTCAAAATGCACATACAACTCCGCTTAATTCACGTTTACCTTATGCAATTGTTAAAAATGTAGGAGAAGCATTTCTCCGGTCATTTAATCAGGAGTTTAATTTAGATTATACAATCTTTCGTTTTTTTAACACTTACGGACCAAAGCAAAGTCGTGATTTTGTGATGAGTAAATTTATTTCAAAAGCTTTAAAAAATGAAGATATCGGGGTTTATGGCGATGGTTCGCAAACAAGAACGTTTTGCTATTTCGAAGATAATATCGAAGCATGTATAAAATCGTTTACCGATAATCTTTTAATTAACGATGTAGTAAATATAGGAGGAAGCGTTGAAACCTCAATTTTGGAATTGGCTAAACTAATAATAAAGATAACCGGTTCAAAATCAAAGATTGTTTTCCTACCTCCGCTTAAAGATGGCGATATGACCCGTCGTTGTCCCGATAATTCGACGATGAAAAAAATATTGTTACAACGCGAACTTATTCCGCTTGAAGTTGGAATTAAAAAGATTCTTGATAAAGGATTATTTGAATTAAACATGTAATACATGAACCAATTGAAAGATTATATTTCTTTAGTTAATAAGGAAATAAATGATATATTATTGCAATCGTTTCCTGAACCGAAAGAATTATATAATCCGATTGAGTATATTTTGTCGAATGGAGGCAAACGCATTCGTGCGGTTATGACCCTCATAGCGGCAAATTTATTTAAAGACGATATATCAACCGTTATTGCTCCTGCATTAGGAATAGAAATCTTTCATAATTTCACCCTTTTGCACGATGATATTATGGATAAAGCCTCTATCAGGAGGGGCATACCAACCGTTCATATAAAATGGAACGAAAATGCCGCCATCCTTTCGGGCGATGCAATGATGATTCTGGCTAATAAAATGATTGCTAAAGCTCCTGCAGAAGTACTGGCTCCTGTTTTGGAAGTATTCAACAATACAGCTCTCGAAGTGTGCGAAGGACAACAGTTCGATATGAATCTGGAACAAAAAGATATTTCAAAAACAACAATTTCCGAAAACGACTATATTGAAATGATCAGGCTTAAAACTTCGGTACTTATCGGAGCAAGTCTTAAAATTGGAGCTATATGCGGAGGTGCATCAATTGAACAATCGGAACTGCTTTATAAGTATGGAATTAATATTGGGTTAGCATTTCAAATCCAAGACGATTTGCTCGATACCTTTGGCGATGAAGCCGAATTCGGTAAACGAATTGGAGGCGATATAATAGAGGGAAAAAAAACATACCTTCTTATAAAAGCAATGGAAAATGCGTCGCTTGAAGATGTAGAAATAGTAAAGCAGACTATTAATAGCTCCAATAACAACGAAAGCAAAAAGATCGAAACCATCAAAACCATCTATATCAAGTCGAAAGCTAAAGAAGCCGCCGAAGCTAAGATAGCATCATATTTCAAAATAGCCGGCGAATATCTTCAAATGCTTCAATTACCTGAACGGAAATTAACAACAATACTCGAATTGGAAGCTTCTTTAAAAAGAAGGATAAACTAAATATATCAAAGGATAGATAGATGCTTAAAGCTAAAATAATAAATTACGTCGTTGCAAAAGCGAAAAGAAACAAATTCTTGATATCGTTAATCGAAAAGCCGATTGATCTTAAGAAACTTTCGGTTAAAGGCACATTTAAAGATAGCGACGGCACTGTTTTTACTTTATACAATCAACTCCGATCAAAAATAAAACCGGGTTGGCAAGGCTATTTCAATACCGTACCCACGCAACTCCCATCCGATAAGAAAACCGTTGCAAACATCCTTGAACGAAGTCAACTTGAAGTGGCTCGGATCGAAACATTGATCGAAACATTTGCCGGAGGCATAGCCGGAAAGACAATTGTTGAAATAGGATGTCATTCAGGAGGCGTTGCATATACCTTTGCCGATAAAGGAGCCTCGAAGGTTATAGGAACCGATTATGTTGAATATAAAGTGTCGTCGTCTGATGCTAACGAAAAGCAAGTTGCAAATAACGATATAGTTTCATCGCTCACAACATTAAGAAAAGCGGTTGGAGCCGGTTGTCGAAATCCGCAAAATATAACGTTTCAAAACGATGATATTTGCCAGACACAGTTACCACGCAACTATTTCGATATCGCTTGTAGTTGGGATGTACTGGAACATATACACGAACCTTCTACGGCATTCGAATCGCTTTTTACAATATTAAAACCAGGAGGAATAGCCATACACGAATATAATCCGTTTTTCGGGTTGAATGGAGGGCATAGTCCTTGTACAATCGACTTTCCCTGGGGACATGCGGCATTAAGTCCAACCGATTTTGAACGGTATTGCGACGAATTGCAACCCGATAAAAAAGAAAAGGCTCTGTCGTTCTATTATAATGGATTAAATAGAATGACCCTTTTTGATATGAAAGAATATGGCAAAAAAGCAGGATTGGAACTCAAAGCATATTTACCATTTACAAAAGAGCAACATGTTTATTTAATGAATGAACAAACACTTCGGCAAGTTTTGAAGAATTATCCGACGTCTACAATATCCGATTTACTTACTCCTAGGGTTTTAGTAGTATTTAAAAAGCCAAATTAAATGTTTGATCTTTAATAAATTAATTAAGCAAATAAAATATTGATTATTATATTGCTGTTTTTAAAAATATAATATATTTGTTGTCATTGAAATAGATATTATTTTATATAAAACTTTTCTGGTATGTCACAAAATATTGGCAAAATTGTTCAAGTAATCGGTCCTGTTGTGGATGTTATCTTCGAGGCTGAAGGTGGAGTACTTCCAAACATTCTCGATGCTTTAATTTTAAAGAAGGAAGACGGTCAAGAAATCGTTCTCGAGTGTCAACAACACATTGGCGAAAACACTGTTCGAACAGTTTCGATGGAATCGACCGATGGTTTGTATCGTGGAATGAGTGTTACGACAACCGGAGCACAAATTAAAATGCCGATCGGCGAACAGGTAAGAGGTCGATTATTAAATGTTATCGGTGATACAATCGATGGACTTAAAACCTTGCCAAAAGACAACGGATATGAAATTCACAACCCACCACCAAAATACGAAAACCTTACAACCGAAACAGAAGTATTATTTACCGGAATAAAGGTAATCGACTTGATTGAGCCTTATGCAAAAGGAGGTAAAATCGGTTTATTCGGTGGAGCAGGAGTTGGAAAAACAGTATTGATCCAAGAATTAATCAACAATATTGCAAAAGGACACGATGGTTTCTCGGTATTTGCAGGCGTTGGAGAACGTACCCGCGAAGGAAACGACTTACTACGTGAAATGATATCGTCAAACATCGTACGTTATGGCGATGCATTTATAGAAGATATGGAAAAAGGAGGCTGGGATTTAACGAAAGTTGATGCAGCAGCTCTTGAAAAATCGCAAGTGTCGATGGTGTTCGGACAAATGAACGAACCCCCAGGAGCACGTGCACGTGTTGCTCTTTCAGGACTTTCGATTGCAGAAAACTTCCGCGATGGAGACGAAAAATCGGGTGGACGCGATATCCTATTATTTATTGATAACATCTTCCGTTTCACCCAAGCGGGATCAGAGGTATCGGCTCTATTAGGACGTATGCCTTCGGCGGTAGGTTATCAACCGACCCTTGCTTCAGAAATGGGATTCATGCAAGAACGTATTACTTCTACAAAACGTGGTTCTATTACATCGGTTCAAGCGGTGTATGTACCTGCTGATGACTTGACCGATCCGGCACCGGCAACAACATTTGCCCACTTGGATGCAACAACGGTATTAAGTCGTAAAATATCAGAACTAGGAATTTATCCTGCTGTCGATCCGCTTGACTCAACATCGCGTATTTTAAGTGTAGCAGTTGTGGGCGAAGAACATTACAATACGGCACAACGTGTAATACAAACATTACAACGCTATAAAGAATTACAAGACATAATCGCAATCTTAGGAATGGACGAATTATCGGAAGAAGATAAATTGGTTGTTCACCGTGCACGTCGCGTACAACGATTCTTATCGCAACCGTTCCATGTGGCTGAAGCATTTACCGGACTAAAAGGAGCATTTGTTTCGATCGAAGATACCATTAAAGGATTCAATATGATAATGGATGGCGAAGTGGATAAATATCCTGAAGCAGCATTCAACCTTTGTGGAACTATAGAAGATGCAATTGCAAAAGGCGAAAAATTATTGGCAAGTGCTAACTAATAACAGTTGAAGGTATGTTTCTTGAAATTGTAACTCCCGAAGAAAAGCTATTTGCCGGTGAGGTAAAACTAGTTCAATTGCCTGGAAGTAAAGGATCGTTCGAAATGCTTCGAAACCATGCTCCCATCATATCAACGCTCGAAAGCGGTTCAATAAAAATCGTAACACTCGATGGGAAAGAACAAACCTTTGAGGTTAAAGGAGGAGTAATTGAAGGATCGAATAATAAGATTATTGTTTTAGCAGAATAGAATAGCTAACTATCATAAAAAAACCACTGGAAAAACTTCTAGTGGTTTTTTTATTTATTTACCTTATATTTGTAAGACAAATTAACGTTATGATAAGAAAAATAACCTTCATCATCTTACTGCAAATAGGCTTTTTTGTTTCGACCAAAGCACAGCAGTTCATTACATTCATGTCGTCTGACAATGTAACTATTTCTTCCGATTTTTATGAAACCGAAGCGGTATCAAAGAAGTGGATGATAATGTGCCATCAAGAAGAATACAGTCGTGGCGAGTTTAAAGAGATAGCCCAACGTATGATAAAGCTTAATTATAACTGTCTGGCTATAGATATGCGTTCGGGAGGTGAAGTTAATTATGTACCCAACGAAACAGCCCAGGAAGCTAAAAGTCTTGGAAAAGCTCAAACCTTGATCTCGTGCGAAATCGATATTTTATCGGCCATAGAATATGTAAAATCGCGCGAAAAGGATGCAGAAATAGTTTTGTTCGGAAGCTCGTTCTCAGCAGCACTTTGTTTGAAGATAGCAAAAGAACGACCCGATATTAAAGCGGTTATTGCATTTAGCCCAGGTGAATTCTTTACTCCGCAAATTTCGATCAAGAAAATTATATCAGGAATTTCCATACCGATATATGTAGGTTCAACAAAGAGTGAATTTCCCTATATAAAAGAAATGTTTGAGGATGTTAAACCACAGAAATTGGTGATATTCAGACCCGAGAAAGCCGATGGCTTACATGGAGCCAAAACACTATGGTGGGAATCGCCAACTCGTAACGAATACTGGCTTTCGCTATTATTTTTCTTGAATAGCCTGCAATAGAAAAAACTAAAAACTAAAAACCCCTTTGAGTGCCTTTGTGGCATACCTTAGTTCTCCTTTGTGGTTAAAGGCTGTTCAACTAAAAACTAAAAACTAAAAATTAAAAACTATACCTTTTGGCTACAAAAATCATCGAAAGCGAATCATCAACGCCGTTGTATCATATTTTTTGTATAAATACATCGCTCAACGATTATCGTTTTTGTTGGGCGTTTAATGAGGCACTACAGCTTAATTTAACGAGAATGGAAGATGTTTCGCTAACCGAATCGTTACAATCGTTTTCAGTATATCGTGATAATGAAACCATGCAACCGTTGACCTATTATCTCCTTTCACTCAAATCGGGCAATAGAGAATTGATTAAAGAACTGGCAAGCTTCGATTATCTGTTGTGTGTTGAAGGACAACTTTCCGATTCAACCCTTTCAACCATCTTAGCTCAAGCTTCTGACATTAAAAATGTGCTACTCGTAACCAAACTCGATAAGAACCTCATAAAACCTACAACAATAGCAGAGCTTAGTTATTTGATTGAGATGATTGGATAAATTGTTCCTCTTATTCAAGCAATGTTATATAGTTCTGATTGTTTTATTCTACAATCAAACATTTCGTGATAATACCTTTATTTGTAATTATCTTAATCAGATAAAAGCCTCCCGAAATATTGCCAATAGGAATGGTTTCAATATCCGAAACCGATGTACTTAAAATCAATGCTCCTGTTATAGTATATAACTCTACCTTTGCCGGATCTTCGGATTTTATAGTTATGGATGAATGAGCTGGGTTAGGATAAATTGCAATCCTATCGTTATCAATATTTTTAATGGAAGATTCTAATCCGGTTTCCTGTATTACATTAATCGTTTTAGTTATTCCAGTTGTTAGAATAGTAACGGTAGCACTACGTTCTAGTCCAGTATTTGCAAGTGCGGTAAAAGTTAGTGTAGCGTTACCGGTAGTTTGTGTATTGGGGCTAACCAGTAACCACGATTGATTGGAACTTGCCACCCAGGTTGTATTAGAATTGACGTTTATAGTAGCGGTGCTTGCAACAGTCTTTGCTAAAGTTACCGTATTTGACGATACCGATAACGTAGGAGTTTGCGAAACAACAGCTGCATCTTGTACAATCGTAATTGTTTGCGATGGATAGCCTTTTGCCGTTATGGTTACAATAGCAGTTCTGCTATTATTGGTTGAATTTGCCGAATCGCTAACAGTTAAAAATTGACCTCCTTTGTCTGCGGCATAAGTATTGAGTTTAAGCCAGCTTTCATTGCAAACGGCTGTCCAAGACGTGTCACAGTTGATATATACTGAAGCACTGCTTCCTTGATTTGATGAAGTTGATACTGTATTTGATGAAAGCGATAATCCTCCCATTTCTACTATATATTTAAATCTTTTCCATAGCATTGCTGCTTGGTAAGCTGTTTTGGAGCCAATTGGAACAAATAAGATACACGAATCGAATGTATTATTATAAAATACGAGATCAGTACTATTGAACGAAATAGGAATTGAACTATAAGTATATATCGACTTTACATTATTACATCCGGCAAAGGCATATAAACCGATTGAATGTACCTTATCGGGAATAGCTATTTTTGTTAAACCGATACAACTATTAAATGCATTATTACCTATTGCTGTATCTGAAGCCGGAATGGAAATAGATGTTAAACCAATACACGATTCAAAGGCATCATCTCCTATTGAAGTGATCGAACTAGGCATAATAACCGAAGTTAAACTCGTTTTACCCTCCCAAGAAATAAGATTATAAAAAGCCGCTTTGGGAAGTTCATTTGCAGCATAAGTATTAGAAACGTTAGAATATGCATTACTCGAATCGCCTGAACCTCCCGATCCTGAATATGAATTAATAACAGAACCGCTTAAATCAAGAACAGTTAGAGCAGGCATACTATCGCGCATCGTTACAAAATCGCGGGCGTCGAGGTTTCCTGAAACTGTTAAATTGGTTATGCTATTTTTTTCAGTGTTTGTTAGTACTGAATATAAACTGCCGGCAGTAACGACTTGTATTGTTTTTGAAACTTGTGCTACAATCATCGTTGTTATGCCTGTGAAAATGAGAAGTATTAGTATCTTTTTCATATGAATTTCTACTTTAATCATTATTTATTTTAATCTATCGGGACAGGTATTGGCATTATAATTTGTTAAGTCAATTTTACGAAAATATAACATTTCCGATTTTGTTGTTACTTCTGCTATTTCAATATTAAAATTACCTTGACCATTTAATTGAAAACCGGGATCTAATTCCACATAGCCACCAGAAATTAATTGAACAGTACTATTCGGTTGAAGCATTATCGGTTGTGAACAAGTTAGTGCTGTTGTTGCTGTAAAATCATATGAGTTTTGAGGAGGAACAATATTAGTTTGTAGATCCAAAAAATTTGGTGGTGAATTTTGATTTGTTGTCAACCAATATAGATTATGCAATAACATATAATCTAGTCCGTTAAATTCGCCTTGATTTATTATATTACCAGATTTATCTGTTGCTCCTCTAAGATTTTCAGGCCATATTAATCTCGAATCACTAGACCAATCACCACCATTATCTGTTTGATTATTAAAATAAGGACCACAGGCCGGTGCTGAATTTAATAGTGACATTATGTAGTCTCTTTCATCTTGTGATATATATGAAAATGTATTATTCAATACACACCAGATTAGTGGAAACTGCTCGTATTTAGCAACCGTATTTTGAATTTGTTTCGAAATCATCCAAAGATAGGTATTTAATGGGAATGCACTAATATTGCCCATTGTACAAAGCGATCGAATCTTATAATCATCTTCTTTTATTGTCAATAAGGTTTTTAGATTTGTACTTACCAAATCAGTACAGAAAGAAGGCCAATTAGCATCTCCAAGATTTAAATCAACAATTGTATGATCGTAATTTGATCCATGAAGAACAAGCTGTATATCGGGATCTATTGGATCGTTTACTAATGGAAAATAAACACAACCATATATTTTTAATCTTAGATTTAATTGTAAATCGTTAAGTGGAACAGGCAATATGTTAGGAAGCATATCGGGAAAAATTCCTTGATAGCTTGATGTACCAAGTAATCGGTTTGCCGACTTTGCAAATCCATCGGAAATAACAAACATCGTTCCATCATCGGTGCCACTACCTTGTGGTACCATATTGCCCGTCACTGGATTTTTAACATACCAACTATACCACATTGGTAAACAATAATGTCCATGTGTTTCATCTAAACAATAATTCTCTTTATGTGGATCGGATGTATGATACATATAATTAACCATTCTTTGAGCTATATCTTTTGCCATTTGTTTACAATTTACAATGCTTCCATCTACGGTTTCTCCATCATCAACCAAAGCTGCAACAAGCGACATTGCTTCTAAATAGTGGATCACATTATCTTCACTCATTTCATAATTATTATCTTTTGGATAAGTTGGACTTATTAAATGATTATTTCCACCAGTATTAATTATTGAAACTTTAAAGAATTGATTTGTTCCGCCTTTTCTATATTTATCCCAAAAAGTTTGAGTAACATCATCACGAACTATAAAGCCATTTAAATCATTTGCATTTGATATCCCCTGCCTATAATAAGATTCAGCAGTTGCATCAAGCCTATTAAGTGACATCAGAGCATAATACAAAAGCTGAATTGATTGTGAATAATCTTGATTGTAGTTTTTAAGAAGTCGGTATTCGGATGCCATAACCGATATGTATTGATTCAACATACCATTACCATCATCCATTTTAAGCCAATCCTCAGTTGTTTTTATTTCTGCAACAGGAATATTCGTTCCTGCCTCATTTACATTGGCACTAACCTTTACAAAGTTATTTAATAGTCTGTTTCGGTAATACCAATATTTCTGTAAATTATCGCGAAGCGACTGAGCTGAAAGCGATACTATCAGACAATGGCTGAGAATCGCAAAAATTACTATCTTTTTTATCATCTTCTAATTCTTTTCTATTTTTGAATAACTCTATTTAAATTGTGAGTCTCTAACTTAATTGCATATAAAACAGGTTGTGCCTGAATTGAAAATAACCAACCAAGTTATACTATACATCTACTTTATATATTTACTAAAACATTTACTGTCGAGTATGAATTTTTCACCTGTATATCGATCATACTCTATTACACCGTATAAATTACAATAGTAAATTCTTCTTATATCATTTAAATAATGTTTTGTTTTACTACTATCATTCAATACGTTTACACTATCAATAATAAGATTACCTATTTTCATAGTAGTATCAGTTTTATTATAAGTGCCATTGGTTTCAGATATATTACGCCATTCAATCCCCATTCCATTGTTACCCCTAAATGTACTATAAAAACTAAAAATTGAATCTTCAATAATATTATTGTTTAGTTTTCTATAATAAATATTTTGATATTCTTTATGATATAATTTATCACTTGTATTATATCCATTTTCTATATTTGATATATTAAACGTATCTGTTCTCAAAGTACTAATAAACAAAAGTGTATCACCTTTTTTAAACAACATTTTTGTATTTGGGTCAATATTATAGTACACATCTTTTTGACAAGCAAAGCCCAAAAGCCCTATAGTCAAACAACTGTATAAAACTATTTTCGTCATATCATTTTAATTTAAAGAGTACTTATATAAATCAATCTTTTGTGAACCCCATAGAAGAGAAGATTCTAAAGTCATTTCCCATTCAGGAAGACTATCTATAATTTTCCCTGTTTTTTGAGGTTTATTTAATATGCTAAAAGTATAATTTACGACATGTAATTTGTAATTTTTAACAAAAACGGTTCCTGCACAATCTGGATATTTATTAAAACAATCACCATAAGGATTACTATTCTTCATTTCACCGGTATTATCAGCATTGATTGTAATATCCATGCTACATCCATACTGAATCCATTTCCAGGTACCTACATAATGGCTTTTTGTTACATTGGCTTTTTGACATGTTTCAAGTAAGATAATAACAGCGAATAACCCTATAATTTTCAATGAAGCAATCATGGTTTTATGTTTATTCTGTTAAAATCATTGTTTTGGTGTCTACCAATGCACCGTCGGCTATCAATGCATAATGATACATGCCAGCACTTAGTTCATTACCATTTATGGTTAAAGAAGTATGGCCACGGCTGTCAATGGTATACGATTTTAGTTGTTTACCCGTAAGATCATATACATTGAGCATTGCTTTGTTTACTGTTTGAGGAATTACCATAGTGATGCTTGTGTTGTTTTTAAAAGGGTTTGGAGCATTTTGATAGAGTGCAAGTACTGAATTCTCAGGAGTTACAACACTTTCGTCATTTCCATAGTTTGAAACAATATCTGATTTCAATTTGGCTTTAGTGTTGCAACAACTATTTAGATTTGTTTGAAGCTCGCTCAGTTCTTGTTTAAGTGTCGAAATATCGTTTTGTTGGTTAGCTATTTCGGTTGATTGAGCATCGACAATTTGGGTTTGTTCTTGAAAAGCTCCAACTAAAATAGGAATAAGCGAAATGTAATCGACACTCAAATATCCCTGCTTATCGGCATATACTAATTCAGGAAAAACTTTTTGAATATCTTGTGCAATAAAACCAAAATGTTTATGCGATGTAGCGATTGAGTCAAATCGATACATTATGGGAGATTGCGATTTCGTTATATCAGCGAGTCCTTTTGTTGTATCTAGTACCATTCGTAATATTTTTCTATTATTAGCTGTTTGTATCGTTACTGATTTTTAAAAATCATATTTTACACTGGAAAGATTTTTAGTTTTCGTTTGATTTCTCTTTACAACAATTGAATTATTTATGAGAGGCATCTCTTAATTAATTTGTAATACAAATATAATTTATTTCTACCTTTTCAATAGTATTTTGTGATACTATTTCAGTATTCGTTATGAGTATTTATATATAGTAGTTCCATTGCTAAAAATATATCGTAATAGATTGTTTCAGGTGCAACTATGCTAAACGAAATGTTAAACCCACAAATTTGACGATACTACAATTATTACTTTACGATATAACAATTCTGATTATCAATACCGATTTGTGAGTAAGTTAGAGCAGATTCATAAAAACGATGTTCGCAATTTTTATGATTTCACCAGTGTTGTTATAAAAAGATGAAACTGTTCAATAAAGCCTGTTTTATGTAATAAACCCCGCCGACGGTTAAAACGAAGGCAGGGCTATTGATGATAGAGTAGATATAGGAGCTTTAGATATGCATTAAGGAATTATACTTGAAATCATACTACTCCAAGGACCTTGTTTACCGTTTTTATTAACCCAACGTGCATAGGCATATATTTTTTTGCCACGTTGATCGGGTGTAAACACAATACTTTCGTGCGAGCGAGCCACATTGTATTGTTCGGTACACTCGGTAATCGAAACCGGAGTCGGATCGCCAATTTTATACTTTAGTTCACAAAAGGCAACATTATCAGGTTTACTATGGGTTGAAGGTGTTGCAGCATTGCTATAAAGCAAATGTAATGCCGAACCTTCTTCAATAGTAAAGCTCACTATGGGAGCTGCCTCTTGAGCAGGACTCGATACTCCGGCATTACTGCCCGAGTTATGGATATTCAGAGCCATTTTGTCGTCTGCCGAAATCAAAGGGTTATTTACTATATTCGAATTCAATAAATCGATCAACAAAGGTACGTAGTCAATCCAGGCATCTTCGCGACCGGATGTTGAATTGGGGTTTTGGGAATTTTGGTTGTTTGCTATCGAATATTTATGTTCGTAAGTGCTCCGTTTTATTGCAATTGCACTTAATTTTTCGGCTGGAATGCCCCATATTGATGCTCCGTCAATACAACGTTCAACCAGATTACGTTGGAAATTGTATCGTGCGTTTGGTCCCGATGGGATACTGTACAGATCTTGACTCATAATGGTTAGATTTAAAGGTTTCAAATTATTATTTTAATTATTTATTATTTCTATTTTATTTATTGGTTATCGATGGCGAAAATCGATAACACTAAATAGCTCCTTGCTACTCCTGTAAAAATAAGATAGTCGATTTGAATAAAAAAACAGCTCTATGCCTCAAAATGATCAGTTGGTAGAAAACAATGTTTACTCGGTCGAAAATAACGTTTAGTCGGTCGAAAATGATGTTTGACTGATTTTTTTGAGCAACGTATTCATTGGGTTTTAAAGGGGTCGAAAAAGTAGGGTGGTTATAAAAAAGAGGTCTAGAACGTCAGATTTTTCTATAAACAGCAAAAACAAGAAAAAGTCGTGAGCAAATTACGTTCACTCAAATAGTAAATAACATTTTCATAGAATATTCGTTTCATCAATTCAAACAGGCTTAAATCTATTCGTTTAAAAATAATGGAGTCGTCGTTGGTTGGTGTAAAAAATGGACTATCAATGATCTATTCAAATGCGAATAATGACATATATGTTATTATTCCTCTACCATCAATTAATGTATAATTCATTGTTTTGTAATGCAATATCGATTGTGCACAATAGCGTTAGGGTCAAAACGTAAAGAGGTTTTGTGATGAATGAAGGAGGTCGTATGATAAAAGAAGGAGGTTTTGTCATAAAAGAAGGAGGTTTTATTATTAATCCTCGAGGATAAAAGATAAAAGCTCTTTAAAGCATTATACTCTTAAGGGCATTTGTTATAAAAGAAGGAGGTTTTGTCATAAAAGAAGGCGGTTTTATAATTAATCCTCAAGGATAAAAGATAAAAGCTCTTTAGAGTGTCATCCAAATAAGAGCTTTTATGATCAAACCTCTTGGAAGAATCATCCACTCTCTATAGAGCATTATACAACAAAGAGCTTCGATAGTTTAAATAGAAGGTTTGATGATCGAATCTCCAAAGAGCATCGTTCACGCTTTTTATAGTAACATCCAATCAGCAGGATTTATGATCCGTATAAGAGCTTTGATGATTAAACCTCTTTGCATTATGATCCTATTTGTGACTTCGTACACTGATGTACACGATTAAAATTGATTGTTCGAATTACGGTACAAGTGTATTTGGCACCTTTTTTGGATTTTACTGATTATTTAGGGTCTGCTGAATAACTCAATGTCAATGAGAATCGTTTTTTTATTTTAAATTTTCCTCTGCCTTACTTTTTTCTTGACAAAAAAGTAACAACCGAGCGAAGCGAGCTCATTACAACCTTTAAAAGAAAATTAAAAAGAAGTAATAAAAAGTCAAGCCAAAAAAACGCTTGTTACCTCATTGTGTTAACTAATCACTCGTCGCACGCTTTTTTGGCGGGCACTCGTTTCATCTCTTGCATTCCAATATGCACAATAATGTGACGATGTTTCAATTATTCCTTGCACTTTATTTCAATTATATTTGGCTGTAGTTTATAGTAGCGTTGTAATAGATATTTTAAAACATTTCTATTCCTTTACTTCTACGATTAGGTATAGAAATAATCGTAAACTATTCATAATAATAAGGTAATAAGGTTCTGATTCTCTG